>Ga0209309_10000498_pt1 | contig 46660 bp, 47 predicted proteins | sample COGITO_mtgs_1204_2_FD_184807 | JGI IMG/M metagenome (GOLD analysis project Ga0209309, IMG submission 184807) | Pelagic marine microbial communities from North Sea - COGITO_mtgs_120412 (SPAdes) (version 2) | ecosystem: Environmental > Aquatic > Marine > Epipelagic ... | reverse complement strand
ACACTTAGTGTAAATTCTCTGCTTCATTTAAATAAATACAAGTTAAAATAGCAAAAACATATGCTTGAATAAATGCAACAGCTAATTCTAAACCTATTAACATAGTTAATACTGCAAGAGTCACTAAGTGTGCAATAAATAAAGCTGTACCTAATGACATCATTTGCCATGCAAATCCTGCAATAACTTTAAGTAATGTATGTCCTGCCATCATATTAGCGAATAATCGTACAGATAAACTAATGATACGAGATATTTGAGCGATTAACTCAATAGGTACAATAAGTGGAGCTAATACTAAGCTAACACCAGCGGGGTAATAAAGCTCTAACATTCTAATACCATGCTTTCTAATACCAATAATAGCATAACCAAAAAATACAATAGAAGCTAATCCTAATGTAATCGATAAATGACTAGTTGCGGTAAAACTGTAAGGTACCATACCAACTATATTACAAGTTAATACGAAAGAAAATAAACTGAAAATTAAAGGAAAATATTTTTGTCCTTTATTTCCAGTGATAGTTTCGTGAGGCATCATCATAGATAGGTCATAAATACCCTCTACGATAACTTGCCAACGATTTGGTACAAGGGTACCACCATTATTCATAATAATCATTCTAATTAAAAGTAAGAATGTTGTTAATGCAATTAACATAAATAAGGTAGAGTGCGTAATTGAAATATCAAAATCCCCAAAACGTATAGGTATAAGAGGTATAAGTTCAAATTGTTCTAAAGGGCTTGAGATCATAATTAAAGTGTTCAAATGGTTTTATTGATAAAAAAAGGATTATATACCACCCCACCAGTAAACGGTAACAAATAAGAATAGCCAAACTACATCTACAAAGTGCCAATACCAAGCAGCAGCTTCGAATCCGAAGTGAGCTTCTCGACTAAAGTGGTGGTTAATTAATCTAATTAAACAAACAGCTAAAAATAATGTACCAATTTGTACATGAAAACCGTGAAATCCTGTTGCCATATAAAAACAAGAACCGTATACTGAGTCAGACATGGTAAAACTTGCGTGTTTGTATTCAAATACCTGGAATGCTGTGAAAAGAATAGCAAAACCTAAAGTAAATACAAGACCTAATATAGCACCTCTACGGTCACCAGCTACAATAGCATGGTGAGACCAAGTAACGGTAGCTCCAGAAGTTAATAATATTATAGTGTTTAAAAAAGGAACTTCCCAAGCATTGAATACTTCAATACCTTGAGGAGGCCACATTGCCCCAATTTCTGGGACAGGATTTAAACTAGAGTGGAAAAATGCCCAGAAAAATGCGAAGAAAAACATTACTTCTGATACAATAAATAATAGCATACCACCTCTCATACCTATTTGTACCATATGAGTGTGTTGTCCTTCAAATGCTGCTTCTCTAACAATATCACGCCACCAAGTGTACATATTGAAAAGAACTAATAAAAAACCAGTAGTTAAGAATAATCCACCACCACCATAATTGTGCATATACATAACACCCCCCATTGTCATAAATAGAGCACCAAAAGCAGCTAATAAAGGCCATGGGCTGGGATCCACTAAATGATAAGGATGACGTTGTAATATTTGAGTATTTTTCATGAAATATTTATTTTTTTTTTAGTAGTCATATAGTGAAATTACCCTTTAAAACTAGAAGTAAAGCTATCACATAACTCATGTAATTTAGCTTCGTTAGATTTAGATAATTCTTGTTCAGATCTAAGAGATTCTAATAGACCAGCATGAGATCCTTTTAAGAAAGCTAACCAAGCAGTCTCAAAACTACGAACAGAAGTTACATCAATTCTATCTAAATAACCGTTAACACCAGCAAAAATAATTACAACCTGTTCCTGCATAGTTAATGGTACATTAATATCTTGTTTTAACATTTCAGTTAAACGCTGACCACGAGATAACTGTTTTTGGGTAGCTGCATCTAAGTCAGAACCAAACTGAGCAAATGCTTCTACTTCTCGAAACTGTGCTAAGTCTAATTTCATACCACCAGAAACCTGTTTCATAGCTTTCATTTGAGCGGCAGAACCTACACGACTTACAGATAAACCAACATCAACAGCAGGACGCTGACCTTTGTTGAATAAAGTAGAGTCTAAGAAAATTTGACCATCAGTAATAGAAATTACATTGGTTGGAATATAAGCAGATACGTCACCTGCTTGTGTTTCAATTACGGGTAAAGCTGTTAATGAGCCTGCTTTATAGTTTTCGTTTAATTTAGCAGCTCTTTCTAAAAGTCTAGAGTGTAAGTAAAAAACATCACCTGGGTAAGCTTCACGGCCTGGAGGTCTACGTAATAATAAAGACATTTGACGGTAAGCAACTGCTTGTTTAGATAAGTCATCATAAAAAATTACAGCGTGCATACCATTATCTCTAAAGTATTCACCAATAGCACAACCAGAGTAAGGTGCTAAAAATTGTAGAGGAGCAGAGTCAGAAGCAGTAGCAGCAACAATTACTGAGAATTGTAATGCACCATTTTCTTCTAAAACTCTTTGGAACTGTGCTACTGTAGATCTTTTTTGACCTACTGCAACATAAATACAATATAATTTAGCAGATTCGTCATTAGAATCATGAGTAGCTTTTTGATTAATTAAGGTATCTAAAGCAATAGATGTTTTACCGGTCTGTCTGTCACCAATAATTAATTCACGCTGACCACGACCAACTGGAACAAGACTATCAACAGCTTTTAAACCAGTCATCATAGACTCATGAACAGAACGTCTTGGCATAATACCAGGAGCTTTTACTTCTACACGAGAACGTGCCGCAGTTTTAATAGCACCTTTACCGTCAATAGCCTCACCAAGAGCATCTACTACACGACCTAAGTATTCTTTACCTACACCAATATCAACAATAGATGCTGTTCTTTTTACAATGTCACCTTCAAAAATTTCTCTGTCATCACCAAAAATAACACAACCAACGTTATCTGTATCTAAGTTTAGAGCCATACCACGAATACCACAAGAAAATTCAACCATTTCACCTGCTTGAACTTTATTTAATCCGTAAACACGGGCAATACCATCACCAATAGTTAACACTTTACCAACTTCGTCTACAGAAACTGATGAATCTTTATAGTAATTAGATATACGTTCTTCTAAAATAGCAGATAACTCTCCAGCAGAAATACTCATATGTGTTCCGAAAAACACCAAGTAATAAAACGACCGACTAATTGAAGTATTATACCCTTTATAGACTTTGATCTTTATTAGTATTACTAATTATAGTTTTTACTTATTATCATAAGAAAAGTACTTTTAACCTTAAATGAATCCTATAGGAAATATTAGCTAAGTGACCCTTGAGTATAAATGAGGGCCCGCCCTTACCATAAAAGTTTAACAGTAATTACCCAAACGCTTACGTAATTTAATGAGTATAAAAAAAAGTGAACTTTCTAAAAAAATAAAAAACTTTACTATTAATTTTGGTCCCCAACACCCAGCAGCTCATGGAGTACTGAGACTTGTTTTAGAATTAAATGGTGAAGTTGTTGAACGTGCAGACCCACATATCGGTTTATTACATAGAGGTACTGAAAAATTAATAGAGTATAAGACATATCTTCAAGCACTTCCTTATTTTGATAGATTAGATTATGTTTCTATGATGGCACAAGAACATACATATTCCCTAGCCGTAGAAAAATTATTGAATACTAACGTACCTTTACGTGCTCAATACATAAGAGTTATCTTTTGTGAAATAACACGTATTTTAAATCACCTATTAGCAGTTAGTTGTCATGCATTAGACGTTGGTGCTATGACCCCATTCTTTTGGGGATTTGAAGAACGTGAAAAACTCATGGAGTTTTATGAGCGTGTTTCTGGAGCACGTATGCACTCAGCATATATTAGACCTGGAGGGGTAAGTCAAGATATACCAAAAGGGTTATTAAATGATATATATGTTTTCTCTGAACAATTTGCTACTCGTTTAGACGAACTAGAGGAAATGTTAACTGGAAACCGTATTTGGAAACAGCGTCTTGTTGATATAGGTATAGTTAGTGCAGAAGATGCTATGAATTGGGGGTTTAGTGGTGTAATGCTTAGAGGTTCTGGGGTTCCTTGGGATCTTAGAAAAAATGAGCCTTATGAAATATACGATTCATTAGATTTTAGTATACCTGTTGGTACTAATGGTGATTGTTATGATAGATATTTAATTAGATTAGAGGAAATGCGTCAATCTCTAAGAATAATTAACCAAGCGATTAACTTAATACCAGAAGGTAATATTAAAACAGATGACCGTAAGATAGCCCCACCTTCAAGAGCACATATGAAACAATCAATGGAACCTCTAATCCATCATTTTAAATTATATACTGAAGGTTATAATGTTCCTGCTGGAGATACTTATACTGCTACTGAAGCACCAAAAGGTGAGTTTGGTGTATATTTAGTATCTAATGGAACTAATAGACCTTACCGTTGTAAACTAAGAGCTCCTGGTTTTGCTCATTTAGCTTCGTTAGATTTTATGAGTAAAGGACACATGGTTGCCGATGTAGTAACTATAATAGGTACTCAGGATATTGTATTTGGTGAAGTTGATAGATAAATAATATATTAGTTGTTACTTTTAATTGTTAGAGAATAATTAATATTGGCGGGTATAACTCAGTAGGTTAGAGTATTAGATTGTGATTCTAGGAGTCGCGGGTTCAAGTCCCGCTATTCGCCCTTAATTTTATAGGAAAAAATGAATTGAACTAAAATATTATAAATAAATATGACTTATTTAACGTCTTCTTTAGGAGAAAGTTCTTTATTAGGTACTGTAGCAGCAATTCCGTTATATGCTGCTATCTTTATTTTATTCATAGATTCAAAAAACTTAGAACATATGAAAAAAGTAGCTCTTGGAGCTTCTATGTTTACATTTGTTTTATCTTTAGGTTTATGGGTATTATTTGACAGATCGACTGCAGTTTTTCAATTCAGAGAATATTGGCAATGGCTTGATCAAGTAAACATTAACTTTAACTTAGGTGTTGATGGTATATCACTTTTTTTCGTGATCTTAACCACCTTATTAGTACCATTATGTCTTTTAGCCAGTTGGGATAGTATAAAAATTCATGTAAAAGAATATTTAATCGCTTTTTTAGTTATGGAAACATTACTAATTATAGTTTTTTCAATAATGGATTTATTACTTTTCTATGTATTTTTTGAAAGTGTATTAATACCTATGTTTTTAATTGTAGGTATTTGGGGATCGAGAGAAAGAAAAATACGAGCAGCTTATCTTCTATTTTTATATACATTAGTAGGTTCTGTTTTAATGTTATTAGCAATATTATTAATATATTCTATTGCGGGAACAACTACCTATACTAATTTATTAACTGTACAGTTTGATGAATCATTACAAAAATTTCTTTGGTTAGCCTTTTTTGCATCATTTGCAGTAAAAGTACCTATGGTTCCAGTACATATTTGGTTACCTGAAGCTCACGTGGAGGCCCCAACAGCAGGTTCTGTTATTTTAGCTGGTGTTTTATTAAAGTTAGGGTCTTATGGATTAATTAGATTTTCTATGCCACTTTTCCCAGCAGCTACTATATATTTTACTCCTTTAGTTTATACTATGGCGGCAATTGCTGTAATTTATACATCATTAACTGCAATTAGACAGTCAGATATGAAACGTATTATTGCTTATGCTTCTGTAGCACACATGAATGTAATATTAGTTGGTATGTTTGCTTTAAATATGCAAGGATTAGAAGGTGCTATGATTCAAATGTTAAGTCATGGGTTAGTCTCAAGTGCTTTATTTTTATGTGTGGGTGTTCTCTATGATAGACACCATAGTAGAATGGTAAAGTATTATAGTGGAATGGCACATACTATGCCCTTATTTGCAATTGTTTTCATGTTTATGACAATGGCTAATATTGCATTACCTGGTACTAGTAGTTTTGTAGGAGAGTTTTTAATTTTAGCTGGTGCATTTCAAGTAAATACTACCATTTGTGTTTTAGCAGGTACTGGGATGATTTTAGGTGGGGGATACTCATTATGGCTTTATAATAGAATTGCTTTTGGTAATTTAAAAGTACAAGCTATCAAACAATTTTCAGATATGAATAGACGAGAATTTATGGTATTTTTACCTTTAACTGTGGGTACATTAGTTATGGGTATTTACCCTGAAATATTTTTAGACCCAATGCATGTAAGTATTGCTGGTTTAATTGAGCATATTAATTGCCAAGTAAAATAATCTAATTACAAGGGTAGGTTGTATTATTTTACCTACCCTTTAGTACTTTGAGTTATTTGAGATAAATTTATAATTATTATATTGTATGCACTTTTTTTACTTAAGTAAAAAAAAGAATTAGTTTTCAATGTTAGATTTTTCAAATCACTTTAAAGCATTTTCTCCAGAGCTTTTTATGATAATTGCTTTATGTTTTATTTTTAGTTACGGTATCGTGTATTCTACCTCTTTAAGTTATGGTCGTCCTATAATAGTAAAAAATATTAGTTGGTTAATAATTCAAGTTTTTATAATTACTTGTTTTCTTATAGCTAATAATCCAATAGAAATGTCAATCTTTAGTGATACTATAGTTATCGACCAATTTGGTGCTTCGGCAAAAACTGTTGTTTTATTAGCAGCTATAGGTTGTTTTTTAGTTTCATTTCGCTATACAAAAACAGAGAAACTAAGTTATTTTGAATACCCAATACTAATAATGCTTGCTATTTTAGGTATTTTTTTAATTATCAGTAGTGGTGATTTAATCACAATGTATTTAGGTATTGAATTACAAAGTTTATCCTTATATGTTTTAGCTAGTTTAAAAAAAGATTCTGCTTTTTCTACTGAGTCTGGTTTAAAATACTTTATATTAGGTGCATTATCTTCTGGATTAATTTTATTTGGTTGTTCATTAATTTATGGGTTTACTGGAACAACAAACCTTACAGATATATCTTATGCATTATTTGACTTTACAAGTACTACTGGGATGAGTTTTGGTTTAATTCTTCTTGGATTATGTTTTGTAGTTTCTGGTTTATTATTTAAATTAGCTGCAGCTCCTTTTCATATGTGGTCTCCTGATGTATATGAAGGTGCACCCACTTCTGTAAGTACATTTTTTGCAATTGTACCTAAAATTGCAATTATTACATTACTAGTTAGACTATTATATTTTTCATTTTCAGATTTCACTGCTTTTTGGAATCAGATTATAATTGCTTCTTCTTTTATTTCTATGTTAATTGGTGCTTTTGGTGCAGTTCAACAGAAAAAAATAAAAAGATTATTAGCTTACAGTTCTATTGGGCATGTAGGTTATATGTTAGTAGGAATGGCTACAGGTACTTTTATGGGTATTAAAGGATTATTTCTTTATATAGTAATTTATATGATTACTAGTTTAGGTATTTGGACCACAGTATTATCGTTAGAGTTTAAAAATAAGTATGGTAGAGTCAAATACCTTACTGATTTAACTTCTCTTTCAAAAACAAATCCACTTTTAGCTATTACAATTAGTTTAATCATGTTCTCTATGGCTGGAGTACCACCTTTAGCTGGTTTCTTTGCTAAAATGTATATATTTCTTGCAGCAATAGATTCATCATTATATTTACTTGCTGTTGTTGCAGTATTAACTAGTTGTGTAGGGGCATATTATTATATGCGTCTTATAAAAATTATGTATTTTGAAAAAGTAAGTACATGGAATGCTTTTAATAATATAGGTAGAGAAAACTCTTTAATTTTAGGGTTATCTACAACATTTATATTATTATTTATGTTAATGCCACAACCATTTTTATTAGCTTGGCATGAAATGGCTTATTCTATATGTTTATATAGTTAATTAATATTGTCCAGGTAGCTCAGTTGGTTAGAGCGAAAGACTGAAAATCTTTAGGTCAGTGGTTCAAGTCCACTCTTGGACATAAAAAAAGAATATTCAATGAAAGTTACATATAGTATAAAACTAAAAGCATTTGATTCAATACTTTTAGCTAAATCTATTAACAATTTACTTTTAAAGCTAAAAAGTTGTACTCATTTATCAGTAAAAGGTCCAATAAATTTCCCAACAAAATATAAAAGGTTTACTGTATTACGTAGTCCTCATGTAAACAAGTTATCTAGAGAACAGTTTGAGATACGTACTCATAACAAAATGCTAGTTGTAACTTCAGATTTAAATTGTAAACAAACAGAACAACTTCTAACTGATTACCAAAAGGCAATTTTACCTACAGGTTTAAGTTTAGAAGTAAAAAAAGAAGTAAGAAACAATATATATGCTTAGGACGACTCGAACGTCCAACCTATAGATTCGTAGTCTAGTGCTCTATCCAATTGAGCTATAAGCACATATATTTTGGAGTGAAAGGATTCGAACCTTTGATTTTCCATACCAAAAACGGACGCCTTACCACTTGGCCACACTCCAATAAATTAGATTAAGGGGCTTATAACTCAGCTGGTTAGAGTGTACGCCTGATAAGCGTAAAGTCAGTAGTTCAAATCTACTTAAGCCCATTTTTAAAGAAATAATTAAGGGTAATTAGCTCAATTGGTAGAGCATCTCGTTTACACCGAGAGGGTTAGCGGTTCGAGTCCGTTATTACCCATAAAAATAAGAGAACGTTTTCTCTCCAGTAGCATTTAAAAGTTATTTATTGATTAAGAAGTTTTTGTAAAATGACAAATAATAAAGTCCAGTTAAATTTTGGTAAATCTTTAGTAAATATGTTACCGGTATATACTATTACTTTTTCTAAAGGAGAATTAGCATTAATTGTACCATCTTCTCATGTTGTTCCTACTCTTAAGTTTTTACGTGATCATACAAACTGTCAGTTTAAATGTTTAATTGATATTTGTGTAGTGGATTATCCAGAAAGAGAGGCTCGTTTTGAGGTTGTGTATAATTTACTAAGTGTACGTTATAATACACGTATACGAATTAAAACTTCTGTAAATGAAATTACCGCAATAGAATCATGTTCGTCTATATATCAAGCAGGTAATTGGTACGAAAGAGAAGCATGGGACCTTTATGGTGTATTCTTTTCTAATCACCCAGATTTACGTCGTATTCTTACTGATTACGGTTTTGAGGGTCATCCTCTTCGTAAAGATTTTCCTTTAAGTGGGTATGTTGAAGTACGATATGATGAGATTAAAAAAAGAGTTGTTTGTGAACCAACAGAACTAGCTCAAGAGTTTAGGAATTTTGATTTTACAAGTCCTTGGAATCAAGATTTAAGACAAGAAGTACTACAATTCCCAAACAAGTAAGACAAATCTTATAGGTATTTAATTGACATATTATGAGAGAACGATGGACTAAAAATTCGTTATTAAGTATAGCAAATAACCATATTATTGATTATCCTACAGCTACAAATATCAGTTATTTATATGGTTTTGGTTCTTTAGCTGGACTAATGCTAGTAGTACAAATTTTAACTGGTATTTTCCTTGCCATGCACTATACTGCACATATCGACCTTGCTTTTTCAAGTGTAGAACATATTATGAGAGATGTAAATAATGGTTGGTTAATCCGTTACGCTCACGCTAATGGTGGATCATTTTTTTTTCTTGTAGTTTATATTCACATTGCCCGGGGTTTATACTATGGTTCGTACATGACTCCTAGAGAACATTTATGGGCATCTGGTGTAGTTATTTTTATTTTAATGATGGCTACTGCTTTTATTGGTTATGTATTACCATGGGGACAAATGAGTTTCTGGGGTGCTACCGTAATTACAAATTTATTTTCTGCAATTCCTTTAATTGGTGATTCTATTGTACAATGGTTATGGGGTGGTTTCTCTGTAGATAATGCAACTTTAAACCGTTTTTATAGTTTACATTATTTATTACCTTTTTTAATTGCGGGTTTAGTAATTGCTCACTTAGTATTATTACACACTAATGGTAATACTAATCCATTAGGTATTGAATCTAAAACAGATACTGTACCTTTTTATCCTTACCTTTATGTAAAAGATTTATTTGGCTTTATAGTACTAATGACATTATTTACTTTTGTTGTTTACTTTTACCCTAACAGTTTAGGTCACCCAGATAATTATATTCCAGCTAACCCTATGGTAACTCCACCTCACATTGTACCAGAATGGTATTTTTTACCTTTCTATGCTGTTTTACGTTCAATCCCTGATAAATTAGGTGGTGTTCTTGCTATGGGTGGTGCACTTGTTATGCTTTTACTTATGCCTTTATTAAATACTTCTGAAATTAGAAGTACTGCTTTCCGTCCTATATTTAGAAAACTTTATTGGTTTTTAATTCTAGACTTCCTAATTTTAGGTTGGATTGGTGGTAATGAGGTAGAAACACCTTATATTGAAATCGGTCAAGTAGCTACAGTACTATATTTTGCTTTCTTTTTAGTATTCGTTCCAGTTTTAGGTAAACTAGAAGCTATATTAATGCGTATTAAAGTATAAGAATTATTTTTAAGATTTAAAAGGTCATTTAAGAACAGGAGAGGCTGGTTAAAATAAGTTTCTTCCAAAAAAAAAAATATATATTATGTTTTATTTAGTACATTATACTGTAGACAGGCTATGTTCAGAGACAGGCTGTAAACGTAATGCTGTTTATGATTACCATTCAAATAATTTATGTAGGGAATGCCTGGATTATTATTTAGGTTTTGCCGAAGCTAACGACTAATCGGTTTAGAATTAGCTGTTGCATTTATTCAAGCATATGTTTTTGCTATTTTAACTTGTATTTATTTAAATGAAGCAGAGAATTTACACTAAGTGTAATTAATTTAGTAAAACAATTATATATAGTTTTTGAGGTGCTATTATAGTTATATAAAATATTAGAATATAAATATAGATATAAACAAATGCCACAATTTGATACCGTAACATTTTTATCACAGTTATTTTGGTTAACTGTAGTTTTTTATACATTCTACATGGTAGTTATTAGAAATTTTTTACCTGGACTAACTCGTATTTTAAAAGTTAGACGTAAAAAATTAAACCTTGGTGCTAAACAAGGTTCAGCTTTTGAACAAGAAACTGTAGCTACTAACTTAAGCTATGATAATATTATTGGACAAAAAGCAGGTACTTCTAGAACATTATTAGCAGATACCGTATTAAAGACAACTAATTGGACTCAAGCTACTGCTGAGCTTACCAATAATAGTGGTGACTTAAAACAAGCTAATGCCCAATATTTAAATAGTAGTATTAATATTACTGGTCGTAAAATCCTAACTTCAGGTATGTAATATTTGAAATAAAAGATTAACAATTTTCAATATTGTAGTCTTTTAGAAACGAAGAGGAAATGTCATATAAAGTACTCTTCAATAAGAATAAATTAATAACTAATGTTAGTATTAAACGCGATTACACTTTTAATAGTAGTAATTTTATTGATATACACCTTTTTTTTATATTTCTTAAGGGGTTTTCACCCTATTTTATTATTTTTTAGGTTCAGATAAGTGTTCAACCAAATGTCGGAATTTATCCAGATATGATTTGTATTTAGAACTATTTGCTTCAGCTAATTGCGGTACTTCTGTAACTGGAACAGTTTGTGTGGTTGTGTTAGGGATAGTTACCTGCGTAGTTTCAGTACCTGGAATAGTAATAGCATCAGGCTCTATATTCGCAATTATATCAGCTGAGCTATGGATTGCTAATAAAGTACCGAAAAGACCTACAGTATACTGACCGACCATTATGACTGTCTCAGCATCCATTTTTCGCGTACTACTTTTTACCCCCTGTGTTGTCGCATCAATAGCAGCATTTTTAAACGAAATCGCTTCGTTTTCTAAAAGTTTTCGTTGATTATCAATCCTGATTGACCTAAGCTGCTCATCCATCATTTTTTGAGCGAACTCGTCGTTAATTTTCTTGTTACTGGTAAGATTGAGATTATACCCATCTGGTTTAGGGGTCTGGTCGGTATGCTTTATATCCTTAAGTTTCTTACTAACTCTTGTACCGAAAATCATTGTGTTTTTCATAATAATATTCTTATTTCTTTTTTATAAAGTAAAATGTTATTTCTCCGTTTTTAAACTTGATATAGGAAAAACTGTTTAATAACGTTAGATCTTTTCTAAGTATTTTAAGTAAATACGATAAGAGTAAAAGATAAAAACTTAGGAATAAAAAAGCAAACCCTTTGGTATAAAAATACCATACTGAAGAAAAAGTAAAAGTAAAAATTACAATTCTATTTAGACTTTTGAAGCTATTTAATGCGATATAATTTATTAATTTAGTTATTTTATTACTAATGTTACTATTTTTCATGATTAAAACCTTTTTTTGATATCCCCTACGGGGTTTGAACCCGTGTTATCGCTATGAAAAAGCGATGTCCTAGACCACTAGACGAAAGGGACTTCTATTTATATAAACTAGCGGGAGAGAGACTCGAACTCTCAACATGTGGATTATGATTCCATCACTCTACCAATTGAGTTACCCCACCTTAGTAAAAAATTATTCCCATTCTAAAGCACCTTTTTTCCACTCGTATAAAAAACCAAGTGTTAGCACTAGTAAAAAAATAGCCATAGACCAAAAGCCAGTAAAACCTATTGTACTTAAAGTAAGTGACCATGGGAATAGAAAGCTGATTTCTAAATCAAAAATAATGAATAAAATGGCAACTAGATAGAATCTAATATCAAATGCATTTCTTGAGTCCTCATAAGGATCAAATCCACATTCATATGTAGATAGTTTTTCTGAGTCAGAAGCATGAGCAGATACTACATAAGATAAACCGAAAATTACACATGCTAAAACAATACTGACAATAAGAAAAATAAAAATAGGGAAATACTCAACATAAAAAAATTTCATAAAATAATTAATCAAATTAGTTGTACGAGAAAGAAGGGACTCGAACCCTCGACCTTCGGCGTGACAAGCTGATACTCTAACCAACTGAGTTACTTCCTCGTTCCTACAAGAATACAATGCTTGAAATTATCTAACATTTATATGGGCATGTTTAACCTTATTACTAACGAGAGTCAGATAATCTGAATAGTTGGTAGCCCCTACACCTGATTTACCAACACACTCCTGGTCAACCTGTTGTAAAATCACAAAAAATTCTTGTAGATTCACTTTAGCCGGATTAGTATGAAAAGATGGGTTGTACCAATTAACGCAACTATCCAATAATGAATGCCTAGACTGTATAATTAACTCACGAACCTGAGGATTACAAGATTCCAGATTTTCTAAATGGGGTACTAAAAGTTGAGCATCATAAAAATAACCTGCTTTCACCGTACCATAAGCCCCAATACCAGTCCCTACAGCAATTTTATTCGCTTTCGGAAAAACCTTTAAAGCTGATGCATAGAAAGTGCTCCAAGGATTACCAAAAATATCATGGAGATTTATTTTATAATCAATAGCAATTCGTTTTAATAGGTTGGTATTTAATAATACTTTAGATAGTATATAATAAAATGCTGCTAAGTAAATAAAGCTATAATACACTACTGTAAAATCTGGGAACTGAAGCCCTAAAATATGATTAAGCGCTTGTAATCCTACTGATAGATAGCATAAAAGAATAAAGATTAACAGAACATTCGATCTTTTTGGTAAAGTAACATATCTGTAAAATGACGCGTTAAAAAAGCCTAATATCAGTACTATAAAAACTACGAAGTCGAAAAACTGCCTTCTTTTATATAATTTTCTTATTAATAATACGTATAACTGCATAAATCTAAAAATCTAGTAAAACCCAAAGTTTTTAATACAAGGGGATGTATTCACATATTTTTGTATTAAATTTTAGGGGGTATAATCAAATTACCCCATCTGTAATTAAAAAGTTATTCCAACTTCAGATTCCTCTAAAGTTACCTTGTTACGACTTCATCACAGTTAAAAACCACTTTTTAATAGAACTTACTCCAAAAAAGTAAAAACCTCCTTATAATATTTATAAAAAGGTAAAAGACCTTATTTGATTAAAGACTCTGTATCAAATGCAATTCATTTCCATGACGTGACGGGCGGTGTGTACAAGGCCCAGGTACATATTCACCGTAGCATGCTGATCTACGATTACTAGCGATTCCGACTTCATACAGGCGAGTTGCAGCCTGCAATCCGAACTGAGATAATGTTTTAGGATTCGCTCCAGTTTGCACTATTGCTTCCCTTTGTCATTACCATTGTAGCACGTGTGTAGCCCAGCCCATAAGGGCCATGAGGACTTGACGTCATCCCCACCTTCCTCCAGTTTATCACTGGCAGTTTTATTAGAGTGCTTCTAAGAAATTCTTAAAATAGCAACAAATAATAAGGGTTGCGCTCGTTAAAGGACTTAACCTAACATCTCACGACACGAGCTGACGACAGCCATGCAACACCTGTATAGATACAAAAAGCCAATATATTAGCTTACATGAATTTATTCTCATAAGTCATAGATCTATATGTCAAGAGCTGGTAAGGTTCTGCGCGTATTGTCGAATTAAACCACATGCTCCACCGCTTGTGTGGGCCCCCGTCAATTCCTTTGAGTTTCAATCTTGCGATTGTACTCCCCAGGCGGAGTGCTTAATGCGTTAGCTTGGCACCTAAAAAGCTATCTAAGTGCGAGCACTCATCGTTTACAGCTATGGACTACCGGGGTATCTAATCCCGTTCGCTACCCATGCTTTCGTCTCTCAGCGTCAGTATTGAGCCAGATAATCGCCTTCGCCTCTGGTATTCCTTCTAATATCTACGAATTCTATTCCTCCACTAGAAATTCTATTATCCCCTCTCATACTCAAGAAATATAGTTTTGAAACTCGGTTTAGAATTAAGTTCTAAATTTTAGGTTTCAACTTGTATTCCCGCCTACAGACCCTTTACGCCCAATAATTTAGAATAACACTCGCCCCCCCCGTATCACCGCGGCTGCTGGCACGGAGTTAGCCGGGGCTTCTTCTTCGAGTACTGTCATTATCCTCCTCGATGAAAGAGTTTTACGGCCAAAAAAGCCTTCATCACTCATGTAGTATTGCTGGATCAAGCTTTCGCTCATTGTCCAAAATTCCTCACTGCTGCCTCCCGAAGGAGTCTGGGCCGTGTCTCAGTCCCAGTGTGGCCGATCATCCTCTCAAACCGGCTAAGGATCGTAGGCTTGGTAGGCTTTTACCCTACCAACTACCTAATCCTACGAAAGCTCATCTTACAGCGAAATATTTCTTTAAATGTATCTGGTATTTTTACTAAATTTTATAATTAAAACCTATTTTTGTTAAAAACAATATAATTATTCCAGACTGTAAGGTAGATTCTCGCGCATTACGCACCCGTTCGCTACGTATTTTTTTATTAAATTGAAAAATAAAATAAAAATTTACGTTCAACTTGCATGTGTTAAGCATACTACTAGCGTTTATTCGGAGCCAGGATCAAACTCTTAATAAAAAAACTAATATTATATTCTAATACAATGCATTTGTAATAAAACGAATGATTAATTAGGAATTAAATTACTTAAATAGGTAACCAAAAAATATTTGAATCTTAATATAGATATATGACCGAAACGTATAAAAATAGTATGTAATTACAAAAAAAATTGAATTAAAATCCGGTTGTTCGGTCATAGGAGACTCAGCCAGTTTACTACTACTCTCACAAATATGAATGGACTCTCCTTCATTCGCTAGGACCCCGATTATATGCCCTTTTTTCCCCTCAAGACTTTCACCAGGGTTTAATATTGTTTCGGTTTGGTTTTTAGACGAACTGCGAAAAACCAAACGTTGACTGGTCGAATTAAATGCTGGTACTAAATGATCTGTAGCATTGCCTTCTACAGTCGTGATGAGCGTGAAATTTTTCTTATTATCGCAATATTGATCCAATTCCGAATCTGACGTTATGGCTTTCATACTTCGTATTGCTGCTTGTAACTGTGAAATATATTCGTTAGCTTCCCTAATTGAAATATTATGAGCTAAGTTATTTAATTTAGCCTCATTCGTTATAGATATAAGACTTTGTTCCAGTTGAGTGGTTAACTCTCTGAATCCTCGTAGATCTCCTCTTAAAGACTCAATCTGACATTCTTTATGGGAGTTATGAAGTGCGATTATTATGTTACCTACATTACTGAGAAAAACGACTCCCATTCCTTGGCTATTCATTATTGTCTATTTTTTTTTTAAGTACACGAGCAGTAAAAAAATATTGGGTATTAATAAAAAAACCCCTTGTATCAGTATTTTTATAAAATACGAGTTGGTCGTTAGGTATAAAAAGATTATAAGCAAAAAGGTAATAATCATTAGAGTATAAGCATACATAATCCATTAAATGGTGTTTTAAAAAGTTCTTTCCAATACCATGTATTCCGCATTAAAATTTTAATTTTTAATAGGTTATATAAAATTTTTTTTGATTACGTGTTCCAATACCATGCATTCGTAATAAAACGAATGATTAATTATCATATTAAAATGGTTTGCTATTTTTACCCCATAATAATTCCCTTATTTTACAATTAATTAAAGGAGAAAAGCAAATATACCAGTTTAAAATCACAAAAGTTAACTTAAATAACGGTATATTTAAATTTTCATAAGTACTTTGGCAGATTAAACTAACATCAATCAATTCGCCTTCATTTTTATCGGAATGACTAGAATTATCATGAGCAGTTCTATTATTAATATGCTCTTTATACATACTATCAGATTCTTCCCTCACCTGCCGCCTCAAATCACTAACCTGAACCTCCAAATTAGCTTTTTCATCTGCCCACTTAGCCTTTTCTAAATTGAATTCGGTCTCTAGGTCGCTAATCCGCTTTGACTCACTTAAACGGTCTTTCTTTTCTAAATCTGAACTAATAACTGCATTTTCCGAAATCTGGTCTGACTTTTTTACTTTATCTCCGAGAGACGCATTATCTTTTCGAAGTCGCTCCAATTCTTTATTGTCTGAGTACCATATCCCCCATGACGTTACACCAAAACAAATGCCTAAATCGTATATCTTCTCAATTACCTTATTAGGGATTTTATTTAACATATTAGTAAGTATACCTCTAAAATTCAATTTTTTCATGACTGTTTATTTTATTTTATATATTTACAAATTAGACCTATAAAGAATAGGTACGAGCTACACAATCTGATTGTGTCAAATACTAATAAATCGTTATATTCAATTAAGAGTATAACACCAGTTAAAATATAAATTGCAATTATTAAAAACTTTTTGAATTCGTCACTTCTCATATTATGGGTCTTTTTTATTATTAAATAAATTTATATTCCACTACCATGCTTTTCAAGAAAACGAGTAATTAATTAAAGGTTTCAAAAAAACAGCTAAAAATAATATAATAAACCCGCTTGTTATCAAAAAGTAAGGTACCATAATTTAATTTTTTTTCTATTAATAAACTACAACTAAGATACTCATGAAATCCGCATTACCTTTACTTTTTGTTAAAAAGGCCAAAACCAAATTTAATATAAACCCTTTAAAATAGAGCTCCTGTGTTATCTAAAATCAAATTATTGATAGGTGTTATTAGACTAGTATAAAATAGGTAGAGCCTATCAAGTAACTAAATTAAATATGGTATTAAGTAACTATCCTGATTTACACAATTAGATAATACCATAACCAAAGAAGATGTATTCGAAACTAGACTTACATGCTTACCGTAACACTATCCTCTGATTGGAATTATGGGCAACTAAACAAGTTTTTCTCGCCATTAAATTAGTATTTAGAGGTCTTATTTGCGTAGCTTATAGTTATGTAAATAAGAATCTAACTTTAACCCAGTACCTTGGTGTTGTAATATCTTATAACTTTACGCGTGAAATTTAAAACCTTCTGAGTAAGCTGAAGGTATTTAAAAGTTACAAAATAAAATAAAAAAATCCGTGGGAATAGACATACTTTGCATTAAAATATATACTTCTTGTACTAATGTCATGGTATCTTATTTATCTTTATTAATATAAACAGTAATATCTTGAAAATAAGTACCCAGAGGTAAGAAACCATACGGTTTTTCATAAAAAAAATAGTATAAGGATCGAATAAAGAATAACTTGAATAAAACCACTTTATTTAAATGTTTCTTTAGGGGTTTTAATTAAGAATAAACTTATTATTATATTTTAGAAAAAGAAGTTTTTATATTTACCTAGAATTAAAGATAAAAATACTTTCATGTTTTTAGACAATTAAATACCAAAAAGTTACTTTTATAGCTTTACACGATTAAATATACAAAAACAATTTTTTTTTGTCATGTCATTAATTAATTAAAACCTGTAACTTTGTATTTTAGGAGTTAATAATAAGTCGATACTTCCGCACAATGTCTTTAGTTTAATTCTGTTACTAATTATATGGTTTTAAAAAATATAGATATTTCCTTTAAAAAACTATAAGGGTCAAATAGACCCTCATAGTTTTTTTTTGCCTATTTATCTACAATAGGACCTTTATTTACATAAAAATGTTATTTAGCAGAACCAAATAATATTCTATATAAATATGCGTTAATAATTGGATAAACAATCACGTAATAATTAAAAAGAAGAAACCCTAACTTGAAATACCAAGAAGGAAAATAAATATCCTCAGTTAGATACGGACTAGTTGCATCTGGTTTAGTAACTTCAACAGTAGTAGAAGATCCTTCACGGGTATCTAAAACCCTCCTAAAAGTATTTCTAACAGCGTTAATTACACGAGAAAATCGAGTAACAACTGGCGGAACTGACTCATCATCAGAACTAGAACCAGAGTCATCATCATCAGGGATAGTATATCTATTAACCTCCCTTCTTAAATTATTAGCTTCCTGGAGTGAATTATACTCATTTAAGCGACCACGTGACCATTCATAATATCTATCACCATATACACGCACATGTGCGCCTATTAAAATAACATTATCTTCCAGTAAGTCACTATACACTTCAACAGCATTACCTGTACGGTCTATAAAACTATCTAAACGTTCCCCTAGAGTAACCTCGGTTGGGTTAGCTTCAACATCATAATGTCCAGCATTTAACCGACTTTCTAAGTTATTCACCCTTTCTTCGGTATAACCTAAAGTCTCACTTTTAGTTAAAAGATCAGCCCTAGTAGCTACAAGCTCCACTTTAGTATCTTCTAAGTCCTTCATGGAAGCATTTAACTTCTCATCAAAGCTATTTTTAGCACTTAAAAGTTCATCTTTAGCCTCATTTGATTCAGCCTCAGATTTTTCTGCTTTATCAGCAGCATCCTTTAGTTTAGTATCAACCTCATCTTGCTCTTTTTCTAAGACTCCGATCCTTTTAGTAAGATCTTCTTTCTCTTGACCATCAACAAGTTTTGAACCAAGTACACCAATAGCAAGAGCTGTCAAATGAGCATGTGTACTTCTCACTAAACCAGGAACTACTTCCACTAAAAATCTAGTGAACATAGTCTTTATAACAATAACCCTCATAATTCTATTCAATATTCTTTACCACTAGAGCAATGAATAGAATATATGCTGAGGCTGTTGACTTAGTACCCATTACAAAAATATTAGCGTCTATAACTAATATCACAAAAGTTAAAAGGTAAGTACAAGCTACAATAGTAACTTTTAAAAGATCATTCTTTTTCATAACTGTTAAGTTTTTTGTGCTTTTATATACTATTAAACAATCACGTAATTCTTATCTAAAATATCAAATACTAAATAACTTTATATTAATATAAAAAATTTAGACGTTTTAAAATATAAGACTTATTTTAACAGATCAAAAGCCATTTTTAGTCTTCGTTGGGTTATAAAATTAATTTATTATATCATACTGCATGGTAAAAGAGAATAATAAAATTTAGATTATGGAATTGTTTGATAAAGTTAGGTTGGTGTTATCAGATAATATAATCTGCAGGTATGGATGTTTACGTGTTATCAATAAGTAGGAGTATAAGGTAGACAAATAAACAATGACGTAAATCATCCACTTTGGGCCCGCCCTGCCCCCCAGATCTACCTGATAGGTAGGTAAGCTCAACATTTTGTTAGGAAACCTGATCAGCTATTTTTTTTATTTTTGACGGTATTGCCTCCGGATTAATCTACACCATAGCGATCAATTGATAAACTAAGAAATTACCTTTATTCCTTAACTAGGTTTTTTTCCTATAACCATTGAACGACTAAAAAGTTTAACATTTCTTACCAAAACCAAACCTTTTGACTACGTCGATAGATTCTGAACCCACATATAGACCACGTTTTAATAAAAGCCTACGTTGTAAAGCGCAGTTCCATTGAATAATCATATATTATTTAATTAACTTTAGACCCAAGGTTATAACTTGTGTAAATAAGCTTATTAATAGTTACATTTAAACTTAAAAGGGTAATATTATTATCTATATCAGAACCAAGTAAATCACCAATCCTTGCTATATTTTTTACATCTTTTCGTTACTAGTCCTCATGTTTTATTTTTTATATACCCAAATAACTTTTAAATTGTCATCAACTATGAGATAATACTAGAAAGCCTTAGCGTTAACCCCCCGTAAGCTTTAAAAAAGCCACAATTTAAAACTTAAGTAACTATTAATAGATAACATTCTCTAGTTTTTTACACTATTATAAACGGGTTACTTCTAACTATATTTCAACCTACAAACTTAATGTTAATAAATGGTTAAGAAGCCACAGTAGAACTAAACAAGGGTTAATGTTTATAACATAATTTGTTATTAAAACTAAAGTATTTTTTCTAAACAAGATCTAATGACTAATGTGATTTATAACTTACAAACAAACCTTATACTTTTTTTAATCTACGAATAGAGCATAACTAGGTACTTACGAAACCCACAGTAATTGGTTTACTTTCTCCCAAGACCCCGTGTAAAACAGTATAGCTCAGATGCAATAAACAACCACCCTTGATTGAGTGTAAACAGACTTCGGGTGTGTTGGAAAATATACGTAGCAGTTTAATGTTATTATTACCAATTACCCAAGACTTATATTTTTAAGAAGAGCTACGTGAGTTTTTATAGGGTAAAAACATTCTATCTAAGCAAATTTATTTAGCTACATTACCGCTCTTTTCCCTAAATAACTTGTGGGATATAAGCTTTCGTACATAGCAGAGGTTTTGACAAGATAATGATAAAAAAACAAGAACGAAAAAAAATTGAAGTGAGTGTTTGTATACAAGAATTAAAAAGTAATAAAATAGGTGTTTAATGGTGGCAAAGTAAAATAATAATTTTTTTTTTCGTTTACTTTGTCATAAGGTATATAAATAAATTTATATACCTTTTACTTTTAGTTATTTTTTACTATTAATTAATTACTAATTATATATATAAAATTCTAGAGAAGTACTAGTCTTGTACCTATAGTTAAAAATTTATCTTGAGATTGGTTTCTCACTTAGATGCTTTCAGTGATTATCCATTACAAACGTAGCTACCCAGCAATGCTATTGGAATAACAACTGGTACACCATAGGTTTGTTCTACCTGGTCCTCTCGTACTAGGGTCGAATCCTCTCAATTTTTTACGCCTACAGTAGATAGGGACCAAACTGTCTCACGACGTTCTAAACCCAGCTCACGTACCACTTTCATCGGCGAACAGCCGAACCCTTGGAACCTTCTTCAGCTCCAGGATGTGATGAGCCGACATCGAGGTGCCAAACGACTCCGTCGATAGGAGCTCTTAAGAGTCATCAGCCTGTTATCCCCGGCGTACCTTTTATCCGTTGAGCGATGGCCTTTTCATATAGAACCACCGGATCACTATGGCCGACTTTCGTCCCTGCTCGATATGTCTATCTTACAGTCAGGCGAGCTTATGCCATTGTACTCTACAATTGATATTAAACCAATTTGAGCTCACCGTTGCACACCTCCGTTACTCTTTAGGAGGTGACCGCCCCAGTCAAACTACCAACCATACAATGTCCCAGATAAACTTTAGCTTACCTTGGTAAGTAAGATATTATAACAAGGGTGGTATTTCAAGATTGCCTACACAATTAACTTGCGTTAAGGTGTCAAAGGCTCCCACCTATCCTATACATATTATAACTTCTTACACTGTAAAGATGTAGTAAAGGTGCACGGGGTCTTTCCGTCTAGCTGTAGGTAAACCGCATCTTCACGGCTAATTCAATTTCACTGAGTCCAGATTGGAGACAGTGGGACAGTCGTTACACCATTCATGCAGGTCACTAATTAGGTGACAAGGAATTTCGCTACCTTTGGACCCTCAGAGTTAGGGCCGCCGTTTGCTGGGGCTTCCATTGAAAGCAATAACTTCTCCTGTTAACCTTCCAGCACCGGGCAGGTGTCAGACCCAATACTTCATCTTACGATTTTGCAGAGTCCTGTGTTTTTAATAAACAGTCGCTATCCCCGATTCTGTGCCGCCTTTATATTTATAGTATAAAGGCACTCCATCTCCCGAAGTTACGGAGTCATTTTGCCGAGTTCCTTCAATCTGGTTCTCTCAAGCGCTTTAGTCTATTCGACCTTGCCGACCTGTGTCGGTTTAGGGTACGGTTTATTATTTATAAACTTTTTCCTGGAGATTTAATTTATTAATCTACTTATCCAAAAAGTAGAATAAAATACCTTACCTCGTCATTTATAAAAGAGTTTCCCATCAAATACACCTTTCGGTTTCTTTTTAGGGACCGTCTAACTCTACGCGGATTAACCTACCGTAGAAACCCTTCGGCTTACAGCGAGGATATTTTTCATATCCTTTATCGTTACTCATGTCAGTATTCTCAATTCTGATGTCTCCAAAGTATCTCACAATACTTCTTCATCAACCTACAGAACGTTCCGCTACCTTTTTCCTATTAAGGAAAAAATGTCATTTCGGTCTTTATCTTAAGTCCCTATATATTTTCGGCGCAAAAAAACTAGACCAGTGAGCTATTACGCTTTCTTAAAAGGAAAGCTGCTTCCAAGCCTACCTACAGGTTGTTTTAATTTTTTCACTTCCTTATTCACTTAGATAAAAGTTAGGGACCTTAATGTCCATTCAGGGCTGTTTCCCCTTCGACTATGGATCTTAGCACCCAAAGTCTGTCTGCTCAATGTATCAAATACTTTTGTATTCGGAGTTTCCTTGGATTCGGTAGGATTTTTGGTCCCCCTAGTCCATTGAGTGCTCTACCCCAAAAGAAAAACATTGAACGCTCTACTTAAATAGATTTCGCGGAAAACCAGCTATCTCCAAGTTTGATTGGCCTTTCACCCCTAATCACAAATCATCCCCGCATTTTTCCACATGCGTGGGTTCGGTCCTCCAATGTATTTTACTACATCTTCAACCTGTTCATGATTAGATCACCTGGTTTCGGGTATTACCCTTATAACTAAAAGCCTTATTAAGACTTGCTTTTACTACGCCTACTTTTGATAAATTAAGCTTGCTATAAGAATAAACTTACTGACCCATTATGCAAAAGGTACGCTGTCACTTTGTAAAAAAGCTCCAACTGATTGTAAGCACTAAGTTTCAGGTTCTTTTCAACCCTATCCGGTTCTTTTCACCTTTCCCTCACGGTACTTGTTCACTATCGGTCACCAATAACTATTTAGGCTTTGAGGATGATTCCCCAATATTCAAGCAAAATTTCACATGTTTCGCCCTATACAAAAAAATAGTATCTATATGTTTACAGGACTTTCACCCTATTTTGTAAAACTTTTTCTGTTTTTTCAACATATATATTAAATATTTTTAGGCCTAATCCGTTTTCGCTCGCCACTACTAACAGACTCTCGGTTGATTTTTTAAATTTAGTTACTAAGATGTTTCAATTCACTAATTTTTTATACTCATTATGAGTGGGTTTTCCCCTAGGAAATCTATAAGTCATCACAAATTTTTGCTCTTTATAACTTTTCGTGTTTTAATACGTCCTTTTATTGGTACCTAGGCATCCCCCTAGTGCTCTTGTTTTAAAATTGTTACTTATTATAAACAGATATTAGAGTAAACTTAAACCATGTTTCCCATGTGAATAGTATTTTTGGCGTCTAATGTGATAGCCTTTGAGTCCAAGGTGATTTCGGGCACATAAAGTCATTAAACTATAAGAAGTTTACTCTCCTTTATGATATAATTGGGTAACAATGGGAAAAAATTATATGGATTTTATAATTAACTATAGTATTACTTTTATCGAAGAGAGTTATTATTACGTTTGACTGTGAAAAAAGCAGCTTGCCTTAAATAAGTGCAATCATCTATTATCAAGGTAAACAATATAAAGATTGTTTATGACAAATACCTGAGGATCAATCTAGTGATAATCGAATTACCCTGTTTATTATCTTTTCATAAAGAATGCCTAATATCTGTTTTAATCACTTACTTCTCCGGACGCTATTTAATCTTGAGTACAGACAGTCATTATAAACCTTGATAGTAATCTTAAAAAAAATTATCATAACAAATAGTCTATAACTCTACTTTGTTTTTTTTGTATATAAACCTGTATATTGTTTTCATATCTAAGTAATTATGTTAGCCTATTTACCTTACGATAGTTTTTCATTTAACTGAAATTGGAAGTAGCAATTATTGAAGTCATCTATTCGAAATAATTAATTGCCGCCACGTTATGTTGTGCTATACTAATACTATTGACATTTGAAATCCTTAAAATATTGATACAATAAATTGTATACAAGTGAGTATACCCATATAATTCTAAAGTATATTTGTTCTATAAGGAATAGTATATATTTACACCCGTTATATTTTAGTTATTACTAAGACTAATTAACCCATTCCATCCATTTAAAGCAATAACCCCTAACCATGCAATAAGTTACTATAATTAGTTTTTTTACTATTTGTGTATAACCACTTTAGTTCGTTATATTGTTGTCTTTAGTTATTTGTTGCTAGATATTATAATATCACTATTAATAATTTACATACTTAATTCGACGTGTGAAAATAGTGAAGTATAATTTATTTTATTTTTTATAATATTTATCCATTAATTTATATAAGCTGCTGGTAAGATCTATCATTGATAAGTATATTTTATAAATTGCATAATGTATATTACTAAAATAGGTACTTCCCAACTATTTTTATAATACATTACTATTTTGTTTTAAAATGGTTTGTTAAAAGATTAACTTTTTGACAAAATATTCACAATTTAATTATCTAATTTTAAACAAGATGGTTAAATACACTGGTAATTAATTGGTGTATGGTCATTACAAATAATAGTAAACGAACAAAAAACATCTGTACAAAGCCGAGGAAAGTTATAACTTGTTACCTTTCTGTTGCTACTTGAACAACTTTGTCAACTAATTACGTTTAGGCCTATATCTTATTCCTTTTAATAACCGTATATTTTACCGGTATATTTAATTTAGATAGTATTGCTTTTATTATTCAGTTGTTCGGTTACAGTTTTCTCAAACTTAACATTTTTTCAACTAATTATAAACTGCCCTTATGTCGTTGTTTTTATATTGGTTATTCTTTTTATGTATCGTTTTCGAAGTCTCAGTTTGATATTATAACCCATTATTTTTATTGCTTTGTCCTGTTTGTAACTATTAAATATAGTAAAACCTGAACGCCACTTACCAAGACACCCTCACAAGTACAGTATTGAAGGTACCCAATATTATTATTTTTAAACCTTTAAAGGTTTTCATTCTTTTCTTGAAAAACCATTAATGTTCTAAAAGCACCTTTGTTTTTTTGGTTTAATAACTTTGTTAACTACTATCTAAAAATAGTATATATAGGGAATTACTCATCCCTTTTTAGTTACTCTTAAAATAAATTTAAACTATGTCCCTATGACACTTAAGTCCTCCTAATAAAAATTAAAGTTAAAAGAAGGACAGTTAAGTATTATATTATACCCTTGACAATATAATAAGTTATCAATGGTATAAATATTCTCTTATCTTTTACTTTTAAATATAAAAATAAGGTACATCCAAACAAACTCCTTATAAGTAAAAATTGTTATGACTAAAAACCAGCCTACTCTAATTTCCAAATTAGGGTAATCGAAGGTAGACTGTGCCACTGGGGGTGGGCGTCCATTCGAATTAAAGAAGTGATCCATCATTCTACCGATTCCTTGTCTTATGACCTGCTGTTTTACCTCCACGTGAGCTTCTTGGACTTGAGGCATAATACCTTTTTTAGCATCTAACAGCTTTTGGGCCATGGATTCTTCATGTTGATGCTGTCGGGCTTGAATTAGTAAAGCAGTCTCTCGGGCCTGAGCTATTTCCGCTAATCGAACAATTTTAGAATCTTCGGATTCGATAATCCGTGCCTCTTTATCCGAAATGATTCTTAACTCATCTATTTCCGCCTGTCATTCTTTAATTTTCCAACCGAAGAATGCTACTCCAAGACCCGAAAGGCTTCCACCAAAAAGCAAGTGGTTTGAATAATCTTTTGGTAATGGCTGAACAGCCATAGGTTTATAATTAATAAAATTTGGTTTACTCTTATAAAGTTTAAGTAGTTGACCTTTACTCATATTAAAAATATTTTTGTTTATTAATGATAATTTACCTTTTATATAAAAGGTGTAAGTAGGAATGTTAATTATAGATAATTATCCATATAGAATTTAATTAATAACCATAAATAAATCAATGGTAATATAAAATACGAATCTATTGTAATTTGGTTTAATAGTAAGAATAGGTATAACAATATAATGCTTATGATTAAAATAACTGTTAATAGTTGTAGCATATGAACTCTTTTTTTTAAGGGGGTTTGTTAAAAGTTTAACTTCCAAACAAACCACTTATATTTTAATAATTAGTACCAAGGGTTATTAGCTTTCACTTTTTCACCAGAAGTAAGGGTTACAAAAATGATGTAGAAGAATAAAATTAAACCTACAACACTCATATAAGAACCATAAGTAGCAACAATATTCCAACCAGCATAAGCATCAGGATAATCTGGAATACGACGAGGCATACCAGCTAAACCTAAAAAGTGCATTGGGAAGAAAGTTAAATTTACTCCAATAAAAGTAATCCAGAAATGAATCTGACCTAAGATCTCAGGGTATTGTAATCCAGTAATTTTACCAATCCAGTAGTAGAAACCACCAAAAATAGCAAAAACAGCACCCATAGATAATACATAGTGGAAATGTGCAACAACATAATAAGTATCATGTAATGCCATATCTACACCAGCATTAGCTAAAACAACACCAGTTACACCACCTAAAGTAAATAGGAAAATAAAACCTAAAGACCATAACATTGGAGTTCTCATGTTAATAGAACCACCCCACATAGTAGCTAACCAACTGAATACTTTAATACCAGTAGGTACTGCAATAATCATAGTAGCAGCAGTAAAATATGCACGAGTATCCACATCTAAACCTACAGTGTACATATGGTGAGCCCATACAATAAAACCTAAGATACCAATAGAAACCATAGCATAAACCATACCTAAATAACCAAATACTGCTTTTCTAGAGAAAGTAGAAACCATATGACTAACCATACCAAAAGCAGGTAAAATTAGAATATACACTTCAGGGTGACCAAAAAACCAGAATAAATGCTGATATAATACAGGATCTCCTCCACCAGCAGGGTCAAAGAAAGTAGTATTAAAATTACGGTCAGTTAAAAGCATAGTAATTGCACCAGCTAATACAGGTAAAGATAATAATAATAAAATTACAGTAATAAATACTGCCCACACAAATAATGGTAATTTATGCATAGTTAAACCAGGAGCTCTCATATTTAAAATGGTGGTAATAAAATTAATTGCACCTAAAATTGAAGATGCACCAGCTAAGTGTAAACTAAAAATAGCTAAGTCTACTGAAGGACCTGAGTGTGCTTGAACACTTGATAATGGTGGATATACTGTCCAACCAGTACCTGCACCAGCTTCAACTAAAGCAGATGCTAATAATAAAATAAGTGCTGGTGGTAATAACCAGAAACTAATGTTATTCATACGTGGAAAAGCCATATCGGGTGCACCAATCATTAAAGGTACAAACCAGTTACCAAAACCTCCAATCATAATAGGCATTACCATAAAAAAAATCATGATAAGAGCATGTGCGGTTACTATAGAATTATATAATTGATTATTTCCTGCAAGAACTTGAGTACCTGGAGCTGATAATTCGATACGAATTAACATAGATAATGTTGTACCCATTACACCAGAAACTCCACCAAAAATTAGATAAAGAGTACCGATATCTTTATGGTTTGTTGAAAATAACCATCTAGACGACCAATTGTAAATGGTAGAAGACATTGTTATTATTGATTATTAATAATATTATATACGGAAATTAAAAAAATTAAATAAATGTTCGAATCTTTGAATCTATGCTAGTAGAAGGAGAATAGTTCAATTGGTAGAACAATGGTCTCCAAAACCATAGGCTCAGGGTTCGAGTCCCTGTTCTCCTGAAAGATAATATTTTCAGTATTCTATTGAGCAAATAGTTTTTTAATCCTCCCTTTTTTTTATGGTATCTTTTTCAGATACTTTTGGAGTACCTTTGATAAACGTAGCAACCTTTTTTATCATACCAGGTAAATCGCCAAAAAGGAGTATTGCTAAGAAAATAGTTAATAATATTTGTCCGAAACTAACCATATTAAAAGTTTATTTGTCTATAAAAGCCTAAACTGATTCTTCAACTAATTCTATTTTACTAGAAATCCAAGATACATAATCTTCTAGTGAAACTGCCTCAACTACAATAGGCATGAAACCGTGGTTTACACCACAAATCTCACTACACTGACCATAGTATACACCTTCACGTTTAATAAATAAAGATGTTTGATTTAGTCGACCAGGACATGCATCCATTTTCATAGCAAGAGAAGATATACCCCAACAGTGAAGTACGTCAGCAGCAGTAATAATTACACGAATGTGAGTATTAGCTGGTAAAACTACTCTATTATCTACTTCTAATAAACGAAGGTGACCACGTTCTAATTCCTCTTCAGGAATCATGTATGAGTCAAAAGCTAATGGCTCGCCATCAGTAGATTCATAATCTGAATACTCATAACTCCAATACCATTGGTGTCCTACAACTTTAAGAGTCATAGCAGGATCAATAACTTCATCCATAGAATAAAGTAATGCAAAAGAAGGAACAGCAATTACCATTAATAAAAGTGCTGGGGTAATAGTCCATACAATTTCCATAAAAGTACCGTGTACTACGTTACTTGGTACTGGATTAACGTCCTCACCGTAATAAGAACAAATTCTTCCCATAATCCAAGCAACTGCTATAACTACAACGATTAAGAAAAACATTACATCATGGTGAAAGTTAATAATACCTTCCATTACAGGTGTACCTGGATCTTGAAAACCATACTGCCATGGTTCTGCTGCATCCATAAAAAATAATGGTGTCATAATAAAAGAAAACCTATATATTTTTAACCTATTTAGGTTAATATAATCTATATAATAAAAAATCAAATACTCCCTAGGTTGGACTCGAACCAACGACCTGATAGTTAACAGCCACCCGCTCTAACCAACTGAGCTACTAGAGAAAAATATTATTACTGCCAACGGAAATGTGCAAACGCCCTATTCGATTGACCAATTTTATGTAATGCATCTCGTTTTTTTATACTATTACCACGATTATTATTAGCTTCAAGTAATTCTTTTGCTAACTTTATTTCTATACTTTTTTCAGAACGTTTTCTTGCTACAGCTACAATCCATGAAATAGCTAAAGATTCTTGTCTAATTTGCGATATAGGAATAGGTATTTGATAAGTACCCCCAGATTTACGCACGGAACGTAAGTCTAATAATGGTCGTGTATTATTTACAGCATTAATAATTATCTCTGTTGGATTAGCATAACCTTGTTTTTCTATATAAAGCATAGAATTTTCTAATATTTTTATTGCTTTTGATCTTTTCCCGGAAAACATTAATCTATTAGTAATTCTTCGTATAATAGATTTTTCTGAATAATTATTCATTTATTTATTTTTTTATTGCTCTTTTACTCCCATATTTAGACCTACCTTGCTTTCTATTTTTAATAGCTTGTAAATCATATTTACCCCTTACTAAATGATATCTAACACCAGGAAGATCTTTTACTCGCCCCCCTCTTACTAAAACTACAGAGTGTTCTTGAAGATTATGACCCTCACCAGGGATATAACCGGTTATTTGCTTATTATTACTGAGTTTAACACGAGTAACTTTTCGTATAGCAGAATTAGGTTTTCTAGGCGTTCTTGTAAATACTTTTACACAAACCCCTTTTTTTTGAGGACAAGCATCTAAGGCAGGTGCTTTTTTTCTAAAAACTTTAGTTAGCCTAGATAATCTAACTAATTGATTTGTTGTTGGCATTATATATTTTTTTTTTTCTTTTTTTTTGGAAAGAATGGGATTTGAACCCATGGTGAAAATTATATTTCCACTTTGGTTTAGCAAACCAACGCTTTAAACCACTCAGCCACCTTTCCAAAAGGAGTAGGAAAAGTACACCCTCCTGGATTTGAACCAGGGACCATCAGCTTAGAAGGCTGTTGCTCTATCCAACTGAGCTAAGGGTGCTTTTATATTTACATTTATTTGGAAGGAGTAGGATTCGAACCTACGTAGAGAATACTCAACAGATTTACAGTCTGCCACTTTTAACCACTCAGTCATCCTTCCATGTATAAAAAAGCAATGGGTGCACTGAGGTTCGAACTCAGGACCAACAGATTAAAAGTCTGCTGCTCTACCAACTGAGCTATACACCCATAAATACTTGATTAAATGTTTTTATCTTGCTTTACTGCTAATGTACGTGATAAAATAATATTTCTTCTTGCTGGATTCATTTTTAATATTTTAAAAGCCAATATTGAACCAATAAATGGTTTTGTTCTTTCAACCCAATGTTTATGTGTAGGTGATTTACCTTTTACTAAATGACTATTTGGTAAAAAAGCAACAATACCAGAAAGCCCAACACTAAACCCACCTTTAACTATATTAAGTATTCTTCCTTTAACCAAGTAACGTTTAGTATAAGCATTTTCTATTAATTTCCATATGATTTCAGGATCTACGTTATTCAATTGAAAAACATCTAATATAAAATCTCCTTGATTACTTTCTAACTGAGTAATATGTCCTTGATTTATATTACCTATATTATAGTTATTTTTTCTATTAAGTTCTTTTAAAGGAATTGAAGTTCCCATTTTAAAGCCAATATCTACTTTAACAAAACCCTTTTCTTTTTGATATACTTTATAATTAACATACCTACCTTTAAAATCTGATAGGTAAGGTACAGATGTTTTTAATAAGTGATTAAATTGTTTTTCTTCCATATCTAATAATTTTATATATAAATTTATATTATATTAAGCCCAGTAGGTTTCGAACCTACAATATTACCGTTATGAGCGGTACGTTTTAACCAATTAAACCATGAGCCTTTATTAATTTTAAAGTTTTACTATTCTTGTACTTAAAGATAATTTGTTAGATCCTGATTTTAAAGCATTATAAGCAATAACTTTAGGTAATCCACCAATCTCGTATAAAATTTTACCAGCCTTTACTGGACAAACCCAATGATCTACAGCACCTTTACCTTTACCCATTCGAACTTCTACAGGTTTAGCAGTAACGGGTACCGAAGGAAACATTCGTATCCAAAGTTTTCCACGTCTTTTAACTTTTCGTGTTATAGCTCGACGAGTTGCTTCAATTTGACGAGCAGATATTCTTCCACATTCTAAAACCTTTAAACCATATTCACCGAATATAATAGTGTTGGATCTAGTTTCAAGCCCTCTAATTTTACCTTTTCTCTGTTTTCTAAATTTAGTTTGTTTTGGTCGAAGCATTTCAATAATTATATGTTTTTTTGGGATTATTTAACTATTTAGAACAAATCCATACCTTAATACCACATGTACCATAAACAGTAAAGGCAGTAGATGCTGAATAGTCTACCTTACTTTTTAAAGAATGTAAGGGTATTTGACCTTCTCTAAACCAATCAATTTTTTTTCTTTCAGAACCATTTATACGGCCTGCAACTTGAATACGAATACCTTTAATATTAGGACGTACTGCCATAAATGTAGGTATAGCTTTTTTTACAAAGTCTAAAAATTGACTATGACGTTGGTTTTTTGCTAATTCATTTGCTAAAAATGTTGTTAGTAAAGTAGCACTTCCAGATAATGTAACAGCGTTTAGTACTTCTAATCCATAAGTAAAATATTTTCTAGTTTTAAATGAACTTAATTCATTAGAAACTTTATTTATAATTTTCTTATATATTGAATTTAGTACTATTAGGTTTAAATGATTTAAAACTACTTCGTGTCCTACTAATGTAGTTAAAACTTTTTCTATTATAGGAAGTTTAACCTTTATTAAATCAGATTCTGTACCATATGTATGTAAAAATACAAAAGTTTTATTTAAAGAATGCTTTATTACACATTTTCTAACTATTAGATTCTCTTTTTCAATAGATCTAATTAGAAAATTCCTTATTTTAATATCTTGATGTAATATTTCATTATAATCTCTTTGTACATACCATTTAGAATCCCATTTATTATTTATACCTAAACGTAATCCTAATGAATTTACTTTTTGACCCATACTTTACTATTTTTTCTTTTTTTCCTTATGCTTAGTTCGAAGACGTGTTACCACAAATTCTCCTAATTTATGCCCAATCATATCTTCTGTAACTGAGATACGTGTATATTTTTTTCCATTATAGACACTAATCGATTTACCAACAAATTGAGGTAATAACACACAATTCCTAGCTCTTGTTTCTACAATAGATTTAGTTGAGTTTATTTTTTTTATAAAAGACACATTTATAAAAGGTCCTTTCCAAACAGAACGTGACATTGGTAATTTTAATTTAGTTTTTTAAGATCTGAGAAATAATTAGTTTATTTGCACGTTTTTTATTTCGTGTAGGTTTACCTTTAGTAATTTTACCCCAAGGAGTTACTGATGGTCTTCCACCTTTAGTTTTTCCTTGTCCCCCACCATGAGGGTGATCAATAGGATTCATAGCAGTACCACGCACAGTAGGTCTTTTTCCTAACCACCTAGATCGACCAGCTTTTCCTATAGTTTGGTTAGAATACTCACCATTAGAAACAGTACCTATAGTAGCATAGCAACCAATAGGTATAAGACGTTGAATTCCTGAAGGAAGTCGTATACGTCCATATTTATTGGTTTTTTGAATAAGCTGAGCGCCACAACCAGCACTTCTAACAAGTTGTCCTCCTTTTCCTACTTTAGTTTCTATATTAAATATAGTAGTCCCTATTGGTATTTTATTTAGAGGTAATGCATTACCTATTTTTATATCTGCTGTTAAACCAGAATCTATAAAAGTACCTACTTTTAAATTTTTAGGTAATAATATATATGATGATTGTTTAGACTCTGATTCATTTAAACGACCAATCCAACAAGAACGATTTGGATCATATTCTATTGTAGAAATTACACCAGATTTTGCATAACGTTTAAAATCAATTTCACGATAATTACGTTTATGACCACCCCCCCTATAGTAAGCTGTGATTTTTCCACGATTATTACGTCCACCAGTTTTATTAAGCCCTCGTATTTTAGCTTTGATAGGTTTACATTTATCTAAAAATGATTTATCTACTTGATAATGATGACGTTGAGAAGGGGTTGCAGTACTTTGTTTTTTTAATGCCATTATTTTTATATTATATTAATTATTTTCTAAACACGACGTCTTTTACAAGGTCTACACCCATTATATGGTACTGGTGTTTTATCTGTCACTGTTAATACTTTTAAACCACTTATTTGCAAACCTTTAGCTACAGCGTTACGTCCACTTCCAACACCTTTTAGAAAAAGATGTACTTTTTCAATACCTTGGGTTCTTAAATATTCACCTACTCTCATTGCTGCAGATTGAGCGGCAAAAGTAGTGGACCTGCGTGCACCTTTCACATCTTTAGTTCCTCCCGAAGACCAATTAATAGTATTACCTATTTTATCTGTAGCAGTAATAATAGTATTATTATAACTACAATGAGTATGTATTATACCTTCTTTGTCCTTTATTAATAAATTATTATAAATCATTCTTATAGATCTTTTTATTTTAAATTAATTCTAATTATATATAAATTTTTTTTATATTATCTAAAATATACTCGCTACCAGACTCGAACTGGTAAGCCTATGGCAATAGATTTTAAGTCTACAGTGTTTACCAATTTCACCAAGCGAGTAATTCTATTTATTTTCTTTCCTACAAGTATGCAAAAAAAAATATAAAATGTTTTTACGTCATGTATATGAAATAAAAAAACGTCTTCTCTTTATTACAAGTGTACTATTTCTAAATTTTATCCTTTTTTATCATTATTCAGAAGAAATATTATATGTAATAGTTAGTCCTCTTGGAGTAGATAAATATCTAATTTTTACAAATATTACAGAAGCCTTTTTTAGTTATATTAATCTAGCAATATATAGTAATTTTATAATCATAATACTTATAAGTCTTTACCATTTAATATCTTTTTTATACCCAGGTTTATACATTGAAGAAAAAAAACGAATTAAAATATACTTATCAATTTTTTTCTCTTTTTTTATCATTGGTAATATTATTATATATCAAATGGTTATACCATCTGCTTGGTCTTTTTTTCTAACTTTTGAAACTACAAACTTAGATGGTTTTCTAAATATACATTTAGAAGCAAAAATTAATGAATATTTAGACCTTTTTTTAGTTGTTTTCTTATTGAGTAATTTTTTTTTCCAATTACCCGTTATATTAATAATAATAATAAACCTAAATATAATATCTATAAAACAATTAGTTAACTATAGGAAAGTATTTTTAATTTTAAGTTTAATACTCGCAGCCTTTTGTTCACCTCCAGATATATTTAGTCAATTAATATTAGCTACTCCTATTATTATTTTTTATGAAAGTCTAGTGTTTTTCCTTTTTTTACAAAAAAAGTATAAGACTTACAATCTAATTATAAAATAGATTCAAACCTACGGTTAAACTCTGATACTCTACCTTTATCCTTTAAGTTTAATAGTAACTTATCACTATTCCAAAGTACATGATTTGTAGGATCTATATTTAATAAAATATTGTCCATTTTTAATATTCGTTGAGTTTTAAAAAGAGCACCTTTTGTATTAATTACGTTTCTTCTTTTACTAAATGGATGTAAACCTTTTTTCATAATAATTTTATTTTTTGGCTAGATAACATAATGGTAATGTAGAGGACTGCAAATCCTTAAATGACGGTTCGATTCCGTCTCTAGCTTTTTTATTTATTAAATTTCTTTCTATTATGATTGACTTTTAAAATAAATTATAACATATTAAATTTAAGGGGATATAGCTCAATTGGTAGAGCGCATGCTTTGCAAGCATGAGGTCCTCGGTTCGATCCCGAGTATCTCCAAAAAAAAGCATATATTTATGAATTACTTAATAACAAAAGATGTAAAAAAACGAGAACAAGTACATACCTTTGAAAAAAGTAGGCTTGTGCTAAAAACTATTGCTAGAACACAAAGTTTATCTAAAAAACTACAATGGAAAGCTAGACTTAAATTAAGTTTATTAAAGAAGAATGGTTCTTCTACTAGGCTTAAAAATAGATGTGTATTAACTGGTAGATCTCATGCAGTATATAGACTTCTAAAAATCTCACGTATAAAATTCAGAAAATTAGCTTCTGCAGGACTTGTTCCTGGCGCAAAAAAGGCAAGTTGGTAATAAATATGACAGTAAATTATCTTTCGGCTGATATGTTCACTAGAATCAGAAATGGTCAGCAAAACAAATTAAAAGAGGTACGTCTAAAAAGAAGTAAACTATGTCTTAATATTTTAGACGTTTTTATTAAAGAAGGGGTTATTCGTGGATACAAATTTTGTCCAGAAAACTCATATGAAATTGTAGTGCTTTTAAAATACTTCAGAGGTGCACCTGTTATCAAGAAAATAAGTACTATATCTAAACCAAGTAAACGGGTATATTTATCTGTAATGGACATTTGGAAAATAGATTCTGGATTTGGTTTTCTTGTATTATCTACACCTAAAGGTATCTTTTCTGATACTGAAGCCCGTAAATATAATGTTGGTGGTGAAGTTTTATGTAAAATAATGTAAGTAAAGAATATAACACATAATATGACAGATGTTTTTAATAAAATAATAAAATTACCTTCAAATATAAAAATTACTCAAAATGATTCTAATAATTGTTTATTTTTTGAAGGAACTAAAGGTAATTTAAAACTTAATTTACCTGAAAGTATTCAAGTAGTATTACATGAAAACTTTACTTTAGAGGTAGTATCTGCGGTGAAAAAAGGTAAGTTAAACCAAAAAGCTCTAGTAGGTACTATTGTTAGTAAAATACTTAGAAACGTAGAAGGAATTACTCAAGGTTTTAAAGTACAATTAAACTTAATTGGGGTAGGTTACCGTGCTGCGGTGGAAGATAATTCATTAGTATTAAAGTTAGGTTATAGCCATGACGTAATAGTACCTCTAATTCCAGGTGTAGATATTAATGTGAATAAAAGAACTTCTATTAATATAAAAGGAGCTGATTATGAATTAATTACTAAGTTTGCTGCTAAAATACGTTCTTATAGATTACCAGAACCCTATAAAGGTAAAGGTGTTTTATATAAGGGTGAAATTATTCAATTAAAAGAAGGTAAAAAAAATTAATAATATGAATAAAAAACAACTAAATACTAATGAGTTATTAGTATTAAACCAATTATTTAGTGCAGGTACTCATTTAGGACATAAAACATCTAAATGGAATTCAAAGATGGCACCTTATTTATTTGGTACTAGAAATGGTATACATATAATAGATTTAGAAAAAACTATATACTTTTTACGACGTATAGTAAAAATTATTAATTGTTTGTTGAAAGATGGAGGAACTATCTTTATTGTAGGTAATTCAGATAATAATAATAATTTTGTACGACTTTTAGGTGAAAAGTTTGAAGTACCTTATGTTTGTGAAAAATGGATTGGTGGTATTCTAAGTAATTGGGATGGTTTTTCGCAAAAAATGCAAAATGGTAAAGTTAGGCGTCGTGTTGTATCTTTTACTAAAGGTTTACGTTTTATGAATAATAAACCAAGTATAGCTATTGTATTAAATGTTAATGAAAATCAAGATGCTATCAAAGAAATACAAAAGCTTAATATACCTATTGTTGGTGTAGTAGACTCAAATAGTAGTTTAACTAACATTACTTATCCTATTCCAGGTAATGATAACTCTCCAGTAGTACAATACTTCTACGTAACTATATTAGAAAATATTTTGATGAAAACATCTAAATTTAAAAAGAAAATAATTATTAATGAGAAACGGATTTAAACCAAGGTATAAAGGTTGCTCTCAATTGGGTGAAAATTTATGGGCTACTACTAAAATTTCAAAATTTAAACATAATAAATGGCAAGCAGTAAATAAAAAGAAACCCTTAGGTTCTTTAGGACGTAAATTTTCTTTAACTTATTCACACCTTCAACCAAATACAAGAATATATGGTCTTCGTTTAAAAGCTAAACAACTACTAAAAAATTATTATGGTGATATTAAGGAAAAACAGTTAAGAAAATATTATAAAATAATTAAAAATTCTAATGATAATTCAAAAGTTTTTAGTTTAATTGAATCTAGACTAGATGTTGTTATTTATCGTACTTTTTTTGCCTATACTTTATTTGAAGCAAGACAATTGATAAGCCATGGCTTTTTTTTAGTTAATGGTGTTAAAGTTAAACAAAAAAATTATTTATTAAAACAAGGGGATATTATTACAGTAAAAGATAAAAATTGGCTTTCATTATTTAATAAAATTGTAAGTTTTATAAAAGGACCAAATGCTAAAATACCATGCCCCCCTCACATACAAGTAGATTATAACACACTTAATATTATCTTTTTATATTTACCTAACCTAAATAAAATACCATATCCAGTAACTATGGATATGAATTTAGCTAAAGAATATTATAAATAATGATTAAGATGAAAAAGTAAGGTATAGCTTTTACTTTATTTTTTTTAACAAAATATTCTAAATTTTATTTTATATTAAAATAATCTTAAACTAAATGCTTTAGGTTCTTATTTCATTTAAAACAACTTTTAATCAATAAATCACTATGCTATTACAATCAGCTAAACTTATTGGTGCTGGAGCTGCTACTATCGGATTAGCAGGTACTGGTGCTGGTATTGGTATCGTATTTGGATGCTTTATTATTGGTGTTTCTCGTAACCCTTCTTTAGAAAAAAAATTATTCCAATCAGCAATGTTAGGATTCGCACTTTCTGAAGCTATGGCGTTATTCGCTCTAATGATGGCTTTCTTAATCTTATATGCTTTCTAAGTATAATTTTTACTAAAGTGTTATTTAATTTATCTTTTATAATTAAGTAACACTTTTTATATTATAGTGAATATATGATATAAAACGGGATATAGCGCAGTATGGTTAGCGTACCTGTTTTGGGAACAGGTGGTCGTAGGTTCAAATCCTACTATCCCGATAAAATATAAATTTATTTAAAATACTTAATAAAAATTAACAAAATATATGGAACTAGTTTTATTTTTTATTTTTTCTAGCCTAGCAATAATTTCTGGGCTAATGGTAATTCGATCTGAAAATCCAGTACACTCAGTACTTTTTCTTATCTTAGTTTTTTTTAATACTTCTGGATTATTATTACTTTTAGAGGTGGAGTTTTTAGCTATGTTATTCATTATTGTTTACGTGGGTGCTATCGCAGTTCTATTCTTATTTGTAGTAATGATGTTAAATATTAAAGTTACTCAAAATTCTGGAGAACTTTTTCAATATTTACCTATTGGTGGATTAATTGGTGGAATTTTCCTATTAGAAATCTTTATTGTTGTGCGAGGTGATTTTGTACCTTTATTAAGCAGTGATGCTATTGGAGGTTATTTAGATTGGTCTACTAAAGTAGCTCAAATCACTAATATTGAAGTTATCGGACAAATAATGTATACTCACTATTTTGCTTGGTTCTTAATAGCAGGGTTCATTTTATTAGTTTCAATGATTGGTGCAATTGTTCTTACTATGCAGGTTCAAAATAATGTAAGACGTCAACAAATTTTTCAGCAGGTATCACGAGATTTTGAAAGTGCTATCTTTTTAACAACAAAATCTGTAAAATAGATTTGTAATATACTAACCTATTAAAAAAGAGATATAAAAATGATAAAAGTTACTGTAGACGGTACCAATGTTTTTGTTAAACGAGGTTCCACAGTATTACAAGCTTGTGAAGCAGTTGGTATAGAAATACCACGTTTTTGTTATCACGAAAGATTATCAGTTGCAGGTAATTGTAGAATGTGTTTAGTTGAAATAGAAAAAACACCTAAGCCTGTAGCGTCTTGTGCTATGCCAACTATGGATGGTATGAAAGTTTTTACTAATACACCATTAGTTAAAAAAGCAAGAGAGGCTGTCCTAGAGTTTCTATTATTAAATCACCCATTAGATTGTCCAATTTGTGATCAGGGTGGTGAGTGTGATTTACAAGACCAAGCTATGCTTTTTGGTTCAGATAGAAGCCGTTTTTACGAAACAAAACGTGGAGTAGAGGATAAAAATTGTGGCCCTCTTATAAAAACTATAATGACCCGTTGTATTCATTGTACACGTTGTGTAAGATTTGCTACTGAAATTGCAGGAGTAGAAGAATTAGGTACTACTGGTCGTGGTATAGATACCGAAATTGGTACTTATGTGGAAAAAACATTTAATTCTGAACTTTCAGGTAATATTATAGACTTATGTCCCGTAGGTGCACTAACTTCAAAACCTTATGCCTTTATGTCACGTCCATGGGAATTACGTAGTACAAATTCTATAGATATTAGTGACGGTATAGGAAGTAATATAAGAATAGACTCTAGAGGTACTGAAGTACTTCGTATTTTACCTAGATTTAATGAGTCGATTAACGAAGAATGGATTTCAGATAAAGCACGTTTTTCTTATGATGGTTTAAGACTTCAACGTATAGAATCACCATATATTCGTAAAAATGGACAGTTAGTTCCTGCTCATTGGGCTGAGGCTTTTGATATTATTGCTCAACAATTGTATAAATCTTTAAGTAATACTTCTACTAAACCTCGTATACTTGGTTTAGTTAGTGAATCTATAGATTTAGAAAGTGCTTGGGTACTAAAAAGGTGGTTTCAATTATTAGGAGCAAATTTTGATCTAAAAACTGCTTTAGATAACGAAATTAAATGTAATTTACAAGTTAACTATTTACAGAACACTTCTATAGCTTCTATAGAAGAATCAGACCTTTGTTTATTAATTGGAGTAGATCCACGTTACGAAGCTTCACTTCTAAATGTACGTTTACGTAAAAGATATTTAGAGGGTGGTTTTACTGTAGCTTCTGTAGGTTCACCTTTAAACCTAACATTTCCTTGTCAACAATTAGGTCTAGGTAAAAAAACATTTATTGATGTTTGTGAGGGTTATCACCCTTTTTCTAAACAACTTGCAATGGCACAAAAACCAATTGTTATTATAGGTTCAACTCTTTTTAGTTCAAAAACAGATAATAGCTTAGCTTATAATTTAGTTAATGTACTAAAAAGTAATGTTCCCGCTTTAGTTAATAGTGGTTGGAATGGACTTAACTTTTTAAATTTAGAAGTAAATTCAGTAGGTATTTTTGATTTAGGTATTTCTGAAGAAAATTCTAATAATCAGTATGATATAGCCTTTCTTTTAGCTTCTGATTTAAGTAGTACTAAATTAAGTAAAGATACTTTTGTTATATACCAAGGCTCTCATGGAGATATTAGTGCAAATATTGCTGATGTAGTTTTACCTGGAGCAACTTTCGTAGAAAAATCTAATATTTTTACTAATGTAGAAGGTCATTCACAAATAGCTAATAAAGTAATTAGTCCTCCAGGATTAGCAAGAGAAGATTGGAAAGTACTTACAGAATTAATCCGTTTCCTAATAAGAACTTGTTTAGTTAATAAGAAAGTAGTGTCAAAAGGTAGACAAAAATTATCTAATACTGATAAAATTATAAAATTAGTACCCTCAATCGCTTCATGTTATAATACTAATCATTATTACAGAAATGAAAGTCATACCTTTTTAGAAACTAAACTTGGTAAAACTAAGTTTAATAATTTAGAAAAACTACCTTTTAATAAATCGGTACATAATTTTTATATTACTAGTAATATAACTCGTGCATCGGTAACTATGGTAAAATGCTCATCTATTTATAATAATAAAGATAACTTCATATAAATTTCATTTAAATTTATATAAAAAACATTTAATTTTCAAATGTCAACATTAATATATATTTTAGCTATTGTCCTAAAGATATTAGGTATTGTTTTACCTTTATTAATTTCAGTAGCTTATTTTACTTTAGCTGAGAGAAAAATATTAGGTGCAATACAAAGACGTAAAGGGCCTAACGTAGTTGGTGTATTTGGGTTATTACAACCATTAGCTGATGGACTAAAGTTACTTTTAAAAGAAACAATTATTCCCAGTAATGCTAATACAATTATTTTTATTCTAGCTCCAATTATTACTTTTTTATTAGCTTTACTTGGGTGGGCAGTTATACCTTTTGGTGAAGGTATGGTTTTCGCTGATCTTAATGTAGGTATGTTATACCTTTTCGCTATTTCTTCTTTAGGTGTTTATGGTATTATTTGTGCAGGTTGGGCAAGTAATTCTAAATATGCATTTTTAGGTGCTTTAAGGTCTGCTGCTCAAATGGTTTCTTATGAAGTATCTATGGGGGTTATTATTATCTGTGTTTTACTTTGTGTAGGTTCTTTAAATATAAGTCAAATAGTTTTAGCTCAAACAAATGTTTGGTTTTGTATTCCATTATTCCCAATGTTTATTATGTTTGCTATTTCTATTTTAGCAGAAACAAACAGACACCCATTTGATTTACCTGAAGCAGAAGCTGAATTAGTTTCTGGTTATAATGTAGAATACTCGGCTATGGGGTTTGCATTATTCTTTTTAGGTGAATATGCAAATATGCTTTTAATGAGTGGTATGACTGTAATACTATTTTTAGGTGGTTGGTTACCTCCATTCGATATAATTCCATTTACTTGGGTTCCAGGATCATTATGGTTTGGTATGAAAATTTGTATTTTTGTAATTTTCTTCATCTGGGCACGAGCAGCTTTTCCAAGATACCGTTATGACCAATTAATGCGATTAGGTTGGAAAATTTTTCTTCCATTATCACTTGGATGGCTTTTCTTTACTGCTGGTATACTTATCAGTTTTAACATATTACCACACTAATAAATAAAAATATTATATGACAGTAGGTATAATCAATTTTTTAACAATTGCTATGATACTTTTTTTAATAGGTATTACTGGTATTGTCTTAAACCGAAAAAACATTCTTATTATGTTAATGTCAGTTGAACTAATGCTATTAGCAGTTAATTTCAACTTTATTCTATATTCTGTATATTTAGATGATGCAATCGGACAGCTTTTCGCTGTGCTTATTTTAACTGTAGCTGCTGCTGAGTCTGCAATAGGCTTAGCCATTTTAGTAGTTTACTACCGAGTAAGGGGTACTATTGCTGTTGAGAATATACACTTATTAAGAGGTTAAATTCTTTAACAAATATTTACGCCTGACAGGACTCGAACCTGTAACCTACGGATTCGAAATCCGGTGCTCTATCCAATTGAGCTACAGGCGTAAATTAATATCAAAAACATTATGATACAACAACTAACAAAACTAAAAGTAGCTGATAATTCAGGAGCTAAAATAGTCCAATGTATTAAAGTATTAGGAGGTTCTAGAAAAAAATTTGCAAGCATTGGTGATACAATTGTAGTTTCAGTTAAAGCTTTACGAAAATCTAGTGGAACTAATGTTAAAACAAAAATTACAAAAGGTATGGTCTTAAAGGCTGTTATTGTACGAACTAGAAAAGAGTTTTATCGAAAAAATGGTAACCATTTACGTTTTGGTGATAATGCTGTTTTAATTATTAATGAGAAAGATCAACTTCTTGGAAGTCGTATTTTTGGTCCAGTCCAAAATGAATTACGAAAATTAAAAAATGCGAAACTACTTTCGTTAGCTTCTAGCATTATTTAATTTGATCCCTTAAAAAAATAAAATATTATGAATAGACTTAGAAGTCATTATAAATACGTGGTGCAATATGATTTAATAACTAAATTATCACATATTAATTGTATAACCTTACCAAAAATAGAAAGCGTTACTTTAAATTTTGGTATTAAAGAAAGTGTAATATCTACTAAAAAAATATTAGCACCATTATTAGCTTTAGAATTAGTTACTGGGCAAAAAGGAGTAGTTACTAAATCAAAAAAGGATTTAATTAGATATAAAATTCGTAAAGGTATGATTGTTGGTTGTAAAGTTAATTTAAGAAACAAGGAAAATTTATTTTCTTTTTTAGAAAAATTAGTTTCTATGACTTTACCACGTATTCGTTATTTTAATGGTATAAGAAAAGGACAAGTTACTCAAAAAGGTAATTTAAATTTACGTATTGTTGATTTACTAGCTTTTCATGAATTAGAACAAGAATATGAAAAATTTAAGGATTTACCTCCTTTAGATATTAGTATTGTTACTACAGCAAAAACACAAAAAGAGGCTATTGTATTACTAAGTAGTTTTCAAATACCTTTTATAAAATAAATAATTTTCGCGAAAGTAACTCAGTGGTAGAGTGTAACCTTGCCAAGGTTAAGGTCGAGGGTTCAAATCCCTTCTTTCGCTTATATATTAATATTTATTGCGAATATAATATTAATTGGTAAATGGCCTGCCTTCCAAGCAGGAGTTATGAGTTCGAGTCTCATTATTCGCATTTAAATTTTATACCAAAGTGGCGGAATTGGTATACGCGTCAGGTTTAGGTTCTGATTCTTAATTGGAGTAAGGGTTCAAGTCCCTTCTTTGGTATTGCGGGATAGAGCAGGTCGGTCAGCTCATCAGGCTCATGTCTTGAAGGTCATAGGTTCAAATCCTATTCCCGCAAATTATATTATTCACATAAGGATGGGTGACTGAGTGGTCGAAAGTACCAGTCTTGAAAACTGGCGTGTCTTAAAAACACCGTGGGTTCGAATCCCACCTCATCCGATATTTTAATAAGATTAAAATAAAGCTCAAATTTTTAGTTTTAGATGTATTTAGTTATTGTATTACTTCCTTTATTAAGTGCTATAGCTGCTGGTTTTTTTGGTAGGTATATAGGACCTCAAGGAGCAACTAGAATTACAACAAGTTGCATATTTGTTACTTTCATTTTATGTGCTATAACCTTTTATGAAGTGGGTTTAGCCGGATCACCTTGTTATGTAACAGGACTTACATGGATGGACTCTGAAATGTTTCATTGTAGTTGGGGTGTATTATTTGATAGTTTAACTGTTACAATGTTATGTGTAGTTTGTTTTGTTTCTACTTTAGTACACTTATACTCTACCGAATATATGGGTGGAGATCCGCATTTACCTAGATTTATGTCTTATTTATCTCTTTTCACCTTTTTTATGATTATTTTAGTTACTGCAGACAACTTTATTCAAATGTTTGTTGGTTGGGAAGGTGTAGGTCTTTGTTCTTACCTTTTAATTAACTTTTGGTTTGCAAGATTACAAGCAAATAAAGCTGCGATTAAAGCAATGATTATGAATAGGATTGGTGATTTAGGTTTAGCTTTAGGTATATTTGGTATATTTTTTGTTTTTAAATCTGTAGATTACTCTACTGTTTTTGCAATGGCTCCTACAATGGTTAATGAAAAATTAGTATTTTTTAATATTGAATTTGAAGCATATAGTATTATTTGTGTTCTTCTATTTATAGGAAGTGTAGGTAAATCTGCTCAATTAGGTTTACATACTTGGTTACCTGATGCAATGGAAGGTCCAACACCTGTGTCTGCTTTAATTCACGCAGCGACCATGGTTACTGCAGGTGTTTTTTTACTTGCACGTTGTTCACCGTTATTCGAACTAGCACCATTTGCTTTAATTGTAGTTACCGTGGTAGGTGCTATGACTGCATTTTTTGCAGCAACTACTGGTTTAGTACAAAATGACCTAAAACGTGTTATCGCATACTCTACCTGTTCTCAATTAGGTTATATGGTATTCGCTTGTGGGTTATCTAACTACTCTGTAGGTATTTTTCACTTAGCAAATCATGCTTTTTTTAAAGCACTTCTATTTTTAAGTGCAGGTTCTGTAATTCATGCTATGGCTGATGAACAAGATATGCGTAAAATGGGTGGTTTGCGTAGATTAATTCCATTCACATATGGTATGATGGTTATAGGTTCATTAGCTTTAATGGGGTTTCCTTTTCTAACTGGTTTTTATTCTAAAGATGTAATTTTAGAACTTGCTTATGCTAAATATACTGTAAGTGGCCATTTTGCTCATTGGTTAGGTACTATCTCTGCTTTCTTCACTGCTTTTTATTCTTTCAGGTTGATTTATTTAACTTTCTTATCAGAAACTAATTCATTTAAATCAATTATGAGACACGCTCATGACTCTCCTTTACCAATGGCATTACCTTTATTAGTATTAGCTTTTGGGAGTATATTTGCTGGTTATCTAACTAAAGATATGTTAATTGGTGTAGGTACTGATTTTTGGGGTACTGCTATATTTAATCTGCCTAATAATTTAATTATGCTTGAAGCAGAATTTATACCACATTCAATAAAAGTAATACCTGTGTGTTTCAGTTTGGCTGGAGCAGCATTAGCTATGATTTTATATAGCTTCGCATCTAAAAATTTATATCAGTTAAAAATATCAAGTATTGGTAGAAAAATTTATGTATTCTTAAATAGAAAATGGTTTTTCGATAAAGTGTACCATGAATTTGTTTCTGAACCATCGTTATATTTTGGTTACCATACTAGTTATAAAGCGATAGACCGTGGTCTTATAGAAATGTTTGGTCCTTATGGTATTTCTAATGTTATTTCACAAGGTAGTCAAACAGTATCTAAAATGCAATCTGGTTATTTATATCATTATGCTTTTGTTATGTTAATGGGTGTTAGTTCTTTTGTTGCATTTGTTGGTTTATGGCATATTTTCGGGCAATATGTAGATGCTAGATTATATTTCATTTTTGCTATTAATGCTTTTATTTTAAGTTATAAAAAGTAAATAATTTCTGGATTACTTTTATTGGAGTAAATTTAACTTTCTTCCCAATGCACTTTTTAGGTTTAGCTGGTATGCCTCGTCGTATTCCAGATTATCCTGATGCTTATGCTGGTTGGAATATTGTTGCTAC
>Ga0209309_10000494_pt1 | contig 46780 bp, 39 predicted proteins | sample COGITO_mtgs_1204_2_FD_184807 | JGI IMG/M metagenome (GOLD analysis project Ga0209309, IMG submission 184807) | Pelagic marine microbial communities from North Sea - COGITO_mtgs_120412 (SPAdes) (version 2) | ecosystem: Environmental > Aquatic > Marine > Epipelagic ... | reverse complement strand
CAATGTTGAGCCAGCTGAGTGTTCACTTGGTAGTACAAGCTCGTAATATTACGGCTATTAAATTCACCTTCAGTAATATCGGCTTTTTCGTTTTTGGCGTTAACGCTTAAACTTTGAAACCATTGATTAGTTGCATAGCTAGCACCTGCATTTAATGTATAAAACGAATTATCGAGCTTTTCATCAAATCTATTGTTTAAAACACCCGCAGTCAAAGAGCTAAATAAATTAACTTGTTTATTTAGCGTGAAATTAGCTCCGGCCGTTAAAGCTGATTCAGTACGATAAAGTTCGCCATCAAGCATCAACGGAGTGGTAGCAACTCGTGCAAACCAACTTATGTCATTTTGTTTATATTGATAGGCGGCATTAATGTGCGCATTTATACGATCGTATTGACTGAGTTCTTCAAACTTGTACCACCCGGTATCAATACTTAAAGTGATTAAGCTTTTTTGATCAATAGGGTGAGAGTACTTTCCTCTGTAATTAAGTCGTGCATAGTTGTCCTGCGTACTTTTACTTTCTGGCGATAACAAAAACTCACCAATATTAGGAATTATAATCGTATTTTCTGCAGTACCTGCGTTTACGTTGCCATCAACGCCAAGGGCAAGCTCAATATTTTGCTTATAAGAACGCCTAGCTTCTTGTTTTTTAAGTGTGGTTGTATCAAGTAACGACTGTGCTGAAGACTTTATGTTATTAGGTGTATTAGGTGAGTTAATCAGTATTAAAGCTTGTGTGTCAGCAGCAGGTAAATTATTAACTGTTAAATAAGCGCGCACTAAATACAAGCGAGCTTGATACCACCTTGGGTTGTTTTCAACCACACGTTCAAAGGCAAATACAGCTGGCGCCGGATGTCCTGTTTTAAGGGCAGAGATCCCTAGTAAAAAATCGTATACGGGTTCACCCAGGTACTGGTATTCACTATTACTTTTTTGATAAGCCTGAGTATATTTTTTTTCAGAAACTAATTTTTGAAGTTCAATCAGTAGCTTATTATATTCATCATTGCTTTGAGCCAATGAGTTAAAGCTCATTACAGCTAAACAACTACACAGTAAATTTCTTAAAACCTGTTTAATCATGCTTAATTTTATATCCCAGTAGAAGTTTGATGTTTTGCATAAAAAGAGATGTATGTACTAGAAATTTAGCACTTTTTGTACTTAAGTACAGCCAATGTAATCACATTGGTTAAATAAATGTTATTTAATTTAGGCTAAATACTTGTTTAATAAATCTTCTAATTAAACTTATTAAAGTAGGGGAGGTTGCTGATAGACTGCTTTAGCTTAAAATAGTAATTAATTTGGGTAACAAAGGTTAGATATGCTGTATAGGATATAAAAAGATAATTTAGGGAGATTATTAAAATATAAATAAAGGGTATTACTAGGAGAAAAAGTGGGGCGATTGACGGGGCTTGAACCCGCGACAACCGGAATCACAATCCGGGGCTCTACCAACTGAGCTACAACCGCCACTACACACACCTTGTTTGGTGTGGCGCGCATAATACATAAAATAATAAATGTTGTGAAGCCCAAAAGTGAAATAAATTAAAATAATTTAAACCATGCAAATGTAATCAGCGTTGGGCAACTAATATTTATCCATACCTGGGGATATATTTGGCACAGAATTACCCCTAAAAAATCGAATGAAGTTATGTTTAATAGTATTAATTCATTATTTCATGAGAATAAATTGTAAATTAATGTATAATAATGCTCGGAAAACGCTTAATAAAAAACATTTGGAGTAAATATGGATTCAGTACTTAATTGGCTTAACGAAAACTCAGGCCTAATCTTACATTATGGTATTCAAGCTGTTGTTGCGCTTGTTATCTTTTTAATTGGTAGTCGTGTTGCTAAGTTTTGTTCTAACTTAACTGAAAAAGGTTTTGCTAAGAAGAAAGTAGATAAGGCAGTTGGATCTTTTGTTGCTAGCATCGTGTTCACTCTTGTGTTCGCAGTAACCATTTTAATGGCGCTTTCGCAAATTGGTATTGAAACAACTTCGTTCATTGCTATTTTAGGTGCTGCAGGCTTAGCTGTTGGCTTAGCATTACAAGGTTCATTATCTAACTTCGCATCAGGCGTACTTATTATTTTACTTCGCCCATTCAAGTCTGGTGACTTTGTTGAAGCAGGTAATAAAATGGGTACTGTTAAGAAAATCGAAATATTCTCAACTGAACTTCGTACTCCAGATAATAAAGTAATCATCGTACCAAACTCTCAAATAATGTCAGGCGCTATTACTAACTTCTCGCGTGAGTCTACTCGCCGTATCGATTTAGTTATTGGTATTAGTTACGATGCTGATTTACGTCAAGCAAAAGAAGTATTAAAATCTGTATTAGATGCAGAAACACGCATACTTAAAGACCCAGCTTATACAGTAGCTGTATCTGAGCTAGGTGATTCTAGCGTAAACTTTGTTGTTCGCCCTTGGGTTAACGCTGCTGATTACTGGCCTACTTACTGGTCATTAATGGAAAATATTAAAATTGCATTAGATGATGCAAATATTGCAATCCCATTTCCACAAATGGATGTTCATTTACACAAGCAAGACTAATTTTAAATAGTTATTTAATTAAAGTTATCTTTAATTGTTTTAGTGATAAAACGGCTATTAGACATAAAATTTCATGCAGTATTTGCTGCATGAAATTTTTTACATTATTACTTAGCTGTTTAGCTTGCTCTAACAAGTAATGCTTTAATAAAATAGATATACATTTACACAAAGGTTATTTTTTAATGAAATTAAAGCTTTTATCAGTTTTAGTTGCGGCTTCTGCTGCAACAAACGCATTTGCTGCAGACGCAGACGCAGAACAAAGAACATGGGAAGTTACCAGTGAACTAGGTGCTATTGTCACAAGTGGTAATACAGAAACGACCACACTTAAAGGTGGCATCAAAGTTCAGCACAATCTTGAACACTGGAACAACGAATACAAGCTAGATGGTATCTACAAAGAAGATGAAGTTGAAGATGCTAATGGCGACAAAAATAAGCAGCGCACTAACGAAAAGTACTCAATTTCGGCTCAAGGCAATTACAAATTAAATGAAGATCATTCTCATTTATTCATTTATGGTTCACACGTTTCAGATTATTTTGGAGCATATAGAAGTGAGTCGGTAATTTCTGCTGGTTACGGTCTACGTTTATTAAACGAAAAGACAATGTGGTTAAGCGCCGAAGTTGGTCCTGGTTATAAATATTTTGAATACCCAGATGACAGCACTGAAATTGATGATAACGGTAACTCTCTTGCTGGCGAGTTTGAAGGCGAAGTAATTGCCTTAGGTAAGTTAGATTACAACTGGCAAATTTCTGAAAGTGCCCGTTTTACCCAATTAGTTGCTGTAGAGTACGGTGATACAAACACTAAAACTCGTTCAGAAACTGCATTGCTTGCAAAAATAAACGGCTCATTACAAATGAAAGTAGCTTTTAATGTTACCAACAACTCAGACGTTGCTGATGATAAAGAAAGTACAGATACAGAAACGTCATTCACGTTGGTTTACAGTTTTTAACCAATGTAACTAAGTTAATGACACTAAAGTGACAAAAGGGGCGAAAGTCCCTTTTTTATTTGCTCAAAATTAATGTATTATAGCCACCAATTTTGGTTGTAGACCTAGGGATATACCTACTCGTGAAAGTTTTTACACAATTTATTAGTGCTTTTATTCTACTTTGTAGTTTTAGTACTTTGGCTTTTACGCCAACAGCATCTCAAATTGAGCAATTTAAAAAGCTGCCCAAAGCTCAACAAGAAGCTCTCGCAAAACAGTATGGTGTTGATATATCAACGATCACCGGTATAAGCCAATCTAATAATCAAAATAATACAGGGCAACAAAATAGTATTGGCGAGCGTGCAGAGCCAGAAAAAGAAAAGCTAACAGATGAAGAGCGCTTCAAACCAAAAGCAGACGAACTAAAACCATATGGTTATGAGTTGTTTGCAGGTGACCCCACCACATTTATGCCAAGCGAAAATGCCGCCGTGGCTGACACCTATATAGTAGGGCCTGGCGATCAGCTTAAAATCAACTTCTATGGGAAAGAAAGCAATAGCTATGAGGTAATAGTTGATCGTGAAGGGCGCTTAAGTATTCCAGATCTAAGCCCGGTAGAGGTCGCGGGTTTAACATTCGCTGAAATTAAAAAACTAATAAAAGTGAAAGTAGAACAAGAGGTTATAGGCGTAAAAGCTTTTGTATCGCTTGGTCAACTTCGTAGCATGCGTATTTTAGTGCTAGGAGAGGCTTACAAGCCGGGTAGTTATAGTGTGTCTTCATTAACAACTGTTTCGCACGCATTATTCGTAAGCGGTGGTGTGTCAGATATTGCTTCTCTTCGTAACATTCAAGTTAAACGAGCTGGCAACATAGTTGCAAATTTTGACCTTTACGACCTACTTATCAATGGCGATAGCAGTAATGATATTGTATTAAAATCGGGTGATGCTGTATTTATTCCATCGGTTGGTGCTCAAGTAAGAGTTGAAGGGGCAGTAAAGCGACCAGCTATATTTGAACTTAAAAAAGGCGAGTCGGCCAAGCAGTTATTAGCAATGGCCGGAGGTCTTAAACCAAATGCCTATGCCAAAAGTGCAATTGTAGAGCGCTTTAACTTCGATCGTAAAGAAGTACTCTCGGTAGATTTTTCAAAATCGCAAATTAACTATATTCCACAAGATGGCGATCGCATTCGCTTTAATTCAGTTAGCTCTCAATATCAAAATTCGGTTAGCCTAATTGGTGCAGTAGCACGCCCAGGTAATTATCAATGGCACCAAGGTAAGCGTATTTCTGATGTACTTAAATCAGTACGTGGTGACTTACTACCGCAAGCAGATTTAAGCTACGGCCTCGTAATCCGCGAAATAAATATAAACGGCGATATAGAAGCGCATCAGTTCGACGTTGCTCAAGCTATTATTAAAAACCCTGAAAATAACTTACAACTTAAAGCTAATGACAAAATAGTTGTATTTAGCCGTTTTGAAGAAAAAGAAGTAGAACAATCAGCTCTAGCAAATATGGCTCTTAGCCAAGAGCAACAAGAGCAGCAACAAAAAGCCGAGCAGTGGCATAAGTTTGAGCAAAAAGAATTTGAAAAATACGTTGGTGTAGTGAATAACTCCAAGCTCAAAAGCGGCCAAGGCAACTCGATTGAACAGATAACCGAAGGTAAAATTAATAAGCTAGATCTTAAACGTTATACATTTTTCAGTCGTCACAACATACTAACACCTATAATTGAAAAACTTAAACGCCAAGCTTCTACTGAACAAGCGATCCAGCTAGTAGAAGTTAACGGTAGTGTCACTTACCCAGGTGTTTACCCACTAACCATTGGTGGGGATGTAGCAGACCTTGTGACCGCCGCGGGTGGCCTGCTTGAATCGGCTTATACCAAACAAGCCGAAATTACTCGCATGATTGATGGTGATTCTTCAAAGGTTGAACATTTAAAAATAAACTTTGCCCAAGCAATGAGCAGTAATACAAAAAACCGTATTAAACTACGAAGTAAAGACAGCCTGAATATATTTACAATTCCAAATTGGCAAGAAAACGTAAAAGTAACCTTAAAGGGAGAGTTTAAGTTCCCAGGTACTTATACCATTCGCCGAGGCGAAACTTTGAGTAACTTATTAGAGCGTGCAGGTGGTTTTAGCAACTTTGCTGAGCAAAAGGCTGCAGTGTTTATTCGCCAGTCAGTAAAACAACAAGAGCAAAAGCAATTAGCACGTTTAGCTAACGAGCTGCGCCGTGATGTAGCTGCAAAAAGTTTTCAGGATTCTGTAGGTAGTAATGCACTTTCATATGACGAAATGAATAAGCTACTTAGCGATCTCGCCAGTGCAGAAGCTGTAGGGCGTTTAGTTATCGATCTACCATTAATTGTTAAAAACCACCAAAACTTAGTACTGCAAGATGGCGATGCACTTTATGTCCCAAGCAAGCGCGACTCAATTAGCGTAGTAGGCGAAGTTAATTACGCAACAACACATTTATTTAAAGCAGGGGTAAATGTAAATGACTACCTTGAGCTCAGCGGTGGCTTAAAAGAGCGAGCAGACGAAGACCGAATTTACATCATAAAGGCAAATGGCTCGGTTACAATACCTAATAAGGGGGGGTGGTTTGTAGCAAATAATTCAGACCAATTAGAACCCGGCGACACGATAGTAATACCAATGGATACAGGGCATATGGATAAGCTAACGCTTTGGAGTACTGCAACGCAGATACTTTACCAGCTAGGCGTAGCAGTCGCAGCGATTGGTAGTCTTTAGTTGTACTAATTTTAACTAAAAAGTTAATACAGATTGTTTTATTAGGACATTGTGTATGAGTAAGATAAAAGTATTTATAAAGAGATTTAAATGCGTAACAAAATGGCTTTAGATGAGCAAAGCACTTTGGTAGAGACAAAAGCATCACTTGATGATGAGATTGACTTGAGGGAGTTATTCATAACATTGTGGAAAGAGAAATTTAAAATTATTTTTATTTCTATAATATTTACCACTTTTTCAGTTGTGTACTCCTTAAGGTTACCTAATATTTATAAGTCGGAGGTTTTATTAACTTCTGCAGAGCAAGATAGTGGTGGTGGCTTATCTTCAATTGTTGGCCAACTAGGCGGTATAGCTAGCTTGTCAGGCGTTAAGTTAGGAGATAACGCTGGCTCTAATAGTAAATTACTAGCCATTGAAATTCTTAAATCTAGGCAGTTTAGTGCTGAATTTATTCAAAACCATAATATATTAGCAGATCTGATGGCCGCTAAATCATGGAACTTAGCGAGTAATAAAATCACTTATGATTCTGATATTTATGATCATGACACAGATACTTGGATTCGAGAGGTAAGCTTACCTTTCAAGGCAAGACCTTCTCCATTAGAAGCTCATGAAATATTTAAAGATATAGTAAATATTAGTGAAAATGAAGTGACTGGAATGCTTATATTATCAGTAAAGCATATATCCCCTTATATAGCTAAACAATGGACAGATTGGTTGGTCGAAGACATCAATAAAGTCATGAAAGTACGTGATGTATCTGAGGCTGAAAAAAGTACTGCATTTTTAGTTGAGCAGTTAAAAGAAACTAACATCTCAGATATGAAATCAGTTTTGTATAGACTTATCGAAGAGCAGGCAAAAACTATAATGTTCGCTAATGTTAGAGACGAATATGTATTTAAAACAGTCGATGCTGCCATAGTTCCTGAAAAAAAAGCCGAGCCTAGTCGTGCTCTTATATGTATCTTAGGTGCTTTATTAGGTGGAATAATTGGGATGTTTATTGTTTCTCTTAAGTATTTAGTCAAAGGCTCTGAAAAGAGCAGTTCAAATTCATAGGTAATTTTTCGTGAAAAGATTCAAATCCAATAAACAAGTTTTAAAACAGCAGCGCATTTATGTTTATTGTCCTCAATATAGAGAGGGCGAAATTAAAAGCATTATTAATAAATATGGCTTTGAAGCAATATTAAATGATTATTCTGTCAAAAATTTTAGTCTAAAAGTTATTTGTCATTTTGAAAGTGCTAGCTTTGAAAAGTGGGAAAAAGATTACCTTGTTAAAGCAACCGAATTAGGTGCCTGGGTTGAGCCTTTAGTTAGTTATTTAGATAGAAGAATGGGCTTTACCGAAGTTCAATTACTTCAAAGCAGTTATTTTTTGCATCAAAAAGCATTTACTATTTTATCTACGAAAAGAACACAAATAGCTAAAAGAGTAATTGATATAATCAGTGCAATTTTTTTACTGATTATTACCCTACCTATAATTTTAATAACAGCTATCTTAATAAAAATAGAAAGCAAAGGACCTGTTGTTTATAAACAAAAAAGAACAGGTCAATACAACGAAGAGTTCAAAGTAATAAAATTTCGCTCGATGTACTCTGATGCAGAAGCAAGCGGGGCTCAATGGGCTAAAAAGAATGATAACAGAATAACTAAAATTGGAAGGTTCATCAGAAAAACAAGAATAGATGAACTACCTCAGTTTATTAATGTACTAAGAGGTGAAATGTCGATGGTGGGACCTAGACCTGAGCGTGAAGTCTTTATAAGTGATTTAGAAAAAGTTATAAAATATTATCGCTTTAGACATGCTGTAAAACCAGGTATTACTGGTCTAGCACAAATAAGCTACCCTTACGGGGCTTCAGTTGAGGATGCTATTTGGAAACACAAATATGACATTCACTACATTAAGCACCATAGTACTTTTGTTGATTTAAAGATTATGATTAAGACTATCAAAGTGGTCATTTTTGGTATGGGGCGTTAAATGCAAGAATTAGTTTCTATAATAATGCCTTCATATAACGCAGAGAGGTTTATAGAGGAAAGCATTAATTCAGTACTATCACAAACATACCAAAACTGGGAGTTGTTAATTACTGATGATGTTTCTAAAGATAATACGGTTGCTATTGTTAAACAATACGCTATAAATGAGCCGCGTATTCGACTAGTTGAAAAAAGTAATAATGATGGTGCAGGCGTAGCTAGAAATGATTCAATATTAAGAGCTAAAGGTCGGTATATTGCTTTTCTGGATTCAGATGACTTATGGGTGCACGAAAAGCTGAACAAGCAAATAAGCTTTATGCAGAATAACAACGTGCCTTTTTCGTACACGGGCTACCAAAAATTTACTGGTGATAAAAAGCTACTAGGCGAGATTATTCCTCCAGCTGAAATAACATATAACGAGCTACTCAATAGTAATGTAATTGGTTGCCTAACAGCAATTTATGATTGCCAAGCGATAGGTAAGCAATACATGCCTACAATTCGAAAGCGACAAGATATGGCCCTGTGGCTACATATTCTTAAATTAACTCCTAAAGCTGTTGGTCTACAAGAATCACTAGCTCACTACCGAGTTGATGTAGGTATGAGTAGTAATAAAGCTGAAATGTTAAAGTGGCAATGGCGTCTATATAGAGAAGTAGAGCAGTTAAGCGTTATCAAGTCTTTAAAACATTTTGTGATCTATGCCTTAAAGGGCTACCTAAAATACAAGAAATAAGCGAACCATGATGGAAAACATACTTAAGCTAATTGGACGAACAGAACTTTTATTTAAAAGTGACATAGCAATTAACGAGCTAAAATTATCTGAAATAGTCTCAAATTCAAAATTCCTTGTACTAGGTGGAGCTGGCTCAATAGGCCAAGCCGTAACAAAAGAAATTTTCAAACGTAATCCAAAAAAGATTCATGTTATTGATATTAGTGAAAATAATATGGTTGAGTTGGTGCGCGATGTTCGTAGTTCGTATGGTTATATAGAGGGTGACTTTCAAACATTCGCACTTGATATTGGCTCAGTTGAGTATGATGCATTTATAAAAGCAGATGGCCAATATGATTATGTATTGAACTTGTCTGCACTTAAACATGTTCGTAGTGAAAAAGATCCATTTACATTAATGCGTATGATCGACGTAAATGTATTCAACACTGATAAAACAATTCAGCAATCAATTGATTGTGGTGCAAAAAAATATTTTTGTGTCTCTACTGATAAAGCAGCTAACCCGGTCAATATGATGGGTGCATCAAAACGTATTATGGAAATGTTTTTAATGCGTAAAAGCAAAGACATTGCTATTTCTACAGCTCGATTTGCAAACGTTGCTTTTTCTGACGGTTCATTATTACATGGCTTTAACCAGCGTATACAAAAACAACAACCAATTGTCGCTCCTAGTGATATAAAACGTTACTTTGTTACACCACAAGAATCAGGTGAACTATGTTTAATGTCGTGTATCTTTGGTGAAAATAGAGATATTTTCTTTCCGAAGTTAAGTGAAGCTTTGCACTTAATTACCTTCGCTAATATTGCTATTAAATACCTTCAAGAACGTGGTTTTGAGCCTGTTTTATGTAAAACGGAAGACGAAGCACGTGAACTAGTAAAAACTCTACCAGCTCAAGGGAAGTGGCCATGTTTGTTTACTGAAAGTGACACTACAGGTGAGAAAGACTTTGAAGAATTTTTTACTGACAGTGAAACATTAGACATGGAACGCTTCGAAAATTTAGGCATTATTAAAAATGACGCAATATTTGAGCAAACTTTATTAGCTAAGTTTGAAGAAGCTATTGCGCAAATGAAAGCGGATAAGTCTTGGACAAAAAACGAAATTGTCTCGCTTTTCTTTAAAATGATTCCTGATTTTGGGCATAAAGAAACAGGCAAATACCTTGATGGTAAAATGTAATTAGGTAGATATATTATGACTAAACAGCTTGTTTCATTTGTAAAAGATCTTTATCAAACTAATGAGTTTATTCCTCTACACGCACCGACTTTTTCAGGAAATGAAAAAAAGTATGTATCTGAAACAATTAGCAGTACGTTTGTTTCAAGTGTTGGTAAGTTTGTAGATGACTTTGAAAAACATATTGAAATCTACACCGGAACGCCAAAAGCAGTTGCTACTGTAAATGGTACTGCAGCATTACATGCAGCATTATATATGGCAGGTGTTAAAAGTAACGATATCGTTATTACTCAAGCCCTAACTTTTGTAGCAACATGCAATGCAGTACATCATATGGGGGCTGAGCCTGCGTTTGTTGATGTATCACCCGTTAGCTTAGGTTTATGCCCTAAAGCATTGTCCACATTTTTAGAGCAACATGCCGTATTAACCGAATCGGGACCGATACATAAAAAAACAAAACAGCGCTTTCAGGCAGTAGTGCCAATGCATACATTTGGGCATCCTGTTGAGCTTGATGAACTAATCAGTGTGTGCAATGAGTGGCAGGTTGCTTTAGTCGAAGATGCAGCAGAAAGCCTTGGCTCATTTTATAAAGGTAAGCATACTGGTACGTTAGGTGATTTTGGCGCAATTAGCTTTAATGGTAATAAAATTATTACCACCGGTGGTGGCGGCATGGTTTTATGCAAAACCTTAGCCACGGGACAGCATACAAAGCATATAACCACTACAGCTAAGGTTCCTCATCCGTATGAGTTCTTCCATGATGAGGCGGGCTTTAATTATCGTATGCCTAATCTAAATGCAGCACTTGGTTGCGCGCAAATGGAAAGCCTTGCCGCATTTATCGACAATAAACGTCATCTCGCTAGCCTATACTTAGACTTTTTTAAAGGCTCTGACTTTCAATTTGTAACTGAGCCTAGTTATGCAAAATCAAACTATTGGTTAAATGCAATTATTTGCCCAAACCCCAGTGAGCGAGAAAAGCTACTAAAGCAGACTAATGCTGATGGTGTAATGACTCGACCAATATGGCAATTAATGCATCGACTACCTATGTTCGAAAAGGCAATGCGAGGTGATTTAAGCCATTCAGAGTTTATTGAAGCTCACTTAGTTAACATACCAAGCTCTCCAGTTAAAAGTTTAGGCAAGTTATAATGACAAAGAGAATAGCTGTATTTACAGGGACTCGTGCAGAGTATGGACTGCTGTACTGGCTTATAAAAGATATTCAAAGTGATCCAGAGCTTATATTACAGCTATTAGTTTCAGGCATGCATTTATCATCTGAGTTTGGTGAAACCTACAAACAAATAGAGCAAGATGGTTTTAGCATAGATGAAAAAATAGAAATTTTACTTTCATCAGATACTGCCGTCGGTATAGCTAAAAGTATGGGGCTTGGTGTGCTTGGTTTTACTGACGCGTTAAGTAGATTAAAGCCAGATGCGCTGGTTATTTTAGGTGACCGCTTTGAAGCACTTGCAGCCGCTCAAACCGCAATGATATTACGTATACCTATTTTGCACCTGCACGGAGGTGAAATCACCGAAGGGGCATATGATGACGCTATTCGCCACGCCATTACTAAACTTAGCTATTTACACGGAACGTCCACTGAAGAATATCGCCAACGTGTTATCCAGTTAGGTGAGATGCCTGAGCGGGTTAAAAATATTGGTGCAATTGGTCTAGATCATTTAGCACGTAGTGACTTTATGAGTGTTAATGAAATTGGCAACTCATTAAACTTTAATTTAAAGCAGCCTTACTTTCTTGTTACCTATCATCCAGTAACGTTAGGTGAAGAGCCACCAGAGCAAAGCTTTACCGCATTACTCGATGCATTAGATGAGTTTAAAGATCATCAAGTTATTTTAACCTACCCCAATGCAGACGATGGTGGGCGCCGAATAATTCCCATACTTGAAGACTATGCTAAACAGCACCCAAATAGAGTATGTGCAATACCGTCATTGGGACAAAAGCGCTATTTGAGCACGGTAAAAAATGCCGCTGTTGTTATTGGTAATTCATCGAGTGGTATTATTGAAGTTCCGGCATTTAACGTGACTACAGTCAATATAGGCGTACGACAAAAAGGCCGTTTAGCAGCTAAAAGTGTACTTAATTGTATAGCAACAAAAGCCGCTATTTCAGCAGCAATAAAATCGGCTATTACAGGTAGCTATAAAGCTCCAGGCGAAACAATTATTAATCCATACGGCGCCGGCAATGCAAGTGCTCAAGCAATTCAAATGCTCAAATCTTTAGAGTTTGAGCCGAGCAAATCTTTTTACGATTTAAAGTGAGAACCTCTATGACATTAATTATAGCTGAAGCTGGTGTTAACCATAATGGCAGTGACGACTTAGCGTTTTCTCTTGTTGATGCTGCGCATCAAGCAGGAGCCAATATAGTTAAATTCCAAACATTTAAAGCTAAAAATTTAGTCACCGAAGATGCACAACAGGCAGAGTATCAAGTCACTAATAGTGGTCAAAAAGAGTCTCAGTACTCAATGCTAAAGCGATTAGAATTGAGCTACGAAACGCACCATAAGTTAGTGAAATATTGTAATGAGTTAGGTATTGAGTTTTTATCTACTGCATTTGACTCAGAAAGTCTTTCATTTTTAGTTGATGATTTAAGAATAACGCGATTAAAGTTGCCATCGGGTGAAATCACAAATGCGCCATTGGTACTTGAGCACGCAAGAACAGGTTGTGATCTAATCGTATCAACAGGTATGGCAACGCTTTCGGAAATAGAGCAGGTATTATCAGTAATTGCTTTTGGTTATATAAACCCAGAAGGAACTCCAACAGAAGAAGCATTACAAACAGCTTATTTTTCAGAGCAAGGTAAGCAATTATTAAAAGACAAAGTAACACTTTTACATTGCACAACTGAATACCCAGCACCATTTAATGATATAAATTTAAATGCCATGGACACCATGAAAGACGCGTTCAAGCTCAAAGTAGGGTACTCCGATCATAGTGCGGGAATAGTAGTGCCTATTGCTGCGGTAGCTAAAGGTGCAGTGTTAATTGAAAAGCATTTTACTGTTGATAAAGCATTGCCAGGGCCAGATCACAAAGCATCACTTGATCCAATAGAATTAAAAGAAATGGTTGATGGCATTCGTATTGTAGAAAAAATATTAGGTGATGGCATTAAAGGGCCAAGGCCTTCTGAAGTTAAAAATAAAGCCGTTGCGCGTAAAAGTTTAGTTGCAGCACAAGCAATTAAACAAGGAGACATATTGACGGAAAAGCATATTTCAGTAAAACGACCTGGGGACGGCATTGCACCAATTAATTTTTGGAAATTATTAGATACCCCAGCCACTAAAGATTACTCAGTTGGTCAATTACTCGATGAAAAATAAACCTCTTGTAATGATTGGTGGCGGAGGCCATGCCGCAACCTTATTAGAAATTCTTTTACTACAAGGAAGAGATATTATTGCTGTTGTTGCACCCGAAATAACAGCAGGCCAGGAGTTATTTAAAGATATTAAGCACTTTAAAAATGACCACGCTATTCTAAACTTTTCTCCTGAGGAAGTTGAACTTATAAACGGCATAGGGGCAATGCCTTATTCTGGTTTACGAACTAAGATCCATATTGAATTTAAAAGCAAGTTTTATGAATTTGCTACAGTGATCGCAAGCTCAGCTAATGTGTCTGCATACGCAACCATTGCACAGGGAGCGCAAGTTTTATCAAATGCCACAATTTGTATAGGAAGTAAAATTGGTTTTGGAACTATAGTAAATACTTCAGCTAGCATTGATCACGATTGTGAAATAGACGCGTTTTGTCATATAGCACCTGGCGTTATAATGAGCGGCCAAGTTTATGTAAAAAAGTCCGTACATATAGGCACTGGTGCAAAAATTATCAATGGCATTCAAATAGGCAAAAATACAATAATTGGTGTTGGCGCTAATATTTCAAAAACACTCCCAGACTCAGCTATCGTCTATGGAGCCAGACCATACATAAAACTGGAAGGTAAGTTATGACCACTAATTTTGAAAATATTTTGATCTCTCCAGATGTTAAAATACGAGACGCGCTAAAAGTAATAGACAAAGAAGCCATGCACGCTGCTTTAGTTGTTCTCGAGTGTAATAAGTTAATCGGCTTAGTAACCGATGGTGATATTCGTCGAGGATTAATTAACGGCATTGGTCTTGATGATCCTGTGACCGAAATAATGAATATATCACCAACCAGTGCAACAACGTCGATGTCTAATGAGTCCTTAAAAGTAATGATGCAAAAAAAGAAAATTTTGCTTTTACCTATACTTAATGAAAATGGCCGACTTGTTAATGTAAAGACATTACATGAAACACTTGAGATTGAAAAACGTGATAATCCCGTTTTTTTAATGGCGGGCGGCTTCGGCACTAGATTACGCCCACTAACAGATAACTGCCCAAAGCCCATGCTCAAAGTGGGTGGTAAGCCAATGTTAGAAATATTAATCAATCATTTTAAAAGTCATGGTTTTTATAAGTTCTATATTTCTACGCATTATTTGCCTGAAGTGATCATGAGTCACTTTGGTGATGGTAGTCAGCACGATATAGAAATCACATACGTTCATGAAGATGCCCCTTTAGGCACAGGTGGCGCACTTTCGTTATTACCAAAGGGCATTCCTAAGCTACCTCTTATTATGATTAATGGAGATATCCTTACTAACGTAGATTTTGGGAAGGTCCTTGATTTTCATATTAAAAATCAAGCGGATGCTACTATGTGTGTTCGTGACTATGAAATTAAGGTTCCCTTTGGTGTTATTGAAGGTAAAGGAAATGAAATTTCAAATATCGTTGAAAAACCAACTTATCGCTACTTTGTAAATGCCGGTATATATGTTATTTCAAATAAAGTAATTAAGTCACTATCAAGTAATGAGTACTTAGACATGCCAACATTATTTGAAAACTTAAAAGCGAACGATGAAAAAACATTAAAATTCCCGATACATGAATATTGGCTAGATGTTGGCCGCCATGATGACTTTAATCGTGCACAAGTTGATATTCATGATCTTGGGGTGCTTTAATGAACAATGAAAAAACTATTTTAGCGATTATACCTGCTAGGGGGGGAAGCAAACGCCTTCCAGGGAAAAATATTCTACCACTAGCAGGTAAGCCAATGATTAATTGGTCAATCGAAGCTGCAAAAAATGTACCATCAATAGCGCGAGTAATGGTAAGTACAGATTGCGAAACCATTGCCAATACGGCAAAGGCCGCTGGCGGAGAAGTCCCTTTTTTAAGGCCTGCTAGCCTATCATCAGATACAAGCAGTAGTGTCGATGTAGTACGCCATACGCTTGAGTATTTTAAAGGTATAGGCGAATGTTTTGATTATGTATTACTACTCCAACCAACATCGCCTTTACGCTCCGCTGCTGATATACAAGGTGCGATTGATTTATTAAATGTTAAAAATGCTGATTCAGTAATATCAGTTTGTGAGTGTGAGCATTCTCCACTGTGGAGTAATACATTAGATGATTCATTATCTTTAGAAAACTTCATCCCTAAAAATGTAAAAAATATGCGTAGCCAAGATCTACCACAATATTACAGATTAAATGGTGCAATTTATTTAACTAAAGTTGAACAGTTTCTGCAAGAAGGGGTTTTGATGTCTGGCAATAGCATAGCTTATAAAATGGATAGCCATAGCTCTGTAGACATCGATACAAAACTAGACTTTATAATTGCTGAAACAATCCTGCGAGACAAAATACATGAATAAAATACTTATAATAGGTGCTGGGCAACTAGGAAGCAGACACTTACAAGGTGCTTTACAAAGTGCTTTACCACTGAATATTACGGTTGTAGACCCATCCATCGATTCGTTAAATATTGCACAGCTAAGAGCCGAGCAAGTCTCTATCGAAAATGTAAAAAGCACAGTGCAATACTCGCAAAGCTTACCAAAAGCAGAGTCATTCGACGTATGTATTATTGCAACCTCAGCACCAGTACGCGCTAAAGTAACAGCCAACTTACTTGCTGAAAATAAAGTTCGTTATATTATTTTTGAAAAGGTACTGTTCCAAGCGCTGCGTGAATATACAGAAGTTGCAGCATTACTTGAACAGCATAATGTAACTGCATGGGTTAATTGCCCTCGAAGACTTTACCCTTCTTATCAGCAAATTAAAGAACTTTTAAACCCGAACGAAGTACTTGCAATGAAAGTGTCTGGTAGCGGCTGGGGAATGGCATGTAATAGCATTCACTTTATTGATTTGTTTTCGTATTTATGTAACGAAGCAAACTTACAAGCTACCGAAAATAATTTAGATACACAATTATTGGAAAGTAAAAGAGCGGGTTTTTACGAGCTAACCGGTAAAGTAAAGTTTATGCTTGACCAGCATTCATTAGAGCTTGAGTGTACAACGGCTGACGAAGTAGCAATACAAGTATCGCTTTCATCTGATTCTAACACTATATCAATCGACGAAATCACAGGTACTATTAATACAGCCAATGTTTCAGCTGAGCAACAATTTAAGCACCAAGTAAAATACCAAAGCCAGCTAACCGGTTTAAATATTGATGAAATACTAAATACCAATACTTCATCATTAACCCCTTTTAATGAGTCGTGCCAGCTACATACCCCTATGATTGAGCTATACCTTGAGCATATAAATAACGTGCTAAATAAAAACTTATTAACGTGTCCAATAACATAAAAAGGAGAATAAAATGATTTGGTTAGTTGGCTCAGGCCCAATGTCGGTTGATTATGCAAAAATTTTAGATGCTCAAAATCGTGATTATATCGTTATTGGCCGTGGTAAAGTATCTGCAGAAGAATTTACCAACAAAACAGGTAAAGAGGTTATTCAAGGCGGACTTGAAGCCTTTTTAGAAACGGCCCCAGAATGCCCTGAAGCGGCAATTGTTAGTGTAGGCGTTGCACAGTTATACGCAACCACTCAACAATTAATTCAAAACGGTGTAAAGCGCGTATTGGTTGAAAAGCCAGGCGGAACAACATTAACCGAGCTTAATACTTTATATGAGCAAAGTACCGCAAGTGGCTGCGATGTTTTTATTGCTTATAATAGACGTTTCTTTGCTTCAGTTATCGCATTAAAAGAAAGGCTTAATGCTGAAGGTGGCGTAACATCGTTCAACTTTGAACTAACAGAGTGGGCTCATGTTATAGAAAAAATAGATAAGCCTAAAGACGTGCTCAGTAAATGGTTTTTAGCTAATTCTACTCATGTAGCCGATCTGGCATTTTATTTAGGCGGTCAACCTAAAGAAATGGCTAGCTTTGTTACTGGTGAACTAAATTGGCACCCTACCTCTTCAATCTTCTCAGGGGCTGGTGTGAGTGAATCTGGCGCATTATTTAATTATGCAGCTAACTGGGAGTCGGCCGGACGCTGGGCTGTAGAAGTACTTACTAACGAAAATAGATACATATTAAAGCCAATGGAATCGTTGCTAGTGCAAAAAAGAGGCACTATTCCTCAACTTAGTGTCGAAATAGATGACTCGCTAGATAAAGAGTTCAAGCCCGGCTTATATAAACAGTTAGACGCATTTTTACAAGGCGATGTAACAAACCTTTGCTCGTTAGATGAACAGCGCCATATGTGTAGCTTTTATAATAAAATGGCAGGTTATGAGTAAGCATCAAGATCACGATTTAAATGTTTTTTATGTAGAGTCTCCGGGGCAGTTAATAAATGCCATGGAGGCAATATATAAATTTCAAAGTAAATGGAAGTTACTTATTCGCTATAATGGTGATGCCATAAATGATCAGCAAATAGAAAAAGTGCTTAACTTTTATATGAGCAAAAGTGAGCCTGTATTTACAAGTGGCGAAGTCGTAAAAGTTTACTCTTTCATTCGTTTTGTAACCACATTTATGAGTGTTTTATTATTGAATGGTAAAGCTAAAAAATATGTTGGCTGCCATAAAAGTAAATTTTTAAAACCGTTTCATTTATTAAGAACACCAATGATTTTAATGGATGATGGCGTGGCCACATTAGCTTATTTAAATCGGCTTAAAAACGAAAAAAGAAGCTTTATCCAACGTTTTTTTTCTACGCTTAACCCTATGGATTTATTTACAGCACTAGATTTATCTAGTTTTGATGTAGGAAAAGCAACTGTCGAAAAACATAACTTTAGCTTTTTAAAAAGTTTAATTACCGATAGCGACGACTCATCAAAAGTGTATTTTTTTGGGGCTAAGTATATAGAGGCATCGATTCTTAGTGAAAAATCCTACGAAAACCTATTAACACAAGTTATACAGGCATATGAAGGACAAGATGTATATTACCTTCCTCATAGAGGTGAAGATAGAGGACGATTAAACAGATACAAATCAATCGGATTTAAAATATATGAGCCTAGTTTTCCGTCTGAGTTAGAGCTGGTATTAACTGAGGATAAACCGGCTGTAGTCGCTGGCTTTTTTACTGCGTCTTTGTTTACAACAAGTGTAATCTCACCAAATACACAGGTCACCTCGTTTAAAATACCTAACGGGCTAATTAATACGCCATCATTAAATTATATATATGACTATTTTTCGACCTTTTCTAGTATTTATGAATTAGAAGCCTGAAATGAAAAAGCTTTTTACATTGAGCCTAGTTACACTTATTTCTTCTAGTGTCGCATTCTTATTTTTACCTTATATTTCAGTCAGTCTGTCAATGGCGTCTTTTGCTGATTATTCTTTTCTGTACTCTTTAAGTGCGGTGTTGTCAGGTGTTTATATATTTGGCACCACTGCAAGTTATTCACTAGCCGCAGCAGAAAAAAATGATACATACGCATCTGATTCAGTACAGATGTTTTATACTGTAAATGTATTTTTAACCGTGTTTGCTTTTTTAGCCACGCTAATAGCGATAATTGGCTTTAATATTTCTTGGGTATTGTTGGCACTGCCTCTTTTAATCTCTGGAAGGAGTGTTTTTCAGGTTACCTCACATTATTTTAGAGTTAATAAAAACACATCTAAATTTGCTTGCTATCAAATAATTACTTTGACGGCCTCTTTTTTAGTGCCTTTAATATGCAGCGAATTAATTGGAGAGTTCTCAGGGATAGACTTTATTGCTGTTATGTCATTTATATTATTAGCAGCGGCATGTGTTGGTTTTGGGGTTTTATACAATGCGGGCCTTTTAAAGTTTACTTTAATTAACCCTTTAAAAATTACATTTTTTAGGTTTGGTTTGTTTGCAGCGTTGCATTCATTAGCCGCAGCGTTAATAACCATTATGGATAGATTTATTCTAATTGGATTTATAGAAAAACAAGTATTCGCACTTTATGCGCTGGCAGCAACCCTCGCATCAGCCCTTAGTTTGTTTTTTACTATTATCAATCAAAATATAGCGCCCGACTTTTACTCAAAAATGAAAATGACAAACAACAAAAGGAAGGTCTTTTACCAGTATCTCTTAGCGTATTCAGCCATTCTTGTTGTGGCATTTGGCCTGTATCAAGGTTTAATTAGCTATATTGTTGATATATTTTTCCCTAAGGAATATGCGGGAGCTGTTGAGTTTTCTAGAATATTAGCATTTGCTTCACTTATTCAGGGGATGTACTTTTTTGCATCATCATTATTAATGTATTTTAATTTATCTGAAAAGCTATTTAAAATTACTCTTTTGCTTGGCGGTATTAGTATCGTTTTTGGAATAAGTGCTTATAACTTTTTTGGTATATATGGTGTGATATATAATTGTATTTTAATTTGGTTTTTATATGCTTTAAGTGCTTATTTTGTAGGTTACAAAGAGTTAAAGCGTGTAATTAATTTGGAAAGTGTATGTTCATAATAAAAAGCTTACTTAGGGTTATATATCAGTTTATTGCACGGGCTAGAATCGGTTCGTATAAAACAAAACCTAGAGTAAATGGTTTTACCTTACTGACAAAAAAAACTCATATAGGCACTAACGTCAATTTTAATGGTTTTAGAGTGTATGGTAATGGGGAGGTTACAATTGGAGATAACTTTCACAGTGGTTCAGGGTGTTTCATTATAACGCAAGTTCACAACTATCAAGGTGAAAGCATTCCTTACGACAGTACCTATTTATACAAAACAGTCACTATAGAAGATAACGTGTGGTTTGGTATGAATGTATCGGTACTATCAAGCTGTGTTATAGGTGAGGGCGCAATTATTCAGGCTGGCTCAGTAGTTGTGAGCGATATTCCTAAATATGCAATTGCTGGAGGTAACCCATGCCGAGTATTTTCTTCTAGAGATGTAGAACATTACCAGCGACTAAAAGCGCAAGGGAAGTTCCATTAAATGGTAAGAAGTAAATTACTTAATAAGGTGTTTTTTGTCTTTTTTGTGTCATTTTTCTTCCAGCAATTTTGGTTAGTAAATATAGGTACGCCACTAAAGCCATATATGCTATTAGTGATCTTAATTGCGCCGGTTTTATTTTTGCTCCCCAAAATTAAAATTTATTCGCCTAAGCTGCTTATATTACCCTTTTTGTTTTTTGTATATATGCTTTTTAGCTTTTACCAAGCTACAAATTTTAATTTAGTAATGGTTCGATTTATCGGAATTACACTATTAATTGTTGCCTACTTAATTTTAGTTATTTCATCTAAGCACATCACATTAGAATCATTTTATATTTTCATTAAGAAATTTTCCTACATTTATTTAGCCTTAAGCCTTGGTTATTATTTTATTGGCGTTGCTGGGTTATTGCTATTCGGCATGGAGCTAGATGGCGACAGAAAGCTATTTGGTTTATATATGGAAGGAGTACTGCCAAGGTTAAGAGGAGGAGCCGACAGCCCTAATAATTTTGTATTGTTACTGTTACTTTTAAATGTAGGCTACTTAGTGAGTGCAAGTACGCTTAATAAAAAAGTAAGCTCAATTATAATGCTAGCTTCAGCTTTGTGCTTACTGTTAACGATTTCAGTAACAGGCTATGTTGCTTATGCATTACTTATCGCCACTATTAGCTTAAGAAAAGTTAAGTACTTACTGGGTTTAATTACAGTATTAACTTTATTAATGGTTGTACTCGCTTTTTCTTATTTTCAATTTGAATGGTTACAACAAATAATTAATGCCCGAGCTGATAGAGTGAGTAGTGGTAGTGGTCGTTCAGATCTTTTTGCATACATACTGCAATTAATTAGCAAACAGCCATTTTTTGGCTTTGGCTTAGCGCAAGTGCGTGAGTTTTTGGTTGGCTTTCATGGCCGAGATTTACAAAGTGCACATAACTCCTTTTTAGAAGTGTTTTTTGAAGGTGGTGTACTCGCTTTACTTTTATTTATCTTGTGCTGGATTATGCTAGTTTTAAAAATGGTGTCTAGTAAAGTTCCTGTTTATATAAAATTAATCCTATTAAGTTATATAGGTGGCTTGTTTCTAATTTCGATGGCTAACATGATGGTATATGTTGAGTTAATGGTTCTGAATTTATTTGCCCTTATATTTTATTGCAGGCTAGTTGAAGTTTATATCGGTAACAAAACAACATTAGTAGTATCGAAATAATATTAACTAGAGGTCTTTACTCAACGTAAAAATTCGCTCCATACAGCTATTGATAATTCATATATTTGATAATGTAAGAAAAAATAAAGCGGGTAGATGGTCGAATAAAAGCTCACCTAGCTTTTATTTATAAGCATTAAATTTTTACTAAATACTTTACGGCTTTTAAGCGGAATAAAAATAATTACTCAAGAGGGCTGGTATAAATTGCTAAGGCTTATTTACATGGATACTCCATACAGGTTATAATTATGCACTATTATAGTGCTAGTTTAATTTTGTATTTATTACAATTATAGTTATGGATTAAGGACTACTATGGGACGTTGGTACTTAGTCTTATGCAAGTCTAAGCAAGAAGAACGAGCTAAAAATAATTTGCAAAATCAAGGGATTGAAGCGTTTTACCCCAAGTTAACTACTGAAAGGCTAGTTAGAGGTCGTCGTACCGTCAAACAAACCGCTTTATTCCCTAATTATTTATTTGTATGCCTTGAGTCAAAAAATGGGAACTTTTTTTCTGTAAAAAATACGCGTGGAATAGGAGGCTTTGTTTCTTATGGAGCAAGCTATCAAGTGGTTTCTACGCAAATAATAAACCAACTAAAAAGTGAACGTTCGAACACTATAGAATCAAAAGTCCCAAAAATAGGTGATGTAGTAAGTGTTAATAATGAGTCATTTAACAATATCCAAGCAATATATAAAGAACCTGATGGAGACATGCGTAGTATATTGTTAATAAACTTGCTTAATCAACAAGTAGAAATGAGCGTAGATAACAAAGAAATAGCAACTAAAAACACAAGCATCACGTAAATTTCAACAAGTTTTATATACGGTTAAAGTTACATCTAAGTTCAAAATAGCATTAAAGAATAAATCAGTACGTAGGAACTGTAACCTAGGGACGGAAGTGTGCCTTAAAGGCTGGTACTTCTAATTAGCTCACCTAATTTCTATTAATACATCGCATCTACAAAGGTGCTGGAGCTAGAAAAAGTGCAGACTAAATTGAATTGTTTTAGTGAGTTTTTATTCACTTCATTTCACATAGTGAAAAGTAGTCTATAAAATATGTCATCATGAGATGATACGGCTAAATAGGTAAAAATTAATAACCGAACTAAGGTTATCATTTTGTACAATACTAAAGAATTAGTGATGTTTCTTTTTTACATTTTTTTAACCACTTAAGCGTTTACTAACACCCTGTTTCTTGCTTAGGCCTTATTGTCATGCTTTAATTAGCCAGTCAAAAATACAAGTACTCGCCAAGGTTGGTGAGCAAGTGCAATATTTAAATAAATTTTGGGATTCTACTATGGCGTTAAGCTGTAAATCACTCGTTACTTCACTCGCATTATTATCAATAGCTGGCTGTACTATAATACCCGGTAGCCACTTTGAGGGTATTGACCCAGGCGAGCAAACTCAAAATCTTGATAAAGATCTAGAAAAAGTAAACATTCAAATAATTGACTCGTCATTAATCAATGAGCAAAAACGCGTGCGTGAGGCGGCTAAGCCATCTTTGAGCACCGCCGGTTTAAACGTGAATGATTACGAATATAAACTAGGTATAGGTGACGTACTTACAATTGGTGTATGGGATCACCCAGAGCTAACAATACCAGCCGCTGTACAACGTACAGCCGAGTTTGATGGATTTAGAGTTCAAAAAAATGGCACTATTACTTACGCATATGCGCCTAACATTCAGGCCGAAGGTAAAACGGTAAGTCAAGTACATAATGAACTAGTAAACCGCTTAGCCCGAGTGATTGAAGATCCTCAAGTAGACGTAAAAGTAGTGGGTTTTAGAAGCCAAAAAGCCTATGTAACAGGTGAAGTAAGTAAACCAGGTGTTTATCCGGTAACCGAAATTCCTCTCACGCTAATTGACGCCCTAAATCAAGCCGGTGGGTTAACCGAAGCTGCGGATTGGCGTACAGTAACTTTTACCCGTGGCAATAGAACCGAAATTATTCAGTTAGAAGACTTTTACGCCCATGGTGATATATCTCAAAACCGTCTATTGCAAAATGGCGATATAGTGCATGTAAACCGCAATGATAAACAAAAAATATTTGTACTGGGAGATGTAAAAAAAGCAGGCTCGGTTACATTAACACGGTATGGCTTGAATTTAGCTGAAGCTTTGAGCGACACCGGTGGCTTAAATGAAAATACAGCTGACGCCAATGGCGTGTTTGTATTACGCAAACGTAACTACGAACAAACAGGTGTTTTGGCCGACGTATATCAATTACATGCTAAAAGTATCGCAGCACTCGTACTTGCAGAACAATTTGAGCTGCAACCGCATGATATAGTTTATGTAACATCAGCACCACTAGCTCGTTGGAATCGCGTAATAAGCTTATTGCTGCCTTCAATATCGACAGTCGATAACCTTAACGATATTAACAATTAAGGGTTATAAATATGTTTGATTCTGTTTTAGTGGTTTGTGCCGGTAATATATGTCGAAGCCCAACTGGCGAATATGTATTAAAGCAAAAACTTAAAGGCAAAAATATTAAAGTGTCGTCAGCAGGGTTAACCGCGCTTGAAGGTAAACCTGCAGATGCAAAAGCTCAGCAAATAGCACAAGCGCATGGTATTAATATGGACGCTCACCAAGGCCAGCAGCTTACATCAAGTTTAGTAGCGCAAAACAGCGTAATACTCGTAATGGAAGAACGCCATTTAAACGACGTACATGCTCGCTACCCTGAGGCACGCGGTAAAACGTTTTTACTGGGTAAGTGGATTAATAACGCTGAAATACCAGATCCATATCGCCAAAGCCAAGAGGCTTTTGAACACGTTTATACATTAATCGACAGCGCGTGTAGCGCTTGGCAAAAGTATTTATAAGGAATGGCTAATTTAATGAATACCCAGCCGAACAATAGCTCTAATAGCGCGAAGAATAAAAGCACAAATAACACCTCTCAACCGACGCAAGAAATCGATTTAATGGCATTATTAGGTGCATTGCTTGATCGCAAATATTTTATAGTGGGTGTAACTGCAGTGTTTATGTTTATAGGTGTTGTGTATGCCGTATTAAGCACACCTGTTTACCAAGCAACAGCTATGATACAGGTGGAAGATGGCAGTGCATCAGTTCCTGGTTTCGATGATATGGCTGGCATGTTTGAAAGTACATCAGCTGCAGTAACTGAAATAGAACTACTAAAATCGCGAAGCATAATAGGGGAAGCAGTTGATACGTTAAAGCTAGATGTAATTGCAGAGCCTAAATTATTTCCGTTTATTGGCAGTCGTAGTTACCGTAAATTTACCCCAATGAAAGATGGAGACTTAGCTGAGTCAAGCTTTGGATCTAACAGTTACGCATGGGGTGGCGAAAGTATAAATATATTTAGGTTTGATGTACCGCATTTTGCCATTAATCAGAGTTTTACTCTAGTAGCGAAAAATAATAATAGCCTTGTACTTTTGGATAGTGATGGTGAGCAAGTATTAGCTGGAAAAGTCGGTGAAGAGCTTACAAATGGTAAATTTAATTTAACAGTTCGTACCTTAAACGCACGGCCAGGTACCGAGTTTATTATTAGCCGTAAAGATCGCCTTAATACTATATTGGATTTACAAAATGCAATTGGCGCAAGCGAAAAAGGTAAAGACTCAGGCATAATAAATTTAAGCTTACAAAGTACTAATCCAAGCTACGCCGAAAAAGTTCTTGATAAAGTGGCTGCAATTTATGTACGTCGCAATGTTGAGCGTAATAGCGCAGAGGCACAAAAGTCACTTGAGTTTTTAGAAGTACAATTACCTGAAATCAAAAAGCAGCTTGAATACGCAGAGCAACGCTTTAATGACTACCAAATAAAGCGTCAATCAATAAACATAACCCTTGAAACGCAAGGTGTGCTTGAGCAAGTAGTAAAGCTAGAAACTAAACTACAAGAGCTAAACTTGAAACGTCTAGAACTTGGTCGTAAGTTCAAGAAAGACCATCCTACATATCAAGGTATATTGGAACAAATAGAAGCAGTTGAAAGCCAAAAGCAAGATCTTGTCGGTGAGGTGGGTAACCTGCCAGAAACTCAACAAGAGCTATTACGTTTAAAGCGTGATGTTGAGGTTAGTAACCAAATCTACACATTGTTACTAAGCAAAACACAAGAGCTAGACATTGTACGTGCAGGTACTGTGGGTAATGTTCGTATTATTGACTTCGCTGAAGTTAATACAAGTAAGCCAGTTAAGCCAAAAAAAGCGCTAATAGTAGTTATGGCTACTATGCTGGGTGGCATGTTAGCTGTGGCAGTTGTACTTATTCAAAAAGCAATGCACAAAGGGGTTGAAGACCCAGCAGAAATTGAAGCATTAGGCTTACCAGTATATGCAAGTGTACCTCACTCTGATTATCAAGATAAGCTAAGCGGCTTTGCTGAACGTGCGCGTAAAAACAAAACGAATAAACCAAAAAGTATATTAGCACTTGATAACCCTGCTGATCTTGCTATTGAAGCACTGCGCAGCCTACGCACTAGCTTACACTTTGCGATGATGGAGGCTAAAAATAATATTATAGCTATATCAGGTCCAAGCCCAAGTGTAGGTAAATCATTTATATCTGTTAACTTAGCTAGTGTTCTTGCTCAAAGTGGTAAGAAGGTTCTAATTATTGATGCTGATATGCGCAAAGGTTACTTGCAAACCCAATTTGGGTTAGAAGCCGCGGATGGCTTAAGTGATTACTTATCGGGGCGCTTAAACTTGGAGCAAGTTACAAAAAATACCAAGGTTAATGGGCTAAGTGTCATTACTCGCGGGCAAATACCTCCAAATCCCTCTGAGTTATTAATGCACAGTAATTTTAGCAAATTAGTTGAAGAAGTAACTGCAAATTACGACATAATATTGATAGATACACCACCAATTTTAGCAGTAACTGATCCGGTACTTGTTAGTGCACACAGCGGAACTACATTACTTGTAACCCGCTTTGGTCAGAATCACGTACGTGAGATAGAGCTTACTCGTAATCGCTTTGAGCAAAATGGAATAGATGTAAAAGGTGTAGTGTTTAATGGTGTAGTTAAAAAAGCAAGTAATGCATATGGATATTATGGTTACTACAACTATGAATATACAAGTGATAAAAAATAAAATAAGGGCCTATTGGGCACTTTTAAATAAAACTACAAAAACAAGCAATTACAATGAGATAGTCTAAATTGACTGTCTCAATTTAGAAAAAAGTGTCTCAGTGGGTTGTAATATCACTGAGATATAAAATTGCTAAAATGCAATTTGATAGTGAGCCGATACGTACTAATTTGGTAAATTCAGAGCGTTTTTATCATCAATAAATGAATGGTAAGCCACCCAAAATAGATTGTAAAACGTGCTTTTTACCCACGAGTATACCTCTAAATACTCGTTTTTTACTGCATGTTTTAATACGAAACCAATTTGAAATTTAACTTTACAAAGCTCGAAGTCCAAAGCTCGAAGCTCTATAACCAAACAAAGAGAGTACAATTATGCACGATTCATTAACGGACCTAAAAATTGGCATTATAGGTTTAGGTTATGTAGGACTTCCTTTAGCCGTTGAGTTTGGGAAGAAGTACTCCGTTTTAGGGTTCGACATCAACCAAAGACGAGTTGATGCATTACAAGGCGGCCATGACTCAACATTAGAAGTGAGTGATAGTGAGCTTACTGACGTGAAAAAATTAACCTTCTCTTGTAATAAGCAAGACTTAGCTGACTGTAATGTTTATATCGTAACGGTACCCACTCCTATTGATGACGGTAATGCCCCTGATTTAACACCACTTAGAAAAGCATCCGAGCTGCTTGGTGAGTTTGTTAAAAAGGGTGACGTTGTTATTTATGAATCAACTGTATACCCAGGTGCAACAGAAGAAGTTTGTTTGCCTATCATTGAAAAAGTATCAGGACTTGTGTTCAATCAAGATTTTTTTGCAGGTTATTCACCAGAGCGCATTAACCCTGGTGATAAAGTTAATACCCTGACAAAAATAATGAAAATCACCTCGGGATCGACCCCTGAGATAGGCGAGTTTGTAAATAACCTTTATGGTTCGATAATTACTGCAGGTACACATTTAGCGGGCTCTATAAAAGTAGCCGAAGCTGCAAAAGTAATTGAAAATACGCAGCGTGATTTAAATATTGCTATTATTAATGAGTTTGCAAAAATATTTAATCGTCTGGGCATTGATACTGAGGAAGTATTAAATGCAGCGGGAACAAAGTGGAACTTTTTAAAGTTTAAACCTGGTTTAGTAGGTGGGCATTGTATCAGTGTTGACCCTTACTACTTAACTCATAAGGCGCAAGAAGTTGGTTACCGTCCAGAGGTTATTTTAGCCGGTCGTCGTATTAACGATGGTATGGGTGAATATGTAGCAACTCAACTCGTTAAGAAAATATCAAGTCAAAAAATACACGTCGATGAAGCAAAAATACTTGTGCTTGGTTTTACTTTTAAAGGTGATTGCCCTGATGTTCGTAATACAAAAATTATCGACATTGTTAAAGAATTAAAAGACTTTAACATGAGTGTTGACGTTTATGATGGCTGGGCAAATCCTGCTGAAGTTGAACATGAATATGGTTTATCACTGATTAGTTCTCTTAAAGAAAATCATTATGACGGTATCGTTTTAGCGGTTGACCACAGTGAATTTAAAAATATGGGTGTTGAAGAGATTCGTAAACTCGGTAAAGCAAAGCATGTACTTTACGATGTGAAGCACGTATTCGGCCCTAAAGATTCAGACATCAGATTGTAATAAAGGATTTTAACATGAAAAACTTCGCCCTTATCGGTGCTTCTGGTTATATTGCGCCACGCCACTTAAAAGCAATTAAAGAAACAGGTCATAACCTGTTAGTCGCCATGGATATTAATGATTCAGTTGGGATTATGGATAGCCATTTCCCTGACGCCGAGTTTTTTACCGAGTTTGAAGACTTTACTGCCTTTGTTGAAGATTGTGCGATGAAAGGCCAAAAGCTGGATTATATCGCTATTTGTAGCCCTAACTACTTGCATGCTCCACACATGAAGTACGCCCTTAAAAATGGCATAGACGTAATCTGTGAAAAACCACTAGTACTGCATTCAGAAGACATGGATATTCTTAAAGCGTATGAAGTTAAGTATGGCGCAAGCGTAAATTCTATTCTGCAATTAAGACTACACCCTTCAATTATCGCGTTGAAGGAAAAAGTAGCTGCGGCCCCTGCCGGCAAAGTGTTTGATGTTGATTTAACGTATATGACATCTCGCGGTAAATGGTATATGAAATCGTGGAAAGGGTTTGACCATAAGTCGGGTGGTATCGCGACTAATATCGGGGTGCATTTTTACGATATGTTACATTTCATTTTTGGCGACCTTAAGCACAACGAGGTTCACTTTAAAGATGAAAAAACGGCCAGTGGTTACCTTGAGTATGAGCGCGCACGTGTTAAGTGGTTTCTGTCTATTGACTCTAACAACTTACCTGAAAACGCGGTTAAGGGTGAAAAACTCACTTACCGCAGTATTACCATCAATGATGGAAATAATACCGAAGAGCTTGAATTCTCTGGTGGGTTTACAGACTTACACACGCAGAGTTATCAAAATATTTTAGCCGGTAATGGTTTTGGTATTGATGAAAACCGCGTTGCAATTGAGACAGTCGAAAAAATCCGTGAGATGCCTTTAGCTCAAGCGAGTAGTAAAGCCCATCCATTACTTTCAAAGGTAATATAACCATGAATTATCATGTGCATGAAAGCGCTATTGTTGATGACGGCGCAAAAATAGGCTCTGACACACGTGTTTGGCACTTTGTGCATGTGTGTAGTGGTGCGCAAATTGGTGAAGGTTGCTCGTTAGGGCAAAATGTATTTGTTGGTAATAAAGTCACAATCGGTAATAACGTTAAAATACAAAATAACGTATCAGTTTACGATAACGTGCATATTGAAGATGATGTTTTTTGTGGGCCAAGCATGGTATTTACCAATGTATATAACCCGCGCTCATTCATTGAGCGAAAAACAGAATACCGCGACACATTGGTAAAGAAAGGCGCAACGTTGGGTGCTAATTGCACTATTGTGTGTGGTGTTACAATAGGTCAGTATTCACTAGTAGGGGCTGGTGCGGTTATAAATAAGAATGTACCAGCATTTGCATTGATGGTTGGTGTACCTGCCAAGCAAATCGGTTGGATAAGCAAATATGGCGAACAACTGGCACTACCATTAACTGGTAATGCCAGTACTACGTGTGAACACACCGGTGAAGAATATGTTTTAGGAGGGGGTGTGTTATTTATTAAATAACACACTTTTTTTAAACATTGCCAATTATTAACTGTAGGTAGGGCTTAGTCCCATTAAATCCTTAGTGTTTAATGGCTGTAATTCAATAAGCTTTACAAATCAGTAACACCCTCTAATTTGAAGAATTTAAAATGACGATACAATTTATAGATTTAGCTGCACAATACCAACACTTAAAAACAAAAATAGACGCGCGCATTAAAATAGTTTTAGACCACGGTCACTATATCATGGGGCCAGAAGTGCAAGAGCTTGAGGAAGAGCTTGCAAAATATGTGGGTGTTAAACATGCCATTACCTGTGGAAATGGGACTGACGCACTCACGCTTGCAATGATGGTACTTGATATTAAGCCAGGCGACGCTGTCTTCTGTCCCACTTTTACTTTTTTTGCAACGGCAGAAGTAATCGCGTTTGAAGGTGCGACGCCGGTGTTTGTTGATTCAGATGAAGCAACATTTAATATTTGCCCAATTGACCTAGAGAAACGTATTCAAGCAACCATTGCGGAAGGTAAATTAATCCCTAAAGCAATTATTGCTGTTGATTTATTTGGCTTGCCAGCGAACTACCCTGAAATTCAAAAAGTTGCAGACAAGTACAACTTAAAACTGGTTGAAGATGCAGCGCAAGGGTTTGGTGGTAGTATTGATGGGAAGCGTGCGGGAAGTTTTGGTGATATAGCAACAACGAGCTTTTTCCCTGCAAAACCACTGGGTTGCTACGGTGATGGCGGTGCAATCTTCACAAATAATGATGAATACGCAGGGTTACTAAAATCGTACCGCGTCCACGGCAAGGGAAAAGATAAATACGACAACGTACGTATAGGCATGAACAGTCGTTTGGATACCATTCAAGCAGCAATATTACTTGAAAAATTAGCTGAATTTCCAACCGAGCTTATCAACCGTAATGAAGCTGCTGATAACTATGAAAAAACACTTTCAGGTACATACCAAACTCCACAGGTTCCTGTTGGGTATGTCAGTTCATGGGCGCAATACACCTTGGTGTCAAAAAACCGTGATGTAGATATGGCTGTTTATAAAGAGCAAGGAATACCCACCATGATTTATTATGCTACTTGTATGCATCAGCAAACCGCATTTAGTCATTTAAATTATTCAATAAGAAACTTTCCCATTGCAGAGATGCTTGCAAAGACTGTATTTAGCTTACCTATGCATCCATATATGATTTGTGCTGAATAGTTGGTTTTTCGTTAAGTAAAAGAAGAGTGTAATAATTAAGCTGTTTTGTTACAGGGTAATAATTTGTAACTTTGTATGGATGTTAAATGCTGCTAATTTTAATATCTATTTTCTTACTGATTAGAGTGAATAGCTAAAATTAATATAACAGTCATGCTTTAGGGATATATTTACTGAGAAAATATAGCAATTTAGCTACATGTACCTTGAGCGGGTTAGTGCGTTAATTTCGCTATTAGCTCAAGGAAAAGGGTTTTTAATTGAATTATGTAAATAAAAAAAAATACTGGAAAGATATTTTTCTGCAATCTGCAGGTAATTCAGGTGCGCAAGTTTTAGGTATATTAGGTATGCCTATACTCACAAGGCTTTACTCTCCGGAAGCATTTGCTTTACAGGCGCTATTTATACAAGTGGTAACGCTTTTAGTCATTTTTACTTCGTTCCGAATGGAATATTTTATACCAATCGCAGAAAACAAAGTTGAATCTTTGATATTAACTAAGTGGATTGTGAAAACTGGTTTGTTAATTACAATATTGGTTACATCAATATTAATTGTTTTAAATGAAACCGAAACATTTCGAGGTTTTGGGGTTTACTTTGAGGTAATATTTTATGCAGCTCCTGTAACTGCATATTTTATTAGTTTGTCCTTAGCTTTTCAACATGAAGCTCAAAGAGGTGGAGCTTATAAAGATGCTGCACTAGCTGCATTTAACTCAAAATTAAGTTATGTAGTATCAGGTTCAGTCTTATCAATATTCACCATAAGTTTAGGATTAATATTATCAACAATGTTTGGTGCTATGGGGAAACTTATTATTTTACGCAATTATATAATAAATTTTTTTCTAAACATTAAGAGTGCTCAATTTAAAAAAAATATTTTTGATAAATATAAAGGTAGGGCAAATGGGTTGATTTTTTCAGGTGTTATTTTATCTATATCTACATTAATTCCTACTTATTATATTGGGAAATATGACATGGGTATGTTAGGTCAGTATTCATTGGTATTAGCTACGGTTTTCATACCGTCAGGGCTAATAGGTAGTGCTGTCGGTAGTGTTTTTTACCAAAGGGCGGGTGTTTTATCTAATGAGAATGATTTTGAAGGCTTAAAATCACTCTGGAGAGAGACTTTAATTAAATTGCTTTATTTTGCTTCTCCAGTTTATTTATTTATTTATTTTGTTAGCCCGTGGGTTTACCCTGTACTTTTTGGCGATGAGTGGGTTGTTGCAGGTAATCTAGCCCAAATAGTGTCAATATCTGCTTTTTTTTCATTTTTAGCTGGGCCATTAGATAAGATGAGTCTAGCTCTAGGTGTTGGGTATTATTTACCACTTATACACATTATTAGAATGATGATAATAATGCTAATTGTATTACTTAGCTACGCTTTTTCACTTAGCATTACTAGCTTTATAATCATAATATCCATGGGTATTTCGTGTGTGTATCTGATTGATATTTTAGCATGTCGTTTTTATCTTTTAGGTAGTAAGTTGAACCATGAGCTTTAAGAATACAGTGGGGCCATATTTATTCTCTGCAATTTTATTAGGTTACCCATTATTTTCCTCTATTGCTAATATTATAGGTGTCGAAAATCGGATTTTAAGTGTTTTTTTTAGAGCGACCTTATTGTTGTTTTCAGTTTCTATTATCTATGTCAATTTAGTGAGGCTACAAAGCATTAAACTACCTCAATTTAATTTAGGGATTCTTTTTGTTGTATTTTCTTTTGTTTTTTTGTTCTTTCTTCGCGCGGGACTAGATACTTTTTTATATTTAAATGACGTAAATGCAATGTTGGATTTTTGGGTTTTTGCTGTTTTTGTTACTCTTATTCCTAATGTTGCATTCTTCTTTCAGCTTAATAACTTACAAGAAGCGAAGGTTATTAAAGTGGGAATGTATTTTGGAATGATGGTCGCTTCTATATTTCTAATCGCATATTTGAAATCTGTAAACTTTAATATATTAAATATTTTTTCTGGACGAGCAAATTTACAAGGTTTGAACCCTATAACAATAGGGCATTTAGGCCTAACTTTAATCCTTTTAGCCTTTGCTTTTATTATGACTAATGATGGTAGTCATATTTTACCAAAATTAGTTTCATTTATATCCCTTTTCCTCGGAGGAACGATATTAATCGCTGGAGGATCAAGAGGCCCTTTATTATCACTTTTTATTTGTATTGTTTTTATTTTTGTATTTTCAAAAAATAAAAAAATAATTAATTACATATATTTTACTATCGTTATTATACTTTTAATTTTTTTATATAGTTCATCAGATGTAATGCTTTTTAATAGGGTGTCAAATGGTTTTCTTGAAGATGAGGCTAGAGATAGCATACTCATTGACACAATAAGTCATATAATAAACAATATATATATTGGTTCGGGTATTTTATCTTTGGAAGTTTACCCTCATAATATTTTATTAGAGTCATTTTTGGTTCTGGGTCTTATTGGAGGGACTCTTTTTCTAAGTATTCTTATTTTTTGTTGCTATCAAATATGTTTCTTATATTCAACAGGAAAAAGTATAGTATTCCCTCTACTCTATATTCAGTTTCTTACATTTAATATGGTTAGTGGAACAATTAATGAGGCTTTCTCTTTTTGGCTATTATCCACATGTATAATTTATTATAGCTTTAAAACAATCACTTCAAAGGATTCATGATGAAAATAATTCATATATGCTTGGCTTCTCATTACACAGAGGGAATGAGTTATCAAGATAACCTGCTTCCTGAACAAAATGCTTATGATGGCAATAATGTTATCGTTGTCTCAGATTGTTATAAGTTTAATGGGAGCCAATTAGTAAAAGTTCATGAAGAGGATAAAGTCCTCAAATCTGGAGTTCGCTTAGTTCGTATGGAATACGATAAAGTTATTAATACATTTATAACATCTAAAGTACGTAAAGTTAGTAAGCTTTATCATTTTTTAGACTTTGAAAAGCCTGATGTTATATTATTTCATGGTGCTGCTGGCTATGAGATGCTTAACGTTGCGAAGTATAAAAAAAATAATAAAAATACTAAGCTATATGTAGATAGCCACATTGATTATAATAATTCGGCTAAACTAAAAATTTCACTGTATATTCAATATCGGTTATTTAATCGCTTAATTATATATAAAGTAAAAAAGTATATTGAAAAATTTTTATTTGTATCATTTGAATGTAAAGTTTTTCTAATGAATGTTTATGGGTTAACAGAGAGAGAGCTAGAGTTTTATCCTCTTGGTGGGAAAATAATTAATAGACATGATAAAAATCTACTTTCTAAAAAAGTAAGAGGGAGAGAAGGCTATCAACCTGATGATATAGTGATAGTCCATTCAGGCAAGCTAGTTAGCGCAAAAAAAACAAAAGAGTTAATAGAAGCATTTCACAGCGTGCAATCGAATAAGCTTAAGCTAATAATTATAGGTCATATACCTAAAGAACAAATAGGTGTGCTCGAGCCATTAATAGTTAAAGATAAGCGTATTAATTTTGTAGGATGGAAAGATACAGATGAACTTACGGAATACCTTTGTGCTGCAGATATGTATTTTCAACCGGGGACTCAATCCGCAACAATGCAGCATGCTATTTGTTGTGGTTTGCCTATTGCATTATTTCCTTATGAAAGCCACAGGCATTATCTAGATGGTAATGGCTTCTTTGTAACTACGGTTAATGATTATAGGCTAGTGTTTAAAAATATTCTTGAAAATCCTGAGAGTTTAAAGAATATGAGTGAAAGCTCTTATAAACTTGCATATAGTCTACTAGATTATAAGATATTAGCCGCGAGGCTCTATAAATAATCAATCCCTCTAAGATTAGCCAAATATATTATATTTGGATTTAATAATGCTTGAAGTATAGGCTTTATTTAAGAACCTGCTAGGTAGGTTAACAAAAAATAGATATAAAACATTTGGCTACCCCTTATTTAAGGCTAAGTGTGTTTTCAATCTATGCCTTTAGTCGGTAATTATTACGTACTATATAATTAGATTTCATGTTTTAAAATTCCTAAGGTGCTTATGATTATATTAAGTTTTAGTGGTTATTATATTCCCGGTTATAAAGGTGGCGGCCCTATTAAAACGATTAAAAATTTATTTGATCAAACAGGGGAGGAGGTAACCTATAAACTCATAACCAGTGATACAGATTTAGGTGGGAAATTACCTTACACAGAAGTGAAATGTGGAGCATGGAATAAAGTAGGGAATGCTGATGTCTTTTATACGCAATCAGGGATGACAGGTATTAAACAGATATCTAAGATTGTTTGTAAAAGAAAGTATGACTTAGTTTACCTAAATAGCTTTTTTTCAATTCGTTTTTCAATATATCCATTTCTAATATCTAAAATTTTAAAAAATCAAATTGTTATAGGACCTAGAGGTGAATTTTCAAGAGGCGCTCTTGCTTTAAAATCAGTTAAAAAGAGACTATTTATAAAGTTATATAAATTATTCTCACTGCAAAAGGGGATTGTTTTTCAAGCTTCAAGTGAATATGAGGCAGAAGATATTCGAAGGGTGCTAGGAAATGAAGTTGATATTTTTATATCTGAAGATATTGGTTCACAGGAATACGCAAAAACCCTCTTGAAAAGATCAGAGAAAAAACTAAACATAGTTTTTATTTCTCGTATTTCACCTAAAAAAAATCTTTTAGGTGCTTTAGAAATACTTAAAAATGTACAAAGTCCTATTTCGTATCATATTTATGGCCCAATTGAAGATTTTGATTATTGGGAGCAATGTAAATGTGTGATAAGTCAATTACCTCCTTATATTAATATAGAATATAAAGGTGAATTAACACCTGAAAATGTTGTTCCAAAACTTTCAGACTATGATTTGTTTTTTATGCCAACTTTGGGCGAAAATTACGGTCATGTTATTGCTGAAGCATTATGTGCAGGTTTACCGCTATTAATAGCAGATACGACGCCTTGGAGAGACTTGGAAGAACAGGGGGTTGGTTGGGATATTTCCCTAAATACACCTGAGAAATTTAGTAATGTTATTGATAATTTGGCTAATATATCAGATTGTGAATATTTAATTATACGAGAAACTGTACTTAATTGGGCTAAAGAAAAGTTCACACAGCGTGACGCCATTGAAGCTAATTTAAATATGTTTCGTTACGCATATGAAAAAAGGAATATATCATGATGTTTAAAAATAAAACTCTTCTGATAACCGGTGGTACAGGCTCATTTGGAAATGCTGTCCTTCGACGCTTTTTAAACACCAATATCAAAGAAGTTCGTATCTTCTCGCGAGATGAGAAAAAGCAAGACGATATGCGTAAAGCATTTAATAATGAAAAACTTAAATTTTATATAGGTGATGTGCGAGATCCACAAAGTATTTCTATGGCTATGCGCGGTGTTGATTATGTATTTCATGCTGCAGCTTTAAAACAAGTACCGTCATGTGAGTTTTATCCACTAGAGGCTGTAAAAACTAATGTTCTAGGGACTGAAAATGTGCTCGAGTCAGCTGTTTTCCACGGAGTTAACCGTGTTGTATGTCTAAGTACCGATAAAGCCGTGTATCCTATTAATGCAATGGGTATTTCTAAGGCGATGATGGAAAAGGTGATTGTTGCTAAAAGCCGAAATTTAGATGGCACAAATACTGTTATTTCGGGTACCCGCTACGGTAATGTAATGGCATCTCGTGGCTCTGTTATTCCTTTGTTTATTCGCCAAGTAATCGAGAACACACCAATAACCCTAACAGACCCTTCGATGACTCGCTTTATGATGACGTTGGACGATGCTGTTGATTTGGTTTTACATGCATTTGAAAATGGTACAAATGGTGATATTTTTGTTCAAAAAGCTCCCGCCGCTACTATTGAAGTATTAACACAAGCAATTCTTGAAATGGTTGGTAAGCCAGAACACAAAGTTAATGTTATTGGTACGCGTCATGGAGAAAAGCTTTTTGAAGCATTGTGCAGTCGCGAAGAGATGTTCGTTGCACAAGATCAGGGTGAATATTATAGAGTCCCTGCAGATAATCGCGATTTAAATTATGCGCAGTATACTGAGGAAGGTGATAAAGATTTATCTGCTATCGAAGACTACAATTCTCACAACACAGAGCGGTTAGATGTTGAAGGGATGAAGCAGTTATTGCGTAAACTTGACTTTATGCGTGATATTGAAGCTGGTAAATTAATAGTACCAGAAGGTGTGTAATGAATATTTTAGTAACAGGTGCAAAAGGCTTTATTGGCCAAAATCTATGTGTTCATTTAAAAGAAGCAGGGTTCGAGGATATTGAAACAATCACCCGCGATGATGACGACATAAGTATTGATGAAAAAGTAAAAAATGCTGACTTTATATATCATTTAGCCGGTATAAATAGACCTAACAATGATGATGAGTTTAAACAAGGCAATACAGATTTAACTCAAAAAATAGTGACTGCACTTGTTGATAATGGGCGTAGTACGCCAGTTTTACTTACGTCATCAATTCAAGCCGAATTAAATAATCCTTATGGGGTAAGTAAAGCGGGCGCAGAATCAGCTATTACTGTTTACAGAAAAAAAACAGGTAGTGCTGCTTATATTTACAGGTTGCCGAATGTTTTTGGTAAGTGGTGTCGGCCTAATTATAATTCTGCAGTGGCTACCTTTTGTTATAACACAATAAACGACTTACCAATTACTGTACACAATGCTGACGCACCCCTTAGTCTTGTTTATATAGATGATGTTTGCCATGCGTTTGTTAGCTTACTAACCAATACGCCTTCAGAGCCTGAAGAATATAGTCAAGTGGAGCCAGTTTACAAAACTACAGTAGGTAAAGTTGTTAGCTCATTGAGTGAGTTTAAACAAAGCCGCACCTCTTTAATAACTAACAAGGTAGGCGTTGGTTTTGAACGAGCACTTTATTCTACTTATTTAAGCTATTTTAAGCCTAAGCAATTTACTTACGATGTACCAAGTTATACTGACGAACGTGGCTCATTTAGCGAAATGCTTAAAACAACTGATTCTGGTCAATTTTCATTTTTTACAGCACACCCCGGGATCACTCGCGGTGGACATTATCATCATTCGAAAAATGAAAAGTTTTTAGTGTTAAAGGGTGAAGCTCGATTTAAATTTAAACAGATTGCTACAGGTGAAGAGTACGCAGTTAATACCTCAGAAGCTGTTCGTACAATAGTAGAAACAGTACCAGGGTGGACTCACGATATAACGAATGTTGGCTCAGAGGAGTTGATAGTTATGCTGTGGGCAAATGAAATATTTGATAGAGATAAACCAGATACTGTTGCTATGCCTTTATAGAGTGTGTTATTTAATAAGTTTAAAGTGAAAAATATGAAAAAATTAAAAGTAATGTCTGTTGTAGGAACAAGACCAGAAATAATACGTTTATCTCGAGTACTTGCAAAGCTTGATGAGCATTGCGAACATATTTTAGTACATACTGGCCAAAACTATGATTTTGAACTTAATGAAGTTTTTTTTAACGATTTAGGTGTAAGAAAGCCTGATTATTTTTTAAATGCCGCTGGTAAAAATGCAGCTGAAACAATCGGCCAAGTAATTATTAAAGTTGACCAAGTACTTGAAGAAGTTAATCCTGAAGCAATGCTTGTATTAGGTGATACAAATTCATGTATATCAGCTATACCAGCAAAGCGCCGTAAGGTTCCTATATTTCATATGGAAGCTGGTAATCGTTGTTTCGATCAACGAGTCCCTGAAGAAACTAATCGTAAAATAGTCGACCACACTGCAGATATAAACCTGACTTATAGCACTATTGCACGAGATTACCTATTAGCAGAGGGGATACCCGCAGACCGTGTGATAAAAACAGGTAGCCCGATGTTTGAAGTATTAAATCATTACATGCCTCAAATTAATGCATCAAATGTACTAAAAGAGCAGGGGCTTCAAAAGGGTCAGTTTTTTGTAGTAAGTGCTCACCGAGAAGAAAACGTCGACTCCCCAAAGCAGCTCATAAATTTAGCAAATACACTTAACACCGTTGCTGAGCATTATGATATACCAGTAATCATTTCTACTCACCCACGGACAAGAGACAGAATAGAGTCACAGGGTATTGAGTTTCATAAAAATATTAGATTATTAAAACCATTAGGTTTTCATGACTATAATAATCTACAAAAAAACGCTAAAGCAGTGCTTTCTGATAGCGGAACTATCAACGAAGAGTCTTCTATCATGAACTTTCCAGCATTGAACCTTCGTGAAGCGCATGAGCGCCCAGAAGGTATGGAAGAAGCGTCAGTAATGATGGTCGGTTTAGGCTTTGAGCGTGTTATGCAAGGGTTGCAAATATTAGAATCTCAACCAGCGGGAGAGCAACGCTTACTTCGACAGGTTTATGATTACAGTATGCCAAATGTTGCAGATAAAGTGATAAGAATAATTCATTCTTATACAGACTACGTTAATCGGGTCGTTTGGAAGAAGTATTAAGGATATAAATCTTGATGAAAAAAACAGATCTTGCAATTGTTAATCGTAGCTTTTGGCCAAAAAGTCAAGTAATAGGTGAAGGCTTATTGCAGTTTGCTGAAAAAACAGCAAAACAGCATTCTGTTTGTGTAATTACTCAAGCAGAAGATGACTTTTCAGAATTACTTGCTAGTCATGGCCGAGGCCAGGGGGTTCACATACGTGCTTGCAAGGCTTACACTACGTCAAAAAGTAGCTTAGTCATGCGTCTTGTAGAGGCTATATATTTTATGTTTTGGACTTTTATAAGTCTCATTCGGGCTAAACCTGCTCATGTATATGTATCTACAAATCCGCCTGTAGTCGTGCCTTTTATAGTGGCTTTATATTGTCGCTTATTTAAGGCTAGTTACGTTTATCACCTTCAAGATATCCATCCTGAAGCTGCAAATATAGTTATACCTTTAAATAGATTAATATACAGGGTACTTAAGAGAATAGACAACTATACACTCAGACATGCTAAAAGTATTATTACTCTTTCTGAAGATATGAAGAGTTATATCCAACAGCGTAGTGATACTACCAGTCCAATTTTTCTTCTGGATAACCCATCTTTCGAAACAACCCCGCACCCTATTGAAAAACGTACTAAGGATATTGTTTTTTGTGGCAATGCAGGGCGTCTTCAGCTTATTCCGTTGCTAACAGCTGCAATCGAAGACTATATAAAAAATGGTGGAAAACTGCGCTTTACTTTTGCTGGAGGAGGGCTTTATCTTCCAGAGATAAAAGCTTTGGCCGAAAAGTATCACCAGGTGGATTATTTAGGCTTTATACCTGCGTTAGATGCTGCTGAGCTTATAAGGAATCACCGTTGGGCATTGCTCCCCATTAATGATGAAGTTACAAAATATGCATTTCCAAGTAAATCATCAGGTTATGCATTGTCAGGTTCAGCGATATTAGCTATTTGCGGTATAAATACAAGCGTTGCTCGCTGGATTAAAAAACATCAAGTAGGAATTGTTTGTAAACCAGAGAAATTAGCATTAATAGAATGTTTTTTTTCTCTTGAAAATAAGGAAATAAGTGATTTTACTTTAGATAATACTTTTCGAGATAAGTTAAAAATATCTCATTTTGCTGAAAAGTTGCAAAACCTATCACTTTTTAACTAGAGCGCTTAATGAAAAACTTAGTTGGAAAGTTTAAATGTGGAAATAAAGTAATATTTTAAAATCTAGACTAGCTGAATGTTATGGAGATTAATAAAGCTATGATGAAGATAAACTTTAAGTTCAATAAAAGAGTTAATAAACATTGGAGCTTAACTAATGAAACGCTTATTTGATTTTGTAGTAGCTATAATTGCTTTAATTACATTGCTGCCCATTATTATTATTGTTGCTGTACTTATACGTTTCAAACTTGGCTCTCCTATTCTATTTACCCAAGATCGCCCAGGTTTGAATGGTAAAGTTTTTAAAATGTATAAATTCAGAAGTATGACAAGTGAGTGTGATATGCAGGGCAATTTATTGCCCGATATAATACGCTTAACTACATTCGGTAAGATATTACGTTCTACTAGCTTGGATGAGTTGCCTGGCTTGTGGAATGTTTTGATTGGAGACATGAGTTTAGTCGGTCCTCGCCCCTTATTAACAGACTATCTGCCGTTTTACACCAAGGTAGAAATGAAAAGACATAATGTAAAACCTGGTATAACTGGTCTTGCTCAAGTATCTGGTAGAAATGCTATTACTTGGGAACAAAAATTCGCCTTAGACTTAGAGTACATAAATAAAAAATCATTCATGTTTGACATGAAAATATTATTAATGACAGTAAAAAAAGTATTCAAACGAGATGATATTTTAGTTTCGGCGCCGCAAGGAGCTTTTCACCTTTATAGACAAAAGCAATGGGAGCAAGATTGTAATGAATGATTTTAGAGTAGAACTAATGTCTCTTGAGCAAGTTGATTCTAGGGTTAAGTTTTTGCGAGAAGAAAACACGATAAAAAATATTTTTATGGAACAGCCTGTAAGTCTTGAAAGTACAAAAGAATGGTGTAGTAAAATCATAAAAGATAATAGTAGAAAAGATTTTGTTTTTCTTCGAAATGATTTTGTTTTGGGGTTTGCTGGGCTAGTAAATATCTCAAGAATAGATGGTAGAGCTGAATTTTACATATTTATTACTGATAATGAACAAGGAAAAGGGTATGGAACTGCTTTTACTAAATGGTTATTAGCTTTTGCCGAAGTTGAAATGAACTTAAGAAAAGTGTCACTTTATGTCACAGCCGGAAATGAGCCTGCTGTTGCTTTATATGAGAAGGTTGGGTTCATAAATGAAGGGGTTCTAAAAAAACATTCATGGTTTAGAGGTCTTTATGTTGATCGGCTTATATTTTCCAAGTTTTTAAATAATAAACCCGAATTCGATAATTTATATAAACATATTATTTAGGCTGTAGCATGAATATATTATTTACCTGTGTTGGACGTAGAAAGTACCTAGTTGATTATTTTAAAGCAGAACAAGACTTTGTTTCAAAACTAGTTGGCGTTGACATGTCGAATACAGCACCTGCGCTAGCTAGTTGTGATAGTTGGTATCTTGTTCCAAGTGTTTACGATGAACACTATATCGATCGCCTATTGGAAATTTGTCAAAACGAAAGAATAAATGTTCTTATATCTTTAAATGATATGGAACTACCTATTTTAGCTAAAAGCCGAGATCGGTTTAGTGATTTAGGTGTGCGCCTTGTATTAGCAAATGATGAAGCTATTGATATTTGCTCTGATAAATATAAAACTTACTTATTTTGTAAAGATAATAATATTCCTGTTCCTGCTAGTTTTATTAACTTAAAAGAAGCTTTGCAATCTATTGAAAATAAAAGTATTAGTTATCCACTTATTGTTAAGCCTAGATGGGGATCTGCATCATTTGGGTTGCATATTGTTGAAAGTGAAAATGAATTAAAAGAATCTTATTCAGTTTGTAAAGAATCCCTTTCGACCTCATATCTGTCTCAATTTAAAGAGTCAGATGACGATGTATTGATTCAAGAGTTCATAAAGGGTAAAGAGTACGGCTTGGATATACTTAACGATATGAATGGCCAGTACCGTGGAGTAGTTTGTAAAGAAAAACTATCTATGAGGGCGGGCGAAACCGATAAAGCAATAACTGTAGATTCGAACCGGTTTGATACATTTTCTCGAATTATTGGCGATACTCTTAAGCATATAGGTAACATGGATTGTGACTTTTTAGAAAGAGATGGCCAGTTGTACCTTCTTGAATTGAATCCTCGCTTTGGCGGTGGTTACCCATTTTCACATGAAGCTGGCGCTAATTTAGTCAAAGCATTATTGCTTTCTCTTTCAGGGCGTGGTGATGAAATAGATATTACTTACGATACAAACAAAGTATTCGCTAAATGCGACATAATAGTAGCTGCACGTTAGTTTAATAAGAGTGAATCATTAATAATGTTAAACACCCCATTTTCCCCATGGCCTAGCTTCACTCAAACAGAAGCTGATGCCGTAAGCCGCGTAGTTTTATCAAATAAAGTTAACTACTGGACAGGCACAGAAGGCCGTGAGTTCGAAAAAGAGTTCGCTACTTGGGCTGATAGTGAATACGCTATAGCTTTAGGTAATGGCACGCTAGCACTTGATATTGCTTTAAAGGCGTTAAATATAGGTTCGGGCGATGAAGTAATCACTACGCCACGTACTTTTTTAGCGTCGGCATCAAGCATTGTTACCGCAGGTGCTGCACCTGTTTTTGCCGATGTTGATTTAAATAGCCAAGCAATTACAGCCGAAAGTATTAAAGTAGTACTCACACCAAAAACCAAAGCGGTTATTGTCGTGCATTTAGCGGGTATGTCTGCTGAAATGGACGACATAATGGCATTGAGTAAAGAACATGGCTTTTATGTAATTGAAGACTGTGCCCAAGCGCATGGTGCTAAATATAAAGGCCGCTCAGTGGGGAGTATTGGCCATGTGGGCGCGTGGAGTTTTTGCCAAGATAAAATTATGACCACCGGTGGCGAAGGCGGCATAGTAACCACCAACTCCAAAGAGTTATGGTCTACTATGTGGAGCTATAAAGACCACGGTAAAAGCTTTGATGCTATTTATAACCGTGAGCATCCACCAGGGTTTAGATGGTTACATGAAAGCTTTGGTACCAACTGGCGTATGACTGAAATGCAAGCTGTACTTGGACGCATTCAATTAACGCGTATGAATGATTGGACTGCAAAACGCCAAGCATATGGTGCTGAACTAGATAAAGCTGCCAGTGAATTTGATAGTATTCGTTTAGTCACAGTACCAAGTTATATTGAGCACGCAGAGTATAAACATTATATGTTTGTTAAGCCTGAGCAGTTAGCTGATGGCTGGGATCGCGATCGTATAGTGAATGAAATAGTTGAACGTTGTGTACCATGTTTTCAGGGAAGCTGTTCTGAGGTATATCTTGAAAAAGCGTTTGATAATACCCCGTGGCGCCCTGAAAAACGTTTACCAAATGCAGTTGAGCTAGGCGAAACGTCAATAATGTTTTTAGTACACCCTACATTGACTGAAGCAGAAATAGCTAAAACAACACAAGTGATGAAAGAAGTATTCGCGTTGGCGTCTAAATCTTAAAAGTGTGATTAACACTCAGCTTATAATTGTGAGTAAATAATGAAAAATATAAGCTGTAGTCGCTGTTTTGAGTTTATGCATTGATATTTGCTTATGAAGTGTGAGGTTGGCTTAACGTGGGTTGTAGAATTCCTATTAGATAAAGAATTTTATAGCACGTAAGCACAACCCCCAATGTAATATTATTGGGCCTAAATTTCTGTTGCTTTTAACACATTAATTTAAATACACTATTTCTTGAAGAGTGTCTCGCGTGAGACACTCTTGAGACAGTTTTTAGGCATTATTTACTGCACCAATAGTCACATTACTTATATATTTTAACTGTCTCAATCAAGCGCTTAAGCTGCAATTGCTCCTTAAGCGTGTAACAAATAAATCATCATTTAAGACTAATTACATTAATGAGTTTTTTGTTATAGTTTTAATATTGTTAATTTCAAACATCAGTATGGGTTATGCCCTGGACCGGAATCGAAAAGGAACTTGCCGTGGATAGTTTTATCCGTTCTATTTTAAGTGCTTCTAGGCCTAAAAAGCGCCTTATTACACTTTTTATTGACTCGCTTTTTATAGCAGTCGCTTTTTGGTTAGCCCTTATTGTTAGGCTTGATAGCTTTGAGCCATTAAAAAGTGCTGATAATTGGCTGTTGTTATTGATGTTAATCCCCACCGCTTTGTATGCGTTTATTAGTTTAGGTTTATACCGCGCTGTACTGAGGTACATGAACTCGCAAGCGTTATGGGCTATTGTGTTAGGCACATTTATAACCACAGTAAGCTTGGTGTTGCTAGCATTTTTTGTTGGTATAGATATACCACGTACGATGCCATTTATTTTTGCTTGGCTATGTTTATTAACCGTAGGTGGTTCACGCATCATAGTGCGCGCACTGATAGGAAGAATGACCACCAGCAACAAAGATGCGGTCATTATTTATGGTGCAGGCTCGTCGGGGCGTCAATTAGCGACTGCTTTAAATGCAGGCCCTGAGTATTTTGTCAGTGCGTTTATTGACGACGACGTGACAAAACATGGCTCTATAATACAAGGCATACCGGTACGTGCGTTTAATGACATACATGAATTAATAAAAAAACGTAAGGCAACCAAAGTGCTGCTTGCTATGCCTAGTGAAACACGTGCAAGGCGCAAAGAAGTACTCGCACAACTTGAGCCATTACCGATTAAGGTACTTTCGATCCCGGGTATGGCCGATATAGTCGAAGGTAAAGCGAAGCTTTCTGAATTTAGAGATGTTGAAATTGAAGATTTACTAGGGCGCGACCCAGTAACTCCTAAAGATGATTTAATGACTGCCAATATAACTGATAAAGTAGTCATGGTTACTGGTGCTGGTGGCTCAATCGGTTCAGAACTGTGTAGACAAATAGTGAAACTCAAACCGACTAAGTTAGTGTTGTTTGAGCGCAGTGAAATCGCCCTTTATTCAATTGAAAAAGAATTAGGTGAATACATAACTAATAATACGCTTAATATTGAACTCATCCCTATCATAGGCTCAGTACAACGTGTAAATCGCCTTGAAACGGTAATGAGAACCTTTGGTGTGCAAACCATCTACCATGCCGCTGCTTATAAGCATGTGCCATTGGTTGAGCACAATGTAGTAGAAGGTGTACGTAATAATGTATTTGGTACCTACTACGCCGCAAAGGCCGCTGTTGAGACTAAGGTAGATACCTTTGTATTGATTTCTACTGATAAAGCCGTACGCCCGACAAATGTAATGGGCGCGACTAAACGTATGGCCGAGCTAGTGTTGCAAGGTTTAGCACAAGAGCAGGGGGCTAAACACCAAACACGTTTTTGTATGGTACGCTTCGGTAATGTGCTTGGCTCAAGTGGATCAGTAGTACCATTATTTCGCCGCCAAATAAAAGAAGGTGGCCCAATAACACTTACTCACCCAGATATAACCCGTTACTTTATGACTATTCCCGAAGCTGCACAGCTAGTAATACAAGCAGGCGCTATGGGCAAGGGCGGTGATGTATTCGTACTTGATATGGGCGACTCGGTAAAAATAAGTGATTTGGCAACTAAAATGGTTAGATTGTCGGGCCTCGAAATTA
>Ga0209309_10000493_pt1 | contig 46807 bp, 81 predicted proteins | sample COGITO_mtgs_1204_2_FD_184807 | JGI IMG/M metagenome (GOLD analysis project Ga0209309, IMG submission 184807) | Pelagic marine microbial communities from North Sea - COGITO_mtgs_120412 (SPAdes) (version 2) | ecosystem: Environmental > Aquatic > Marine > Epipelagic ... | reverse complement strand
TTCTGATCAGGCTTGTGATAATCAAATGGGCGATAAAGATAAACCGGAAACGTGGGGTGTAGTCTAATGATCAGCACATACAAACGCGCCAGCATTTCACACAAAACCAATGGCCTGCTAGTGTCTAATGATGTTTCACGGCTGGCTCACATGAACGTACAAGCAAAGATCCAGCGGGTTAGTAATCAGGCAAGGCTCAGCTACAAAATGCGATTGGCTGCTATTGTAGCTAGTGACAATCGAAAGGGTAAACTCTGGCATTAGCATGTGACAGACCAACACAAGCAAACTAGAATTTAACACGTAATACACACAAAACTGATTGATAGGTGACTACCATGAATAAGCAAGAAATTATCCAGCGGATTATTGACCAAGAAATCTTCACTAACGCTTCACAGTTTATCGACGAACTGGCGAACGATTATGAGGGGCGGTATATTGATGATCTTATGCCGTGTCTGGAATCTATTGATTATTCAGAACCACCTGAAGACTATATAATCGAACAGGATCAATCTACCGTTCCCTATTCTTTTATTGATCCTGATGGCAATCGTGAGGGTTATTTTGAAACAGAAGAACAAGCAATCAAAGCAGCATGGGAAGACTTTGGAGACGAACCAGAGGAACGCATGGAAGCTTTACAGCATTGGTTAGTGTCCGATTGGCTGGCGGATAAGCTGGAAAGCATTGAGGCGTGTGTTGCGCGTGATGTTATGGGCTTTGAAGTATGGGGGCGTACTGAATGCGGCCAGAGCCTGACAATGGATTCTGACCTCAATAAAGTGGCGGATCTTCTGACAGACAATGAGAGTTAATCTAATGCGAAACATCAACAAAAAAGAACACAAACAATTCCGCAAGAATCGCAAGAATGCACGTGGGAAACAATGGCAGACAGTGTAAAGTAGGATACTAGGGAACACATAGCAGGGACGCTGTAAATATTCTTTTGATAGTATTGGGTGACTTATGAAACAAGCCAATGAATACATGCGTGAGCTATATCTGGATTATGTGAATAACTATCTGACAGTTGGACGTTTTGGAGAACACAATGGTCTAGACTTTGATCAGGCAGACGTAATGCTAGAAATTGGCAAGGCATTGCATGAGCAATATGTAAATGATCTGAAGTCTATCGAAACATTCAAACGTATACGCAAGATTAAGCAATTAGTAGACAGTGGTGTAAAAGTGTACAGCGGGAATGTTGGCTATGTTGTTCATAAAGATTATATTGGTCAATACCTGATCACATTTTCCAGTAATGAATATACAACGGGATTAACTGATCGGGCTGGTGAACGTCTTAACGGTTCGGATTTCTTTTATTTTGTTGGCGATTCTAGGGTTAACGTATGAACACTATTCAATCTAAAAAGTCCCTATATTCTGCCCTCAGAATAAACTCATTATTTCACATAGGACAAACAACAAAAGAAACACGCCTATACTTATTCATGGCTCCATTAGACAACGATGGTAATATCAATTATCAATCAATCGAGCTATTCACTGGCAGATGTAGATTGCCCAATGTTCGTAAGGCAAGAACAGCCAGAACACGGGCATACCTCAATAACAGACAAGTGTTTCTACTGGCTATGCAACGGGAAATACAAGGGCAACAAAAGCAAGCAAGAGAAACAGGGAAGAGGATTGTTGTTAGTGTACCTGATTGGTTCAAAGGATTAGCTAATGACTTCTCATACGTAACTGTCAAAACACATTAGGAGCTTATACAATGAACATTCCAAACGATGCAACACACTATTGTGAACACAACGGTCTATACTATAAACAAACTAATAATACTGTTTACGTATGGTCATCAAACGGGTATTGGTTAGAGTCTATTGGATTACCATTAAATAACCATGAATTTATTAGACCAATCAAAAGAGATTCATAAGAATATCCCTAGAACATACCTCACAATAACATTAGAACTATTGCCGGGAATCTTAACAGACTATCCCGGCTTTCTTTTGTCTGAATTCTAGGCTGTACAGGTGTGTACAGTGGTTATTCTATGGTTAGCCAGTAGGGTATGCTAGGGTAGCTCAAAGGCTTGTCATAAGCGATTGTAGGCTGTTCTACTGGCTGCTATTGATTGGCACAATATTGGCACGATGTTAGCTTGTGTATATCTGAGGAATCGATGAAGATTGTTCGATTGATTCATCTACTGAATGACTTATGGTTGTCTATTTGGTTGAATATTGGTTAAACCCAACAAAATCCCTTAATATCATTTGTCAATAGTTAGCATCAAAATAATCTAAAGTATTTTCTCCAGAATATCCCTATAAACTACTGTATGCTTATACATATGTATATCTGATCAGTACTGTATGCATGAACAGTGTATAGATATACAGTAGAATACTCTGGCATGAATCATTAGCACACTATTGTATACATAAGCTACCTAATCGAATGTAAATGGTTAGCACAATGTTCACACCAGATTGTTATTGTTATTGTCTGATCAATTGTTCCACGTGGAACATTCACAAGAATACTTGAGACAATTCTACTGTTCGGTATGGATAGCTAGGGGAGACTCTGGAGAGATTCTATTGCATACACTGGCAGGAATACTGGTGAATACATGAGGAAACTATTGAATGCTATTGTGACTGTATAGCTTGCTATTGATATTTTGAAATTTCGTGGGATGTCTGCGGGGGCCGTAGTGGGGTATCTTAACACTCATACATTGAATCTGATGATTACCAAGACTGCCTGAGAAACCTTCTGATACAAGGGCTACGGCCAAAATGTCCAGATGATATTTCCCAAGATATTTTCATAGAACACAATCGAATTAGCAAAGCGATTTTTAGGAGAAATTTTTAGAAGAGTATTGTGCAGGAGGTGTGTACAGCTATCTTATTGATATTACTAAAGAATTCCTATACAGAACACAAGCTGTGTCACCAGATAAACACAATCAAACTAAGGTATTCTTTGCACATCCTTTGCAAACATAAGCAAGCTAATGATTGACACAATACATAGGGGCTTATGCAGAGACGTACAGGAGGGATTATTTGAACAGGAGAGCATACTGTAGGGGTTGTTAGGAATACTTGTGTAGGCTTCTGTGAGGAACACAGGAGAATCTATGGAATACTATGGTGGGATATAGTGTGCAGGGGATATTGTCTATATATCCTTAGGGTGGTATACAGGGAAGCTCTTAAGAATGTTCTGGTGAAGGGGAGATGATGTGACCATCCTCATTTCTCCCCGTTCTTGTGAATACAATTGAGTATGCTTGTGACCTGTTAGGTTGCTTATTATTTTTCTTATTATATTAAAGGGAATATTGTCAAAAACAACCGGGCACGAAAGTGTGAAACCAACGTGTCGCTCAGGTTTTCAAGGGATTATTCTTTAGCTTCTTGGACAAGCTCTAAAGTCTTCTTGTGCCTTCTTACAGTTCGTTCCGAAACATCCAGCACTTCAGCACACACAGCGTCAGTGTATCCTGCGGTTTTCAGGAGAGATACTTTGTCTGGTAACGCTAATGCTCCTGTTCCTGAGTGTGCTCTTGAAATATCTTCTTCCCAGATAATTTGCTTAGCTTCCAGAAGTGTTATTCTCTTTTGCTTATCTGCATCGGAATCTTCTAGTGAATCTAGTCGCTGGTATATTGTCCGGTACTTTGATAACTTATTTAGTTGCATGTTGGGTGTGCTTGCTTGTGTCAGACTATTACGATCCATAGTGTCCTTCTTTTTCATATCTTTTTGAACAGGGTGGTCATCGTGTGACTTTACAACATCTTTGGCTGAAGGGTATCTGTTGTTTTTCACCTCGTCAATCCACCCGTCTTCTTTACCAAAGAACTCTGCAACATACTCAAGTGCCTCCTTAGCACTACTATTGTTTTCTAGGACGTATGAATATGCTTGTAGTGCTTCTGGAAACTCAATAATCTCTTTACAGGGTGTGTCCGGTGTATTTGGAAGTTTTTTCCTACCTTTGGTTGCCAGTTGCAATTTAGCAATCTCATAAGAACTTCTGTCAATTTCACGACCTAAGATTCTCTGGTATTCTTCCCAATACTTTTCATTCAGTTCATCAAACTCCTTTGATTTACTCATTTCTATTCTCCGCTACAGCTTTCCTGTAAAAATCAATTACCTCTTGATCAACAATAATATTGTGTGGTCCAACGTGTGATACAAATGATAGGTTCTCAAGGTTCCTAACACGACTAAGTGCAACATACAGTTGGCCATGTTCAAAGCAACCTCTTGCAACGTCAATAGAAGCATTGTCTAGTGTCATACCTTGTGACTTGTGGATAGAGATAGCCCAGCCGAGTTTCAATGGATATTGCTCATAAGTTGCTTCTACAACAGGTTCTACGTGATCTCCGCTGCGAACATACTTGAATCTTTCCCAGTTGCCTTTCTCAATCAACACCTCCTGGTTGTCATCCTTGAGTACAACAATTGTCTGTCCATCAATCTTGATCACAGTACCCCTGTCACCATTCATGTAGAGACCTTCCGGGTTGTTCTGTGTGATGATGACACGACAGCCCTCTTTGAGCCTTAACAACTCATCTACAGGACGTTCCGACTCAGACCACTTACCCGTATACCGTGCAAAGAATGTGTGTTCCTTCGCCTGCACCTTAGTATACTCACAACCGTTGATATCATTGGCACGTTTATTGATTGTGCAGAGGTGAATATCGCTGTTTGGCTCATAAGGTTTTGCACCAGAAGTAATAGCACGTAATGCCCGTGCAGACTTATCAGTGTTCTTACGAATAGCACCAAGCATTGCAACTTGTCGTTTATCTTCTTGTCGAATCACTTCTGTAAGAGCAATCATTCGGAAGTTCCACGAGGGGGAGCTAAAACAATACCGAGAGATATACCCCTGCCCCACATAATACTCGTCACGATCATTACTGTTGACAATGGGTGGAATCTGTAGGAAGTCTCCAACAACCACAACCTGCACACCGCCGAAAGGCTTATTGTTTCTGAAGAACCTTTGAAGTTTCTGGTCAATCAGATGTAGCATATCTGCTCTTACCATAGAAATCTCGTCTATGATAATTCTCGGTTTCTTTGCGCTCATGAGAAACGCTTGTGTACTGTCCGGTAAAGAATCATAGTAATTCTTCGGCAGAACAACATTCAATGGTAGACCAAATGCCCTGTGGCAAGTGATACCACCAACATTTAGTGCTGCAATACCTGACGGAGCACACACCAATGTTTCGTTATTATAGACCTTGCCAACCACGAACGACTTACCAACGCCCCCCGGACCACTTAGGAAAATATTTTCACCGTTGCAGATAGACTCAATTGCTTTCTTTTGTTTCTCTGTGGTTGTGTCAGGAAGCGTTGCACAGATTTTTTCATATTCATTGGCGTAATTGCCTTCCTTCACTTCTTCTGGTGCAACCTCAACGAACTCAAAAGTGTTCTTGTGTTTGTTCCGCTGAATCTCTTTTACATCAAAGTCAATCTCTGGTTCAAATGGTAGACCAAGTTTACGACTGATCTCTTTACCTTTCAAACTGGCACGGTCTTTCTCTGTGGACAAGTTCTGTACGTGCAAACTTGTGTTACGAACACTTCCAGCGTGATCCTTAAGAATTCCCCACTTTCTGAGTGTGTAAAAGTTTTGCTTCTGTCCGGTTGATACAAAAGTTTTCTCTGGATAAAACATTTTAACTCCCGTTATTTAGTCCTGAAAATCCGAATTCCATTTTCTTCGGTGCGACTACGAAACTCTTTACTGTTACGCTTTCCATAACTATAGGCAGAGCATCGTGCAGAGTGTGTGTTGTCTTCAATCAAAACGCTATCACCCACCTGCATATCTTTCCAAGGGTACTTACGGTTCTTGCTGTTGTCCTCAAATGGGACATCTGATTCTATTTGCATAAAGATTCTCCTGCTGTTTAAAAGTTTTGGGGGATGTACTGTTGTGCTTACTCCCCACAACAAGAGTATATAGTGTTTTATCCAGAATATCAAGTTATATGTTGTGTTATATTTATTATACCAAAAACAAAAAGCACCCCAAAGAGACGCTCAAGATTTTCACAAGCTATTCAAAAGAATCATTCTCAAAAGTCTCAACGGTGATGTCTTTCAGATCTACTTCAACCTGCTGCGCTGCCCACAAACGACTCTTAAGAAGTTTCAGAGCTTTCTCATGGTTTCCCCTGTCTGTCCTACACTCAGAACAATACGCAGATATACCAGAAGGTTCATGTGTGATTGTTACTCTTGGTCTTGGTGTATACATACCCTCCTCCTATCCCTTCAAAAGAGCCCCAAGAATAACCTCCCGCTCATCATCTGTAAACACATCTGAGCCTTGTTCAAGCAACCACAGGATATACTTAGGAGAATACCCCGTAACGCTTTCGAGAATTTCAAGGGCATGTTGTAGCTTTTGTATTTGTTGGATGGTCATTGTATAATCTCCAGAATATCACCAGCTTCTTCTTCGCTAATCAAACAAACGCCTGTAAGAGCATATATAATCTCCGATGGTTGTGTGTCAAGAATGTCTGACAGGGTTTCTAAAGCATTCTCTAGTCTGTTTAGGTTGTTTGCGTTAATTTTCATAAACTCTCCCAAGTTCAGAACCGTTCATAATAACCCATCCCAAGTTCTACCCAAACATCATCAAAATAATCCTCAGCTTTCTCTATATCATCTGACAAATACTCAAGATTAACATGTGTACCGTCTCGTGTACTCATCTGAACTTCTGGCTGCACACTTTCACTCATAACGTGCCCCATGTCTCCTACAGGACGCTCTGGATACCACCACACGTTGATGAAATAGCGAACACCTGTGTCGTCTGTGATTCTCTTCTGATAGAGCGTATCAGTCATGTGCAGGAGATTGTAACTCTCGTGTACGTGCTTCCGATAACCTTTTTCTAGTAATGTCTGGTGATACTTGTTCATGTGTCCTCTCCGTCAATATAAACTTCCTCTGGTGGTTCAGGAATCTCAGTCCAAAACATTATCTTGTAGCCGTACTTGTGAGCCAAGTCAAAGTGCCTACTGTACTTTCCTAGATATTTCCTTCGGTAGCTACTTTTGTCGCCATAGACAATCTTAAAATGCTCGTGATGTGGTGAGTAAAATGTTGTAGTAGTATTTCCTCCAGCACAAGCCACTAGAACATAACAGTGTTCTTTAGGTAAAACTTCGTTAACATCTTTCCAGATTACCATTATTCTGCCTCCAACAACCTAACAAACGCACTCACCTGTATCAGATGCTTAATCTCAAAGTCACTCACCAAAGAATATCCCTTGACCACTACATCAACAACCCCATGATCGTGTGTGTATTCTACAGAATCTACTGTGTAGACATCTTCGGCAAGCTCATTGAGGATTTTGGTGCCAATCTTTAGTTTGGTGTCGTAATCCATTAGTTCTCTCCTAGTGCGGGGTGAGATTTCTCTCACGTTCTTCTTCAGTTTTCTTCCAGTATTCGTCAGCGAGCGACAAGAATTGTTCACAGTCTCCTGTTTTAATATCGTCTGTGATCACCAAAGCGTAAGCTCGATACATTTCGTATTCATCAGAGTATAACGCAGTCAATCGCAAGCGGTCAAGGAGTTCTTTTAGGATTGTGTAGTCATGTGTTGGCGACTTCTCGACCATCTCTTGCATCTTCTCAAATACACTCATCAGTTCCTCCTAAAAACTATAAACATGAAATTCAATCCTCTCAGGACAAAACTCAAGAATATCATCGAACCGACCATCCATGATTGTTATCTGCAAATTGCTTACGCAGTTCTTTTGTGTTTCATACCCAAAGACTCCTATAGTATTCTCCAAATAACTCCAACCCCTCTTGAACCTTCCTCTGGTGCTCATCACAATCTTTCATATATTGATCCCAAGCATCTTCATCACTCACCTGAACATCCATCTTGAGGAATTGGGAACCTTCTATCAGCTCACTGACACAAGAGATGTCTCCAGCATACTCAGGCTCAACATCAGCAAACGCATAGATCATCTTGTCAATGATCTCTCGGTATTCTTCTCGTGTGTGCCCCACAGGAACACCAGAGAGTTCTAATTCCACATAATCATCCTTGAACTTCACAAGCCATGCGTGGATGATCTCACCGAGTGTACTGAAGTCTATAGTATCCTTACGTCCGAACACAGGTTTTCCTTTTGAAATTCTCATGTTTACACCCACTCCCCAAAGTCTTCCAAAGATTCCTTATAGCTGTACATAATTTGCAAAAGCTGAATCAGATTCTCAGCAGACGTAATCTCAAGCTGCTTTTCTGTCGTTCCATCAAACACACTGAATGTGCCGTTGTTCGTGATGGTGACATCTGCATCTGCTTTGGCACACCAGTCTGCTATTGTTTGCAGGAGAACTGTGTCGGGTTCTAGTGAGAAGGTTTCTGGTGTATCAAATTCTACTCTGAATTTACCGCGACCACTCAGGGGTATGTAAACGAAGGCTCGTTCACCGTTATCACAAATAATTTCACAAGAATCTTTCTCGGCACAGTAGTTCAGCATCTCATAAGAATGTCCTACCGTTAGGTAGTCACCCCTGTGTTCTAAACACTTAAGTTTCATAAAAATTCTCCTATAAATTTATTCAAGGTTCAAATCACACAGGAATCTTCCCCGTGTTGTTGGAAATATACCATCGACAGCCTTACGCTGCAACCGATTTATCGTAATTCTCAGCAAATCAACAGGGCACGGGTGGTTGTCCCAATGATCTTGGTTGATAAAACTGTTGTATTCTTCATCCAGAACAGTGAGGCACACAAGGTAGCCCCACATTTTCTGTCGTACGTGCCAATAACGCTGAACTTTCATCAATTCCTCTGGTCCATCTCACCAGCAATCTTCTTCATTTGTCCGTCAGCTTTGATAAACTGAAGAATCTGCTCAACATTCCCGCGATATTCCTTGCAATGCTCATCGACAACTGCCAGATAGCTCTTTGACACAACCAATTCAACATCTGCGCCACATTCTTTGATATAGCTTTGGATACGTGACAGTTGGTAGGCGAACGCTACGTCACACACAGCAGATTCTACGGATTCGTCTGTGCATACGCGGGTGTTCTTTTCGAGGCGTTTCCATTCGTCTTCTTCGAACTCGTCTGATACACCACTAGTAACATCTGACAGCACTACAAACTCGGAACCATCCCCACAAGCTAACCACGTAGAGCCATCAACAAATTGGATTTCGTGATTGTCTCCGTCGTTGTCTATTACTTCATAATCAATATCACCAATTGTTTCATAGAAAACATCTTTGGTGAAGTGCTTATTCCCTTTGATACACAAGAACCTCATAATGCATCTCCTCTCTCTTTATATAGAAGCCTACTGATTTTTACCGTGCCTATCAGTAAAACCCCATTGTTTATTTGCATCAACAAACTGTTTTCTAGCTTTGACAGCGTCTTTTATATTCTTATAGTACCCAATATGTTTACTTTTACCGTTCACCTTGATGCTGGTCAACCACATTTCCTTATTTTTACACCAACAAACCCCCGCCTCACCACTTGTGTTATTACTATACATTCTCCGATTTCGGTAGTTTATTTTTGCGGGTACATCTCGTAAATTTTCAATTCGGTTATTTCTAGGATTCCCGTCAATATGGTCTATATGGTTCTCTGGCATTTTTCCGTGTGTCAGTACCCATGTGATATGGTGGGCATATACACCCCTGTGTCCGCCAGCACGTACCCGCAAATATCCGTTCGGATGGGTATAAAACTCTACTAACTTTCCTGCTTTCTCTTTTAAAAATTTGTTGTGATACCGTTTGACTTTGTACCAATCAGATGAAACCCACTCTACCCAAAATATTTCATCGGTTTCGGGATCATAATGAAACCACGATTTAATAATCTCTTCATATTCAGATTTATTGTAGTTCGACTCGCTCATATATTAACTCTCTCTCGTTGTCCGTCGCACTCTACAGCAGCTTTTCTGGAACTAACCTAAGCTACCCTAGTGGGTAACATTGGAAAGCCCTTGTATGGCTCTGTAGGCGCTTGTATGTTAATCTACTGAATAGACCACCTGAAAAATCCTTCAGGGTTGTTGATGTCAGATACCAAAGTAACCTTTGCGCCGTAGAATGTCAACGGTTTGTCCTCGGATTGTTCTGCATCTCGTAACATTGCGTTGTGCTCTAGTTCATACCCAAGTTCATTCCAAAGCTGTTCATGGATTCTCATCGTGTGTGGCTGATTTCCTGTGCGGCGTCGGTGATCCTTGAATGCTTGCTCAAGTTCACTTAAAACAGTCATAACGATTGCCCCACTCATTCACAAATTTAGTCATAGGTCCGTCCAGATGAAACGTGAGGCCGCACCGGATTAGTGATCGTAGTTGGGAATATCGTGCGTACCACCTTGCCATATCCATTTTACCGTTGAATGCTTTACGCTCATCTGACTGCCACCAATCCAACTTAGCTTTGTACGTGTGTTCTGCCACCATGCGATCTAGTGAACGTGCTGCGAGAAATGTTGGGTTCGTTTGCATCTCAAGGAGAATCAAATTAGTTCCACGACACTTCTGCCACCAAGTAGGCTCTGGAATCTGCAACAGTTGTCGCTGGTATTCCTTCTCGACTTGTTCTTCAAAGTCTTCAAGTGCTTGCTCGTATGCCTGCAAACTTGACAATAATTTCACAAAACCTTTGGTCTGTACCCCATCGGGATCGTACCTGTGAATCACTGCGTAACTACTCATACTAATTCCCCTCAATTCAAATCGCTCAAAATGTAAAGTCTTCCGTCAACCATTTCTACATCTACAGCCATCAGTTCATAAGCAGAGCTCTGACCACAAGAGTATACTTTGAAGTAAACGGGGGTGTCCTCACCAAAAACTTCCGCAAGTTGCCCTAGTGTCATTGCTGAACTTCTATCATCTTTCATATCAATATCTCCTGTATAATTTATGTGCTATACTTATGTTGATCATTAGACAGTCATCTGTCTATCCTTACACTTTCAGAGTGTACACAAGTTCTATTCAAAACACAAGAGGTTTTTACACATGCTCTCCAAGAATTTCTATAGATCCGAGTTCACAGCAAGTTCTACAGCGGATCAACTCGGGATTGAGAATGAGCCAAACGAAGCACAACTCATTGCTTTAACAGCGTTAGTGAATGTTATCATGCAACCTATAAGAAATCACTGGGGTCGTATTATAATCACAAGTGGGTTCAGGGGTACAGCCCTAAATGTTGCTATTGGTGGCGTAAGTGATTCTCAACACGCCACAGGAAACGCCTGTGACTTTATATCACCAGAACATAATCTTATGGATATTTGCGAATGGATTGTTAATGAGAGTGGTTTGGAGTGGGATCAATTGATAATGGAAGAGAACTCTGAGGGGAGTCGGTGGGCTCATACATCACATAACCATCTTGGGGAGAATCGGAAGGAAGTGTTGCGGGCATACGTAGATGCTAATGGGAAAGCAGAGTATAGACAAGGGCTCCACTGAGGAAGCCCCGTCGAAGTTCAGTTGAATTTCTGTAGGATTAGTTGGAGCCAAAAGATGTCAAATGAGAGCCCTTCGTCTTCTGTGTAACCTAAGTGGAACAATGCTCCTGCTGTGTGGTCAGGGAAGACTACAGTGAGTAGTCCTATGGTGTATTGGCGGAAGTCTGAGGTGAATTGGGCGATTATTGGGATAAAGTTTAGGCTCACTGGGAAGCCTCCGCGTCAATGATTCTCAAGAATTGCGAACAGATGTCACTCCTAACACAGTCTTCGATAGAGAACTCAACGTAGTCTGCGCCCTCTGGTTCATACTTGTCCACCATATCGCAGTACCACTCAAGCCCTGATAAACCTTTAATGTCTTTCTGACGATCATCTCCGAGAAGAATCAGTTGGCAGTTGTCGCCAATGCGAGTAATGATGCTGTGCATCTCTTTGACTGTCGTATTTTGACATTCGTCGATAAACAAAATTGCGTTAGTGAAGGATCTTCCACGTAACGTCTCAAGTGGGACAATCTCAATATTATTGTTAGCCAGATGTGTCTCAAGACAATTCTTACCGAGACGTTCTGCCAACACGTCCAACATGGGCATAAGCAACGGTGATAACTTCATTGCAATATCACCGGGGAGTAGTCCCGCTGAATTTCCCATCATCTGGTACGAACGTGAGATACAGATTTTGTCAATCTCGCCCCGTTTGAGTTTGTCTGCGGCTGTCCCTACACTGGTGTATGTTTTCCCAGTCCCCGCTGGGCCGATTGCAGCAACTACAGTGTTGTTCACCATCAACTTGAAGAATTCTTTCTGAGCTTCTGTCTTCGCCTGAATAGGCGGCAGTGTCTCGTGTTGAAATTTATCGTCCACAATTCTCCCTTTCTGTTTCTTCTTTTCCCAACGATCCTCTACAACTACCTTCCGGTTACGTTTAGTCAAGAGTTAGTCTCCTTTGTTTCTACCTAACTTCGAAGTATTCTACACCCGCCTGCTTGAATATGTCAAACGACATCTCAAAACTCTTTCCCCACCTCTCCACAAGTTTGTCTGGGATTGGACTGAAAAACACTTTAGATATTCCTGCTTGCACTAGAGCAGAGGCACAGTTGCTACACGGGCATAAACTCACATAAGCATGGTATCCTTCTACGCTTGTTCTAGCAGACAGAACTGCATTGAGTTCTGCATGGATTGTTCTGGTGTACTTGAACTCGCGGTCGTCTAGGTTACAATCGTCAATACCCCTTGCAAATCCATTGTACCCCATCGACACGATAGAATTATCAGGTCGCACAATCACAGCACCAACTTTCGTTGAAGGATCTTTTGACCACTGTGCTATGTGCTCAGCAAGATCAATGAATCGCTTAGACCATTTGCTGTTTGCGACGGGTGCATACAAGGGCTTCACTCCTCAAACCTCTCAAGCAACCTATTCCCGCTATACATAATCTTCCGAGCTTCATAAGGAACATCATTACCCTCCTTACCTTCTCCGTGCATAGTCTTGGCTGCTCTTACGCACGCTTTAGCAATATTCCCAATCTCGAAGTCACTCCCGAGCACCTCAATAATTTCTTCTGTGCGAATAAAAGCATTACCTTCCATACTACGCTCAAGAATCTTATCGAGAATCTTTTGTGTTAGTGGAATATCGTAGTACGTACTACTACCCCCATTGCTCTTAATTCCTGCCATATCACCTCCTCAAAAACTCAATTGATAAAACATAGCCTCAGAACGAATCTTGAGCCTCACTTCATGTGCAATATCATCCACAATCATTCGACAGGATACATCAAAGATTCCCTCAGAATTCATCAGACGCTCGTATTCAGAAGCATCCAACATTTCCACATAAAACTCAGCAGTAGCACAAGGGAAGGTAACTGATGCCGCCCCATGAATCTTCTGACTTGCTATTGCCTGTAGAATTCGATTGAGTTGCATCAGTCACCTCCTTTGTTATTTACGCACCAATGTATGCTTTAAGCTGCTTAACTAAATCTTTCTTAGAACGCCCAGAGATACCAGCAGGTTCTGCCAGTTTATTCAACTCTGTCATAGAACCCTTAGCAGCCTCGATGTCGTCTACTGTGAACGGCTGAGTTTCACTTGGGAGTTCTCGCAGAGGGTTTTCTTCGATTTCCTCTGGAGACTCATCTGCTGATTGCGTCTCGACACTCTCTGTCTGATCTGCTGGCGTTTCTTCGGCTTCAACTTGTGTTTCCTCCTGAGATTTGATAGAGATACTGAAAGAGCTTCCGATACGCCGTGCTGAATCGTAGTCAAGCTCAAGTCCTTGCTTGGTTGCCTCGACAAGTGCTTCTGCAAATGCGTTGATCGTGTAAGCGTTGATTACGGATTCTTTGATGAAATAGTCTTTCTGGGACATTTAATTGTTCTCCTTTAGGAATTGTTGGGTTGCTTCGTATCCGCCGATAAGGTTTCCATTCCAGAACACCTGTGGGACAGTTTTGAAGCCTTGTGATTTAATGTATCGTAATGCATCAGTATCTTCTGAAAGGTCTACGTAGCGAACGTCTTCGGCGATCAACAGGTCTTTCACCCGATCACACCAAGGACATTCAGGTTTACCATAGATTGTGTACATTTGTCTCCTTAGAAATCAATATCGAATTCAACACCGTCATCATCACGGCGCATGACGTTCACCTTATATTGGGCAATATCTTCTTCTTGTGGACTACCTTGGCTTTTGCCAATGTTTAGCCAGCTATCCATAAACTTCAGTGGGTTGCTTCGTGGAAACTTGTATTCAGTCTCTACACCTAAGAAGTTTACAACATCTTTGGCACAAAATAAAGCCCATTGCTTGAGAATATCAGCATTCATTCCAACAAGCTCACGTCCCTCAGAGAACAAGTAATCTACCCACCGAGCCTCTGAATCAATAACTTCTTCAACAAGTTCTTTGATGTCTTGTCGGCACTGCTCCATAGCAATCTTGCCACGTTCAGTCTTAAGCTCGTTTCGGATAACCGCCTTGTCAAGTTCCGCATGAACCTCAAGCTCATCTTGAGCGATCTTCTGCACAGCTTTGCCGATTGGCTGAAACAAACCTGTGTCACAGATGCTGAATGTTACTGCGAAGCTGCTCATAAACTGAATACGCTCAAGAACAAGCATTGTGACAGCAAACATGAACGCATCATTGTAAACTCCTTGCGTAGGTTCTAGTTCACCAAGAGCATACTTGTGCGCTGTTCGGTAACACCTGCTCATCACCTCGCCAACTTTATCTAGTCGGCTGAAGGACTCTTCAACGTTCAGAATTTCATCCAAAACTGTTGATGGGTCGTCAAAACTATTCCGAACAATCTCCGAATAAGTTGCAGCGTGTACAACTTCATTATCACTGATCCGCTGCCAAGCTGCCCAAAGTTCACTAGAAGATGTGAGGCACCCAACGATTGGACTGATTCGACTAGCAACCGAATCGGCCTCCCACTGGAATCCGAGAGTCTTGATCATCATATCATACGTGGCTTTGTCGCAAGTCTTAAAATCTGACACACAAGAGGCGTAATTGAATTCGTCTTCTGACCAATCTAGTGACTTCATGGTTTTATACAATTCCCAAATTTCGGGGTATTGCTTGTTCACTGTGTCAAAAATACCAGCGGGCTCCCCTAGGAACAATGATGTTGCTCCGTAATCTGATTTACTTTTGTTAAATACTTTATTGTCCATCAAGTCTCCTAAAGTTTACAGGATTCGCAGTCTTCCTCGTCTTCCGTTAAAGACTGCACTTTACCGTTGATCGATGTATAGCTGTTGACATAGTAGCGAGTCTTCAGGCCCATCTTAGTCATGTATAGGTAGTCTGTCAACATCTCTTTTGTTGTCACTGCGTCTGATCCAATGATCTTACGGTAGAAATCTGCTGAAATAGATTGATCTGTCCACTTCTGAATAATGGCATAGCAATCTGTCAAATCCTTGGTGCTAATATCCCATGCACTCTCATACCATTTTTCATAACGCTCACCCTCCGGTGCTGCCCAATAGACTACATTGTTCAAGTCGGTCTTCATCAGTGTCAATTCACGAATCGGGTAGATACCGTTGGTTGTACCAGACGCTTTTGAGCTACTTTCACCGGGCATGTGATTCATCAGAGAACTATTACGAATACCACCATTCTCAATAATTTTATTTCGCAAAGGCTCCCAGTCATACTTCAGATCAGAACTAACGATCCCATCCACACTCCGATTATAGGTGTCAATTGGAAGCCAGCCTTGGGGCCATTTGGTGCGGTTCATCCAGGGGGCTGTGCCCAACTCTTTTGACAGCTTGAGGGACGCATTGATTACATAGTATGCGTGACGTTCACCCACTTCATTGATAAGCTGCTTACCTTCCTCAGAACTATACGTCAACTTGTTCTTGGCAAGGTAGTGTGCCATACCCATGATACCAACACCAGCGTTCAAGCGTGATTTAGCTGTGACACCTACGTGTGGTAGCGGATAATCAGCTTTGTGTATACACTTGTCGATCATCAGTAGCGCATAATAGGCTGCATCTTCATACTGCTCGTCATCTTTGATATTAGCGACATTGATTGCACCTAAACTACACATGGCAACCTCACCTACGCGCTCTGGGTTGTATGAGTATAGATCCGCCATGCTTTCATATTCTTTTGTCGGCAATCCTGTCTCAAGGCACAAATTAGACGTATGTACGGGATCATTGTGGGGTGTGTGACGGTTCATCTCGTCTGCCCACACCAAATATGCTTTACCTGTCTCGTAGGATTCGTTCAGTTGGGACAGAGCAACTTCACGCGCATTCACCCACTTCTTTTTGAAACTGGGGTCTTGCTCATAATTCTCGTAAGTCTCAGCAAACTTATCTGGATTTCCCGAGAACATTGCTTTTGTCAAATCAGGAGCAGATGCCACATTAAACAAGAATATATCTTCACCCTTCGCTACTTTCTTAGCAAAGAATTTATTCTGGAGCATTGCATAGTCGAGACCACGTATCTGCTTATCCTTAGTGGTCATGGGATTCTTGAGTTTTGTAATGTCAATAACTTCTGGATCAAATGCGCTAAAGTATGTTGTGCAAGCACCCCCGCGACCAGCTTGAAGATTCGCGTGTACAGCACCATCCAAAGCTCTGAAGTACGGGAGTTTACCTTGATGCTTGATAGCACCCTTCCTCACAGGGTCTCCCAGAGAACGTGACTCAAGGTATGACCCGATACCAGCACTCATGTATGTCATGGTGTAAGCAATGTGATCACCAACTGCAAGTGAAGCAGCACTGTCACCAGCTTTATAGATACAACAGCTTGCTAGACCATTAAATGGTGTTCCAAGGTTAATATAGTTTGGCGTAGGTGCATTGATGCGCTTGTTAGAAAAATGCTCGTACCAAGCTTTGACATCATCCAGTTTGCGTTCTTTTGGTTGATCTTCAGCGAGTGCCATAGCCATTCGCATGTAAACAAACTGTTGCGTCTCGTATTCTTCGCCAGTCACACGATTCTTCAGGGAATATTTCTTGCGCACTTGTTCAAGTTCAAAGTGAGCCGCTTTGAAATCTTGTTTGTGGTTGATTAACCGTTCAATTTCTTCGTATTCTTGGTCAGAGTAACTTAGAATCTTCATCAGACCAAGTTCTTGTAATTTGTTGTGTAGTTCTTTTACTGTTGGATGCCTACCGCTGTAGAATCGCTTGTTGAGTAATGCTGCATAAAGCCTACCCGCCATACGGTTGTATGACCACGAATCTTGATCTAAACAAGTTTTGATTAGTCTTTCTTGTAGAAGATCAGAAGAACACGTTTCCGGGCAAGTGCTGACAGTGTGCAGGACAATGCTGCTCCAGTCTACGTAGCGCCCTAGAGTTTTACTTGCCCACTCACCCCACTTGTTAACTTTAGCAGCCTCAAACTCTTGTGTGCTGCCATCTCGTTTCTTAATGTATTTTATCAACGATCACTCCTTACTGTAACCATAAATTCGAATCTCCTCTTGCGTTCTTACCTCACACGCTTTCTCAAACGATAGACCGCCCATTACACGATTGAATTTACCGTCTTCGCAAATTCCGACCCAATAAGTGCCATTTGATTTTTCAGGGTATACCCCAGTCCTTCCCGTAGTATTGTTTTTTCGCTTTCTTTGGTTATACGCTTGTTCACTGGGTAGACTCCATCTGCAATTTTCTGGTGTGTAATTATCGTTGCTGTCAATCCGGTCTAGGCTATGCTTTTTTGATGGACGAACCCCTAAATCTCTAGTGAAATTGTCTAGTCCATTTAAAGCGTCCAGCCACTGTTCGCAAACTCTTATACCCCTTCCACCATAATAACCGTAATGTGTATTCTTTGGTGAAGTACACCTCTGAATCATGCCTATCCATGTTGCATAGTTTGGATGATAATCACCTACACCTTTTCCGCAACCACCGTGAGTTTTACTGAGGTTTCTAATGTGCTCTTTATTTACGCACCCACATGACAACGTATTGCCCTTTCTCATTGCTGCACCACTGGTAGTAAAGCAAATCCCACAGTCACATTGCACCCACCACTGAGATTTCTTGTGTCGATCTTGGTGTGAATACTGGATCACCGTGAGCTTACCATAAGAATCTCCAGATATATCCAGTCTTCTAGGCATGGTGTTCTCCCCTGTTAATTAAAAATTTCTCACACAGCCACCAGAAAATCTCATCACTTTTCCAGCAGCGACAACATCATTATACTAGCGATAGCTGTGCAAACTCCAATTAAGTTTTGTAATAATCTCAAAAGATTTCCTAGACAGCCATCGGTGGCTTCTTTGAAACATAAGGCTGCTTATTGACATTGTTTCCAATGTCTTCTACGTCTTCCCACTGTAGCGCAAGAATATCTTCCAAACTTCCTAAGTGTTTATTGAAACTAACCGTGCGAACAGTCTCTGTGTCAATCTCCCGCTCAACAGTTTCTTGTGCATACTCAAGCTGATTGCAATACAAATGTGAGTCTGTCATAGAAATCAATAGAGTTCCTTCAACGTACCCAAGCGCTTCTGCCACCATCTGCAAGTACATTGCATACTGCTGCGTGTTGAAGGGAAGTCCGAACAAAACATCAGATGACCTTGAGAACACTTTCAGGTGCAGCACAATGTATTCACCAGACTTCTCACAATGAAACTGGTGTGAGTGGAAGCACGGTAGTAGAGCCATCTGGTGTGACTGGGCTGTATTCCAGAACGTAACGTAATGCCTTCTACTGAATGGGTCAATCATAAGATCGTAAAAGAGTTCTTCTAGTTGATCTACACCCTCACCCAACCTCTGTGCGCCAAAGTTACGGAACTGCCAACTATAAGCAAGCCCGAGATCACCTTCTGGAACGTCAGTCATTCCACGACTATCCAAGAATTCTCTGCTGGTGTTTCCGGCCCATATGTAGATGCCTTTATCCTCAAGAATCTTAGTGTCCGTCTGACCTCGCATGAAGAACATCCATTCCTCAAAAGCAAACCTAAGCGGAGTATTGCGAACAGTAGTCCTCGGGAAAGACTCTCGCAAATCAAACACGAGAGAAGCCCCGAACACTTTCTTGCAACCAACCCCTGTTCGATCAGGATACACTTCAGAAGTTGCAAGGATGTCTCGCATCAACTGAAGGTATCCTTGTTCGTCGTAGTAGACTTTAGGAAGCATCGTCGCTATCAATCTCCTGTTCAATCTTCTGCAAATTCTCAATAATCACATTGGCAACACTCGGGTCTTGCTTCAGTCCTGCCAGAATACTTACACAAGAAAGCATACTGACATCCCCAAGAATATTTTCAATCTCTCGTACAGCAAAGTCTAGTCGCTGGAATTCTTCTTTTGATAGGCTCATTTGCGTAACTCCTTAACCACGAAGACAACAACTGCGAGTACGGTAAGACTAACGGGAATCCAAAATGGTGCTAGAATCCAGATCCAAGACCAAGCAATGTGTCCGGTCAACTTAAGTGTAATAAAGATCGATCCTAGAATCCCTAGAATTGGAAATTTCATAATATCCTCCTTAAAGACCTTTAATCACATCAACTTTCTCAGCCATACCTTCGATCTTCTCGAACAGTTCAGGTTTGTACGTGAGTTTGAAGTAAAGGTCAGCATACTGTCGGAAGTCTACCTTTTCGATGCCTAATTTCTCGGAGGCGGTTTCTACGATGCTCTTCTGAAGATCACCCTGAGATTCTTTTTCCAATTGGGAATTGCTCCACTCTTGTGCATATTTCTTCAGGTCTTTTACGTTAATTGCGTTCTCAGTCATTCTTAGTTCTCCTCTTGTTTCTTGAACCAATCTGGTTTTGAAAATCTTGACGTGAAATTATAGTCCTCTACAGTTTCACTATCAATTTCTTCAGCTTCTGGCCAGTTCTCTAATATTTCATCTTCGTTATCTGCATAGGCAACAACTGTAGAGTAGCCAAAGCCCTCGCCGGTAATCCAGAAAGGGTGTTTAATCGGCCATTTGATAGGTCTTGGGTCGTCTGGGTTTGCTTTAAATCTTGCTCGAATCATCTTCCGGTACCTCTTCAGTTTCAAATTCAAATCCAAAAAGCCTTTGAACGACTTCCTTATCGCTCTCTGAAATCTCGTTCAAGTCTACCACCATCTCGGACATTTCACCAGCTTCTTCGTCAAATTCTACAAGCCCTTCCTGAATCTGCCGTTGAAATTCCTCCACATCAGCATCAACAGAACTCTTGTGGTACATTGCACCAGAAGCTATGAACAGCATACAGGCACCAGTGAAGGCAATGCTTCCGCCTATCATTATGCCACCGATTGCTAGTATAATCAGCAGCAGGGAGATTAGCAAGGAGTTTTTTGAGGAAATCATTGTTCTTCTCCTAGAACCCGCTCAATCTCACGGGCAATCTTGAGGATATTTCCGCAAGTAATCATTGTTGAAAGTCCAAAATGATTACTTGGCGCGACCCCTTCCGGTGGATAACTATTCACCTCATGCAGATAATCAAGTGCGTCCGTGAGGTTGACAAGATTACCCTGCCGCACTGCGAATACAAGATCACACAAGGCTTCCCAATGTTCTTGCGATATTCTTACATATCTCATTGTTCTTCTCCTGACTTTTCAAACAACAGTTGCAAGTGTGGCTCTACAAATTTTAGAGGTTTCCTAACCTTACCGTCTCTATCAACAATAGAACCTGTCGGGGTGAACTCTTCGAAACCTGTGTAATCTGCACGTACCACATGCAACCCCTCGTAACCTTTCGCAGCAAGAGCATTTAGGGAATCTTGACAGTTCTCCAGCTCATCTCCAATGAGAGTTTTGGTGCTGTTACTCATGTTCACCATCATCAAACCTTCTTCAATCGGAAGTTCGTTGCGGTAGGCGAAATCCAGCGTAATAACAAGGATGTCCGCACATGCGTCTAGCATCGCTACACGATCATTGGTGTCTACAGCTTCTTGAAGCTCTTTGAGTTCTTCGCGGATAAATTTGATTGAATTCTTTTGTGCTTTCTTGGTTTGGTTTCCTCGGGGGCATCCCCAAGAATAAAATATATCCAGAGTCTCAGACAGCGGGTTTTCAAAGTTGTCCATCTTATTCCTCTTCGTCGTCTTCGGGGAGATATTCTAGTGGGTTGAAACCCGAGATATTATTACCTTTCATCAAATCCACAAGCCACTGGATTTTCTCTTGATCCTCAGACAAAACTCTCAGATCGTTTTCTTGGAACACTCCATAGATTTCTGAGTGCTTACCAAGAACCTCACCAAAGTAAACTTCTTTTCCGAAAGCCGACTTGACTTCATCTTCAGTTGCTACAAAGATCCCGTCAATATCCCCCATGCGACCACAATCCCAGAAGAATTCGTAAAGTTTTAAGTTGTTCATACAATCTCCTTTAGTTTTCTCTCAACAAGTTCTGTCCAATACGCACCACCGTTATAGTGGTAGGTTTCAAACTCGTATAAACCAAGACCAAGATCAGTTAAATTGTTGATGTAATCTAAGTCTGCTCGCCTGACTTCAAACTTCACGTGGTAAAACTTGTCGCCAATACTTACAAAGTTTTCTTCGGTGGTCCACTCAAGATCTTCGGGGTCTGCTTCTGGGTAATCCAGTACAATTGCTTCCCAGCTTACTTCCAGAAGTGTGCCTTTATTATGTTCCATCTGGCTCATAAAATCTCCTTATCCAAGATAATCTTTAAGTTTACTGTATAGTTTTGTATTATCTTCTGTAAAACATCCACCGTTTACAATGTGAACCTTAGCATTTGCAAAAATTGGATTGAAGTATTCGTGTCTCCAATTGCCATCGTCCTCGTAGATTTCGCCTAACACTTTACCCTCGGAAGATACAAATAAATCACCGCCACCATATGCGTCAGTTTGATAAGAATATACCCAAATTTCCATAAAGGACCTCAATTAGCAATATTAGCATTCAAAGAATCACGCTTGTCTTTCGTAAGCAAATTCACGCGACCGCGTACATGAGCACCACAAGAATTACAAGTGAACTGGTCAAACTTGCTAAGGTTTGTGTACCAATACCCCGAATGTTTAAGATCATCACTTCCGCAGCTACACCGAACAGATACGTCTGAGTAATACAAGTTGAGGTTGGGTCCACGGCTATCCCACGGACGAAGTTTCTCGTAAAGCTCCTGCAAACTCAAGACATCGTATTTGTTGTATTCTGCCATCTCAGACCATGCAGCAGGATTACCCAACAAACATTCTTTCCAAAGTTCAAAACCAGGGAATTGCCCGTGCTCTAGCTTCTTGTATGTCTTGCAAAGTTTATCTGTGAGGTATGCAAGTTTGTTACTGGTGAATCCAAAAGCACGTTTAGCAATCTCAAGTGTATCCACGATACGATAGGGACTAGGCGGAGACATATCATTGTGCAGGAATCTCGCGTTGATCTTCTTATGATCAAAGTTACGCATGTTGTGTCCAATTACAATATCCGCACGATCCAACAGCATCCAGATTTCTTCTAGTAAACTTTTGTCGTCTTCGTTGTCCCAAGAATCTCGCTTGTCACTGTAGTAGACATAATCTTCATCGGCCCACTTAGCAGCATAACTTAGAAGATACCAGTCGCGTTCAATCTGGTTGAGACCAACGTTTTGCTTAAAGAGTCTCCACACATTGCCCAAAATTGGTGCGCTTTCTACGTCTATGAAAAGAATATCAGGGCCTTCACCGGGCTTACCCTTAATCTCATTAATTTCCCGCAACTTATCCCCGAGTGTTGACCTCGGAACCCCAGTAATAATAGCAGCACTTCTCTGGCTCAAGCCATCCTCAACAAGCGCCATAGCTTCTTCAAGTTTCTCTTGTGTATAATTTGACACTAATCACTTCCTCCGTTGCGTAACTTCTCTAATTCATCTTCAATTCCACCCATCTTACTGGCCCAAACGTGAGCAACCATAGATGCTCGACCACTAGACAAGAAATCTCTGTCAGTGCGCTCTTTACCTCCATAGCGGAAGTCTGAGACTGGCTCCTTCTGGCTCAAACACCTATGAAGTTTTGGAGCTTCTACCCAGATTTTCTCTGTGGAATCTATGCCCATAATCCAAAGTAGTTCAAGCATGTGACTCTTTGGAAAACTTGAACCTTGTTTGGTTACTTTCACAATTTTTACAGCAAGCGCCGTTGTCCCGTCTGGTTTAGTCTTCTCAAAAGTTTCTGTTTGGATATCTATACCAATCGCCTTTAAGTCTCGAAAGCTCACATGAGCACAAGGAAACTTTGGCTTACCATTACGATCATCAATCATTATATATCATCACCCCTTATTATCAAGAATATTCAACCAATCCTTACGAACAACTTCAGCAGCATCTTTGCCAACAGTTTTCGCAAGAGCTTTCCAGTCATCCTTGGAAATTTCATATTCATCACGCTCAAATTCTTCCTTAGCATCCTGCACAAGCATTCCCTGAACTCTGCCAAAGTCTTTCTGTGTCACCTGTCCAATCTTACTCAGGACATTACTCAAGCGATTCTCGTTAAGATACTGAGAGAAGTCCTCGTAAATAGTCTTAAGATTCTCTGGCATCTTGTACGGCTTCTTGGGTGCTTTCTGTTTCTTCTCGGAAAAACTCTTAGACTTGTTCTTAATGATAGCCCGCGAATCTGTCCGCAGAAATGCTTCGTCTTGCAACTGTTTGATCACAATCCCTTCAGCTTTACTTTCGTAACCGTTCTGCTTGGCTACAACAGAGTCAAACTCAGGTGAAATCTCAAGTAGTTGTTCAAGAGTTCCACGAGCAATCTCAGGTGCTGTCGGAATACTATAGTCTGCACAAACTTCCTTTACAACATCCCAATCAACAAACACACCATCATCCATCAGGTAAATATCGAAAGCGATGAAGTCTTTTTGGCCATATTGAACTTCCTTTTGAATACCTTCGCCGTAAAGCTCACCGTAGATTTGCACGGGTTGGTCAAACACAATTTCGATGTTTTTCACCAGATTTTTGTACGTGTCTGCAACAGGATTACACCCGTAGAATTCGTAAGAGCCTGTATCTGGGTTTGCACCAATTACACTTGAGCGTTTGAATGGTGTAACTTCACCACCTTTGACAAGGAACCCAAAGTTTGCCCCGTGGATTTTCTCAAGGGCTACCCACTCAGGTGCCCCGAGTTCTGCACAGGCATCTACAAACTTTTGCCGATAAGCATTCTCAAGACTGTTGTACTTTTTGAACATAATATCGTCTCCTCTATTATCTAAATTCTAAACAATAACAACACTCAAGATTTTCCCAAGAATCTCCCGAGTAACCACTTGCCGTTCTTCGTGATTATACCACTGCACATAAGCGTGTTGGTCATCTGCACAAAATTGCTCAATGCAATCTAGGAAATATTTGTCTTCTGTAGTTGTCACAATTACGCTTTCTGGTGTCACACTTGTATCTCCTTTGTTGCCCCATACCTACATAGTTTAATGGAAATTCCCCAGAATGTCTACTGATTACCCTGAGAATTTCTCCACGCTTGCTCATCCACAAACACCTTATGAATATACTCAGGATAATCCTCGGCAGTCCAATGCACCAGAGCTTCCAAGTGATCGTCCGTGATGTCTTTCATAAGAACCACTTCAGGCTTCGGCAGACGTTCACTATTAGCATCAAGAACACGAGTCCACTCAAAATGCTCACGAATCTTTCCGTGGTCATCTCCAACGTAGCATGATAAGTCTTCGAAAGTTTGGTCAGAGAATCCAATGCGTTGGTATGTGAGACCACCATCTACAAAAAATTCCCGCCCATCTTCCTGAACGTGCATCTGAAAATCATGCCGATGACGTGACGTAAGCACAGTTCCGTCTGGGCATTTAATCTTATTTACCAAAAGTTGTTCCATAAAATCTCCTTAAAATTCGTCATCTGCATCACTGGTGATAATATGCCACCAGATAACACCAATACTCCCGATAGCACAGCTCCCCCAGAGCATACTCATGATTCCTGACGATACAATCGTAAGCGTTACGAACAGGATTGCAAGCAAGCACATTATTTCGGGGTTCATCAAGATTTCCATAAACACCTCTAGTTTTTAGTGTATAATTCCATACGATTATCATCAATTACTTGAAAGTAATCTGTGTCAAGTTTCTTTTGCTCCTTGATGAATTTCTCCCAAACTTCTTGAGCAATCTCCAGCATCTCTTGCTTCTTGGTTGCTTCTTCCTGCTCGTGTTGGAGATGCTCACAGACCTTTCTGTTCTCAAGCACACAGTCGGGATGCCAGCAGTATAAGTTTCCTAGACAGTTCTCTACAACACTCAAGCGCACTCTGTGGTTCATCCCAGAAGGACACTTAGGCCAAATGATGTCTACAATTTTCTTCAGTATGTTCATAGATTTATCCTACAGTAAAATTTCCAAAGTAACCTTATCGCCCATACTTGGGCAACACGATTGTAGCTGTATAGCCCAGTGGCGAAACTCCCGTAGTGCTTCTGAGAAGTCTTTGGTGGTACACATCTGCCAACCATCGGCTTTCACCACGTAGGTTCCGTGGATTAACCCAAAGGAGGCTAGTGTGTCTCCAAAGGGTGTGTTGTTGCTTGGGTCTGTCATTATATGTTCTCCGGGGGTATCAGGTTATTAAGCAAAGTTCTTGCAGTGCTGATTACTGACAATCTATGCTTTGCTTGTGAAATAGTGTATTCGTGACCCCCTTCTAGAATTTCTGTGGCTTGTTCTAGAATGTTTATTAGGGAATCGTAGTTGTTCAACACGTTAGCTATCTCATTAAGCGCAGAGCGTCCTTTATGCACTGTACAAAGTAATCCGCTTTCGCCGCCACGATTATCTGCGGCATATATTCTCAAATTGCCGTCTACTCCGGCTATAACGGGCTTTGCAATTTTATTCATGGCAATTCCTCCTACCTTCTCTCGTCGCCTCTGAGGCTGTCTAAGACTACCCCTAAGCTGCCCTAGCGGGTATTCCTAGAAAAGCTCGTGTAGGCTCTCATAGGAAGCCTCAGGGCCACCTTCAGATGTTCCCCACAAGTTGCTCCAAGGGTTCTGTAGCAAGGTCATTGAAATCTTTCCACATGCTGTATTCGTATACACTTCGGAAGTGCTTAATCTCAGCACGACCAGTCTTCTTGGCTTCTTCTGAGAATTCCATTGATCGTTTGTTAGATACATCGTCAAGGAACCAATCGAATTCTGTCATGATGTAGTGCGATGAGATGTGGGGTTTCTTTGGCATATTATTTGGTCTCCTTTGTTTGTTAAATGTTGATCACTCTTCGCCATGGCGGTTAGTAAAACCTAACTCTGGATGATCTGAAAGAAATCTTTTACGTGCGTCAACAGCGTCCTCTATTTTTTCATAACAACCGAGGTATTTATACCTCCCGTTGATATGCACGTTTGCTCGCCACTTCCCCAACCTCTTGTCTAAAGTCACACCAGTGTACCCCGATGTGTTATCAGGTCTCATCTTACGGTTTCTGTGATTAATTTTATGAGTAACATCTCTTAGGTTTTCTATCTTATTGTTCTCAGGGTTTCCATCAATGTGGTCAATATAATGTATGGGCAGGCTACCCTGAGATATGACCCATGCTATTCGATGAGCATAGATACGATTGATACCTCCTGCTCCTGTATAGAGGTGACCGCTTGATTTCTTACCGAAGGTGACGGTTGTACCAGCACGATCATTCATATAATTATTGTATGCACCCTTGAGTTTATACCAATCGGGAGACACCCATTCTTTCCAACTAATCTCCCCTGTCTCTGGGTTGTAGTCGAACCACGCTTTTATCACACCTTCAATCGATTTATCCAACTGATTCGTCATTCTGTTACCTCTTGAGTTAATCTTAAAAATTTCTCACATATTAACGGCGTAACCGGTATTCGTGAGGATGTTTAAGTGCACTCTAGCACCCAGTGATGGCAAATGTCAACACACAACATAACAATTTTTACACTCTTTGCTATATCTTAAGAATTTTCTACAGTGTCATAGGAATTTCTACAGAATCGTGGTGTGAGGGAAGAAAACAACACACCAACACATTGTAATGAATCCTATGATACTCTAGAGTATCTCAAGGGGTTCTTGGGTTGGGAGATTTTCATTTCTTCATCTCCCTGTGTCAAGAGGGTTCTTAAGGAATCTTTAGAAGGTTTTTGAGTAGCTTGTGTGTACTACTGCATTTCTATGCTCTTCTATTGATCATAGTGTAACCTCAATAGGAAATTCTGTCAAGAGAACCACTAAAGAAAATTCTTTTGAAATAATTAGCAACCTAGTGTTGACGTACTCAGGTTTTTACCCTATACTGAGTAAGTAGAGGCATAAGGGGGTTTGGGGGATTGTTATTAAAAGTTTCTTTAGTAATCTCTTAAGAATTTCTTTACTATTTTTCTTTATTGTTTTAAGTATTGTTATTCTTAAGATTACTAGAGTTCTTTCAAGAATATCTATAGAATACTTTGGAGGGCATATGACAGTTTTAACCATGACATTAACACAAGAGCAGTCAAGACGACTTAAGAGTTTCTCGGAAAGCACCTATGGGCTTCAGGGATGGTACACAACTAGGGACGAGCGAGGTCTTGGTAAGACTACACTACTTCGAGCGATGGCATTGGTGGAAGCTCAGGACAAGCCCGTGACAGTGTTTGTGCCAAACGATGTTTGTGCTAGAGAATTCCTGATGAGGATGCCCAAGGAAATCTTAGAATCTGCCCAGATGAAACAACAAAACACACTGTTAGAATATGGTGAAGGCATTCATGTGTTACCCTGCACTAATTTTGAAAAGCTCCTTGGGTGTCAACGTGAGTGTATTCTTGTTGATGACGCAGACATGATTGATTTAAAGATTCTCGATTTTCATATTGCAAGGGCACATAAAATGTTTATCTGCTCTTAGGGGGAAGGTATGACACAAATAATCAACCTAGACGAGCACAGGAAACTCAAAGATCCTCCTGAGACTTCCTCTGGAGCCTCTGACGAGGTTTCCACAGTATCCCGTAGGGAAGTTATCGAATCTATGATGTTCACGCTTGAGAGACAGCACAGCTTGCTCAGAGAGATGCTTGAGAATGATGTGGATTATCTTGAGGTGACTGTTGGTAAAGATAGCACAATGGAGTTTAAGCCACAGAGTCTTGCGATTATTCTTGGGAATGGTTCTGTGGTGTTGACTTCTGGTATGTCTAGTTTAAATTCTATTGAGGCTCTGAGTGTCAAACAAAAGATGACGGAACTTGTTTTTGGAGAATGATTATGCAAGATTATGAAGAAACTTATGAAAGTTTCTGGAAAGAGATTTTAGAAGATTCAAATGGTAATATTAACATAAATCAGCTTAAGAGAGAACTTCACGATTATCGTATGATTCTTGACAGTGTCCCAAAAGTATATTGTCACGTAACAGGTGGTATCGTTAGTAAGCCCCTGACTGATCCCAGTGTTGTATGTAGTTTGGCAGATGAACATTATGAAGAAAGTTATGGTTGGATTGGGGAGTGATTTATGGAAGTTCCTGTTGATTGGAGTTTTTATTTGAATCAGCACCTAAACGAATTTTTTATAGAGGTTGACTTTGGGGCAGTGTATAAATTTTTAGGCGTACACTGCGACTGTGGCGGGTTTTACTGGGAGTTTCAAAAACACTGTGATGGGTCATTAGTGTACTTACCTATCACTGATAATGAATACCCAGAGGACTATAGTTTTGAACGGCTGTGGTAAATAATTCGGAGGTGTAAGATTTCCACAAAATGCAAAGGGTGTAACCAAGACTTACTCTATATCGGTAACAAACGTTCAAAAGATGCTCGTAACGAACTCGAAGATTTGTGTGGGGTTTGCCGGAGTGCTTCTTTTGGTAATTACAATTACGTGTATGATCACAGGTATGTTCTTCAGGATGCTGAAGATGGTGATGTGAGCCAGCCGTATGATTGTTCTGGATATTAAAGGGTGATCATTTGACAACCATTAGCAATACAGAGTATTCTATTGTGTAATACAACAAAACACCCCTGTTTGTCAATAGATGAACGTAAAAATAATTAGGGGAGTTGCAACAGAATACTTTGGAGAGCATAAATGGCAAAAGGTAAACAAGCGAATAACGCAAGTAATCCCGGTGGACGTAAGAAGGGTATGAACAAGAAGATATTGGATTCCCGGAAGAATCTGCGGACTTGGGGAGAGCTTGAGTATAAGGTATCTCAGGACGTTCTGGATGCTTATAATATCATCAGGAATGTAATGAATGACCAAGAAGCTCCTGCGGCTACTCGTCGGAGTGCAGCTAACGATGTTATTGCATTCTTCGAGAAGATGAAGGATGAGTCTGAGAAAGTTGTTCAAGAGTTTGAAGAAGAATACAATGGTGAGCAAGGGGGGACTAAAGAAAGCGAAAGTGACAATGTTCAGCCTTTGTTCAAATGGAGTGAGTAATGGTAATTTTGGAGGTTTATATTGAGTAACGGTCAATATGTTATAAGTCCACAAAAAGGTCCGCAGGAGAGCTTCCTCAGGGCCGATGAAACTTATGTATTTTATGGCGGTGGTGCCGGGGGTAATGAGATTTGTTCTCACTTACTGCTCCCCTAGAGCGAAATCTCTAGTAAACAACCTGTCTAATTGCTGGGAACTCTTGTCAGACAATAAGTAGGCTACTGCATGGAAACATAGCAGCGACCCCTGAAAATCTTGTTGGTAGAGACAATCAGCAGCGAAGCCTGTAAAGTACAGGAACGTTCAACGATCAGTCGAAAGACGTAGACTCAAGCGGGTCGAAACGGCAGGCACCTAAACAGTATCGCTGTAGGTGAAGATATGATCTTATCTGCACGGAGACGTGTAGCAGTTTTATAACGGGCAGTCTGTAGCGAAGACTGTTGAAATCTTGGGTAAGACGTGGGCAATACTTGCCGACAACCTTAAGTATATTAACGATCCAAACTATTTCTCGGTATTCTTCCGTTAATTGTAGCGGCTTGGTAGAGAAATCTGCCTCGAATAACTCCTCTAATTCAGGGGAAGTCCTAACGTAAAGTCGAGGATGATCCTGAGCCAAGGCTTAATAAGCAAGGTGCAACGACCAACCGCAAGGTGTAGGCTCAAGTGAGTCGAAACGGGGAGCACCCGCAAGGGTGGTGATATGGTCTGATCTTTATGGAAACATAAAGCTGATTGCGGGCAGAACTTAACGACTTCTGTTGAACACTAATGAATACAACTACCGAAATAGACACAAATTTATGGCCCATGGCATTGAAGATGTACGACCCATTCTTAAAATATCAGAGTGGGCCGAAGCAAGGTAAGCTTCTACCGGGCGCTAGGATAAGGGATAAAGATAAAACAATAATCTGGCCTTCTGGTGCTAAGACACGCTTCAGTTATTTGCAGAATACAAAAGACGCAATGGCTTGGTTCGGGAGCGAGCTGTCTCGGGTATATTTTGATGAATTCCAGCGTGGTTAAATGCGCCTTTATGTGGTGACACATATCGAAAACCCTTGTTAATTCGGTGGACACCCTTTGGTATTTAGTATATACTGAGTAATTAAGGGCAATACCGAGCCGAGCCTGTGCGAACAGGAAGGTGTAACGACTAATTGTAAGCCGCAAGCGATGGCGGTTGAAACACAAGGGGTTCTTTTTAATGTCAAGTAAGCAATGTTTCGATTGTAAAGAGGTAAAACTTTACTCGGAATTTAACAGAAATCATAAAACCAAAGATAAACTAACGTGTTATTGCAAAAGCTGCACTAAGAAATCACGAGACAAGATGGTTGCATCTAGAGAGCAGATTTCTAAAGAAGATGCAAAAGTCTTTCACCAGCAATTAATAGACGAAGGTTCTCTATATCAATGCAGCACATGCAAAGAAAAGAAGGGTGCTGGGCATTTTTATTACAAAAGAGATATTGGACAAGTTAGATTGTCAACTTCTCAGTGTAAAGAGTGTACACGGGATCAAGTTCGCTACAGAAAGTTCGGACTAGATTCTGGTGACGTTTATGCTATGTTGAGTGAGCAAGATTTCAAGTGTAAAATTTGTGGTATTGATTACGAGCAGTGGCGTGAAGATACAGGTAGAGATTTTCATATAGACCATTGTCATACAACTAATGTAATCCGTGGGTTTATTTGTGGACATTGCAACCGAGGTTTAGGTGCTTTTTTGGATGATGTAGAAATCATGAAAAGTGCTATTCGGTATCTTGAAGAAGAACGTGATATAGTCTGATCTGCATGGTAACATGCAGCTGCAAGTAATGTTGCGGGGACAGGAGTAGCGTCCTGTTTTGAACACAATGTTTACAGAAGAACAGTTCACTATTATAAGGTCTCGTTTGCGTTCTATGGCGAAGATGCCATCGGCTATGCGCTGTACGATGAACCCCGATAGTGGGCATTTTGTTCTTGAATTCATCAAGCGATATCTGGACGACGAAGGTTATCCTATACGGGAGTATTCAGGAAGACGCGCCTACTTCATCATTCAAGGCGGTGACATATATACAGATTGGGATTATGATTCTCTCAAAGAAAGGTTCCCTGACCAGAACCCACAAAGTTATTCCTATATCCCAAGTGTGCTTTCTGATAACAAGGCATTGACTGATTTCGAGCCGGGATACGAAGACATACTCAAGTCTTTGCCTGAGATCAAGCGTAAGCAACTCTTAGAAGGCTGCTGGTATGTCTCAGACAACCATGCGATGTACTTTGATAGAACATGGCTGCACAAGATAGATGCTGTACCACCGAACTGTAAGGCTGTTAGAGGATGGGATAAGGCATCAGAAGAACCCAACCCCAACCTTCGTCATCCAGACTATACAGCTTCTGTAAAGATGTACAAGGATAAGCATGGGAATTTCTATCTGTGCAACGGTACGCGCTTCAGGAAGAAGTCTGGTGAGCGTGATATGATGATTCTCAACCAAGCAGAACACGATGGTCGAGACGTTTATCTAATAATGCCACAAGATCCCGGTGGGGCCGGTGCTGATGCGTTCAGACACTCAACCAAGATGTTTCTTGAGGAAGGTTTTGTTGTCAAGAAAGACCCAATGCCCCCTACGAAACCTAAGTTGCAGAAGTTTGAACCGTTTGCTACAGCTTGCCAAAACGGTCAGGTGTATCTCGTAGAGAAAGATTGGGACCCTGATGTACTGAAGCAATACCTAGACGAACTTGAGTCATTCACGGGAGAGAGATCTTCTGCGAGTCGCAAGGACGATTTCGTGGATTGCACAGCATCAGCATTCAACAGTCTCTCAAGAGAAAAAGTAATCCCCCAATTCTCTCTAGGAGAATTCTCAAGCTCTAGTCCAACATCCTTCAAGAAACACAAGGATGAAACAGGGTATTACGATTGATACAGGAGTTACAATGAAAACAAAGGTTATCGAGGTGACTGTCTGTGGAGAAACAGGGACAGGTAAGAGTGAGGTTTTAGAAGTGATCGCAGATGCGCTCAATGCTTTCTATCGAAACGGAAGCAGTGTCAAAGTATGTGGTAAGGTTTCTAAGGGTGCTATTGACGAAGCAAAGTTTACCCGACAAACCGCCAAGAATAAGGACACAATTTTTGTTCTTCGGGAAGCTAATGTTGGTCCTGACAAGACAGTTTACGACTGATTCAGAAGAATCTTTCCAATTATACCACAAAATAGTTAGCTTTTGAATGATTAGTGTAGACAACTAAAGATTTCTCTGTTAAAGTATTATTGTAGAAGGTTGTTATTGGGGACTATTTCCCAAAACCTTCTAAAAGAATTCAAAGGAACCTTTGGTTGTCTACCAAATCTCCTTGTTCATTTCTTATGAACACAACACAAGAGGATATTATTGAATATGGCAGACAATGTCCGGGTAGATCCCGCAGGTGTCGCCAGCGAAGAATCCGCAACCAGTCGAATGAATCTATCTGCGATAGGTTACACTGGTCTGAAGGAAGTCTCAGGATATGTCTATGAGAATTCCAAGGTCGAACTGAGGTGGCCTTACGCTGGTGAAACCTACCGCAAGATGATGCTTGATCCTACCATAGCTTCTCTGGTGAACTTCATAAAGATTATGATCACAAAGCCTCAGTGGTATGCAACGTACCCAGATGGTTCATCAGAGCAGTCAAAAGAAGCCGCAGAATTCCTAAGTTATTGCATGAGCAATATGGAAGATCAAACTTGGCGAGATTTCATTGGTCAGGTTGTTGATTATATTTTCTTTGGATTTCAAATTAACGAGAAAGTATTTACTCGTGTTACCAAAGGAACTTGGGAAGGAAAGATTAAGTGGAAACATTTGCCCTCTCGTCCACAGGATACACTCACAGGATGGGTGATGGACAAGCAGGGGATTGTTCAAGGTGTTAAGCAGAATCCTTCACGTATTGGTGTATCGACCAACGGTGTTTCTGAAGTAACTATCCCGAGAAACAAGTTCCTGCATTTTAAGAACATGCCCCGGTCAAGTAACCCTGAAGGAACTGCTGGTCTCAAAGGATGCTACCTGCCTTGGAAAGAGAAGACTCTGGCAAGTGAACTTGAGTTGATTGGGATGTCAAAGGACTTGGCAGGTATTGTTGACATTGGTGTTGATGCTGATTATCTGGCAAAAGCTGCTATCAATCCTAACGGCCCTGAAGCACGTAACATCAATCAGATGAAAAAGGATGCTGCTAATCTTTCGGCAGGTGAACAGTCGTATGTAATCACGCCTATCGCTTATTCAGAATCTGGCAAAGAACTGTTCCATTTCAAACTTACTGGCGTAGATGGCGGCGGGAAGCAATACAGCACTGACACAGTTATCCGCAGAAAGCAAAATGAAATCCTAACAGTATTCATGGCAGACCTTCTGAAAGTCGGTCAAGATTCTGCTGGCTCCTATGCCCTGAGTGATTCCAAGAATAACATCCTTGCGCTTACCCTTGAGTCTTACCTGACAACTATGGAAGACGTTCTCAATCGGGAACTTGTGCCGCAAACTCTGGCAATCAATGGTTGGAGCTTTGACGATCAGGAGATGCCAAGGCTTACGTTTGGTAAGATTGAAGATCGTGATTTGGATGATCTGAGCAAGTATATCCAGAGAGCCGTATCCGTGAATGCTATATCGGTTGACAAGAGTTTGGATGAAGCACTTCGTAAGATTGCTAATCTCCCTGAGCCTGACTATGACAATCCAATGCCTGCTAATGAGACTATCTCAAGAGCTTCTGATGGATTTACTACGGCAGGTGAAGGCACTAGCGATGGAATTTCTGATGACCCTTCTGTTGGAAACAACGAAAATGCCTAAAGGAGACTAATATGGCACATGAAGTAAATAGGCTCCTTGGGTCTATTACAAACGTACCTCTGCTTACTACTGCTGAAAATCTTAAGCAAGTTCAAGACTACCTTTTCTCACGCAATGCTCAAGAAGACTTCGCAATTGCTTCCCAGCAAGATGCCCGTGAGATGGCTGATCACATGCCGCCTACTGTTGAAAACGGTATTGGTCTGATGACAGTTGAGGGAAGTTTGATGTATCGCTGGTCATTCCTAAGCGCTCTGTGCGGACTCAATACTTACCAACAGATGTTGGCTGACTTTGAATCTATGGTTGAACAGGGTGCTCATACTATCGTTATGGATATGGATACCCCCGGTGGTTCCGCGTATTCTTCGATGGAAACAGCCATGAGGATGCGTGAGATTGCTGACGCTAATAATGTCAAGATCATCACTTACGTGGATGGCATGGCAGCTTCAGCCGGATATGTGTTCGCAAGTGTTTCTGACGAAATCATTGTCAACCCAATGGCTAAAGTTGGATCTATTGGTGTTGTCATTAGCATTGTCAATGATCTCCCTAAGAAGATAGAAGAAGGTTCTGAAGTAGTCTTTGTCTACTCTGGTGAATCCAAGATTCCTTATGAGAAAGACGGTAAACTTCGTGAAGACTTTATAGCTGATCTTCAGAAGGATACAGACCTCCTCTATAATGACTTCATCAAGCACGTTGAGACTTTCCGTAATATGTCTGCTGGTGAGATTCGCGACACTAAGGCAAAGATGTTCCGTCCCGCTGATGCGATTCGTATGGGATTGGCTGACAAAGAGATGACAAGTTTTGAGTTCATGGATTATCTAGCAGACCTTGCAGATGACTACGACCGTAAAATGGATCAACAAGAGGGACGTTCAAACATGCCTTTGTTTGGTTGGGGTAAGAAAAAAGACAAAGAAATGTCTGCCCAAGAAGATACAGAAGAACTCGCTTCCGAAGCTGCTGAAGCTGAAGAGGCATCCCCTTCGGAATTGCTGGAGGGTAACCAAGAGGGCCAAGAGGAAGCGTCTGCTGAATCACCCTCTAAGCAATCCAAAGAAAATAACGAGGTGAATATGGATTTGGAACAAATGCTGGCTTCCCCTGAAGCACAAGCAAAGCTCAACGAAATGGCTGAAGCTAAATCTGCTGAACTTAAAGAGAAGTTGGCTGCATTTGAAGCTGAGAAAGAAGCTGCCGCTAAGGCTTCTTACAAAGAACTGGTTTCTGGCTACTCTTTTGTAGCTCAGGAGTCTCAAGAGAAAGTAGCTACCTTCCTGTACGAAGCGTCTGAAATGCAAATGGATGGCGTTAGTGAAATTATGGAAGCTCTTGAGTCTGCTAAGACGGCTGTTGAAGCTGTCGTTGAAAAAGAACACGGTGATGAAGGTGAGCGTCTTGAGACTGATCCCGACGAAGCATCCAAGTCTGCCGTTTCTGCACTTATTGCAAAGCGTTACGCTAAAAAATAATTGAAATCCTCTGGAGGTTTTAACAAATGACACAGATTGGCACTCGTGACCCTAAGCTGGGTAATCTGGTTAAGTACGAAGAAGGCACTCACATCGGCTACTGCCGCGATACCGTAACTGTAAACGAAGCATCTGCTGAAGAATACACTGTTGGTACTCTGCTGGGTTTTGATGGCACAGACTACAAGATTTCTGTAGAAGCTGCTGTTGATGGTTCTGAAGTTGTTGCAGCCGTTGTTCTCGAAAACAAGTCTATTGCCGCAACTACCGACACCGAAGTTTCCGTACTTGTACGTGGTCCTGCTGGCGTATCTCAAGATGCTCTGGTTCTCGGAGACCGTACCGAAGCTGACGTAGTATCCGAGCTTGAAGCTCTTGGTATCAAGGTTATGACTACCGTTTGAAGCGGTAGCTTCTAAAGAATTAATTAAGGAGATTTAAGTAAATGCCTATTACTCGTGATGTGTCCAATATTTCCCGTATTACGGATTGGACTCAAGAAATCAACGAAATCCCGAATCAGTATGGTTGGGTAAAGAATCAGGGTATTTTCTCTGTTCGTCCTACTACCCAGACTGCGATCATCTTCGACAAGAACGAAGCTGAAACCACACTGCTTCCCCAAGTACCTCGTGGTGCTCGTGAGACTACCGTTGGCAAAGATCGTGACGTAAAGACCTTCTCACTGCCTCTGGCATACTTCAAGCACACCGATTATGTTACTCCTGAAGACATTCAGAGTCAACGTATGCCGGGTACACCGGATTCCCCAGAAACTCTGGCAAACGTCCGTATCACCAAGCTGGAAGATATGCGCCGTGCTGTTGACCAAACTCACGAATACATGCAGATTCAAGCTCTGAAGGGTGTTTCTAGCACTCCTGATGGTGCTGTTCTGGCTAACATGTTTACCGAGTTTGGCGTATCACAGCCTACCGTAGACTTTGACTTGGGCACTGCTGGCACCAACATTGATGCCAAGATTGCTGAAGTTAAGCGTGGCGTACAAGCCAACCTGAAGTCTGGTGGCACCATTTCTGGTATCGACATCATGTGTGGCGAGACGTTCTTCGACAAGCTGATCGACCATCCGAAGGTTCGTGAAGCGTATCTGAATGCTGCTTCTAACACCCAGTATCAGCGTGATATTTCCGAATACATGCCTTGGGGCGTTTCTGATGTATTCGTTTATCGTGGTGTTCGCTTCTTCACTTATCCGGCAGTATTCCTGCTTCCGGGCGGTGGTAGTGAGACTGCTGTAGAGACTGGTGAAGCACACGTTATCCCGCGTGTTCGTGATCTGTTCCGTGGCTACGTTGGTCCGAACAACAAACTGTCTGGTGCTAATCAGGCTGGTCGTGAGATGTTCGCCTACGAGTTCACTGATCCGAAGGATGAATTCCACGAAATGCAGGTAGAGACAGCCCCGTTGTTCTTCTGTACCAAGCCTGCTGTACTGTACAAGCTGACTACTTCTACCTAATCGTAGGATAGTTTATGAGAGGGCTTCGGCCCTCTCTAGCTTTCTTGAGAGCATTCTTTCGAGTGTTCTTTGGAAAGTTATAGCAGAACTTCAATATCTATGGGCGGAGGACGTCGAATAATGCCAGCGGATTTTACAACAGACAATGGCAAAGTCAGATACAACATTGGAGACATTGAAGAGTCCTATATTCTCCCCGATGTTGTTATTGATGGATTGCTTGCCAAGTATTCAGATGAGAGTCCTGAGTATCGCATCTGGGCTGCTACGGTTGATGCCTTGTTTATTCTCAAAGGTATTGCCGCTAAGAACTCTGAGAGACGCCGTGAGCGCGAAGGTGGTGTTGAGGTAGAGGTTTATAGCAACCCCACTTATGACGCCATTAAAGACCTCCTAGAGTATTACAAGGCTAATCCTCCGAAGACACCAACATACGGATATGATCTGCATATCTTTGGTGGGGTTTCCAAGGAAGAAAAGCAGCGTGTTAAAGGTGATCCAGATTCTGCAAGACCTTATCCAGAAGTTGACGGAACATACGAAGATGATCCTAAGTATGTACCTTGGAGATTTGAAGGGCTTGAGTGATGAGCAGAGTCAAAAGTGATACAAAGATTCTCGATAGCTTAATCCGACAAACATCAGGTGGTGATATATCTGCCCGTGCTGGTTTCTTTGAAGATTCTGGCAAGCATCCTAGAAGTGGCGAAGACGCTTATTACATTGCTGCTGTGAACAACAATGGTGCTCCCGAAGCGAATATTCCAGAAAGGCCTTTTGTGACCGATGGTGCTTTTGAGCGAGAGCTTTTAACACAGAATATTCTAAAACGTGGTGTGAGGTTAGCACATCAAGGTAAGAGAACGTATCAGAAGTCTTTCAGAGACGCCACAGAAGCACAGAAGGAAGGTATTCTTGCACAGCTTCTTCTTGCCCGCTTTGTATACATGGATAACGCCCAGTCAACTGTAGATTCAAAAGGCTTCAATGCTCCCTTGTATGAAACAGGATGGCTTCAGAAACAAATTGACATTAAATACGACTAGGAGGATATGTGGCTACTTGGAAACCTAAGTTAATCCCAAGAAAGACCCTCAACGGTCGTAGGAGAACACAAGCTGTAGATGAGTTTGGATTGCCTGTAGACGACCCTGTTGTGCCTTTTACGATTGAGAATGCTGGTGTACAACCTGTCACGGGTAATCAACTAGATGTCTTCCCAGAAGGCTACAGAGACCGTAAGAACTATCGTGTCTACACTACTACACCTGTCTTCACAGCACAAGAGGCAACCACAGGACTTGCGGATCAAATTGAAGCGTATCCAAATGTATGGTGTGACGTTATCAAAGTAGAGCCTTGGGGTTATGGTTTACAAAGCCATTATCTGGCTTATGTGTCTGAGGAGAATGAACGCTAATGGCTATCCTCTACACTCCCGAAGAACCCCTTGAGATTTCTATTTACAAAGTATTCTCAAAGTTTGTTCAACAGTTTGATGGTGATCCTGTAAGACTTCTTGATAGCAACTTCATTGCACCAGATGGTCCATACGTTGTTCTAAAGCTGAATGACATTGAACCCGTCTCTGGTAAGGAAGGTTGGTATACACACGTTGATCCAGATACTGGTGTACAAGTAACGTACAACAATTTCATAGGGTATGCCAACGTATATACATACGGACGCTATGCCCTCAGTCGAGCACAAAAGATTGCATACGCTACTAGGGACAGAAACCTTAGACAAATATTACAAGAAAATGGAATTGGTATCAGCAATACCAGTCGAGTCCGTAATGCTTCTAGGGCAATTGGCGGAACGCAGATGGAAGAACGTGCGCAGTTCTCTATCTCATTTAACTTTGTTCAATCTCTCTCTGGTATTAACTCAGATGGGTTTATTGAGCATATCAATACCACAGGTGAACTTGATGCTTGCACAGACATACCAATTATCATAACACCCTCTGCATCATCCCCTGATGCAATCTAATGATCTTAAAAGTTAGCTAACAAATTTAGGAGAAATTTAATGGCAAGTGTTTACACTATTGAGGACATCGTTGACGTAAATATTACGCTCGGTGATCGTCCCATTGCCCAAAGTAACTTCAGCACACCGCTGATTCTCTCCGCAGATGCTCCATTCGCCCCAGATCGAACAGTGATTGTGACGGGTGTTGAGGATGCTGTGAGTGCAGGATATACAGACGGAGATCCTGTGTATGAATTGGTTGCCAATGTCTTTGCCGGTGATAATCCTCCGCGTGAAGCAATCATTGGTAACGTGGACGTAACCGGTTCATCTGAGACTTATATTGAAGCTCTGGCAGCTATTGAGCAGGAAACTACAGATTGGTTCTTCATTCTTGCTGACACCCATACAGATGCAGACATTGAAGCAATTGCTCAGTATGCTGAAGCAGAACGTAAGATGTATATCACCTCAAGTGCTTCTGCTGATATTCCTGATGGTACTGCTGGCAACCTTCTGGAGACTCTCGTAGACCTTCAGTATAACAACACGATGCTCTGGCCTCACGTCGATGCTGATACAGTTTATCCAGAGGGTGCTGTTGTAGGTGCTATGGCAGGTCTTCGTGAGGGTAGCTCTACGCTGCACGGCAAGACCCTTCCGGGTGTACCTACTAACAAATGGACACGTACTCAGGCAAGCTACATTCAGGACAACAATGGTTTCCAATATGTTATGATTGGAGGTGTAGGTTTTGCACTAGACGGCAAGATGGTTTCTGGTCGATTCTTTGATGTGACCCGTGGGGCACTATGGCTTGAGGCACGTCTGGAAGAAGATTTGTTTGGTCTTCTCAAGCGTCAATCTGATCTGGGTCGCAAGATTTCTTATGATCAAGTTGGTCTGACTGTTATTGAAGGTGTTATCTACGAGCGTCTTAACCTCGCTGTAGCACGTAACTTCCTGACAGCTTCACCAGCACCCACTGTTATTATGCCGAACATTGCTGACATTCCTGATAATGATAAGGCTAACCGCGAACTCAATCAGGTTCAATTTGAGGGCGTTCTTGCTGGTGCTGTGCATTATTTGCAGCCAGTGAGAGGGTATATCCGACTCAGCTAATCAATAACTTACAGGAGATATAAAGTATGTCAGGTGGATTTTATCTGGGTACTTATGACCCACAAGCAGTTGTGCTGACGGTTGATAAGCTGCCCATCGTAGGCTTCCAAGAAGGTGACGCTATTACAGTAGAACGTAACGAAGACTTCTCAAGTGAAACCGTAGGTATTAAGGGTGAAGTGTCCCGTGCGATCAATCGTAACGCTACAGGCACTCTTACAGTAACGCTTCAGCATAACAGTCCGAGTGTTGCACAGTTTGAGCAGATGATGCACTCCGATTACCCTCCGGTAATTACAATGGAATGTTTTGACCCTGCTTCTGCTGAGAAATTTAGCTCATCTCAAGCATGGCTTAAGACAGACGCTTCTCACACATTTGGTGATGAAGTGGGTTCTCGTGAGTATACGTTCTTTCTGGTCAGCATCCGTCAGGGTCAGTACATTGAGAACTTTGCCAAAAACCTCGCGTTTGCTTTGGCCAACCAAGTGATCTAATTATCAATTAGAAGATAGTTAAAAGAAGCTCAAAAGAACAAGGAGGGCTTCGGTCCTCCTTTTTTGTGCTTAAAAGAAACGGCGAATGTTTTCTTATAAAATCTAAGGTGTAAATCTATGACAGATAATTCAATGCCGCGTCCTGACGGAACTCGTGTTGAAGTTAATGGCAGGGGTGTGTATATCCCTGAATGGAACATGCAAAAGCAAATTAAGAATGCTAAGTTTGTTATGCCTCTTGTGGCAGAACCTCTTGCAAATGCCGCTGCAATGTCAGGTGAAGATGATTCAGAGGGTATGTATACAGCAGCCGTTATCCACGGTGTTGTACGTGCTCTTGGTGAGAATGATCTGAGTGTCACTATTCCAACACTTCTTGACGGTGTTCTTGTTGAGAATGACAACGGTGTTCCTCAGATGGCTAATCTAAAAAACCTTGAAGAAACCTACGGAATGAACTTTGCTCATGTCCTCAAGATTTGTGCAGAGGTGATTAAGGTGAATGTTGGCCCTTTATTCGAAGACGGTTTGCAAGGAATGCTGACGGGAATGTAAATCGTCAAAGCAAAAGAATGCAGAAGCTCTACGATAAGATTGATGAAGAAACATCTATTGAGTCTATGGAGCTATATGTATTTCGTCCCGTCTTTAGTGAGCATTCCAGTGTAACATTAGATGATATGTTGAATTGTACTCTTGAATGGGCTTTGAAAGTCAATGAGTATTTAGATATTAGAGATAGTATTCAAGAAGAACAGCATTCTGAAATGGAAGCTGCTCAGAAGAAAGGTATGCCGAGAGGGGTACGATAGATGGCAGACGGTGATAGAGTTGCCGGTATATATTCGGAGATTAAGTATAAGTTTGACAGACGTTCCATACAAAATCTCCGAAAGTTTAAACGAGACTTAATGGAGCTAAAGAATAATCTTAGGTCTGTTCAACAGATGTCTCGTAAGAATGTTAAGATTGGCTTTACGGCTAATAATGCTAAAGTCAGCAAACAGGTTGCTAAGGCACAAAAGGAAACAGCCAAGGCTTCTAAAGATCAGGTTGATAGGTCCGCAAAAGTCTGGCGAATGAAAGAGAAGATCCTCAAGACTCAACAGAGAGAAGCTAGGGTAGCCAAACAAGCTGCTGAAGCAAGGTCTCGTCAGAGTGTTGATAGGTCTTCAAGGGTTTGGAAGCAGAAAGAAAGGATTCTAAAAGAACAAGAGAGACAATCCCAAGCTGAAGTTTCTAGGGCCGGTAAAGTTTATAAGCAAAGACAAAAGATTACACGGGAGATGGCCCGCCAGAAGAAGCTCTCTGGAAATGCTATGCGAAGCGAAAGGGATATTCAGGATCGTATGGCAAGGAATCAGGCAAAGCTCGGAAGGATTTCTGATCAGTCTGACGGTAGAGTTACAGAAAGGAATCTAAGGGCTGCACAACGAGCACAAGAGCGTTACAACAGAAAGCTCAGGGATGGCATCATTACGATGGGGCAGTACAACAGGGCTTCTCAGAATGTCACAGAGGGGCTTAGGCGACAAGGAAGGGCTGCTAAGAATACAACTATGAGTTTTGACAGGATGCGAACTAGCCTTGCCGGGGCCACGGGAGCGTTCAGTGGATTTGCTGGTGCTGTTGGTATTGGTGCTATCGGTGGGCAGTTTGAGAGTGTTCAGATCATGCTTGAGACCGCTATGGGTGCTGAAGACGCTGCAAGCACTATGGAATTTTTGATTGAACAATCACAGAGGCTTGGTGTAGGGGCAATCGAAACTTCCAAAGGTTTCGCTAGGTATGCTATTGCTGGTCGTAAGATGGGATTCACTAACGAACAGTTGCGCGAACAATTTCTTGGCGTGGCAGAGGCTGCTACAACTTTTGGCCTCCGTCAAGAGGAGATAACAGGTGTTATCAGAAGTCTCGAACAGATGGCTTAGAGTTTGAGGTCATTTAAAACTCCTTTAATTGCGGGAAACTCCAGCTAGACTTTAGATAGGATACTCGGTGGTGACACACGGGCGACCCCTAAAAACGCTAAAGGTATGGACAATCCGCAGGTAATTGTGTATACTTCGTAAGTAAAGCTGTGTAACTTTATTTATGGAGGATTTGACTTGAATATTAAAGAGATTAATGGTTTTCCCGATTATTATATCACAGATTGTGGAGATGTCTACTCTGCTAAAAGAGGTGGTTGGAAGAAAAGAAAACCAACTCCAGATAAAGATGGTTACCTAACCATTGCGATATCGCCAGATGGAAACTTAACACGGAAAACTTTTAAAATTCATCGGTTAGTAGTTGAATATTTTCTTACTTCTGACATTACCGGCTTAGATGTAAATCACAAGAACGGGGTGAAGTGGGATAATAGAATGAGTAACTTAGAACTTGTTACTCATTCACAAAATATGAAACACGCAGCCGAGAAAAACTTTTTACCAAGGGGCGAAAAAATCTGGTGTTCAAAACATACTGAAGACCAGATTCACCAAGCCTGTGAATTACTACAAAATCCTGATTTGGAGATAAAGGATGTTGCTAGAATTACGGGCGTTTCTGAAAACATGTGCTCGGGTATCTACAACGGCGCTAAGTGGCAGTATATCGCTATAAATTATGACTTCTCTAAAAAACGTAGACGTGGTGGAAATAACAGACCACTTTCCGACGAAACAGTAGCCGATATTTGTAGACGAATTCTGCGCGGAGACAATGCTTCCAAAATAGCCAGAGATTTAAAAATTAGTTACTACGGAGTGCGCAGGATTAAGAGTGGTAAATATTATACTGATGTATCAAGTCAATACTTACACAAAACTCCAAAGACTATCGAAAGCACATCATAAGATGGAAGTGAGTAGAGTACACCACAAGCGATTGGTGGTGGAAAAGGGGAGAAGACCTAAAAAGTCTTAAGATATAGTCTGGTCTGCGTGGAGACACGTAGCGGCACTTAAGTGTGCGGGGAGGGGTTTAGCGCCCCCTTCTGAACATAATGTCTAAGGGGCAAGTAATGAGTGAGGAATTGAAACTCCAGCTTGGTGATAGAATGCCCGGCGTTCTGCAACTTGCCGCAGAATCTATGGAGATGACAACTGAGACCTTTCTCAAGAAAATGGAAGAAGGTTTGATAAAGTCCAAGGACTTCTTGCCTGTCTTCACCAAAGCTCTGCGTGAAATGGCAGCACCCGGTCTTGAGAAAGCATTTAAGACCATGAACGTTGCTATGAAGCGTATGGTCCAAAACGGCAAGCTTCTAATAGACGCAATATTCCAATCAGGAGTTGGCGAACTATTCACCCAAATATTCAACAGTCTTACTGACGTATTCCAAATCATGCAGCCCATAATGAGCTTACTGTTTGGATTTCTGTCAGCATTCATAAAAGCTGTCATATTCCCGATTAGACTGGCGATAGCACTTATTGCTGATCTTGTAGATATGGTTGCGACAGGGTTCCAGAACGTATTCGGTGTAAGCCTTGATAAAGCTATGGCGAAGATCGGCAACTTCTTTGGTTTTCTTACCAGTATCTTCTCGGGTATATTTAGCTTCGTTGGTAAAATAGTATCGGGAATTGGAGGGCTCATTGGTAAAGTATCACCAACAATGGCTGTTGCCAGAAAGTTCCCCGGAGCATCTGAGACAATCAAGCAAGCCACTACCAAGGCAGGTGAAATTGCCGGTAAGATCGGCAGAAGCACTTATACGAAAGCTGGTGGTGTTGGTGCATCAACTTCTGAAGTAATAGGCTCTGAAGCCGCTTCTAGGGTCTTTGTAGAATTCACCGGAGAAGGCAAAGAATACTTGCGTCAGAACGAGCGAGAGAAGCCTAGAACAACTATGTCGTCAAACATTAGGGGGTAAGTATGGCTAGTCCATTATTGTTTATTGCAGGTGGTCCTACGCCCTCTACGAACGATGGTCCGATCAGGACTTTTGTTGAATTTGATAGTACGGTTGAATTAACCACAGATTTTAGGGGTGAGGTTTCGACCCACCCTGTTGAATCTGGCACTCGTGTGAGTGATCACTTTAGTCGAGAGAATCCAAAGTTTCGTGTGCAAGGTGTTACAACCAACACACCCGTGTATGACTTCAATGAGTTCAGCTTTGTCCAAAACACAGGCAAGCGTACTCAGAATATGTACGATGTGCTTGTAACAATGTACACACAAGGCTCTTTGTTTACTCTGGTGTCTGACTTAGATTCTTATGAAAATTGTGTAATCAAAAGCATTGGCTACACACAATCTGTGGATAAAGTAGAGGGGCTGTATGTTGACCTTGCTATTGAACAGATACGTGTCGTAGGAACTCAAAGAGTTGTCTCTGCGTTACCCATTGCTGCTGGTAAAGCTGGTGATTCTCAGCCAACAACCGATGGTGGAACTCAGTCAGGCAAAGCAGCTAATGACCCCGAAGCATTCTCAAGAACTCGCCGCGTACTTACAGGAGATGGTTAATGGCTAAATTCTTACCCGCTGGTGTTACTCCTGATTATAAGTACAGAATTTCTTTAGAAGGTGACGGTTATGACATCCGTACTCGCTGGAATAGCCGCAGTGAGTCTTGGTTTATTTATTTAGGGCGAACTGGAAGAACACCTGTGCTAAAGACACGTGGTGTGACAGGAAGAGACTTACTATCTGCATATACTAACGAAGACCTTCCACCGGGAAAGCTGTACGTTATTGATGTAGAGAAAGGTTTTGGTAGAATTACAGAAGATGGTTTTGGACTTGATAAGAGATTCAGATTGCTGTATGTGAGATCAGATGAAGACGATCCAATTCTAGGAGGCTAAATGTTTAATCGTAGATACGAGCTTAGAATTGGTCAGAACTTTGGCGCATCAGCAGCAGAAGAAATTCAGGCAATAACACCACAACAACAAAAGCAGTTCCTGAATGACTTTTATAAACTTGGTGAGGTATACAAGAATGCAATTGATACCTTTGATCCTGATGTTGCTTTAGAAGCTATTGAAGATTTTGGTGATAATAGGATATACATCAACCAGAACCAGTTGAAGTTTGATATCGAGAAAGTTGGTGCCGAATCTTCAGAAGGCAATCAGGGCGAGATTACCATTTACAACCTTGCACAAGAAAGTGCCAAGTTGCTTCAGAGGTTATCTGGCGTAAAGAACTTTGTAGAGCTTCTTGCTGGATATGAAGATGAAACTCTCAAGACAGTCTTTCGAGGAAACCTTGTAAAAGTTGAAGACACCTTTGATGGTACAGAGAGACGAACAAAACTTGAAGTATCTGATGGTGGTGCTTTTGTTCAATCACAGTTGACAGCAAGACGTTATCCCAAGAATACACCGATTGATAAAATTGTAGACGATCTCTTGCAAGACCTAGCATTACCTCGTGGTGTTATCTACAGACTTGGTAACAATATCCGAACAAACGGTCCTCTTGTTGTACACGGACCTGCTGCTGGTGAGTTATCAAGACTTCTAAGCACCTTTGGTTATTATATTAATGTACAGGATTTGTTTGTCAATGTTGTCTCGAATAAATCTACGATTCCTTCTGGCAATTCCAATGCTGACTTGTCGCAAACTATTGAAACACCTCTGATTGAAACAATTCTCAATGTTACTGCTGAAAGTGGCCTGATAGCATCTCCAACATTCTTGGGTGATTATTCTGACCTATCTCCTGCTGAAGCAAGAGAGCAATCAGCGAGTGGCATCAAGTTCAAGAGTTTGCTCAATGGTGAGTTTCAGCCCAATGCTATTGTACAGGTTGTTTCAAACAATATCTCCGGTGTCTATCGTATTCTCAAGGTTACACA
>Ga0209309_10000491_pt1 | contig 46909 bp, 42 predicted proteins | sample COGITO_mtgs_1204_2_FD_184807 | JGI IMG/M metagenome (GOLD analysis project Ga0209309, IMG submission 184807) | Pelagic marine microbial communities from North Sea - COGITO_mtgs_120412 (SPAdes) (version 2) | ecosystem: Environmental > Aquatic > Marine > Epipelagic ... | reverse complement strand
AACTGACAAGCTTTTGCAACTAGATAAGCGTAGTAAAAGTTTAAAGCACCATAAGTATCTATAAGAACAATATCTGTGGATTTATGGTACTTCGCTATCATCCCAAGCATTTCCGCTAAACGCAAAGCTTTATTTTTTTTTTTTGAAGCAGTCTTTACATTGTATCCTTCTTTTTTTAACACTTTGCTAAAAAAAGAAATATAGGTTGCGGTAAAGCTGTTAATAGCTAAGTCGTTTCCTATGTAAAGGAGGTTTTTTCTCATCAACGATATATAATAATGCAAGGCCATAAACAAAACCCGGCAATGCAATTCTCATGGCAGAATGATTAATGGTTAGAAACCAAAAAGCCATAAATGCAAGAAAATAATAATTGTTTTTAAATTTGGTCCAAAATAATATCGGGACAAATATAAGAATAAGTAAAGCAATTAAACCTAACAAACCATGTTCAGATAATAATCGGCTAATTTCGTTGTGAGAAGCAGTTTCTACACCTGCTTCTTCAGATCGGATTTCTTTAGCTTTTCCAACACCCACACCTAAAACTGGATTATTAATAAATCCAAACAATTCTGTTTCAACTAATTCAGCCCTACCAGTTGTTATGTCATCTTCCAACTTTCCAGCTGAATCTCTATTTGTATATCTATAAGTAATTAGTCCACCTGTGCTTAGTGCAGTATAGCTCCATAGAGCCACAATACTTATTATTAAAATAAAAAATTTATTAAGCAGTTTTAATTTTTCCAACCTACTTCTCTTGTAGTAAAATATAATCACAAAACATAAAACACAAAATAGGGCAGTTATAACTCCCCCTCTAGAAAAAGTAACTATTGCCCTAAAAATCATCATTAACATTAATATTAGGTCAACTATATTTACCAACTTATTTTTAACTACGAATAATCTTGTGCAAAGCAAAAACGCCCCCAAACCCATAACTGTTGAAATTTGATTAGGACCATATCCTCCAGAAGCTACATAATTAGAATTAGTTCCACTTCTCAATGCTTCACCAATCGTAGGTGTGAAAATAAAAAGATAGATCATATTTGCTACCAATGGTAACAATAGCATAATAATTATGGTTTGAAACTGATCTTTAGAAATCTTTTTATAATAACAATATAGTGCTGAAACACCCAAACAAACTGGACCACTTAAGTTAAAGGCAATAGCTTTTCTAAAAACGACGTCGTAGTCTAAGGTTATTGAAGCCATCACTATACCTGGGATTAAGATCAATAAATATATCCAAAATGGAATTGATTTAGCCGACGTTCCTTTATAAAACATTCCTATAAGAAGAAATAGAATTACACTGTATTTACCGGTTTCATAGAAAACCATGGCACCATTCATTCTATAAAATACTTCTGCTCCCGCAATATAAGCGGCAGCCATTAGTGCCTCATTATTTCTATTTTCCTTTAGTATTATATAGAATACGAAGAAAACCATGGTCCCTAGTAATAGAAATGAGGCCGATGGTCTAAAAGCATAGACCAGATATCCCATAAAAATATGAGCAAATAATATCTGGAGGTAACCAATGTTTGTAAAACTTTTTATGGCTTATTTAATTAGTTATTATGATTGTATTATAAAACGCAATTATTCTTGAAACTACTGCTCCTGGTGAATAATTTTCAATGATATCATTATGGAATTTTGAAGCATCAGATTTCGCTAATTCACTATTAGCGTAGTAAGCGTTAAATGCTTTAGATAATGCGATGTGATCTTCTTTAGTTACGATTAAACCATTATTTTTAATTACATTTTTGCACTGCCCTACATCTGTAGAAACCACACAGAGACCTGCCAAACCATACTCCAAAAGCGCCACTGGCAATCCTTCTGAACGTGAAGAAATTACCCCTAAATCAGCCTGTTTTAGTATAAGGTTTACATTTCTCTTAGATCCATAATAAAACATTTTCTTTGTCATTTCTGAATTTTTTAATTCTTCCAATATTCTTTTAGTATACGTAGAGTCTAGGTCATTCCCTATAATGTGCAAACTAACATTCTTATTTTTAGAAAATTCTTTAAAAGCTGCTATAAGATTAGTGTAGTCTTTTTCCGGTCTTAAATTTGCCACACATATAATTTTAAATGCGTCAACTTCTCCCTTTAAAATTAGATCTCCAACACTATTAGAAAAATCATTCAAAACAAAATTTGGCAAATCGATTACATTTTCACAATTCAAATTCTCTTTTGCCCAATTACTCAAAGATATATTAACGGTTATAATACCATCAAAAAAGCGAGAAAGAAATTTTAGAGCCTTCAGTTCAAAAAATTCCATTTTCTCACTAGCTCCGTTATGTACGTGCCAAACAAGTTTGAAATTTGGCCATATCATTTTAACTAAGCACGCAATGAAATATGAGCTTCCATGTGCTTGTACTAAATCTATATTATGGTTTTTAATGAAATCCTTTAATTTGAGGATGGCATTTTTATCTAAACTGCTCTTTTTATTCAAAAACAAATAATCCACATTATTTTCTAATTCTTCTTTTAAAAAGCCCTCCAAACGGGTACTGCATAAATAAGAACCCTCTATTCTTTCTGCCAAAGCATTTGCATAGGAAACTGACATTTTCTCTGCTCCACCTAATCTTAAGGAATCTATTAGTTGAAGAACTTTCATGGTTTTACAGACTTTTTCAAAATCATTATCTATGTTTTTATTACACTCTTTATGGCGTCGTCAAAATATTCTAAGGTGTATTGCTGAGACCATTCCATAGCGTTTTCTGACATTTCTTGCAGTTTAAATATATCAGATAATTTATCCTCAATCTTTCTTGCTGTACTTTCAACATTAGGCTCTATTAAAATTCCCCTTTTGCCATAATCCAATATCCAATCTACACAAGAAATATTGGTAGCAATGGGGATACATCCAAAATACATAGCTTCAGCAATTGCTTTTGGCCAACCTTCAGATTTTGAAGCCAGGATCAAAAAATGTGAATTACAATAAGCCTCTTTTACTATTTTTAAATTTTGATTCCCCATTAACTTAATAAAAGGATCTAAATTATTAATAGTAATATATTCTTCTAACTCTTGTTTCATATCTCCATTACCGTACATTTCTAAGGTAACAGGAATTCTCTTCTGTATAAGATTTTCTATTAACTTGATTGTAAAGAAAGGTCTTTTACCTTCGTTTAATGTTCCTACAAACACAAATTTATAAGGGGTGTTTATTTTCTTAATTGAGTTTATCTTTTCAGTTTTGCTAAATGACGCTGTAAAAAAGGGAACAATATTTTTTGTTTGACTATCCCACTCTCCGTAAACCAATACTTTGATATTCTTACTAAGTCGTGTATTACTCAATATCCTCTTTTGCAATCTATAACTCCAAGGTTGTTTTGCACTAGGATCCCAGTTACCTGCATACTTAACTGTCTTAGGTTTCTGCGGAAAAAAGATTTGCAAAATGCAACCAATAAGCCCAATATTTCCCGGACATCTTAAATGAATATGATCTGCGGCATTCATAGCTTTTAAAATTCTAAAAACAATAAATGGCATCTTGAAGGTACTCTTCAAAGTCGTTAAAAGACTTAAGAAAGAAATTTGAGGGATTGTCTTAAAGCTAATATTATCCTTTAAATATTTTGATTCTATTCTTGTAATTAAATCTCCAGATAATGGAGCAACTACAATCACTTCAGTAGCATATTTAAACCATACATTCATTTCCCTAATGTAGGGCTCGTAAGAATAATATTCTCCGCTCCTTTCTTTATGCAGAATATGTGTAATTACAGTTAATTTCATTTTAATTCTTCGGCAATTTGAGAAGTGCAAGATATTAATTTACACTTTTATAGTTAGCACATTTCTATTTACTTGCATTAACTTTTAATTTTAGTATTATAAGATTTTAAAAGATAATATTTAAATGTAATATTGAGCTCGAATACATTTTGATATAATAGTTTTCGAATTCCGTAAATTGAATTTGTAATTTCATGATTTAAATAAACACTGCTTTGTGAGAAAGTTCCTGAATACTATCCTGCCGTATAAAAAAAGGCGGGAGATTCGAAAAATCTTAGATAATAATCTACAATCCCTTACGAGAAAACTAAATTATAGATATAAATTCACAGGAGTTTACTGTCCATATTGTAAAAATTATTTTAAACAATTCGATGATTTTGGAACAGCTATAAGACACAATGCACAGTGTCCGGTTTGTAAAAGTCTGGAAAGACATAGAATGATTTACCTATTTCTAAAAGAAAAAAGTTTAGTTTTTGAAAATTCTAAGACAATCGATTTACTTCACGTAGCGCCTGAAAAATGTATTTATAATAAGATTAAATATTCAAATCATATTGAATATTTTCCACTAGATCTATATCCAGATTATTACTACTATTTAAATGGCCCAGCATTAATAAAGGGGGATGTAACAGACCTCCAATTTGAAGACGAAAAATTTGACTTTATATTTTGCAACCATGTACTAGAGCATATTCCTGATGATACTAAAGCCATGAGTGAACTATTTAGAGTTTTGAAAAAAGATGGAAGCGCTGTTCTTTTAGTCCCAATTGATGATCAATTATCAGAAACTTACGAAGACTTTAGTATAACAGACCCAAAAGAAAGAGAAATAACTTTTGGCCAAGATGATCATGTAAGATGTTATGGAAAAGATTACGTAGATAGATTAGCAGCAGCAGGTTTTAAGGTTTCAGCTATAGATTACTGGAAAAATTTATCGGAACGCGGTCGCTTTAAATATGGGATATTAGAGAATGAATTGATCTATTTTGTAGAGAAATAGAATTTGAATTAATTTCTCAACTTAGGTTTATTATAAATCAAACTAAACCACCCTGCAATTCTTCCCATCGTTTCTGTAAACGCTGCTTTTTTCTGAGAGGTGGTTATTACATTTCCCAAGCGAATAAGAGTTAGAACAAATGCAATGTAATTCCATTTTATAACAGCAGATATAGATGGGTTGGGATATTTAACACGCCAAACATACCAACCGTTTCTTAGTACCATTTTCCCATATTTAAACTGATTAGGTCTTCCTCCTTCTTCATGTAAATGGTATAGTTGTGCATTCGTATTTACAAATAATTTTCCTCTTCTAGATGCTCTTAAACAAAAGTCCATATCTTCATACAAACCATATCCAATAAAATAATCAGAAAATCTCATGGCATCGAAAAGACTTTTCCTGTAAGAGGAAACTCCACCCATAAAAAATTCCACCGGATAGGTTTTTCCAGAAGGAGGCAAAAAACTAATGGATAGCCCATTAGAAAATTCAGGCATATATCCCGGAGGATCATTACTCAACATCTTCATTTTCTTTCGAAATAAGTTCCTGCTACCCAATTTTCGAGTATATCCATCCATAGAGTATTCATCAAATTGACTTGGTTGCCCAGCTGTGAACCATTTTACCTCATCTTTTATATAACCTCCCACTCCAATTGCGGAAGGATACGCGCCATAAGTAGAAATTAGATTTTTAAAGTAGTCGTCAGTTAATAGAATATCATCATCTAGAAAGCATATAATCTCTGTTGTACTATTTACCTTGTTAATACCATAATTTCTCTGTTTGGTAAGTCCTCTATTATCTTCCCTTACTTTGTAATATTCTAAATTCGTAATCTCAGTTTTAGACAATAGGATTTCAGTTTCATTATCTAAAGAACCATCAATTATTAAGATCTGATCTGGATAAAGTGTTTGAATTTTGACAGAGTCAAGTAGTCTCCTCAAAGCCTTAGAACGTTGGTAGGTACAAACTATAAGCGTAAAATCTAATTCCATTGGTTAAAATTATAGTGCAAGAATTTTAAAATTATTCATTCTCTTTAATTAAGTATTTAGCCCATCTATTACTTGTTTCCCATCTCTTCTGCATATTATTATAATATTTAAAAGGATTCTTTATCGTTTGAGAAGCATAGAATTTTAAAAAAAGCACTGTTTTAAAGCCTAATAATTGTTGTTTTGAATAATATTTTAATGCTAGGGCCATTAATGCAGGAGAAGGTTTTGGAGCATATTCTTCTGAAAACCAAGGTAGTTTAGGCTTTGTTCTAAATCCTCCCATTGGGGCTTTTAAATGAATAATTTCTAAATTAGGATGGTACATAATCTCCTTCCCAATCATTCTTATCTGCATTCCAAAATCTACATCTTCTCCGTAACTATGCTCAAATACCATAGAAAAACTTATATCTTTTACAGCACTGGTTAATGCAATTCCATTTCCTGTTCCAAAAGTTCCCCATTGTTTTACATCTTCATAAATTCTACTTTCTCCTGTCTGGATATATGCCGTATTTAAAACCTCCACTCCATATTTTCTTATTTCCTCAAGACCTCTTCTTAAAAGATCATAATCTATTCTGTTATCATCATCACAAAAGAAAACCCATTCTGCTTTAATTTCCTTTAATGCAATATTTCGAGCGTTACAAGCCCCTGTTTGATGAATGAACTTATGGATGATTTCAAATGGAAATTTCCCCTGAAGTTTTTCTGTCAATTCAGAATGTGAATTAGGATCCTGATCCTGCTCAATGATGATCACTCTCTTAGGTAATAAAGTTTGATTTTTTAGATCCTCAAGAACTTGTAAAACATGTTGAGTTCTCCTAATGGTCGGAATTATAACATCTATAGAATTGGAGTGTGTAAATATTCTTTTTGAATTTATAGAAATATCTGATAGATCTATTTTCTTCTGAAAAAATTTTGATTTGAAGCAAGATATAAAAAAAGAGAAAAAAGGAACTTCCTTATCATATTTTAAAATACACCAAAACAAAATTAACCCTCTAAAACTTTTATAATGTTGAAATACAAAAGAAAAAAGTTCATTCTTTGTAGCAGTATATTCCAGACTTGATCTTTTTCCAAGTTTAATTAAACTTGGTGCACTATAACAAAAAAGACCATTTTGTTGACCGAGTTTAGCAATAGAGTTGATTAAATATTCAAAGTTATGAATACTATCAAAAAGATCTTTAAATTTTAAGATCACCTTTCCTTTCATTCCGCCAACATCACTGCTCATCCTCCAAGTAGCATAAGTTAATTCAGACAGAACATTCGCAAAAGGTAATTGATCTACATAACCTATGCTTTGCGGAAGATACATGGTTTTTATCCCGTAGGAAGCCATAATAAGATCATGATGAAATACCTTGGTCCAAGACGCAACATCTAAATGAGATTTAAGAGCAACATCGCACCAAGCAATTAAATCATTTTGAAATTTTTTGGAAAGATCCCAAAAGGCCTCAACACAAGAATTAAATTTTATATCTAAAGGTTTTCCATCTTTTAGGACTTCCAGAACTTGACTCGCTTTTTGATGGACAATTAATATCATAAATTGGAATACTATTCAAAAATGGTTAAACTTTAGAATCTAAGATAACTTTCTTATAAAATTCAATATTCTGTAAGACAACTACATCTGTTGAGAATTTAGATAATACTTGCTTACGAGCAGCTTTGCCCATTTGTTCATTCAAGTGCTCATCATTCATTAATTTAACAATCTTACTGGCATAAGATACATGATCTTTAGGATCTACGGTAAAGCCAGTTTTACCATCTATCATTACTTCTGGAGCCCATCCCACATTAGATGTTACCAAAGCTTTTTCCATAGACATAGCTTCTAACCAGGTCATTGGCAATGCTTCTGCAAAACTTGGAAGCAGTATCACCTTGGCAGATGCTATGTAGTTTTGAACATCTGAATAACTTACTTCTTGTAAATGCTCTACCATAGATTTGGCTTCTTTACTAAGCGAAGTTATAAATAATTCTAAAGTCGATTTGTTTTCAAAAACATCTACCACATCTTTTCCTAATAATAGAAGTTTAGTATTTGGCATCTCTTGTATCACTTTATTAAAAATACTAGCTAATTCTAAAACTCCCTTTTTACGAATTATAGTACCAAAATATAGCAACAAGTTTTCATCAACCTTTAGGGTTGAAGGCATAAATTTTTTTGGATCTAGACTGTTGGGAATAACTGATATCTCATTCTCTAATTTAAAAATTTCAGATGTTTCTTTTCCTGTAAAAGCACTTACAGAAACTATAGCCTTTGCAGCTTGCAAGGCTCTTTTTTCAAAGAATCTATTCTTGGGTTTTTGATCTCTATTTTCTAAATGGCAAAAATAACCATCAGAGCCATTAAGTCTTATCACTAACGGACAATTAAACTTCATAAAAGCAGTGATCCCAGTCCAATCTGGAGCTTCTAAAAGATTTATAAATTCTTCTTTAATTTTTTTATTGATGTATTGCTGAAGATATTTCCTGTAAAAATAAAAGCCACCAAATTTATAGCTCTTTTGTTTTATAAGATAAAAATTGATCTTGTCTTCTTTGAAAGTTTTGTTTTGATCTTGAGCATAAATAAAAATACTCACTTCCACACCTTGATGTATCAGAGAGTGTGCGAGATTTTTAATACTGGTACCCAAACCTCCGGAACTGTTGGTTAATGAATGAGGATATTCTGGAGTTATAAAGCCAATATGCATCATTTAATAAATTCGGTTTAATATTTTGAAAACACCATATCCTGCAAGGATACAAAAGAATAATAAATTGATATTCTTTAAAATAAAGTGAATTTTATTTACTCTTATTAGGTCGCTATAATATGCAACTAACAGAATAAATATAGGGCTAAGCCACCTCATTTCAACATAAGAAATTATAATCAACGAAAATATAATAAGCATTATTAAAGCTGCACCTGGAGAAAACAGATTTAAACTGATACTTCTGTTTTTTAATATCTCTAAAAACAGGTAACCTAAACATATTAACAATATGAATCCTAGTCCTCTAGAGCTATATATAAATACATGTACAAGATCTTTCACAAATTCTTTTAAGGTAAATGAAACATCAAAAAATAAACCTTGAAGAATTCCATCTGGTAATGATTTATTTCCATTAATTTTTAAATATTCATCTATTTGCTCCCAACTAGGGTGGTAATAATTTGAAAGCTCCCCATTGTTAACCATAATTTGAGCTAAATACTGACGCTGAGTCCAAGTTGCATGCACCTCTTCCGGAGGTAACTTTCTATCGTAAGATAAGTTCCCGTTTGAAACTAGCGATGGTAAATTACAGAATAAAAACATAGCTAAAAGTGCTAATGGAATCCAGCTTCTCTTATTCAAATTAATTCCCACTTTTACCATAATAAATAATCCTATAAGGATTACCGGTAAATAAACTAGATACAATTCTCTGGTAAAAACAGCTATTAATAGGGTTGTTAATGCCAAATTAACACTATACCTTTCCTTATTAGCTGCCCTTCTTATTTCATTTAAAAAAACAACTAAACTGAACACGAATAAGGTATCGTTAGTTCCGCTATAAAAATATCCAACTGTACTAATATAAAATATCAAAAAAGTAAAACCAATTTTGCTCAATTTTCTAAAATGGAAATAGAAGAGCAACAATAGCAATAAGATCACATTTACCAACCTAAGTGCAACCACCTTTCCTATTAAAATAGATAGAGGGTAAACAAGCCCCAGATAAGGGATTGATATGTTTTTAGAAATAGCGTTATACCAACCTTTAGTTTCAATAAGATTAAGATCGTTCAAGAATAATATCTCATCTACACTGCCTCCAGGAAGAGTTAAAAAATAGTAAGCACTCAAAAAGGCATAGACTCCCGTTAAACACAAAAAGATGATCTCAAAAAACTTTCCTGAATGTTTAATGAAATTTTTTAAGTACATCTATTAACTTATTTATTTCTAACTCAAAAAAGAAGGGCAATCTCACTAGCCGTTCTGTATAATTATCTGAATTGGTTAATTGATAATATTCGTTATTCTTTCTAAAGAATTCACTCGAGTCCATAATTTACCATAGGCATTTAAAATTAATTACTTGTTTTGAGCTTCTCTAAACATTTCCAAATACGTTCTGAAGCTTTATCTGCAGGCGCATCATTGATAATATTAAACCAAGTTTTGGCATTTCCAATCACTTCTTCATCATCGTTATTAAGTAAGCTAGCAATTTTATTTGCTATCTCATTCTTACTATTTAACCATATTACAGATTTGAAAGATGGCATCGATCTAAAATGAACATATTTATAGATATTTTCTGTACTCCAATCTGCAACTTTTTTATTTTCTACATCATAATTGATATAAAAACAGGGTTTGTTATGTGTTACGGCATCAAACACCATAGTAGAACCTAAATTGATCAAAGCACTGCTATAATGTACAGTATTCACCTGTAAGGCCACATCTGCTTTGGTTGGTAAAATAGTATTCCAACTATCGCCTTGTTTCTCCCACAGAGGACTTATTTCTTTTATTATTTTTGGATATGTATCTATAACAGCCTGATATCTCCCTGAAAAATCTACAGGACATCTTCTAAATATGACACCTATATCAAGCCCTTCAGCATTTAAAGTTTGAACAGCTTTTACCAGATCTTCTAAGTACTGAGGATCATCGGGTGAAGTAGTAATATCATCTCCGCTAAAACAAATATATTTTTTATGAATATCTAAATTATGCTGTTTAAAAAAATCTTCTTTAGGTATAAGTAAGCTGGCATTGTAATGAGCTTCAAACTGTGGTGTACCTGTAATATGTATATTCTTGGTATTTATATAAGGGTAATATTTAATCAATTCATCCCTCATATATTTACTCCAAACAAAATAGTGGTCTGTTTCTACAACTAATGTCGCTTTTGACAGGTTATCCCAAGAAAAGATGAAGGAAGCGGTTGGAATATTTAAATCTTGCGCTGCAGTAATTGGTGCTATAGCAGTTACTGGTCTTTGGCTGGTACAAAATATAACATCCGGCTTTTCTCTTTCTAAGACCACTTTGCAATGATCGTAGCATTTGGAACTACGTTCAGACTTTTTTAATCTATTTCTCAATAGCTTTAATCCATTCTCATTCTTTGATCGGCTCTCTAAAATTGAGACAATTGTATTTTTTAATCTTGTTTTTATTCCACTTGAGGAAGACAAGAATTTATAAGAGCTATAAACTGGGTCATTCCATTTATTTTCAAAATAACTTAATTCTGAATTTATACTAGCTCTTTTTATAAGATCTGTTAATGGTCTTGGTTTAACTTGAAGTTTGATTTCCTTTAAGCCAAGAGAACTTAAATCGAAAGGAGTTTGATTCCAAAAGATCACTTCCCAACCTAATTCTTCTCCAATTTCTACAAAATTAGAAAAGGCAAAATTTCTTAAGCCTACGCCATCAGGAAGTAAAATTAAAATTTTTTTAGAGCTCAAATTTTATAATGATAAATAGGTATTAGCCAAAGATAAAAATAATAGTGAGTAAGGGGAAGATTCTAAAAAGTATTAAAATTAATTCAGATGTTATTTAGCAAACTATAGGTCTTTAAATTGTTTCTGATGATTTATCTCCCACAAAGTAGAATTCTTAAGAGATTTTAAAAACTCGAATGCACTATTTCCCTTTCCATAGGATGTTTGTTGATAGCTAATCTGGTGATCGTCTACCATATCTAACGCCTTGCTTATACTTTTTGTATCATAATTTACATGTATAATATCTGCAAATTGAGATCTATTTTGCTGTCTAGTTCCAATATTTATTATTGGTATTTTATAATAAGGAGCTTCTCTAATCCCGGCACTGCTATTACCAATAATAAATTGAGTTTCCTTTAAAAGACTCAGAAAATATTCAAATCTTAATGATGGAATAATCCTAAATCTGTTATTATCTAAAATGCGTTTGTATTCTTTCAAAATAGTTTTGCTTCCTAAGTCATTATTAGGATAGATCACTACATAATTATGATCATCATTCAGTAAAGCATCTACAAAGTTTTTTACATAGGTCTCTATATGCAATACTTCTGTGGTAACCGGATGAAACATTGCTACTGCATAATGCTCAAATGGAATTTGATAATATTCTTTAACAACATTCAAATCAGGAAGATCCGGGGATAACATTAGATCGATATCCGGCGATCCAATTTCAAAGATCGAATTCTCCAATTCTCCCATTTGAATTAACCTTTTACATGCTTCATTATTAGAAACAAAATGAATGTGACTCAACTTACTTACGCTATGTCTTATCAATTCATCTACTGTTCCCGAGATCTCACCACCCTCTATATGCGCCACTAAAATATTATTTAGCGACCCTACAATACCTCCTGCTAAAGTTTCTACTCGATCTCCATGTACCACAATCATGTCTGGATCGATCTCTTTAATATATCCAGACAAACCTTCAATAGTCTTTGCCAGGGTGAGATCCATGGTGGTTTCATGAGTAAAATTTTCGAAGATATGAACGTTGGAAAAATTACAGCGTTCAATTTCAAGTAAAGTATACCCATATTCATGCTGAAGATGCATTCCAGTTACAAAAACAAAGACTTCAAAGTCCACATCCGAATCTAAGATCTGAATAAGCGATTTGATCTTTCCAAAATCTGCTCGAGTGCCTGTTAAGAAAAGAATTCTTTTTTTAGTCATTGCTTTATTAGTCTTACTTAACAATATCAGACCATTTTAATTGATTGTCATTCTCTATATCTGATGTGGCCATCTTACCCAACACTTGATCATAGTTCTCTGCTAAGATCTCACCAGTGCCAGGACGTTTTACCCAAATATTTTCCTTAGAGAACACCTCTCCTTTTTTAATATTTTTTATACTACATACCGTTGCAAACGCAAAATCTATAGTCACCTTTTCTTCTAATGCCGCTTCCTTTTTACCTCCGCGCATTTGCGCAATTTCAGCACTAGAAATTATAAGTTCTGCACAAGCTTTTTCATCCATACTACAAATAATATCAGGCCCAGTACGCTTCATATGATCTGTAAAATGTCTTTCTAAAATAGAAGCACCTAAAGCCACAGCACCTAAGCAAGCATTATTATTTAAAGTATGATCTGACAATCCGAAAATTTTTTCTGGAAAAGAATTATGAAGTTCCTGCATGGCTCCCAACCTTACCAAATGTATTGGGGTTGGATATAAGTTAGTTGTATGTAAGAGAGCAACGGGAACTTTATATTTATCAAATATAGCAACCGCTTTTTTAACGCTTTCAATACTGTTCATGCCGGTGCTTAAAATTATAGGTTTTCCAAACCCTGCAATATGTTCTAACAATGGGTAATTATTACATTCGCCACTACCTATTTTATAAGCCGGAACATCAAAATTTTCTAACCTGTTTGCCGCTGCTCTAGAAAAAGGGGTAGAAATAAAGATCATACCCTTACTTTCAACATACTCCTTTAAGCTTCTTTCATCTGCTTCATCTAAAGCACAACGTTTCATTATTTCATATATAGAAATATCTGCATTTCCTGGGATCACTTTTTTAGCCTCAGAACTCATTTCGTCTTCTACAATATGAGTTTGATGTTTTACCATCTCTGCTCCAGCTCTATGTGCAGCATCTACCATTTCTTTAGCCGTTTCTAGTGAACCTTCATGGTTAATACCAATTTCAGCAATTACTAAAGGTGGATAATCCTCTCCAATCTTTCTTCCAGATATTTCAATATATGGTTTCATGTGTATCATCTTATTTTCTATTCTCCTTACTCATCAAAAACTCCGCATACTCAAAATCCTCTAAGGTATCAATATCAACTTTCGCCCAGGGATGGTCTACCACATAAGCACAATTATTAGGTGACAGCAGCTCCCCCTTTTTTATAATTTCAGTTTTTACAATATAAAGCAACCCATTTTCAAAATATAAAGGCTCTAGATCCTGACTTCTTTCCCCCATATTATAATTGAAGGGGATAAATCTAGAATCTTTTATTTTCCCGAATTTGTGATGATTTTGAGTCACAGTCATTAAACTCTTAAAATTGCTTTTTAGATAGTCTGAATATGCATTTTCTAATAAATATTGAGGTCTTAAAGGATTGGTAGGCTGTAATAAGATTACATTATCATACTGCTCATCTAGTTCATCCATGATATGCTGAAGAACTTCCAAGGTAGATGTTATATCTTGGGCTAATTCTAAAGGTCTGTCAATAACCTCTACTCCATTAGTTTTCGCTATTTTTTTTATCTCTTCATGATCTGTAGAAACAACAATCTTATTTATAATACCTAAATTCTCTTTTGCATAATTAATACTATGCACAATTAAGGGTAACCCATCTAATAACTTGATGTTTTTACCGGGTAATCTTTTAGATCCACCTCGAGCGGGAATGATGGCTATGTTCTTTTGCTTTTTCAGAGCTAATCTTTTTATCTATTCGTTATTTTTAAAGCAAATTCTATACTCTGTAAATTATCATCTATTTTAAAGGTATAAGGAAAATCTCTGTAATATGAGATAAGATGCAGCAAAATCAGATCATTTACTTTTTTTAATGAGTAATATTCAGGAACTTTTTTTCCCAGACTTTTCTTAAGTTTTTGCCGAAGAATATCCTTCTTTAAACTTTCAATTCTCACTTTTAAAATTCCGTTTCCTAAATTTGGAAGAATCCCAAATAGTAAATTATCTATTTTCCTTTTTTCAGTATTCAAAATCAAGTTTACAGATTCCTTTTCTAAGCTTTGCAGTTCTTCTTTTAACAAAGTTTCGCCCCATCCTTTCGCATTTACTTCTATAGCTGTTTTAAGCAGATTATTTTGTAAATACTGGTGGTTTAATTGTACTATTCTAGAGATCTGAAAATCTTTAGTTAATTTTTTAGTCTCTGAACTTCTATAACTAGGATGCCACTGATGAAACATCAAAGTTTCTGAATTATAGAAATCTACTTTATAGCCCTTGTCAATTAACCTTTTATGAACGTCTGTATCTTCTGCTCCCCAGAAATGGTAAAACTCATCGAAGCCGCGAATCTGTTTTAAAGCGGCAACTGGAAATAAACTAAGCCCTGTAGCTTCGTGTGTACTTTTTCTATAATTGGTAATATCAGCAAAATTGAGATCTTTTAGATCTTCCTTCGGACCTAAAAATCCAACTTCAAAATAAGTAATATTCTCTGGATCTTTTAAAGAATAAGCTATTTCAATAAAATCACTTCTGAAGATCATATCCACATCTGCAACAAAACATTGTTCAGTTTTCAGGTCTTTGATCACAGAGTTTAATGCTTTAGATTTATTCCAAGGTTGATATTGGGCAAATCGATATATGTAAGAAATAAATTTATACTTTGAACATAACTCCTTGGCATTCTTAGCCAAATCTGGTTCAGAACCATAATCTACCAAGATAACCTCAAAATCTTTTACAGATTGCCTAGCCAAAGAATTGAACGAATTCTCTAATCTATTTAAGTCTCGATTTCTATATGAATAAATTATCGTCAGCAAATTATAAGGCTTGTTGTAGATATTGATATTTCTGATTTACCTGATTCGCAATAAAACTTCGTTCTAATTTAGGCTTTATATTTTCTAAGTTATAGTCTACACCAGATTTTAATAGAATTGGATCCTTCAATACTTGTTTTATATGCATTTTTATTTCAGAGAAGTCTTCCGCATCGTTTATTAAAAAACCATTAACGCCATGAGTAATCATTTCTGCAGTGCCTCCACCGGGATTAGACTGAATTGGGAACACGCCCATTATGATAGCTTCTAATAGTGTATTTGGCATTCCATCTGATATACTGTTACCTATATAGATCAAAGATTCTCCCATCAACTTTAAAATTTCGGCATGAGCTCGATGCTTGTAAATTATTAAATTATCCCAATTATCGAGGTTATTCTTTTTACTGAAAACTTCCACTTTTTCATTTGCTCCAAATACAACTATATTATAATCTAACAATTCAGACTTCATTGTTATAATCGCTTCCAAGACTTTAATGCACCTCCCAAATTCATGCTCATAACCTTTTATCAAAATTGTTATTCTTTCAGAAGACTCTTTTAAGAACTTATCATATTTGTCAAGATCATAACCCCCACCAGTTGGAAAAACTCCTAAAAACTCTCCATTAAAGCCAATATCCAAAGCAATTTCATGATCTCTTTCGCAATCTGAAAACAGATAATCCATTCTTTTTAAAACTTCCTTAATCTGTGCTTTTGGCTTGGAAAATTCTTTAAAATAGAAGAGATCGTTTCCCCAAATATTATAAACCCATTTGGTTTTTGGATATTTTCGCATTACTTCAAGAATTGGTACACAGGAAGAGAACATCTCAAAACTTTGTACCAGATCTGGCTGTATTTCAATCAATTTTTTCTCGAAAACATCTGCTAGTTTATTTTGATTGAACTTATTAATAAAATTATAGAGTCTTGGTAATTCTTTCTTTATCTTATATCTGCCAGGATAATCTGTTCTGTTTCTCCAGCCAATTATATGGTGCACAAAGTTTATTTTTTCTACCTGAATATCGGCATCGTATACATCGAGCCAGTAGATAGTATGCCCTTGACCTTCCAATTGTTTTGCCCAATTAAAAAAATGATTAGAAAACATGGAAACCATTAATATCTTCATGCTTCTATTTTTTTAAAAACAGTATTCACTACAGATCTCAAATGTTCCACCGATAAATAATTTTCTAAATCTGGTCTATTTAAACTGAGATTACCCGATTTTAATTTCCAATCTCTATAAAGCTCGCCAAGCAAGTCAGCAATAATTTCTTCTGAATCTATTTCAGACCAAAACCTGTAATCTTCTCCTAACAATCGTCTTGATTCACTAACCGGAGGTCCAAGCAGCAAAATAGGTTTATTTGCTAAGACACAATGAGGAAATTTACCAGGCAAGAATGGGCTTGTGTCCGCCTTTGCTTCTAAAATTACATTTACAGCACTATTCTTTTGGATGTACTGAGTTTCTTCAAAAGGCACATAACTTCTACTTACATAGATGCTGAGGTACCTCTCATGGTAATGCAATAACTGTTTAGTATAATGATTCTTTCCACCCAAAAACATCAAACAACTTTGATTTTTAGCCTCTGAATTGGAAGTTAAAAATTTCAAATAACCGTTTATCAATCCTTTAGGATCTCTGCCCCATAAAAGGTTACCAGAATGAATAATATTAAATTTAGAAGCATCAAAATAATTTGGAGTAGCTTCTAAATTAAATTGTTCCTCCAAGATTTGATGTGGGATAACTATACCTTTTTTTGCAAATCCCTCAAAATAGTTCCCCATCCATTCCATTAATAACCTACTTGGAAAAGCATGAAATGCAGCTTTTATAGCAACTTCCTCCATAAATTCAGCCTTGATCTTATATCCCGGCTCTTTCCAAGGGTAAGGCTCAGGATATAGGTGCATTGGATAAGGATCATGAATATATGCCATCCACTTATTATGAAAATGTGGTAATTTAAGTAACGCATGATGCGGTCTAAACCTACCACCTTGGCTAAGGGTGAGAACAAGATCAAATTCGGAAAGATCTAATACATTTAAAGCAGAAATTATGCTATCTCTATCATTAAAAAGGGTAAATGAAAATCCAAAGATATTTTCTAATGGTTTACTCAATTTAATTTTTAATATGTAGCGTATTTGTCGTTCTAAGCGACTTAAATAGAAGTACAAACTTCTCCTATTTTCTTTTACTGCTACACATTCAATATCCGATATTTGTATATCTTTCCTAGTATAATGAACTACTTTTAAATGATATCCTGCAGATTGTAGATTATTTATAAGTGCCACATTAGCTTTAGCACCGCTGCTGTCTTCAATATCAATAGATTCAACTACAACTAAGATCTTTTGTTTAGCAGACAATTATATAATCTTTTTAAGTTCAATAAAAAATGAGGAGCCGCAGGCAATGCGAGTTACAAATATAAAATATTAAGCCTAAAGAAACTCTTTTCTATGTATGCCGTTTTAGGACGCTATTTTATCTTTAAAAATTCTATAATTTTCTGGGAAGCAAATCCATCTCCATAAGGGTTCGCCTTGTCTAAATTATTTGTAGGATTAGCTAGAACTTCTTTGGCTTTTTGAATTATTACAGAGGAATTAGTTCCAACTAAATAACAAAACCCGCCTTTAATTCCTTCCGTTCGTTCTGTATGATTACGTGTAACCAATACCTGTTTATTAAAACTTGGGGCTTCTTCTTGAATACCTCCGGAATCTGAAATTATAAGATCACATTTCTGCATTAAAAAGATCATAGTAGGATAAGTAACAGGAAAAATTAGACTAATATTTTTTACTTTTCCTAAAATTTCCTTTACAGGACCAGATACATTAGGATTAAGATGAAGGAGGTAAATAATTTGAACATTATCTAAATAGGATAAATTTACTAATGCTTCACAAATATTTTTTAAACCCGTTCCAAAATTCTCTCTTCTATGTCCGGTAACAAGGATCAATTTCTTTTTCTCATTTATAAGACCTTTAATCCTGATGATTTCCTGAGATTCTTGATCATCGTTTTTTTTAATTGCCCATTTTAGTGCATCTACTACCGTATTTCCTGTTATTAAGATATCTTTTGCATCTACCATTTCATTCTCCAAATTTGTTTTAGAGTCTGAAGTTGGCGCAAAATGAAAATCGGCTAATTTACTTATAAGTTGTCTATTTGCTTCCTCCGGAAACGGAGACCTTTTATTATAAGTTCTTAAGCCCGCCTCAATATGACCTATTCTAATATTCTTATGAAAACAACCCAAGGCAACCATAGCAGCTGTAGTAGTATCGCCTTGAACCAAAACAATGTCGGGTTTATAATCATCTAAAACCGGGTCTATAGAATTTAATATGGATGCACTCAGAGAGTTTAGACTTTGGCCTGTCTTCATCAAACTGAGATCATAATCTGGAATGATTTCGAAAAAATCCAATACCTGATCCAACATTTCTCGGTGCTGAGCTGTTACACACACTTTATAAGAAATATGCTGACGATCGAGTTCTTTAATGATCGGAGCCATTTTAATAGCCTCGGGCCGTGTACCAAAACAAAGAAGAATTTTCAAATATTTTATTTTAAAAAACGTTCACCTTTACCAAATATCTGAAAGCTAAAATACGCAACAAATAACTTAAGCCATGCCTCTGCAGTGGTTTTATTAAGATCTGAAAGATTTTTCACCTCCTTCAAATATTTAGGTAATGAAGCTTTACTTTTTATTACCGCAGGAAGCCTATTTTTAAGCTCCTGTAAATAATGTCGCTTTAAGTTTTTACTTAGTAAATTATATTCTTTCAAAACCTCCACCTGATTTATGAGACTATTATAGTGAGAGACTTGCATCTTAATGTTTGCTTCTCTATAAATTTTTTCTGAAATACTATCTTGATGAATTCTATAGTAGGTTGCATAAAAATCTAAAATTTTAAACTTAGGAAATTCTCTAGCAAATAATCTAATATAAAAATCTCTATCTTGTCCTGCTAACAGATCTTCATCAAATAATTGTTTGTCCTCTAAAAAAGACCTTTTAAACATTACATCTGGCAAATACCAACTTATTTTTCTTACTACATAATCTTCTAAAAAAGTTGAACTATATTTCAATCTTTCATCTGGAACTTTTATTTCAGAAAAATCTGTTCTTATAGTTTTTGTAAAAACTAGCTCCAAGTTTTTATGGTTTATAAATTCTTTAACCTTTCTTTCTATAAACTCAGGATGCATGAGATCATCACTATCAAACCAATTGATCAAATCTCCGTTTGATTTTTGAAATCCATAATTTCTAGCGGAATTACCTCCACCTAATTTAGTATTTGGTCTACTTATACTTACAATTCTATTATCATCTTGCGCAGCTGTTTTCGCAATTGATAAAGATGTATCAGAAGAACCATCATCCACCAATATTAACTCCCACTTTTTATAAGTTTGATTTATAACAGATTCTATAGTTTCCTGAAGAAAACTTTCTCTGTTATAGACTGGAATAATAATGCTTACTAAAAAAGAATCATTCATTTTTTAGAGTTGTTTTATACTTCTAAGTACTTTAAAAAATATTCTTTTCATTTTATAGGAGGTATGTGAAGGCCTAGGTCTACTTAAAACTTTAAAACTCTCTTGGGAGATTTTTGATTTAGGATTGTTACAAAATTTAGAAACTACATCATCTAACTCATTTCCTACATGGTAAGCAAAAGTTTTGGGAGTAGAAAGTCTATACCAACCCAATCGATCTGCAGGAGAATCTAAATAGTATTCCTCATAACCCTTCTTAAACTTTTCCCGAGGAAATTCTTTATTCCACATTAAAACCTCTCGTCTATAAGTAGCAACAAAATGGTTTGCACCAACTATAGCTCTTGTAGGTTTATCTAAATAGTATTGTTTCTGCTTCCATGAATATTCAGCATTATTTCTATCCAGTAAGGCCGCATTTCCTAATCCTTTCAGAAAAAGTTCACAATCGTAATCGCTTACCACCTTTCCATATTTTATTTTTTCCGTTAAGAAAAAATCATAAAATAAGGAGCGGTTATAATAAAGTGATAAATTTTGAGAGGGAACTGGAGAAACCACTCCTGCCTTGGGATAAGAATTGAAGATTTCAAAACATGCGTTTTCCCAACCTTCCATAAATAAAACATCGCTATCTGCAATAGAAATATAATCTTCAAAACATGCTCTAGCTTCACTTATAATTGCATGAACTTTCCCCTTGTTCTCTCTATAGACTACATATTTATTTATAAGTCCACTTTTATAATAACCAGATAGTAATTCTTCAACTTCTGTATTAGATGCATTGTTAATAATAGTTATAGCTGTAGTCTCATTATTTATAGATTTGAATAGAGATTGAAGACAGACTTTTAGAACTTCTATAGCTTCCTTGTAATATAGATTGGAACTCTCTGGAACATGCACAGGAACGATCACCCTATGAAAGTAATGAACATTCTTTTCTGTTTTAAATTTCTCTGGATTAACTCCCGTGCGCATTTTTAATATCTATTTATTTAGAAATTTACTTATTTGCTCCAAATTTTCAGTGCCGCTGCTCAAATCTGGCTCTAAATAATTTCCCTCTGCCCATTCATTCCAAGCTTTTACAAATATTATTTTCTCTTCGGGATCGTTGTTTTCTATTCTTTTATAACAATTCTCCAAGTTATTATAAAAGTATTCAGGTTTTTGATCAATAATTACTTGGCCTTTGTTACCACTTCTTGGGGTATGATCCCAATTGGGACTACAACTCGGAAAGAATTTCAAACCATCATCCAAATCTGAATAATCACTTGCTTCTAATATTTGCTTATGTGTATAGATATTTCTAAGTTTTAGAGTGCCTTTCTTTAACTGATTTAATCTATACCCTGTAATTTTATTAACAGCTCTATCCAATACATTATATTTCACTCTATTAAATAAATGAGATGGACTTGGAGGAGTTAAACTATCAAATCCAAATTTCTTATAAGGATAATCAAAGTGTTGGTAGGCAATAAAATGTATACCTTCCAATCCATTTTCTTGAGCCAATTTATTCCAGAGATCAATAAATTTATTTGGGTTTGGTAAACCTTTAGGATTATAAATAGTGAAAATAGGTTTCTTGTGAATCTTTATATAACGCTCGTCTAAGAAGGCAGGTAAGACCTCATAAAAATGTTTTTTAAAATCTTCTTCTCCCGGATAGGTTTGTTCTATAAGCAATCTTTTATATTTATCACCATAAGGTAAGCCTCCCCAACTTACATTTGCCCATGCCAGAGAAAATCCAAGATCGGGTTTTCCAGATCTTAAAACATCTTCAAAAGGTTTTTCTAATAACCTTTTTCCATTCCCAAACCAATAATGCCAATAACAGAATCCTTCTATTCCAAAAGACCTAGCCATTTCTGCTTGTTGTTCTCTTACTTCTGGAATTCTAAGATCATAAAAACCCAAATCTGCAGGAGTTTTAGGTTGTTGATGATTTTTAAATAAAGGCTTTGCTTTACTTACGTTGGTCCATTCTGTAAAGCCTTTTCCCCACCAGAGATCATTTTCTGGGATGGGATGAAATTGTGGTAGATAATATGCGATAATCCTCGCTTTAGGCATAATGTATAAAATTACTTAGGATTAGTTTTTAATATTAACCCTCATTTTTTTTACGATAGGGTAGGTCATTTTATAAATGTAGGCTTTAAAAAAATAAAATTTTGTAAGACTTAAATAGATGCCATGCTCTGCAAAAAATTCACTATTTGAGAGTAGAATATTTTTTTCTTTTTTCCAATAGGCAAGTAATATTCTATTTAATTTCCATTTAAAAAATGCATCATTATTTATTGACTTCGATTTTAAATGTGTTTGCATCAATTTAAAGCCTTGTATTAAAGATTCAGTACTCTTTGAGTTAAAATTGGAACTCATCCGATCTGCATTATGCAACCTATAGAGCACATAACACTTCTTTGTATTTATTAAATAATCACAATTAATTAGAATTCTAATAATAAATTCAGCATCCGCATTAATTAATAATTCTGTACTCCATCCACCTGCAGTTCCTATTATATGCCTAGGAATTAAAAATGCATGATGAGGAATATAAGATTCATTTTTATAGATAATATCTAAATATTGGCTTGGGAATATTATGCTATTTTTATTAAAAATATTCTTTGGCTCAAAATCTTTATTTTCCCAATATACATCCCAATCGCAAGTTGTAAACACATCTTTAGATTTTTGGTCTTCAAGCTTGTTTACTTGTAATTCTAGTTTATCTCGAGAAAGCAGATCATCATCATCTAAATATTGTATATACTTACCAATACTTAGATCAAAGCCCATATTTCTCGATCCACAAGCTCCTTTAGTATATTCTGCAGATCTTTTAAAGTATTTAAATCTGGAATCTTTCTCAATAAAGATATTTACAATATCTTCTGTGTCATCTGTACTGCCATCATCGATGATAATACACTCCAGGTTGCGCAAGGATTGTTGTTCCACAGATCTCAAAGAATCCATTAAAAGGCTGCTCCTGTTATAGGTTGGAATAATAACGGAAACAATCACATTTTCATTCATTAAATTGAGTGCTTTTCTAGATCCAAGAACCTAATCTTATAATTATTTTTCTGTAATATTTAGTAATACTCATTGCCATCTTTATATAAAAATTATACTTTGATGAAAGATTTTGATCTTGCTCGCAATACGAATAAAGTTCTTTTAATAATTCTGGATAATAAGCTTTTAACAAAAAAGATTCGATTAAAAATCTTATACTATCCGGAGTATGCAATTTATTATTAGTTAGAAATTCAAAAATTTTTATTCTAATAATAGCAGATGTTTTTCTTCTTTCATAATTTTTGTCTCCTCCCAAAGTTAGAGATTTATTATGCTTTCTATAGGTAAACAGAAATTCATCTACCACTTTATAATTATTAGGAAATAGGTAGCCTAATCTGGTAAACAACTCCCACTCTTCGGCATAGGCTAATTCTTCATCGAACCTGAATTGATCTATAATCGTCATGTTCCAAATCGGCCCTAAATTATTCATTCTAAACCTTCCTGTTAAAATTGCATCTCCAAGGTGTTGATGGTGTAAATTGAATTCAGGTTTTAAACTCTGAAGATCTCCATTTTCATCTTCAATTAATTTTTCAAACTTGCAAACCGTAAAATTTAATGTCGGATTTTCTATAAAAGGAGTGATCTGTCTTTCTAATTTTTGAGGATGCATGATATCGTCATCGTCAAAAAACTGAATATATTTAGCGTTTCTTGTTCTTGCTAAATCCAACCCATAATTTCTAGTACCGGAAAGTCCCTTTTTATAATCTTCGGTCTTTAAAAAGTAACTAAATCTAGAGTCTTCTGCAATGTGGCTACTTACCACCTTGGGAGTGTCATCGGTGGAATGATCATCTACAATAATGCATTCCCAATTAGTATACGTTTGAGATTTAATAGAATTAAGGGTCTCCTCAATTAAATGAGCGCGATTAAAAGTTGCAAGTAATATGGTTACTCTATAATTATCCAATATCTAAACCTCTTAGTTAGCATTATAAATTAGAATTCTAAGAACCATTTTCCTCATTAAATAATGAATTTTTAATGCCATTTGTAATCTCTTACTCAGCTTAGAAAATAATCTTTCTTTCTTTAATATCTGTTGTATTAATTCCAAATTATTAGAACTGTAATGATATAGGAGAAATACTCTTCCAAAGTAAGTTAAACTATTAGCCGTATGGCATTTTTGGTCTACTAAAAAGTAAAAAACTTTATTAACTGCGGTGTTTAGATTGGAAGCCCGAAGACCCGTTCTATCCAAGTCTTCTGTCATAGAATTTAAATGTTTTCTTCTATAAAAAAGAACTTGTTCTAAAATCACATACTTTGGACTTTCTTTTAGGAACAATTTAGAAAAGAATTCCCAGTCTTCTGCATATCTTAAATTTTCATCAAACCTTTCATCTTTTAAATACTTCGCTCTAAATAAGAACACCTGAGCAACCAATCTTAATTTTCCAATTAAAAATGCTTCTCCAAAAGAATATAATTTAGAGTGAAAAATTTGTTGATGATCTTCCCAAGTTATTTCCGCTTCATTTTCAAAATTTCTTCTCCCACAAATAGAAAACATACTTTCTGGATCTTCAAGCAACCCTTTTAATTGAAGTTCCAACTTTCTCGGATGCATTAAGTCATCATCATCAAAAAACTGAATAAATTCAGAGTTATCAGACTCGGCAAGATCTAACCCATAATTTCTAGTTCCGGAAAGTCCTACTTTATAATTTTCAGATTTCAAGTAGTAGCTAAAACGTTTATCCTTATTTATAAAATCCTGCACTATTTTTTCAGTAATGTCTATAGAGTGATCATCAACAATCAAACATTCCCAATTACTATAGGTTTGAGCAAGTATAGATTGCAGCGTGTTGGGTAACAAACTTGCTCTATTATAAGTTGCAATTAGAATGGTGATCTTTGGATTTTTCATATTCAGTGGAATAATGAATTTTTAATTAAACCCAGGGTCTCTCTTTTATTGAAAGTGTTTTCTAATAATATAGATCTTTCACTTTTCAAGATCTTCATTAAGTTCTTAAGGTTATGTTCGTTTTTATTTTGGATTAAGATTATTCTAATACTCTTGATCAAGCCTAATTTTAGTTTCTTAAAGTCTAAATTTTTAGTTGCCATATTCTTAAGATCCAATTCGATGATCCTTTTATTTCTTAAATAATATCCTAAAACCTCTTTTTTATTAAGATGGATCCTCTTAATACAGCTTAACATTTCCTCGCTCCAATTAAGATCTTTCGCTACTCTTTCGAACATTTTAGAAATGGCAATATTATATGAATTTCCATGATCTTCCTCCAAATTAATTTTTGATGTTAAACTTTCTCCATGAATTCTGTATGAATATAAGTTTTTATCCAAATTAAAGAATTGGTATTGCGTTAAAGCTCTCATCCAAAAATCGTAATCTTCAATCAAAAAAAGTTCAGGATCAAAACCATTCAAACCCTCAAAAACCTCTTTTCTATATAAAAAAGAGGCGCCAATATAATTTCCTATTAATAAATATTCTGTGGGACCTGCAATTTGAATTCTTTTAATAGAATTATCTGACCGAATGATATCATAATTTGAAAAAACAATATCTACATTCTCTCGTTCCATAACGCTGAGTAATTCTTCGAGAAAATTTTTCTTTAATAGATTGTCATGACTCGTCCAAGTAATATATTTTCCTTTAGCAGATTGGTGACCTATATTTAAACTAATAGGTAACTTTTTATTTGTGGAATTGGAGATGATCTTAATTCTGGAATCTTTTTTCTGATATTTCTCTGATATTTCTAAACTTCTGTCTGTAGAACAATCATTAACTATAATCAACTCAAAATTCTGATAGGTTTGGGCGAGTATGCTTTCAATTGCTGAAATTAGATAATTCTCGCCATTATAAACAGGCAAAATGATCGAGATCAATGAAGATTTTTTATTTAGATTCATCAGTTTATATTAAAAGCAATAATGTTTATGCTAAGAAGTTTATAATTTAGAGATTGCTTTTTTAATAAAAATATATCCTTTTCCAGAAACTGTATTCAAAATAATCCAATTCGAATAATACCATATAGACTTATACTTTTTGTATGATCTTAGTATTCTTAATACTTTTAATTGAATATGTCTCAAAGAAGAACTTTTCTTTGACTCGTAAGAAAATCGGATAATTCGTTTTAAAGATCTTTTTATAATTTTTGAACTTGCAAAGTAACCAAGATCCTGCAACAAATAGATCTCATTATCTATTAATAGCTGTAAAGATGTTGATTGGTTTATAGAGTCCTTATGAATTCTTCTATAACAAAGATCCTCTTTAAGGTATTTCCCTTTAGTAGTATAGAAAAGATAGCGAGAAAAAAAGTTGTACTCCTGCCCCGATCTCAAATATTCATTAAATCTAATTTTTATACTTTCTTTTCTAAGCAAAGCATCATTTGTTATCCAGCCAATTCTTCCGGTTATAAAATTTTCTGGAGTAATAGATAGATCATAATCGAGCAAATAAGGTCTGGATTTATTTCCGTCTTTATCGAAATTAAGACTGTTCGCAATTACAAAGTCGAGTTCTGGCCTTAAAGCATCAACTTTTAGCTGAAGATTATCGGGCAGCATAAGATCATCACTATCAAACCAATTCACAAATTCTCCATTACACTTATCAAAACCATAGTTCCTACAAGAATTGGCACCTTTAGGAATATTTGAAGGCCTGAGGTAATAACAAAACCTCTTGTCCTTAGACACATAGGTATCTAATAAAGCATTGGTTTGATCTATAGAGCCATCATCTACAACAATACATTCCCAATTTTGATAAGTTTGAGAGCATATAGAATCTAAAGTTTCCCCAAGCAGATGTGCTCGGTTATAAGTAGGAATGATAATGGAAACTAATGGTTCTTGCAATATGATGAATTTAATCTTTTTCTATAAGATGTTACTAAGGGATTGGTATAAATAAAGTATTTCGATTTTAGAAGTTTTGGATATTTCAATGCGTATTCTAGCCAATCTAATAATACAAATTGTTTAAACCTTTCCTCGTCACCGAGATATTTAAAATAGATATAAGAATTTTTATAAAAATACTCTAAAACAGACATTTTTAAGTGATTGCTATAGGCCCATTTTAATAAGAAGCTAAACATTAATGCCATATTTCTTTTATAAAGAAAGGTTGAATATAAATGGAACACATTAGAATCATGCACACCACGAATACTTACAGGTCTATCTAAGATTCCGGCAACTAATTTGGCCTTTAAAGACATCTTTATCCACATATGAGTGTCTTCTGCAACTTTGAGTCTGTTATCAAAATAACCGACCATTTCAAAAATTTCACGTTTTACAGTTAGTCCATCCCCTGAAAAGTAACCAGCATCACCTTTGGGAGACATCTTATCAAATAATTCATTTGATTCAATTTGATATTGAATAGTGGTAAGTTTTAACCGCTCCTTTTCCTCCTCCGAGGCATTTCTATAAAAGTGAGCTCCAATTGCATTATAAATCCCATCAATACCAGAATCTTCTGCAAACAATCTTGCATCATTTTCGAATCTATTTTCCAAATAATAGTCATCTGCATCTAAAAATGCAATAAATGGATTAGTTGCCATTATAATTCCTAAATTCTTACTTGATGCCCTACCAAGATTTTCTCCATTAGGATGTTTATAAGTTCTGATTTTTGAATTTTCCTTTTCAAGTTTGGCAAGAATTTTCGAAGTATTATCAGTGCTTCCATCATCCACCACGATTACTTCCGCAACTTCCTTTTGATCTAAAGCTGATAAAATTGCCTTTTCAATATATAATTGAGCATTGTAAACTGGAATAATAACAGAGATTTTAAAATTCATAATACCTTTTCTATTCAGAAATTATCATTTAAGAATTTTTAATTCAAGGATAGTTTTTCACAAATCTATCTATTTCAAATTGAATAGGTTATAATGAAGTAGATTGTGAAATATAAAGCTTATAATTTGTTATCTACTACTATATTAGATTTCTCATAATTATCGCCCTTATAGATAAATATCAGATTGTGGTAAAAATGCATGGATACAATTTTCTTATCAAAATAGGTTTGCTCATAGTTAGGGATTATAAACTCTTGATTATTTAAAGAATCTGTAAAGCTTTTAAAAAAATTCATCATGGTTTTGGGATTGTTTAGGTCTTTACTATCTCCCCCATAATGCTCCCAATAAGAGGTCTGTGTATCTTCTACTACATAGATTCCCCCATCTTTTAATTTGGGAAATAATATTTTAAAAGATTCTATAACATGCTCATTCATATGGCTGCCGTCATCTATAACAATATCTATTTCACCAATTTCATTACAAACAGTTTCAAGAAAATCTTTATCAACCTGACTTCCTTTAAAGATCTTAATATTTTTTTCCTGAAGTGCTGACTTGTCGTATATATCTATACTGAAGATCTTCGCTAACGGAAAATATTTTTTCCACATTCTAAGAGACTCCCCTCCTTGAAGAGGATTCTTCATACCACCAACACCTATTTCAAGTAAATTAATTTTTTTAGACCTAAACTTTTTAAAGTGATTTTGGTAATGCTCGGTATAAAAATGTTCTCCAACTTTATCTGTACCATAAATATGACCAAGCTTTGTTAGATTGTTTCTGTAAACATATGCTTGAATATCTTTAAGCTCTTTTTTTAATTTCTTTCTGGTATGAAGAGACAATTTACTTTTGATATATCTAATAATCATTTTAAATTCTTGATTTATTAATTTTTAATTGCCATTTCGATAAAATCCTTACAACTCCTAAAAACCGATTTTAATCGTACGCTTGAGAAATTTTTTAAATTCATAGTAACCATAGTTCTGAAAATAAAGTTGCCCAAGTTTAAATTTATAAGATAAGGTATAAGCACCACTACTATCTAATACTTTTTCATATTCTCTAATAAGCTTAAGACGTGCTTCTAAATTAAAAAGACTCAACTTCTCTATTACTAGATAATTAAGAAATTGTTTCTTTGCCAGCTCTTTTTCATGAAGATTATCAGTTCTTCCTGATATATTAACACTAGATTTTCTAACATAAACTGTAGCTTCATTAATAGAATATATTTTTTTAGCTTCTGAAAAATCAAACCAAGCCCTATCGTCACTATACCATGCAAGTGGATAAGATTGAAATCCTTTGTTCTTATATACTTCTTTAGAAAAAATATATTCTGATAACGAGCTCCTTGATAAACCTATAAATTTTTTGAAATAAGAGTCTTCAGCTTTTTCCCAAACTGGATGACTATATATTTTACTAACCAATTTTGAATCTTCAGATATAATTTGAGAGGAAAATCTGATAACATCTGTTTTTCCATTAAAAAATTCAAAATGTTTGTAAAAAGATTCCACCATATTAGTATCAAGAACATCATCATCACCCAAGATCATTATCCAATCTTCATTATTTATAAGCTCTATGCATCTTGCCCATTGCTGTGTTAGATCTTCTTGACCTATATTTTGACTGAATTTATGATAAACCTTATCTACATCAATTAAATAATTATTAATCAATTTAATAGGATCGGCTGGAGAAGCATCGTTTCCAATATATACTTTGAAATTTTTATTTGTTTGATTTGCTAATGATGATAATGTCTCCTCAAAAAAATCAATTTTAAAAAAAGGTATTATGATAGCTAGCATCAATTTTATAAATTAAAAGCCCAATAATATTTAAAATTATTATTCGGCTTATTTATTAAGTATTCTATTATTTTTTACCATATTGGACGGTTCATCATTTGAACCTTTATAAATAAAAATTAAATTATGATAGAATTGAATAGATATTATGTTTTGGTCATAATAGGTGGGTTGATACTCCTCAATAAGCATTTCTTGATAATTTAAACTGTGAACTAATGATTTAAAGAAATTAATTGCTGTATCAGGATTATCTAAATTTTTACTATCTCCTCCATAGTCTGGCCAGTATGAAGTTTGAATATCTTCAACAACATATATTCCTCCATTTTTCAATTTTGGAAATAAAAGTTTAAATGATTCAATAATATGCTCATTAATATGACTGCCATCGTCAATTATAATATCTGGGCATCCAGATGTTTTTAAAACTTTTTCTAAAAAATAATTATCGACTTGGCTTCCTTGGAATGTTTTAATTCTTTTTTCATTCAATTTCGATTTATCATATATATCAATTCCATAAATTTCACCTTTTTTGAAGAATTCTTTCCACATTCTAAGTGAAGCACCACCATAATTTATATTTGAATATCCCCCTATCCCTATCTCTAATAAAATGATTTTTTCATTTCTTAGCGATTTAAAATGGCGTTCATAATGTGGTGTATAAAAATGCGCTCCCCATTTGTCACACCCATTGGATATTGCAATATTTGTGAGATTTCTATTTTTAATATACTTATATCTAATAAATCTAAGTTTTTGAGATAGGCTCATGGAAAATTTGCGAATATTTTTCTTTAACATTATTTTATTGATAATCATATGAATAAAAAGTTCTTAAAAATCTATAAATTAAATTTAATTCAATCTAAAACTTTAATATTTGACTGAAAAAATATATCTCCCCAATACTTATTCCAATTAAGCAAATAATCCTTTTCATAGCTTTCGTTATAGATTTCAAATCCTATAGCTTCATAAGCATGGTCCAATACCTCTATATCTCCACCCTCCAAATTACCCTTTGAAATTGAAAAATGCATGTAATATTCACCTATTGATAGGTTATGGTTAAAAATAGAAAGTTCTATTTTTAAATTATCTTTATTCATTAAAAATGGTTTAGAGAAGAAAGACCCAATAGCATGATCACTTATATTACAAATAGTCCCGGTAACTATAACTGATTCAAGAATCCTTTTATTCAGCTTTAGATCAATCTTAAATCTAAGTTCTTCTCGTATTAGATTATGCGTCTGAATACTTGAAACTTTCGACAGTTGTATTTCTCTTGAAGTATTAGTACGTCGATGATTATCTGTTATTTTAGTTTCTGTTCTACTTATAATTTTAGAACTAGATAAATATTCCTCAATTACATGTGCTATGTCGCCAGTAGCTGTAACCATCCCATTTTCTAGAAGAATACCACGATCACACAAACTTTTTACTGCTACCATATTATGGCTAACAAATAAAACAGTTCTTCCTTGGGCATGAGATAAATCTTGCATCTTCCCGATTGCCTTCTTCTGGAATTCAGCATCACCTACAGCTAAAACTTCATCTATTACTAATATTTCTGGCTCTAAATGGGCTGCTACCGCAAATGCTAATCGTACCGTCATCCCACTGCTATAACGCTTAACAGGAGTATCTATATACATTTCGCAACCGGAAAAATCTATAATCTCATCAAGTTTACTAGTGATTTCAGACTTGGTCATTCCTAGAATAGCTCCATTTAAATAGATATTCTCTCTTCCGGTTAATTCCGGATGAAAGCCAGTACCTACCTCTAATAAAGAAGCTATTCGTCCTTTTGTCTTTATAATTCCGGTGGAAGGCGCTGTAACTCTGGAAAGAATTTTTAAGAGCGTAGATTTACCCGCCCCATTTTTACCTATAATGCCAAGAACTTCACCTTGCTTTACCTCAAAATTTATATCTTTTAATGCCCATACGTAATCTCCAGCAGCTTTAAGACTTCTATCATTAACTCCTCCTATTTTTAAATATGGGTCTTCCTTGCCTCTTAGACTATGCCACCATCTATTAAGGTCATGACTTAAAGTGCCCGTACCTACAGTTCCTAGACGGTATTGTTTTGAAATGTTTTCGGCTTTTAATATAACAGACATTTAGGATGGATTTAATACTAATATTATAATTAATGTTTGGGATTTTTATAAATAATAACCTGACTTCTCGCAAATATTCTATTAAAAGAAGGAGGAAGTTTTCTTTCCCAAACAAATGCTTTCTTTCTAAATGATCTTTGATTAAAACTCTTAGGAAGTACCCTATGAAACCTTTCAAGAGTTCCAAGATTAATAATCTTTACATCTTTAAAATATTTTGAGCCTAACTTTCTGAAATGATTATTACTGTTATCTCTTTCTGGATGCGGATCATTAGCTTTCCATATTTTAAAAGTATTTTTAGAAAATTTTGAGGGTCTTCCGGGAACCGGAATATGCCATCTTATCTCATCTAATACTCTACTATTTACGGCAGGTTCAAAAAATCTAGATTCTCCATTTTTAGATAATAATGAACTTATTTTCTTGAAAAACTCAATTTCAATCAAATGTGTAAGATGATGTAAAAATGCCTTCCCCACAACGTAGTCAAAGTCATTTTCTTTAAAATCTGCAGTTAAGAAATCACCTTCAATAAATACTATTGGATGAGTAAAATTGTATAACTCATTCACTTTTGCAATGATCTTGCCACTCTTGGAAGAAATATCATTAGCATATACCTCTGCTCCCAATGCAGCCATGATTGCGGCATTCGCACAATCTCCACATCCAAGTTCTAAAACTTTTTTACCAACTATCTTATTCTGAAAATCATCATGATATAAACCCACCCAACTGGTATCTGTAGCAGTGGCATCTGCTAAAAAAACATCCAGCTTATTAAGCCTTTTAAGAATGCCATTTACTTCTGCATCTAAAAATTGATATTTCTGATCGTAAAATTCTATATTCTTTTTTTGATTATCATCCATAATTTAGAACTCTATTTGATACCACTCTTAAACGGTATCTATAAATGTTTTTTCAGTACGGTTAAAAATGATCAAACCTATTAGAAAAAGGACTATCGATATTATTAATGCATAAAAGAATCCCCACCATGTAAAAACACCGTAGTCCAGGATCATATATCTAAAGCCTTCAACGATCTGTGTTAATGGATTATATTCTACTATCCAAGCATAATCTGGTTGGCCTTTTTGCACTTCGCTTAGCGGGTATGGAACCGCAGAAACATACATCAATAAGCTTACTGCAAAACCTACTAAAACCGATAAGTCTCTATACTTAGTAGTAAATGCGGAAATTATCATTCCGGCTCCCAATCCCAATAATGCAATCATTATAACATATATTGGAAATAATAATAAATTTAAATTGGGTGAAATATCTGTTCCTTTAATAACAAAATAGATATAAAAGAAAATTAAGATGCAAAGTTGAATCCCTAATTTTAGTAAGTTTGAAAATGTGGTACTTAAAGGCATTATGAATCTTGGGAAATAAACCTTTCCAAATAAGCCTTTATTGCTTACAAAGGTATTCGAAGTACCTGTTAAACACTGACTAAAATAATTCCAAGCAGTAATCCCTGTTAAATTAAAAAGAAAAGCAGGAACAACACCTGTTTGGATATTAGCGATATTATTAAATACCAATGTAAAAGTAATCGAGGTAAACAGTGGTTGAATAAAATACCATAATGGTCCTAAAACAGTTTGCTTATACACCGTTACGATATCTCTCTTTACAAAAAGAAATAAAAGGTCTTTATAACGCCAAATTTCTTTAAAGTTGAGGTCAAATAATTTATGTTTAGGCGTGATCTCGTAAAGCCAGTCCGAATTAATTTCTTTCAAGATGGGGATTTTAATATTTCTATTAAACTGTCTAATACTAATAAAGATATTAATAAATTGCAGCAGTACTCTCTTTGAGCAAATTTATCTTATTAAATTTTATCAACCCATGATTTCAAATAGAATATTCACCTATTAGCCCATAATGATTTTTAATTCTATTCCCTTTTTACTTTTTCTTCCAGTTCTTTTTATTCTTTATTGGTTTGTATTCAAAAAGGTGAGCTATCAAAACATACTATTATTAGTAGCTAGTTATTTCTTCTATGGATGGTGGGATTATAGATTTCTTTTGCTAATAGCAGGAAGTACGTTGGTAGATTTTTCTATTGCAATTGCCATTTATAAGAATGAAATTAAAAAGTGGAGAAAAGGTTTACTCCTTTGTAGTATAGCCTGTAACCTATTGTTACTAGGGTATTTCAAATATCTTAACTTTTTTATAGAGAGCTTTATAGAACTCGGAAATTCTATTGGACTCTCTTCAGATTACAACACCTTACAAATTATACTTCCTGTAGGAATTTCCTTTTATACTTTTCAAACACTAAGCTATACTATAGATGTATATAGAAAAGAAATAAAACCCACCTCCAACTTTATAATATTTGCAACCTATGTCTCATTTTTTCCACAATTGGTTGCAGGCCCAATAGAAAGAGCTAAACATTTATTGCCACAATTTATTAATTCTCGAAAATTCGATCTTAATAATGCCAAAAGCGGGATACAATTAATTATTTGGGGACTTTTTCAAAAAATGGTGATTGCAGATAATTGTGCAACCTTCGTTAACGCAATTTTCAACTCTTATGATAGACTTGATAGTTTAAGTTTATTGCTTGGCGCATTTTACTTTGCATTTCAGATCTATTGTGATTTTGCGGGCTATTCAAATATTGCCATAGGAACGGCTAGATTGTTTGGGTTTGACTTGATGAGAAATTTCAATTACCCTTATTTTTCAAAAAATATTAGTGAATTTTGGCGAAGATGGCATATTTCTTTATCTACTTGGTTCAGAGATTACCTATATATTCCATTAGGTGGTTCCAGAGGGAGTAAGCTTCAGCAATTAAGGAACGTATTTATCATATTTCTAGTGAGTGGATTTTGGCATGGCGCTAATTGGACATTTATAGCTTGGGGTGGTCTGCATGCCTTATTTTTTGCACCTATTTTATTTAAACGGTCTAGAACAAATTTAATGGTTAAAGAAAAAGAGCATACTACAAATACATTTGGAGACCTTATTAGAATTTTATTCACTTTTTTTATTACCTGTATTGCGTGGGTATTTTTTAGATCATCAACTATCTCCGACAGTTTTGAATATTTGAAAAGGATTATAAACAATCATTCCTTTAAAATAGAATATTTAACAATAGAAAGGTATAGTGTAGAAATGGTGCTATTAATCGTGATTTTTATAATAATTGAATGGTTCAATAAATCTAAAGAACAACCTTTAAGTGGAAAATTTGAACTTTTAAAAACCATTTCAATAATATGGATGATCCTTCTTTTTGGAGTATTTTCAGATCATTCCACCTTCATTTACTTTCAATTTTAAAATGAAAAAATTCCTATTATATATTTTATCTATCCTTTTTATTACTATTACGAGTCTTTATTTGTTGGATTTTATCTACACTTATGGTTATCACCATGGAACACCAAGAAATAAAATTTCTCACTTAATGCAGAGCGAAAATGATACTATAGATTATATATTTATTGGATCTTCAAGAGTAGACAATACCGTAAATGCAGATATAATTTCATCCATTACCGGAAATAGTGCTATAAACTTAGGATTTCAAGGGGCAAAAACAGATGATTATCTAATTATCTTAAAACTGCTAAAGGATAGAAGCATTCATTCCAAGCAGATTTTTATTCAAGTAGATTACGTTTATAATATAGATGGTAACTCGGAAATTCTGAAGAGTGAATTTATGCCCTATATAAACAATAAAGTGATCTCTGCAGTTATAAAAGAAAGAGATCCTGAATATTTTCAACTAAAGTATATCCCATTTTATCGATACCTAAAATATGATTACAAAATTGGCTTTAGAGAATTCTTTAATTCAATTAGTGGTAAAAAAAACAGAATAGATCTCAAAAATGGATACTTTCCAAAATATGGTAGTACTAGTCAAAAATTATCTTCCACTTTACCAGATCATATTATTAGTCATAATACTAATATCAATAAAATTAATTCTTTTGCTAAAAAAAATGACTTATCTATAATCTATTTTATGGCTCCATTTTGTCCAAATACAAAGAACTTAAATTATTCCAAAAAATTAAAAAGCAAACTTCCAATATTTTTAGATTTCTCAGATGTATTCCCCCATCAAGATGATTATTTTTATAATTGCAGCCATTTAAACGATGAAGGCGCTACAGAATTCAGTAAAATTTTAGCTAAAGATATTTTAACTTTAAAAGAAGAATCATTTTAATTATTCAAAATTCCTCATCGCCTTTCTCCATACCTTTTTTAGTTGAGCTATTTTTCCAGGAACTTCCCCATAGGCATTATATTTATTATAAGAATAACCATAACCATAACCATAGCCATAACCATAACCATAACCATAACCATATTTTGCTCGATGCTGAAAATAATTTAGAACAAAGCTGATGCTTTTAACTTCTCCTTTATTATATTTCTCGTTAATGGACTCTAGCATTCCTCTTTTAGTGTAGTCTTGTCTTATTAAATACAAGGTAGCATCTGCATACTTCACCAAGTTCATAGCATCGGCCACTATCCCAATTGGCGGAGTATCCATGATAATGTAATCGTACTTTGCTTTCAGTTCTGCCATCATCACCTCCATCTGGTCACTCATCAATAGTTCAGAAGGATTTGGGGGAATTGGACCAGCAGTTATTACATCCAAAAAAGGTATTTTACTAGACTGAATAATTTCATCTACAGTATTATTACCTATTAAATAGTTAACAACACCTAGATCATTATCCAGTTCAAAATCATCGAAAATCTTTGGTTTACGTAGATCCAAACCAAGCAAAACGGTCTTCTTTTCACTAAGAGCAAAAACAGTAGCCAAATTCATAGCACAAAATGTTTTTCCTTCCCCAGAAACAGATGAGGTGATCATCACAGTTTTGGAACCCGTAACACTTAACTTTTTATACATGAATTGAAGACTACTCCGAATACCCCTAAAACTTTCAGAAATAGCAGATTTAGGCTTTTCAAAAACAACCAGATTTGATTCCACTTTATTCTTCCCAATCAACCCTAAAATAGGAATTGGAGATAATCTTGAAACTTCCTGAGCATTTAATACATTAGTATTCAGGAAAACTATAAGAAATACAAATACTAAAGGGATCACAGCACCTACCAACAAAGCCATTACGTAATTTAACTGCGTATTTGGTCCAATTTGACCTCCACCAGTATCTTTAGCCCCATCTATGATCATTACATCACTAACATTTGCAGCTTTAATTAAACTCGCCTCACTTCTCTTTTCCAAAAAGAGATTGTAAGTTTTTTCACTAATACTATATTTTCGCTGGATCTTTAAAAGATCTTGTTCTTCTTGGGGTAATTTCTTAATTGCGGCTTCAGATTGTGCTATTTGCCCGTTAATGGACCTTAATTCTCCTTGCAAAAGCCCTGTAGAAGAACTGATGTTTTCTAATAATACGCTTTTAATAGAATTGATCTGTCTATCTATATCTGCAAAGACAGGAGAATTCTCCTTTAATGAATATTGATATTTGCTGCGCTCTTGAGATAATTCCAAGATCTTACCTACTCCAGAAGTGATACTTCCTTCAGAGATTCCAGCTACAGATGGCGCTGGAACATTACTATAATCTGTCTTGGTTTGCAGATAACTTTCTAACGTACTAAAATAAGCTAGCTGCCTTCGAATATCTTCCTTTCTAACATCGAAGCCTGCCAATTTTGAGGAAATTTGAGAACTTTCTGCAGAAATATCTAAAATAGAGTTATCATTTCTAAAGTCATTTAGTTCATTTTCTACATCTTTTAATTCCCTTGATTTTACCGCCAAACTGCTATCAATAAATCTAATAGTTTTGGTAGCAAATAAATTTTTTCGTTCCAACATATTATCACTCAGCACCCCGACTGTACCATTCAGATATTCTACTATTCTTGCCTTATTACCCCCTGCCATGGATAAATTAAGCATAGAACCATTCATATTATCCGCTCCAATACCCACACCCCGATATTGGCCTACAGCACTATCAAAATTCATAAAGCTGATGTAAAAAGGAATGCCTACTTGTAGAGCCTGATTACTTCTATTTATAACACCGCTAAAAAAAGGAAGTTGGATAGGTTCCCCAAGCTTAAAATCTCTGCTAAAATTCTGGGCATCCAGACTTAAGTATCCTTTTTCTTTAGTCCCGTAATTTTGTGTAGCAACAGAAGCTGGAAGATTCGCTTTTAAAATAAAAGTGTCTTCAGATATAAAAGTAATTATAATTGGTAAACCTACAGCCTGAAAACGCGTTGTATCAACTGCAATCGTAAAAGGTGTACTTCCATAAGCATCCACTCTTTGATATTCCCCATCCTTTAAATATTGTAAATAATACTGAAGTTTTTCGACAACCTCTTCATTGTGAGATCTTGATTTTAATATTGTGGTAGCAGTACTAACTTTATCTGAGACTCCTCCCCAATTAAATGTTAGACTTGTATTTGTAGTGAAAAAAGGATTCTGATCATCTTTAATGGAAATTGAATTTCCTAATTGATATACAGGTAATTTCCTTACATTATTATAATAGGCTACCGCCATACTAATAGCCACAGAAACCAAAATGAGTTGCCAATAACTTAAGATCTTAAGGAGAAAGCCTTTAAAGTCGAAAGTAGAACCCACATCGGAAATATGATCATCTTCATTTGCCATAATTATCTTGTGAAAATTAAGATTACAGAAGTAAGTAAAGTAACTACCCCTACGATATCTCTCGCAGTCGCCAGCCCTGTGGTTCCAAAGCCTAAAGCCTTTTGAGGTAATGGATCTACTAATATGAGATCGTTCGGTTGGATGTAATAATATGGGCTTTTAGTTGATGCTATCGTTGTAAGATCTATACTATGAATTTTTTCTCCGCCAGGGTATTGCCTAATGATTTTCACATTGGTCATATCTCCATATTCTGTGATTCCTCCTGCATTCGCAACCGCCTCCATGATGGTCACCTGCTCTTTATAAACAACTTGGCTACCAGCCCTAATTTCTCCTAAGGTTGTATAACGTATTCCTGCAAGTTTCACCGTTACAAAAATATTCGCCTCGCTTTTAAAATATTGATCCAATAACTCTTTTTCTATTCTTTCTCGTACTTCATCTACCGTAAAACCCATCACATTGATCTCTCCTAAAGAAGGAATTCTAATATTCCCATGAGAATCTACCAAAAAACCATCATAGTATAATCGTTCCTCTCCGGTAGCACTTACATTAGCTTCATTAATAGGATTAAACATCCCAACCAATTCCTGATCAAGCGCTTTTACACGAATGCTTAAAAGATCATTGATCTGGATTCTATAAGGTTTTTGAAGACGTTGAATCTGAATTATACTATCTACCGCAGTTTCATCCTGTTGTAAATAGGTGATCTTTTTTGTAGAAATACATGAAGTGAAACTTAAAACAACAATTCCAATGAATACCAATAATTTATAGTTCATAAGCGGATATCGATGTAAATAAATTTAACAACACTAGATGTAGGGGCAAGTTTATGCGATTCATAACATTTAAATATACCATGAAAGTTAGACTAGAAAAACAAATATAGCGGTTGTGGGCTAATAATAAAACTAATCTTCTTTTAACTCGGCAAATTCTAGCTATTTTTGCAAAAAAATTATTCTGTGAATTACTTATCGGTTGAAAATATAGCTAAATCTTTTGGTGAAAACCCATTATTCTCCAATATCTCCTTCGGAATTAATGAAGGACAAAAAGTAGGTTTCGTAGCCAAAAACGGAACAGGTAAAACCACTTTGCTTCATATTTTGGCAGGCACAGAATCTCCAGATGACGGTAGAGTGGTTTACAGAAAAGACATTACTTCTGCATTCTTAGCACAGGAACCAGATTTGGATCCTAATCTAACAGTTGAAGAAACCATATTTGCATCAGACAATGAAATAATGCGGGTGATTGCTAAATACGAAAAAGCATTAGAAAATCCAGATGATACAGATGCTTACCAAAAAGCTTTCGAGCTTATGGAAATGCATCAAGCATGGGATTTTGAAACTCAATATACTCAGATCCTTTTCAAGATGAAATTGGATCAATTAGATAAGAAAGTTGGAGACCTTTCGGGAGGGCAAAAGAAACGTCTTGCCCTAACCGTGATGCTTTTAAGCAAACCAGATTTTATTATTCTAGATGAGCCAACCAACCATTTAGATCTGGATATGATAGAATGGTTAGAAGAATTCTTTAAAAAAGAAAATTTCACCATTTTCATGGTTACTCACGATAGGTATTTTTTAGAAAATGTGTGTAATGAGATTGTAGAATTAGAAGACGGAAATCTTTATACCTACAAAGGAAATTATTCCTATTATTTGGATAAAAAAGACGCAAGAATAGAGGTAGATCAAATAAATACCGATAAAGCAAAGCAACTTTTTAAAAAGGAATTAGATTGGATGCGCAGGCAACCAAAAGCCAGAACTACCAAGTCTAAATCTAGAATAGACGATTTCCATGAAATTAAGGATCGTGCTTCGAAAAGAAGGAAAGATCACCAAGTTCAATTGGAAATCAATATGGAACGTCTTGGAAGTAAAATCGTTGAGATCCATAAAATATCTAAAAGTTACGAAGGCAAACAACTCTTAAATAAATTTGAGTACAACTTTCAAAAAGGGGAACGCATTGGAATTATTGGAAAGAACGGAACCGGAAAATCTACATTTTTAAATATTTTAACTGGAGCTATTAAACCAGATTCCGGAAAAGTAATTATTGGAGACACCATTAAATTTGGATATTATACTCAAGGAGGAATTCAAGCCAAACCGGGACAAAAAGTAATAGATGTAATTCGCGAGTTTGGAGATTTTATTCCCTTGCAAAAAGGAAGACAAATTTCGGCGCAACAGCTGTTAGAACGTTTTCTTTTTGACCGTAAAAAGCAATATGACTTTGTAGAAAAGTTAAGTGGTGGGGAACGAAAAAGGCTTTATTTATGTACCGTACTTATTCAGAATCCTAACTTTTTAATTCTGGATGAACCTACGAACGATCTGGATATTGTAACCTTAAATGTTTTGGAGAATTTCTTATTAGATTTCCCTGGGTGCTTAGTTGTTGTTTCTCACGATAGGTATTTTATGGATAAAATTGTAGATCACCTGTTTGTTTTTCAAGGAAATGCTCAAGTTGAAGATTTTCCAGGAAATTATTCCGATTATCGCGAATATGAGAATAGCCAGATTTCAGAAAAGAATGGAAATTCAAAAAAAGCTGAGGTAAAAGCCACTATCACAAAAACTGAAAGCAAACAAGAGAGCGGACTTACTTATAATGAAAAGAAAGAATTCAATAAGCTCGAAAAAGAAATAGCAAATTTGGAAAAGAAGAGAGAGAAAATTCAACAGGAATTTCTAGAACCTTTAAGCACAGATCAAATCGCCAATAAGTCTATAGAGCTTAAAGAAGTTGAAGACGCCATTGAAAATAAAACAGAGCGCTATTTTGAATTGGGGGCTAAAGATTCATAATTTCGTGTTTCGTGTTTCGGGTTTCGGGTTTCGGGTTTCACAAAATAAGTCTATATAATTTTCGTCATGCTGAACTAGTTTCAGCATCTCAGTTAAATTGATTATTAGACCCTGAAACAAGTTCAGGGTGACGTAAACTAAAATTGCTAAAATTAATTCCCAAAGAAATTGCACCAGGTAATAGCCTACATAAAATTCCTATTTCGCTCTACTAATCAGCATGGGGTACACTCCCCTTTTGTTTATAATTTACTTACCCAAAGTCTTTATTTACAAGAAAAAAAACCTGCTTTCAAAAAAATACAAGATTATTATAAAGCAGTTCTAAGCGATGATAAATTTATTAAAGTAACCGATTTTGGTGCCGGAAGTCGGGTCTTTAAGTCCAATAAGCGCCAAGTTGCTGCGATTGCCAAAAATGCTGGTATTTCTCTAAAAAGAGCAATCCTTTTAAATAAATTGGTTTCTTATTTTCAATTTAAAAACGGGCTAGAATTAGGAACTTCAGTAGGGATTTCTTCCGCTTCTATCGCAATGAACAACAAAATTCAACTCAATACTCTCGAAGGTTGTCCTGAAACAGCTAAGATTGCTCAGAAATATTTTAAAGAATTCAATTTAAAAAATATCGATCTCCAAATAGGTGAATTTAGCACCCTAGTAAACGCTTTTACAGAAAAAATAGATTTTATATATTTCGATGGAAATCATCAGAAAGAACCCACTTTAAAATATTTTAATCAGTTGCTTCCTTTGGCTCATAATAATTCAGTTTTTATATTTGATGATATTCATTGGTCTAAAGAAATGGAAGAAGCTTGGGAAGATATTAAAGCAAATCCAAAAGTACGGGTTACTATAGATAGCTTTTTTTGGGGAATAGTTTTCTTCAGAAAAGAGCAAGAAATAGAGCATTTTACCATTCGCTTGTAACAAAAACAAAAAGCGAACGTCCTATTGTCGCAATACATTTATTGGAATATAATTATGAGCAAGGTTATAGACATTCACAACATTACCCGAGACTTTCCTTTAGGTCAAGAGATTATTAAAGTTTTAAAAGGGATAGATCTTGAAATAGAAAAAGGCGAATATGTTGCTATTATGGGGCCTTCCGGTTCTGGAAAATCAACTTTAATGAACCTCTTAGGCTGTTTGGATACGCCGACTTCCGGTCAATATGTTTTGAACGGAAATGATGTTAGCAAGATGAGTGATGATGAGCTTGCAGAAATAAGAAACAAGGAAATTGGCTTTGTATTCCAAACCTTTAATTTATTACCGCGTACTACTGCTCTGGAAAATGTTGCATTGCCAATGGTCTATGCGGGTTTCTCTAAAACCGAACGTAAAACTCGTGCGGAAGAAGTACTTACAAATGTTGGACTAGCCGATAGAATGGACCATAAACCCAATCAACTCTCTGGAGGACAACGTCAGCGTGTGGCAGTAGGAAGAGCATTAGTGAATAAACCTTCTATTATTCTTGCCGATGAACCTACCGGAAACTTAGATTCTATAACTTCTTTGGAGATTATGAATTTATTTGATGAAATTCATGCAGCGGGAAACACCGTTATTTTGGTAACCCACGAAGAAGATGTCGCAAACCACGCTCATAGAATTATAAGACTTAGAGATGGTCTTGTTGAAAGTGATGTTCGAAAAGAAGTTTCAAATTCTATAAATTAAAGACTTCTCGACATCGCTCGAAGTGACAAAACTCTTTAATGTTTTCCTGAGCTTGTTAAAGAACCTCATTTAAGAAACTTATTTCTCTACAAGAAATTCCTCATCCCCGCGGAATGACAAAATACGCAAATGTCATTTTGAACGTAGTGAAGAATCCCATTGGAGCAACATCCTCCTTTATAAGAGATTCCTCCGGCTGTCTGAATGGCAAAATACGCAAATAACATTCTGAACCTAGTGAAGAATCTCAATGAAGAAATGTCTCTATTAAAAAGAAATACCTCCTATCGGGATGACAAATCAGAAAAAGTATTCGTGGCAAATACTAATTTCTATAAATAGATTCTTCCGCACATTGAAATGCCAAACTTTGCAAATTTCATCCTGAATGGAGCAAAGTGAAATGAAGAATCTTAATAAAAGTCACTTTATCGCATTAATGACTTCTCGACTTCGCTCGAAGTGACAAAACCCTTTCATATTTTCCTTACTTGTCGAAAAATTTCATTTAAGAAACTTATTCCTTTACAAGAAATTCCTTCTCCTGTCGGAATGATATAATTGAACTTGGCATTTAAAGTTCATTTTATTACCTTGTATTAAATTCATCTAAAAATGATTGATTTTGACAGGGAAACCTGGATTTATTTATTGATTATTGCAGCTGTAATCACCTATTTTCTTTGGAATAAAGGCAGTGCAAGTAGAAATCGTAAGCTCAAAAAGAACAAGAATTTTAGGATGCGCTATTTAGAGCGTAAAAAGAAAAAGAAAGTCAGTTAGAGAGGTTTAAATATTCACAGATTATAGCATATAAAAAGCATTTTAAATGTTTTTCCCTTCATTTCCTTTATACTCCTTTTCCTTAATTATCTTCTTTGAATGTTTGTATCTTTGAATTGCTCAAAAAAAAATTGACATGAAAATATACACCAAGACTGGCGACAAAGGCACTACGTCTCTTTTTGGAGGAACCAGAGTTCCAAAACATCATATAAGAATTGAAAGTTACGGAACCGTAGATGAATTAAACTCCCATATTGGTTTGGTAAAAGACCAAAAAGTAGGCGATCATACTCGCGAGATTTTAAATAGAGTTCAAGATAGACTATTTACTTTAGGAGCAATACTTGCCACAGATCCAGAAAAAGCAACTTTAAAAAGTGGACAAGAGCGTCTAAACATCCCAACTATTACAGAAGAAGACATTAAACTTCTAGAAAATGAAATGGATTCTATGAATGAGGATCTTCCAGAAATGACTCATTTTGTACTTCCTGGCGGTCATCCTTCAGTGTCAATTTGTCACATCACTCGTTGCGTCTGCCGTCGTGCAGAACGCTTATCAACAGCGCTTTATGAATTAAGTCCGTTTGATGAATTGGTTTTAAAATACTTAAACAGGCTCTCTGACTACCTATTTGTGCTGGCACGGAAATTGTCCAAAGACTTACATGCAAATGAGGTAAAATGGATTCCTGAAAAGAGGAGTTAACCAACTTGAAATTATTCAGCTAAAATTGGAGATTTCATCTAGAAATTGACGTTTTAAACTATGTTCTTATCATTATTGAATAAATAATAGATTTTTTACTTGCCCATTACGACAAAAAAATTATTTTTGCAAAAAATAAACACCGATTAATCAATGTATTGGACTTTAGAATTAGCATCTTATTTAAGTGATGCACCTTGGCCGGCAACAAAAGATGAGTTAATAGATTATGCTATTCGAACTGGAGCTCCACTAGAAGTAGTAGAGAACCTTCAGTCCATTGAAGACGAAGGAGATTCTTATGATTCTATCGAAGAGATTTGGCCCGACTATCCTACAGACGAAGATTACCTTTGGAATGAGGATGAATATTAGAAAAACATAACATGTAAATATTAAAAAGTCTCCTACAAGAGGCTTTTTTTTTGCGTACATTTGAACCATATAAACACGAAAAACTATGAGTTTTTTAGATTCTGTATTAAAAGTTTTTGTTGGAGATAAATCCAAGAAAGACGTTAAAGAAATACAACCAATTGTAGAGAAAATTAAAGCTCTTGAAAAAGAGTTCGAAGCACTTTCTTTAGATGAATTAAGAAGTAAGACCGTTACTTTTAGAAATAAAATTGCTGAAGCTACCGCAGATATTCGAAAGAAAATTGAAGTCTTAAACAGCGAAGCTGATGCTTCTGAAGATATTACCCGAAATGAAGATATTTATGCAGAAGTTGATGCATTAAAAGATGAAATGTATAATGTCACCGAAACTGTTCTTGATGACATTCTTCCAGAAGCTTTTGCTACTGTAAAAGAAACAGCTAAACGTTTTGTTCATAATCCTAAATTAAAAGTTACTGCTTCTGCTTTCGATAGAGAAATCTCTGCAGAAAAAGACTATGTAGAATTAGAAGGAGACCATGCTATATGGAGCAACTCTTGGGATGCTGCCGGGAAGCCCATTACTTGGGACATGATTCATTATGATGTTCAGTTAATTGGTGGTGTTGCAATGCACCAAGGGAAAATTGCTGAGATGCAAACTGGGGAAGGAAAAACACTTGTTGCAACTCTTCCTATGTACTTAAATGCACTTAGCGGAAATGGAGTACACCTTGTAACCGTAAACGACTACTTGGCAAAAAGGGATAGTGCCTGGATGGCTCCTATTTTTCAGTTCCACGGAATTAGTATCGATTGTATAGATTATCACCGTCCAAACTCTGCTGCAAGACGCAAAGCTTATAACGCAGATATTACTTACGGAACGAATAATGAATTCGGTTTCGATTATTTAAGAGATAACATGTCTCATGCTCCAGATGATTTGGTGCAGCGTCCTCATAATTTTGCAATTGTAGATGAGGTGGATTCTGTATTAGTAGATGATGCTAGAACTCCATTGATTATTTCAGGGCCAATCCCAAAAGGAGATATTCACGAATTTGAACAATTGAAACCTGCAATTCAAAATATTGTAGAGGTACAAAGAAGTCATTTAATTAAGGTGTTAGCTGAAGCTAAAAAATTAATAGCTGCTGGAGATACTAAAGAAGGTGGTCTTCAACTTTTAAGAGTATTTAGAGGTTTACCAAAAAATAAAGCACTTATTAAGTTTTTGAGTGAAGAAGGAATTAAACAATTGCTTCAGAAAACAGAAAATCAATACATGGCAGATAACAATCGTGAGATGCCAAAAGTAGATGAGGAACTTTATTTTGTAATTGAAGAAAAAAACAATCAGATAGACCTTACCGATAAAGGGGTAGAGTTTTTATCTGGTAAAGACGATCCAGACTTTTTTGTAATGCCAGAAATTGGGATGGAGATCTCTAAGATTGATAATGAAGGACTAAGTAAAGAAGAAGAAGTAGAGAAAAAAGAAGAGCTTTTCCGTGAATACAGTGTGAAAAGTGATCGAATCCATACCATGCGCCAATTGTTAAAGGCCTATACCTTATTTGAAAAGGACACAGAATATGTGGTAATGGAGAACAAAGTGAAGATTGTAGATGAGCAAACTGGTCGTATCATGGATGGTAGAAGATATAGCGATGGTTTACACCAGGCTATTGAAGCTAAAGAAAACGTGAAGATTGAAGATGCTACGCAAACTTTTGCAACTGTAACCCTTCAGAATTTCTTTAGGATGTACCGCAAACTATCTGGGATGACGGGTACTGCTGTGACGGAAGCTGGAGAATTATGGGAAATCTATAAGTT
>Ga0209309_10000487_pt1 | contig 47492 bp, 44 predicted proteins | sample COGITO_mtgs_1204_2_FD_184807 | JGI IMG/M metagenome (GOLD analysis project Ga0209309, IMG submission 184807) | Pelagic marine microbial communities from North Sea - COGITO_mtgs_120412 (SPAdes) (version 2) | ecosystem: Environmental > Aquatic > Marine > Epipelagic ... | reverse complement strand
CAATATCAGTGAAGCCAGGTAGAATGGAAAAACCTACACTTCCATTAAAAGCTAATTTTTCATCAATTCTATAAATTTCTCTTTCATAATTAAAGGAATAATATATTCCTTTGCCTAATAATTCAAAGTAAGCTGTGTTTTTGCTACTTCCCTCTTCTTGAGATGAAATAACGATAGAAGTAGTTAAGAATACAAGAGTAAATAGAATTGACTTTATCATTTGATGATAATTAGTGTTAATTTTGTTGATAAATATAGTGAATTATTTTTTACTGCAATAAACAATTAATAAAGGTTCATCATGGGAAGAAAAGCAACAGATAAAGAAAGAAAACCGCTAAATACCAAACAGCAAAAATGGTTAGGAGATCTATTGCCGTATTTTTATAAGAATGGCATGCGTAAGCCTACAATGGATGATATTGCTGAACATTTGAACTTAACTAAAGCTACTATTTATAATTATTATTCTTCTAAAGAAGATTTAATACATGATGCATCGTGGTTCAAACTTGTTGAGCTTCAAAAATTCCGAGATTTATTATTTGATGATTCTGTTGAGTTTACGGAAAGATATTATAAAGGCGCTCGGTTTTTCACAACAAGTTTAAAGGGCATGTCGGCTCTTTATCTAGAAGATTTAAAGAATTATTTTCCAAAAACATGGGCTGATGTTGACTTTTTTAGAGAGAAGTCAGCAGAGAATATCAAAACTTATTACCAAGCAGGTATCAATAAAGGAATTTTTAGAGATTTTAATGTTGATATGATGGCAGAAACAGATTTGTTTTTCTTTGATATGATGATTGATGCTAAGTTCCTTAGAAAGAATAATATAACGGTTGAAGAAGCGTTCGCGCAATATTTCAAAATGAAATTTTACGGAGTTTTGGCAGTGGAAAAGTTGACGTTTTCAAATTAGATTGTTCATAAACTATAACTATTAAAATAGTTAGGTTCGTGCTTTTTTTGTTATTTCGGAATTGAAATAACTGCAAGCAATTTACTTATTGGTTACTTAATTTTTGTTAGGTTTTTAAGTTGTTCTAATGTTTTCTAGTGGTTTATGACAATAGACGAATTAAAAGAAAAGTATACTTACGAAACCTCCAATTTTGTTACAATTGATGAACTAGATATTCATTATTGCGACGAAGGCGATGGAGAAGTGATATTATTAGTTCATGGCACATTTTCTTCACTTCATTCATTCGATGATTGGAATGATATATTAAAAAAGCAGTATCGAGTAATCCGATTGGATCTACCGGGGTTTGGTTTAACCGGACCAAACGCGAGTCATGAGTATAGTATTGACAACTATTCAGATTTTTTAGATGCATTTTTAGAAAAACTAAATATCAAATCATGTTCAGTAGCAGGAAACTCTTTAGGAGGCTGGCTCTGTTGGGAATTTGCAGTGAAGTATGAAAATAGGGTTGATGAATTAATTTTAATTAATTCTGCAGGATATATTGGAGAAAAAAGTATGCCATTACCATTTGTAATTGCCCAGACCCCCGTTCTTAGAAATGTGTTTAACTATGTCCCAAGAGCTGTTGTTCGAAGATTTTTGAGACAGGTGTTTGAAGATCAATCTAAAGTAACAGATAAGGTTGTGAATCGGCACTATGACTTGTTTCATAGAGAAGGAAATAAAGAGGCTTTTGTTAAATTGGCAAATTCTGATTATGCGCATAATACGGATCGTCTCATACAACTTTCAATCCCAGTATTAATTATTTGGGGAGCCAATGATAATTGGATTAATGTTAAGCATTCTAGAAAGTTTGAAAAGGATATTCAGAATTCAGAAGTAATTATTTATGAAAATGTGGGGCATGTTCCCATGGAGGAAATTCCAGAAAAATCTGCCGCAGATTTGATCTCGTTTTTGGAGAGAAACTAATCCGTATTTATCTATTTTTTATAAAAAACTATCTTTACAGCATTTTTGTAAGTAGGATGCTTCGACAACTTCTATATCTCTGTTTTATTTTAAATGCTTTTTCTGCCTTTGCATATAAAAAGGACAGTACATTATCTCAGTTGAAAATCATTGAAGGTAAAATCAATCCTAAATCAATTGTTCATTCGGGAAATGGACTATTTTTTGCCCAAAACATGATGTATAAACACACTGTTACTGTGTACGACAGAAACTTTCAGTTATTGAAAACCATTTCGGATAAGGTAGAATTGAATAGTTTCGGTTATTCTAAAAGAAATGGGTTGTATAGAGGCTCTCCTGTAGAATGTACATTTACGCATGATGGTAGATTTGCTTGGGTTTCCAATTATAATATGAGTGGAGGAGCGGAAACTGAATTCAACAAGCCTGGTTGTGATAATTGTCACGGAACAGGAATTTACGATAGTAGCTTTGTTTATAAAATTAATACTTCCACATTGTTGATTGAAGCGATTGTTAAGGTTGGAGCAGTTCCCAAATATTTGGCGGCTACACCTGATAGTAAATATGTGCTAGTTACCAATTGGAGTAGTAGTGACTTGAGCGTTATAGATACGGACAAATCAAAAGAAGTTAAAAGAATAAAATTGGGAACTTATCCCAGGGGAATTGAAGTAGATAGTGCAGGGACTAAAGCTTATGTAGCTATAATGGGGTCAAGTAAAATAGCTGTTATTGATTTAAGAACTTTTGAAAAAACTTGGATAAAAGATGTTGGTAAATCTCCTCGTCATTTATGTATGAGTCCAAAAAATGATTATCTGTATGTAAGTTTAAATGGAGATGGAGTAGTTGGCAAAATTGATTTATCTACCAACGAGGTTACAAAAATTAAAACAGGAAGTCTTCCTCGTTCGATGGTTCTATCAGGAGACGGCAGGCATCTGTATGTAGTCAATTACGGAAGTGATAAATTGACAAAAGTCAGAACTTTAGACATGAAGGTTGTGGACAATATTAAAACAAATGACAAGCCAATCGGGATTACGTATGATAATGAAACCAATAATATATGGGTGGCTTGTTATGAAGGCAGTATTATGGTGTTTCATGATAGTTATTATGATTCTACAGTAACAGATTTGCTATATGATGAATTGCTTGCGCAAAATGCTGATGAAATAGACTTCAGAAAACAGGTAACAACAGAAATTGAATTGTCACGTCAAGACAAGGAAACTCTGTTGGGATCGGAAATTAAAAAGCCTGTTGAGGTTTTGCCGGATAAAACTGTTAGCAATAAAGTGAATAAATATTATTTGATAGCTGGGAGTTTTAAAAAAAAATTGAACGCCGAAGGATTGGTGAAAAAATTATCAGCTAAAGGGTATGCTTCGTTCATCTATTTTAATCTAGAGAATGAATTTACCTATGCTTGTGTCAGCTCTTATGCTAACAAAGCAATGGCAATTCAACAATCTACAGTACTAAAAGAAGATGGTATTGCTGTCTGGGTATATTCGGTTAGGTAACCAATAATAGATAAATGTTGATTGTTGTTAATTCGAAATTTTTCGTTAGGTTTGGTATATTATTAGATGAAAAACGGAAAAAAACCTATGAAAACACAATATCCGAAATTACAGACAATTGAATTAGAGAAAGGTTTTATAGAGCTTTTGGAAGGAAATCTAGTCCTTTTGAAATTTAAAGAAGAAGGATTTTTTGAATTAAGAGATGCTATAGAAGCAAACAAGGCTATCTACTCAATTGTGAAAGGTAAGCCGTTCTTGTCTTTAGTTGACGCACGTGTATATGGCAGCATTTCAGCTGATGCTCGAGAATTTTTTGCAAAAGATACTTTAACGAAGGAAATTAAAATTGCTGAAGCAATTGTTATTAATACTTTACCTGCTAGATTATATGCTAAATTTTATATCCGATTAAGTAAATCAGCTAATCCGGTTAAAATATTTAGTGACATTCACGATGCTAAATTGTGGTTACAATTGCAACAAAAAAGCATGTTTGGGGAAGTGCTTAAAAGAGATATTCGTTTTCATGAGAAATTCAAGAATAACTAGTAGTATTTATTAGTCGCAATCGCAATTAGGGTTTTCCGAAAATAAATATTCTACAGCGTAAGTTTTACTTTTGTCTGTGTCTTCTTTTAGCTTAGCAATCCTGTTTAATCTTGTTTTAGTTGCTCCTTGCTCAATCCAAAATATGAACGTTACATCATTTATTTCTTTTTCAATAAAATACAATGGATTTGGTTTCTTGTTTGGGTAACTGTGATTGAACAATACTTCTCCATTTGTAAATAGCGAGTCAATATCTGTGTCAGTTATTCCATAGCAATCCATTTCACATTTAAAAACCTTTTCAAACCTCAATTTATTTGAAGATAGTTTTTCTAATGTCATATCATTCGGCAAATACATGGCTTTTGCAATATCAGATTCTCCTGAGCAGTTCTTGGATGTTTCTAAGTCATTAAATTTCGAAATAAAAACAACAGAATCTCTTTCGTATAAGTTAAAAGAAACTTTTAAACCCTCATGTTCAATCACGTAGTGTTTCAGTTCTGCTTTTTGTTCTAAATGATCCAATACATAACGTTGTATTTTTCTTTCCGTGTTGCTTTCGCTAAAATCAACATCACCATTAGCTAATAATAAAAAGATATCTTTTTTAGTAATGTTGTTACTTGCCATCATACAAGAGTCCTGCGCAGTGAAATAGATGTTACTCGTACGAATGGAGTTAAGCACTCTTTCGTTAGGCAGCCATTCGCAGCCTCTTCCTTTAAAGATGATCAAGCAGGCAATTATCCCAATGCTAAAACCTACTAAATAATATTTTAATCGACCTCCAAACTTCATATGCTGTTATAAAAAAGTCCCATCCCGACCCCGATAACTATCGGGGTTAGGATGGGACTTCAAAAGTACTATTAATATCAATATCTCCGAGGAGAAAAAATCTAATATCTGTAATGATCTACTTTGTATGGACCTTCAATTTTAACATCAATATAGTCAGCTTGTTCTTGTGTAAGAACTTCTAATTCAACTCCAATTTTTGCTAAGTGTAATTTTGCTACTTTCTCATCTAAATGTTTAGGTAACATATAAACTTCGTTTTTGTAAGCATCAGTATTGTTCCATAACTCTAATTGAGCTAATGTTTGGTTTGTGAATGAATTACTCATTACAAAAGAAGGGTGTCCAGTTGCACAACCTAAATTTACCAACCTACCTTCAGCTAAAACGAATATAACATTACCGTTAATATTGTACTGATCAACTTGTGGTTTGATTGTGTCTTTAGTGTGTCCGTATTTGCCGTTTAACCAAGCCATGTCAATTTCATTGTCGAAGTGCCCAATATTACAAACGATAGCTTGATCTTTCATGCTTTCGAAGTGTCTTCCTTGAATAATGTTAAAGTTACCAGTTGTAGTAACAATAATGTTTGCCTCTTTACAAGCGTCATCCATTTTCTTAACTTCAAATCCGTCCATTGCAGCTTGTAAAGCACAAATTGGATCAATTTCAGTTACGATAACTCTTGCTCCGGCACCAGCTAATGAAGCAGCAGAACCTTTTCCAACATCTCCGTAACCAGCAACTACAGCAACTTTTCCAGCCATCATAACATCTGTAGCTCTTCTAATTGCATCAACTAAAGATTCTTTACATCCGTATTTGTTGTCAAATTTAGATTTAGTAACAGAATCATTTACATTAATAGCTGGCATAACCAACGTTCCGTTTTTCATTCTATCATATAATCTATGAACACCCGTTGTTGTTTCTTCGGATAATCCTTTGATTCCTGCACATAACTCTGGGTATTTATCGAAAACCATATTCGTTAAATCACCACCATCATCTAAAATTAAGTTCAATGGCTTGCCGTCTTTAAACCCATTAATTGTTTGGTCAATACACCAATCAAACTCTTCATCATTTAACCCCTTCCATGCATAAACAGGAACACCTGTTGCAGCAATTGCAGCAGCAGCCTGATCTTGTGTTGAGAAAATATTACAAGATGACCAAGTAACTTCAGCGCCTAAAGCTGTTAATGTTTCAATTAAAACAGCAGTTTGAATAGTCATGTGTAAACATCCTGCAATTCTTGCTCCAGCCAAAGGCTTAGAATCACCGTACTCTTCTCTAAGAGACATTAAGCCTGGCATTTCAGCTTCAGCAATTGTAATTTCTTTTCTTCCCCATTCTGCTAAAGAAATATCTTTAACCTTGTAAGGTAATTTTTCTGTTGTAGTTGTCATATCAATGATAAGTTTAATAATTTCTAATGCAGCTTTTTTCTAAAAGCGAGTGCAAAGATAAGGGATTACTTTATAAAATCAAATGATAAGGAGCATACGATTGTTAAAGTAATGTAAAATTTGTATTTTGACTTGAAGGCGTGAATCGATGTTTTTACTACCTGTTTAGGTGAAAGGAGCTAATTTCATTTCTGGAAACAACTGAAAGTATAGTATATAATATTACTACTAATTATTCAAAATAATAACTTTCAAGCCTTTGTCAACTTGATTAAATAAGTCAATTACATCTTCATTTCTCATACGAACACATCCGTGCGATGCCGGTTGTCCAATAAGACCTTCTTCATCAGTTCCATGGATGTAAATGTGTCTTCCGTAAGAATCCAATTCACCACCTTTGTTAATGCCATTTTCTAATCCTTCAAGTGTTAAAACTCGTGTGGTAATAGCGTCTTCTCCTGTTTCAATAGACTCGGTTTGAATGTTAGCAATGTTGCCAGTATATTTTCTGGCTTTTAGAATTCCTCCAATCGGGACATTAGATCCAAACTTCCCTTTTATTTTATGCAATCCGATAGGTGTCATGTCGCTGCCAGCTTTTGTTCCGGCACCATGCATAGAAGTAGAAACTGGGTAAGATATAATGTGATTCCCATTTAGGTATAAATCCAACTCTTGCCGCTTGACGCCTACGTAAATAAAATTTTCAAAACTTTGATCAGGGTATTTTATTGAAAGGTATTCCAATAAAAACTCATTATTTTTCATTGGTATACTTACCTTTATTCTTGGACTTGTAAAAAATGAAGCATTAATCAAGAACGCAGAGAACAGCAGAATACTTAAATTAAAAAGTAACTTTTCAGATGTTATATAAGATTTTAAAAATGTCATCTCATTTCGTTTAAGAGGCCTTTATTACGGTATTTCTTAAAATAGGTTATAAAATATAAAGATACCCAAAGGCATCGTAAAAGGAAATCAGTAAAAATAATTCTAATTTAGAAAAAACTAATGAAACCAAAGTGAATTTTAGCAGACTTAAAAATGAATGGGCTACCTTTCTGACTGCCTAAAGCATAGCTAATGGAAAAGATTCCAGGTTTTGTGCTAAAGTTTATTCCAACTCCTGTTCCTAGAGGTGTGTCTGTAATAAAGTTTCCTTTAACTCTATTCTCATACCAAGCGCCATCGATAAAGACAAAAATATTAGAATTTTGCTCTAAAAGAAATCTGTATTCTATGGTTCCAATAGCAAAGCTTGAATTATAAATAGATTCTTCGTCAAAGCCTCTTAATGTGATATTGCCACCTATTCTAAATAATTCGTTAGTAAACATATTTTCATTGAAAATGAACCCAGTTTTTGAGCCTAATTTAATGGTGCTTCTTGTTCTTATCGGGATATAAAAATCCAAATTTGATTGTATTCCAAATTGAGCTGTTTTTAAATTTAAGTACTCATAAACAGTTGGATTCAAGTTGTTGTTTTTACGAATGGTTTTTGTTCCTGCTGAAACGGATAAAAAAGCAGCGTATCCTTTTGTTGGATTGTATTTGTAGTTTAATTTAATTGACTTCATTTCAATTCCGTACGAACTATTGCTGATGTCGGCAAATTCTGGAAGTGTTGTTACAAATTGAAACTGCTGTGTAGAAAGTAAATTTGAACTTTTGTTCTGGTAAAAAACAGCAAGTGTATTGTCACTATTAAAATAATACTGAACGCCTATTTTTCCCTCAATATTTAAAAATGTTGTATCTCTTTTATATAAAGAGAATTTTGTGTCAATTCCGAAAGATGAGTTGAGCAAAAAGGGATAAGAAAAAGCTGTTAGCAGGTTTTGTGTCAGTGGCTGAAGTTTCCTCCAGTTTAACTGGATAGTTTCACCTTTGTGTAAAGAATTCAATAACTTAATATTTACATCACCTGTTATATTAATTTTTCCGTCATCATTTGGTAATAAGCCTATAATGCCATTAAAATTACTGGCGGGCTTGTTTTTTAAGTAGACGTAGATATTGCATTTATTGTTGACAAATTCATATTCTGAAGGTTTAATGGCTTGAAGAAAAGGGCTTTCTTTAATTCGTATCTCTATCTGGTTGATGATTTGTTGTTGATAAATGTCATCAGGATTAATTTGTAGGATATTGTAAATCAATTTATTGGAGTTTTGAGCATCTCCTTTAACAAAAATAGTGTCAATTCTAATTAATGGTCCTTTATCAATTAATAATTTACTACTCAGTTGGTTATTGTTAAATGTTATACTATCCAATTTAATGCTGGCAAACGGAAAACCATTGTTTTCATAAAAATCAAGTACTTTATCAAATAACTTTGATAATTGTTGCGGATTAAAGGGTTTATTGGAAAATAATTTCTCCCTAAAACCTGAGGAACCCAGTGCATCTTCATTTTCTTCGTTAAAAGTCAGTCTTGAGAAAGAATAGAAAACTCCAGAATGAATATAAATATCCATTTTCCAAAGAGAATCATCTATAAGTACACTATCAATTCCTGCTGCCAAATATCCATTTTGGATCAACGAGTTTTGTATTACTCTTAATTTCTGTTTATGGTTTCTTCTTGAGAGTTGCGTAAAGCTCTTGTCTAAATCATAATTTTCTGGTAGGCCATGAAAGTTGTTCGACCAAGATTGTGTATGTGCAATATTCGCAAATACTAAAAGCACTGATATGTAGAAATATTTTGACACTTTATTCAATTCTCCAATCGATTGGTTCTTTGTTTAAACTAATTAATAGCTCATTTGTTTTACGGAAATGGCCATTTCCAAACCAATACCCTCTATTTGCGCTTAAAGGTGAGGGATGACCTGATGTTAGTATATGGTGGATTTCTCCATTGATAAATTTAATTTTCTTTTTTGCAAAACCTCCCCAAAGTAAAAATATTAAATCCTTTTTCTGAAAAGACAATTGTTTAATGACTTCATCGGTAAATATTTGCCACCCAAGCTTACTATGAGAATTTGCTTCATCTTTTCGAACGCTTAGAGAAGCGTTTAATAACAAGACACCTTGTTTTGCCCAACTTTCTAAGTTGCCACTTTTTGGGTAGGGTATTTTAAGATCTTTTTGGATTTCTTTAAAAATATTTTTCAATGAAGGTGGATGACTTATATTTTCTGATACGGAAAAGCACAGGCCATTTGCTTGACCCGTTCCATGATATGGGTCTTGTCCAATAATGATTACTTTAACATCATTAAAGGGTGTCAAGTTGAATACAGAAAAAATGTCTTTTTCAGCGGGAAATAGGGTTGAAGTATTCTGTTCAATAAGTAAGGTTGACTTTAGGTCTGTGAAATATTCTTTATTGAATTCAGCAGCTAAAGCTTGTTTCCACCCTTTCTCGATTCCATGTATAACATTGTCTATGTTCATAACTTTGGTAGTATATTCTTTGTAAAAGTGGATATTATTTTTAATATTTGTGCTCAAACCTAAGAAAAAGTTAAACAATTTAAAGTCGGGGAGTTTTAATGAAAGTTTTTAAAAACCTAGTTGCTGTTGCGGCAATAATGTTTTGTTTGGCATCATGTTCGAAGCATACTACTTGTGCTGCTTACGGAGCAAGTACTTACCAAATGGATAACAAACAAGATGAAATAAATGTGAAGCGTAAAGTTGAAAATGTAGAGTGGATGTAGTTTATTGAAACTTTATTTATTTACTTTCGTAGATGTTTCACATCACTTAAAAATTCGAAAATGAAATGTTTTAAATTAATTGTTCTTTTTGCTGTAATATCTTTTGGATTTGCATCTTGTTCAATGGGAGGAGGTCACACAAGATGTGCTGCTTACTCTATTAATGACTCGGCTGATGAAGTTTTAGACGATGCAAAAGAAATTGAGTCTAAAGAATATAAAGAAACGGAATTAATATATTAATAAAAGTTATACGAATAGAATATTTTTAAAGCTCAACCTTCGGTTGAGCTTTTTTTGTTTAGGCAATTTGTTGCTAGTTCGTTTCGTTTTAATCCTTTAAGTATGTACTTTTGATATAATTATAGAATGCATAAATTAAGATATATATATGGGGTGCTGTTGCTAATTTTGGTGACAACAGTTTCGGCGCAATTACCGGCGGGACAAAATAATAAAGCGGGCTTTCGGAAATCTGCTTATGGAGGTATTGTCTTGCATACACAAGGCCTAGGTCTTAACTTGTATTTTTCAAAATTTAAAACAGTTGATACAAAAACACTTTTTTCTTTTGACATTGTGTCAATGAAGCATTCAAAGGAAGTAAAGTCGTTTGGGGTGATTGATGAAAATGCAAAAGGGTTTGTTTATGGTAAATTAAATTCATTGTATATTCTTAGGCTTGGATATGGGAGAAAAAAAATTCTACATGAAAAATTACGAGAACAGGCAGTTGAAGTAAGTTATGTTTGGGTAACTGGTCCTTCAATTGGAATGGCTAAGCCAGTTTATTTGGAGGTGTTTAATATTGTTGGTGAGATTATTCAAGTAGAGCGATATGATCCTGAAAAGCATAATTTATCTAATATTTTTGGACGTGGTCCAGCATCAAGAGGTGTTTCTGAAATGAAATTTTATCCGGGAGCCTTTTTGAAGTTAGCCGTTACTTTTGAGTACTCAGCTTATAGGAGTGGTATCAAGGCAATTGAAGTTGGAGGAGTGTTGGATGCATACCCACAAAAAATTCCAATCATGACAAACGCTAAAAATAATTTTTTGTATCCCTCACTTTATATAAATTTGCTCATTGGAAAGAAATATTTCTAATTTGAAAGCGATGGAAGAGTTAAAAGAGCAAAAACCTCAAAATAAAAGAGTGAAAAAGCCGAAATGGCTTAGGGTTAAGCTTCCTACAGGGAAAGAATACAGAGAGGTTCGTGATGTTGTTTCTGAACACAAATTGCACACCATTTGTGAAAGTGGAAACTGCCCAAACATGGGAGAGTGTTGGGGAGCAGGTACTGCGACGTTCATGATTCTAGGGAATGTTTGTACCAGGTCTTGTGGTTTTTGTGCAGTTTCAACAGGTAAACCTGCCGAAGCTGATATATTTGAACCAAGAAGAGTTGCTGAGTCTATTAAATTAATGAAAGTTAAACACGCCGTTATAACATCTGTTGATAGAGATGATTTGCAAGATGGTGGTTCTGAAATATGGGAAGCAACAGTTAAAGCCGTGCGTAAACATTCACCGGGTACCACTTTAGAAACATTGATTCCGGATTTCGGAGGTAAGTGGGTAAATTTACAGCGCATAATTGATGTTGCGCCAGAAATTGTTTCGCATAATTTGGAAACGGTTAGAAGATTAACCAAGGAAGTGCGAATCCAAGCAAAATATAATAGAAGTCTTGAGGTACTAAGAAGATTAAAGGAAGGTGGTATGCGAACCAAATCGGGAATCATGCTAGGTTTAGGTGAAACAGAAGAGGAGGTTGTTGAAGCCATGGATGATTTAAGAAGTGTTGGAGTAGATGTTTTGACATTAGGACAATATTTACAGCCAACAACTGAACACATTGCTGTCGATGAGTTCATTACTCCTGATAAATTTGAAGAGTATAAGCAGATTGGACTTGCAAAAGGGTTTCGTTTTGTCGAAAGTTCACCACTTGTTCGCTCATCTTACCATGCAGAGAAGCATCTGTTTTAAAGCTTGATTTAGCGAGTGTTAATTACCGCTCAAAAAATAATATCTACCTTTCGCTCAATAAGTGGTAGAAAAGTATAAAACTTTCGTTAAATTTGTACATCAGAAAACAAGATTCAAGATAAAATAGAGTTGACTTTATGAAAAGAACAAAATTATTTTTAGGAACTATAGCTGTTGCAGTAGCTGTTGGCGGCTTATACGTAAGCAATAATGTTGAAACGATTTCAGAGAGATCTTATTATACAGAAGAACTTTCAATCGAAAGAACTAAGAAACAAGCTTGGACGGAAGCAAACGAATATTTGAATTCGTTGCGCGTTAATCCAAATACAGGCAAGGTAGAGCCAGCCGATTATGATGCTGCTTATCAACAAGCTCTAAGCATGAACAACCAGAAAGCTGCAGCTTTTACATTTGGAGAGGATGGTCCTGATAATATTGGAGGTAGAACAAGAGCAATTATTGTTGATCCAAACAATGACTTTATTGTTTATGCAGGTTCTGTTGATGGTGGAGTATATAAATCTGTAAATGGTGGTAATAATTGGAATCGATTGACTTCATGGGATGACAATACGCTTACAGGAAACCTGCCTATCGGAACTATGTCGATTTCCTCAATGTGTATGACGCCAAATGGAACTTTGTATGTCGGAACCGGAGGAAAATCATTATTAGGTGAAGGAAGCATGGATTTTGAAGGGTCTGGAATGCAAGATGGAAATGGCATATGGTACAGTACTGATGGAGGTGGAACTTGGGTTCAATTATCCGGAACTCAAAATGATGAAGTTTCTAGAGTTGCTGCAGATTTATCTCAAAATGATGTTATCTATTTTGTTGGAGACAATATGGGGATGAACAGATCTACAAATAAAACTGTAGAGAATCTAAGTAGTGATATTACAGCTAATACTGATTTAGTAAAGGTTGTTGTTTCGTCTGATGGAAATGTTATTGTAGCTTCTGGTGCTGCTGGTACTACTAGATTATATGTTTCTACAAATGGAGGGACTTCGTTTTTTAATTGTATCGGAAACGGAACTGTTGCGTCTCCAATTGCAAATGGTGGTAATAGAAAAGAATGTGCTATTTCATATGAAAAAAATAGTGCGGGATATTATAACTTTTATATGGCTGAAGAATCTGGAGGTCAAATTAGAGGGATTTGGTATTCTGAAGATCATGGACAAAATTGGTATAAAATTGCACCGGCTTCAACTTTTGGCTGGACTCCTTGTATATCTGCAAATGGACAGTGTAACTACGATATGGTAATTGATGCTGTCCCTGGTCACCCAGATCACTGTATTTTTGGGGGTATTGACTTATATAGATGGGAGAAAACGGAAGGTACTTCGGCATCTGATGCGGACGGTCAATGGGAACAAATTTCTTTATGGAACGCAAATCAAAATAGCCCTGTATATGTGCATGCAGATAATCACCATCTTACATGGGACTCAAATGGCGCTTTATATGTTGGGAACGATGGAGGAATGTCTAAATCTTTTACGAATGAAACACAATTCTTTACTGTCATAAACAAAGGATACAATGCTACTCAATTTTACGGTATTGGTTATGGGCCAAATGGAGAAACTATCGGGGGTGCTCAAGACAACGGTACAGCTTATAATGACCACACGAGTTCAAGTGGGAAATCTTATGCTAAAGTAAATGGTGGTGATGGTTTTGAAAGTGAAATCTCATTTATGGGAGATGGAAAAGTTATCTACTCTACCATTTACGGAGGAGCTTTATACAGAAGTTCTGATAAAGGATTAAATTGGCAAACTGCCGATGCGCCAGCAGCTGGGTCAGGTTTTTACAATGCTATTCGTCTATTTGAAGATGATAACGATTTAGATTCGAAAGATTCCGTTCAATTTATTCCAGATTCATCCATGTCGATAGGAGATGTAGTAGAGTATAATAGTGAAACCTTGAATCTACCACTTACTTATACATTAACACAAAATTTAACTGTAATATTTAGTAGTGTTACACCAGCAATGGATTCTGTTTTGCCGAATTTTGATACAATTCCAGGTGGTGTACCTTACTTGTATAATCCAATTGCACAGGATACGATTAACTTGCCAGACCCTAAGCAATCTTTGTTTGCTACTATGGGAGATCAAGTTTATATCACTAGAGAAATGGTAAGGTTTAGTTCTTCATTAGTAAATAACAAGCCTGGAGATCAGCCATGGTGGAAAACAGGGACTTCAGGTACAGCTCAATCTTATGAGTTTTCTAAAGATGGTGATGTATTATGGATTGGAACTACTGGAGGTATTCTTCATAGAGTTTCTGGATTGGATAGTGCATATTCTTCAACTGCAGGTGATGTAGATTATAGACCAGAAACAGGTGATACAATTATTAATATAGCAACAGGAGATACAGTTTTCGGAGGGTTTACAACACTTGATTGGAGTGCGGCTAACTATCGATATGGGAATTTCGATGATAGCTCTGCTGTTACTTACAAGTTATGGACGACTTCGTTTACAATTGGTAGTTCAATTCAAAGAATCACTGATATCTCAACAGATCCATTGGATTTTGATAGGGTATTGGTAACAACAGGTACCTCTGCAGGTACAATTAAGTTATGTACAAATGCTACTACTACTACTACTGCAGGTGATTTTAATGACGTAAGTGGTAATTTACCGAATTATACTATGTTTGGTTGTGAGTTTATTATGAACCCTTCTGGAGATGATATTTGGATGGCAGGAACTGAGTTTGGTGCTTATTCTTCTGATAATGGTGGATCTTCATGGTCAGCTCATACAGCTGAAACCGGGATTATTCCAATTTTTGATGTTCGTCAACAATGGAGAGACTTTGATCAAGGTGCTAAAAACCCTTATGAAGTATTCTTAGGAACATTTGGAAGAGGTATTTGGACTTCAGATTCTTATGTTGGTGCAGGAGAGCATCAAGTAATTGATGATGTTGAAGGTATTTCAGGAATTAGTATTTTTCCTAATCCACTTTCTGTAGAAGGAAACGTTGCATTTGAATTAGGTAACAGATCTAATGTTGAATTTAAAGTATATGATTTACAAGGAAAAATTATTAACCAAGTAGTTTGGAGTAATATGAATTCTGGTAAACATAACATGAGTTTTAACGTAGGTAAGTTACCAGCTGGAACTTATTTGGTAACGCTTAAAGCTGGAACTTCAACTGAAGTAACTAAGTTTATTAAGTACTAAACAAAAATAAAAACGTTATAAGCCTCAGCTCGGTTATCGAGTTGAGGCTTTTTTTTTACCTTTAAGTAAATAAATATATTATGAGAAAGATTAGAGTAGCTATAAATGGCTTTGGGAGAATAGGGAGAGTTTTTACAAGAGCAATTCAAGACAACAATAATATTGAGTTGGTAGCAATTAATGATTTATCTGATACAGTTACCCTAGCACATTTATTAAAATATGATTCTGTACATAGAGGGTTTAATGGAACAATATCAGCTAAAGAGAATGAGATTATAATAAATGGTAATACCGTTAAAGTATTTAATGAAAAAGATCCAGAAAATTTACCCTGGTCATCATTAAATGTTGATGTAGTTGTTGAAGCTACTGGTGTTTTTAGAACAAGAGCATTAGCATCGAAACATATTAAAGCTGGTGCGAACAAAGTAATTTTATCGGCACCGGCAAAAGAAGATGGTATACGAACAGTGGTAATGGGTATTAACGATGATTTAATCGATGGAACGGAGCAGATAATAAGTAATGCTTCATGTACAACAAATTGTGCGGCACCAATGGTTAAAATAATTGATGAGTTGTGTGGAATTCAAAATGGATATATTACGACTATTCATTCTTATACTGGCGATCAACGATTACACGATGCTCCACATTCGGATTTACGCAGGGCAAGAGCAGCTGCAGAGTCCATTGTTCCAACTACAACTGGAGCTGCAAAAGCAATTACTAAGATATTTCCGCATTTGCATGGACATATGGGAGGCGTAGGCATTCGTGTTCCCGTTCCAGACGGCTCGTTGACAGATATTACCTGTATGGTAAATAATCCTGTATCGGCAGAGGAGTTGAATAGCGTATTTAAAGAATACGCTGAAGGTTCTTTAAGAGGGGTTCTGGAGTATATTGACGACCCCATTGTATCTACAGATATAATTGGAAATACACATTCGGTTATTTACGATTCAGAATTGACTTCTGTAATTGGGAACATGATAAAAGTTGTAGGTTGGTATGACAATGAAGCGGGGTATTCTAATCGAATCGTGGATTTAATCGAAAGGATACAAGCCTAGTATTCAAACTTTTTCAATTCTACTTTTTCACCATCAAAAACAGCGTAAGTGCAGTGCTGTATCCAATCACCAAGATTAATATAGGTGCTTTCATTTTGTAACTGATGTTCAATTGGCCAGTGTCGATGACCAAAAATAAAATAATCATAATGATTATCCTTTAGCTTTTTATTACAGTAAGAAATTAGCCATTCTTTGTCTTCGCCTAAAAACTTTTGAGGTTCTTTATTTTTAGACCTACTTCTTCTAGACCAGTAATTGGCCATGCCAATTCCAAAATTTGGATGAATCCTTGCAAAACACCATTGGCAAAATTTATTGGCAAATACTTTTTTAATAAATTTGTAGCCATTATCGCCAGGGCCCAAACCATCTCCATGTCCTAAAAAGAATTTTTTACCTGCAATTTCTCTAGGTCCATGCTTTCTATGCATTATTATTCCGAGCTCTTTTTCGAAATAATCAAACATCCACATATCGTGGTTTCCAATAAAAAAATGAACAGGAATACCGCTATCCGTAATTTCTGCAATTTTACCTTGTATGCGAATAAATCCTTTTGGGATAGCGTGTTTATACTCAAACCAAAAGTCAAAAATATCGCCCATTAAAAAAATTTCTTGTGCGTCTTTCTGAGCCATTTCCAGCCACCTTACAATCTTTTTTTCACGTTTTAGGCTTTCATCAGAATTAGGAACACCTAAGTGATAGTCAGAAGAAAAGTATATTTTTTTACCAGGTTGCACGGTGCAAATTAACGTAAAAAAATCAATTTTAAGGCTTCACTTCGCGAAGCATTTTAAATGGATTCAATTGATTTATATTGATCATAAAACGAATGCGTTGCCAGAAATCAATATCATTATAGTTCAATTCCGCTTTTATATCGTTCGCGTAGACTAAAGGTATGTAAATTTCAAATATATCCTTTGGTAAGTGAATGTAAATACCAGCATCATATAATAAGCCAACTTTTTCTGTTGCCGTTCCATTGGTGAACTGCGTAAATGGATATAGCCCAGCATCCGCAAATATTCCAATTGGGCCAACTGGAGATTCAATTTTTATATTTGTGCTTAAAATCCAACTGTTACTCGAATAGGAGGTAGGGATTTTAAATGCGCCATGGGTATTTGTGGTCTGCTGAGATAACATATTTGGATGATTGTTATTTCTCCCTAGCAGAACATTGTCGTAAAGATAATCATGATCTCCATTTTGTCCATCTAATCTCCAGCTGTACCGATTAGAAAAATCATTTGACTCTTGTAGAGAATATCCTCCAAAAAAGCGAAGATCAATTCCTTTTAAATATACGTTGTAGTTCAAACGAAGTTTAGCTTCAAGGCTTAGTTGCGAAAAGTCAGTTGCTAAGTTTGGGTTCCCATGCAAAAATTGTAAGTCAAGTGATGCAGGTTTCAGTACTTGTCTATTGGAGACTTTGTAGTTCAGTATATTATATATATTCGGCTGAAGTGTTGTGTTTTCATTGGATTCATTGGTGGAGACAAACCGATAGCTTAAAAGTTGTTTAACTTTTCGTAAAGGCGATTTAATTTCTGTTTTAATGTGTCCTTCAATTTTTAATCGCTGATCTACATCTATGTTTTCAGAAAATGTATAATACGGCGCAGTATTGTATGTTTTGTCCAATCCAAACGCAGCGACTTCAGCACCTATCGTAAACCTTCTGAAGATCGAATTAGGGTAAATGTTATAATGAACTTGTCCTACACCGTTTAGGTTATTTAAACGTGTACTATACATTGGTATAACTAACCATTCAAGTTTCTTTTCCGGAAAAGTAGTATTATACAAAGCTATTCCAGGCATTATTCCGTCTGCAGAATTCCAACCTAATAATGGAAGATAGAATAAAGATGCTTTGTCCCTACTTTCAATGCTTCCTAAAAACTCAATACTTAGTGGCCTAGCTTTTTTAAATAGCCCAGAAGTTTTAATTACATCGTCGGTTCTATCAATTTCAGGAATATCTCTATTATAATCTAAAATAATCTTATCTGCACCCTCTGATTTAAAGTCAATTGTCATTTCATCGGAATTACCATCAAACCATTTTTTTGCAACGACTATTGTGTCATCCTTAATGCCAAATAGGGCAAATGGAGCTGCGATATCAGCTTTGTTTTTTATGGTTACTTTAAATTCTCCAGTTTCATTTTTCTTAATACCCGCTATTTTGTAATCTATTTTTTTAGTTGTTTTTATATAGTCATCAAAAAACCAACTTAAATCTTTTCCTGTTACGGATTGAAATACATCTCTTAGGTCATCTGGTTGCGGATGTTTAAATTTCCATTTGTCAAAGTAAGCATGCATGCATCTATTAAAAAGAGTGTCACCTAAATAAGCAAGCATGTAGTCCATTCCAATTCCAGTCTTTCCATATACAATAGCGCCATAATTTGTTGGTGTGAAATCTTGAGATACAGTTTCAATAGGTTGATCATAATTTCTTCTTGCATTGAAAAGATAGCCTAAATCATACATTCCTCTTGGGCCATAAACATTTAATCCTGATTTAGCCATGATTCCTTTTGGTAAACCAATACCTCCTAAATCCATTTCTGGATATTTGGTTTCGGTATATCTGTTTTCAGTAAAAGTATTAAGACCTTCATCCATCCAAGCATGTTGCCTTTCGTTTGAACCTAAAATACCGTAAAACCAATTGTGACCAACCTCATGAACTATTACTTGTTCAAGGCTAAAAGCAGAGTAAGATTCACCAATAACTGTAATGTTTGGGTATTCCATCCCTCCACCCGCACTAATAGATCCGTCAACAGCTGTTACATGTTTATAAGGATAGTCCCCATTCCATAAGGAATAGTAATAAGTAGCATCATTTAAATATTCGATAGATTTTGCCCATAATTTTGCTTCATTGTTAGTGAACATTGCCCAAGTGGTTACTTTTTCTTTACTATGAGGAAGTTCTACACTACCTTTTAATACATAATAACGCTTGTCAGCAAACCAAGCAAAATCATGTACATTTTCTTGGTGGTAATGGAGTGTTTTTAATTCTGTAGAACTTTCTGGAAAATCCATCCCATCTTTTTTCCAGAAGCCAATTTTATCTTCCTTTAGTAAAAGTTCAGTTTCAGTAACTTTGTTTTCAAGCCAAGCAATCTCTTCTTCACCATTTACTAAATCACCCGTTGCTCCAACAACATAATTTTTAGGCAATGTAATTGTAACATCATACGTGCCGTATTCTGAATAGAATTCACCTTGACTCAAGTAGGGCATAGGATGCCATCCATCTTTATCATATACAGCTGGTTTTGGAAACCATTGCGTTATCTGATATGATTCACCAATATGTCCTAGCCTAGAGTAAATTCCTAATGGTATTTTCACTCTGAACGGGGTGGTTATGTTTATTTTTTCACCTGGAGGAAGCGGAGATTTTAATACTAAAGCGAGAATATCGATGTGGTCAATATCTGGAGCTGAAATAACAAATTCTCCATCTACTTTAAAGTCTAATGAATCGATGAAACCTCTGTCAATACTATCTGCGAAATGAAAATCAACTTCCCCATTTTCATCATTTTGGATAGCCATGTCAGTGCCATTATTTCGATAGGCATTTGGCCAAATGTGCATAAAAATGTATTCTAATGAATCAGGAGAATGATTAATGTATTCGATTTCTTCAAAAGCTGATAGTGTGTTGTTTTCATCGTTTAGAAGAACATTTATGGTGGTATTAACTTCTTGTTGGAAGTAATCCTGACTAAAAACAGTACAATAAACAAATGTAAAAAGGGTAATAAGGGTCAATTTATTCATGGTGTAAAAGTATTGTGAATTTACTAGTTTTAGAATCGGGAAAAGAGAAAAAAAGAAAATGGATTTAGTCTCCGAGTAGTTCTTTTATCTTTTTATCAAGCGCTGCTCCTCTAAGATTTTTTGCTATAATTTCACCGTCTTTATCTATTAAAACGGTGAATGGTATTCCTGTAAATCCGTAGATTTTAACCGCCTCAGATTTCCATTGTTTCAAATCGCTCACGTGATTTGGCCAATATAAGTTGTCTTGTTTTATCGCGCTTAGCCATCTGTTTATGTCTTTATCCAGTGAGACGCTATATACAGTAAACCCCTTGTCTTTATATTCATTGTATAGCTTTACAACATTTGGGTTTTCTGCTCTACATGGACGGCACCATGAGGCCCAAAAATCGATTAAAACATAATTGCCACGTAACGATTCAAGTGTAATTATTTTCCCATCTGGGTTTGGGAAATTTAATTCTGGAGCAATCGATCCAATAGCAGATAGTTGTTCTAATCTTTCCCTTTCTACTGCTTCCTTTTTTCTATTTTCATTTTGCGTTTCTATTTGTTTAATCTGTGTTTGAACGGCAAGATGATATGAGGTGTTTGGAACAGATTCAGCAAGTCCTGCTTCTATCTTTTTATATAGTGCTAAGTCGGTTTGAGGGTTTAAATATCCCATAGTTGTTAATACAGCTATGGACTTGTAATTGTTGTTAATGAACTGATCCCTTTTGTAAATAAAATTTTTATCTAATGAGTCCAATTTTCTTTTTGTATCAGCTTTTTGTTGTGGGTTGAATTTGGGATCTTTTAAATTATTAGCGTATTCCTTTTTCCATTTTGAATGATCTGAAAGGTGCAATACAAGTGTTTTAACAATCTCACTATCCTTTGACCCGGAGATCGAATAAGTTTCCATAATTTTTGCTCCATCCGCATTGAAGTTAATTACTTCATCCGTATTTGCACTATCCAAAACAAGAAGAGCATAATCTTGTTTAGAAAACCCTATTGAATAAAAATCTGGTTTTACTACATTAACAGCTAACCTAAATTTCCCATTCTTTTTGATTACGACAGAGTCAATAATAACCGGAGTGTTATTAATAAAAGCATTTAAGTAAAGTGTTTTACCTGCGGCATTTTCAATAATTCCCTTAATTTCAACTTTCTTAGGTGCTCGGCCGAAAGAAACAGTTGTAATAGAAATCATTAAGAGTGTTAAAATATAATTTTTCATAAATGTTAGTCTAATAATTCTTTCAGTTTTTCTTCTAGTTCATATCCCCGCAGCCCAATATCAATTATGTTACCATCTTTTCCTATTAGAAATGTTTGAGGAATGCTTTGGACATTGTAAATTGCTGATCCTGCAGCTTGCCAGCCCTTTAGGTCGCTTGTATGGTAAGGCCAAGTTAATCCATCTTGTTGTATTGCACCTTTCCACTTTTCAGCATCTTTATCTAATGAATAGCTATAAATAGTAAAGCCTTTGTCTTTATACTGCTTGTATAGCCGAACAACATTTGGATTTTCTGCTCTACATGGCCGGCACCATGAAGCCCAAAAATCAAGAAGAACTATTTTTCCTTTTAAGCTGCTCAATGCGATGTTTTTTCCGCTTGGATTAGGGAAATTTAAGTCCGGTGCTTTATTGCCGATAGAAATTCCTGCATTTGCAAAGGCTGATTTTTGATCAGCAACCATTTGCTTTTGACGAGCTGCATTTGAAATAGCTTGATTGGCCTGAGCGATTTTTTGCGATACTGCAAGGTGAAAAGGAGAACCGCTCATATGTTCAAGCATGGTCTTTTCAATTTTTTTTAAATAATCTATCTCATTAACAATGTCGTAAAGTTCTGAAGCTGCCATATAAACCGCAGGAGAATGAAGGTTCTTGTCAATGAAATTATATTTAAAGACGTTGAAATCTTCTTTTACTTTTTCCGCTTTTTGAATGATAATTTCACGTTTTGCTGATGCTTCATAATCCAGGGCTTCTATTTCCTGTTTATAGCCCTGCATAGTGTCGAAAAATATCTTTTGTTTAAGAGAAAAATCATGCATAATCTTTGTGTCTTCAGAGCCAGTAACTTCGGCAGAAATAGACATTTGATTGAAGTCAGAATTTAAACTTATTTTTTCTCCTCCTTTTAGTAAAAGTGCAGCTACATTGTTTACGGTGTTTCCGATGCTATAGAATTTAAATCCAACTCCTTGCCCTTGAAGGTGGTAATTACCCATTTCATCAGCTATATTGCTATCGATTTTAACAGGTACGTTACCACCATATTCAAATAAATAGATTTTTTTTCCACCTCCATTGGTGATTTTTCCTTGAATCGTAAACTGTTTTGAACTAGCTATTTGACTTGTTTCGTCTTGTAAGTTTTGTGACGAATGGTTTTCTTCTTTGTTATTATCTGAACAAGAAAAAAGCCCAAAAACAAGTCCAAAAACAAGCAAAGTTAAAATAAGGGATATGTTAAACTTCATTTGCTAATTTATTCAAGAGTTGAGTAGTCGTTTTTGGATCTGCTGCACCTTTCATTTCTCGCATTACTTGTCCCATGAAGAATCCAGTTAATTTCTTCTCTCCATTTTTAAAACGTTCAAATTCGTCAGGGTTGTTTTTAAAGATATTAATTATTACGTTTTCTATCTCACTGCTATCAGTCTTAGTAATCCAACCGTTGCTTTCTGCAATTTGAATTGGATTGCTTTCTGGGTTCATTACTAAGAAAGGGAATACTTTTTGAGTTGCAACGGAGTTGTTAACCTTTTCTTCTTCAATTAATTGAATCAATTGCGCTATTTTTTCAGCTTCAATTGGAAAGTCTTCTATTTCAAGCGCATTTTGGTTTAGGTAAGACTTCACACTTCCCATCATCCAATTTGCAGCCGCCTTAAAGTTCTTAGTATGTGCTATCAATTCTTCAAAATACAATGCTATTCCTTTCGACTCAGTTAGGTTAGTTGCATCGTAATCTGAAAGTTTTAATTCGTTTACATATTTTTTATACAAATCATTTGGAAGTGCAGGTAAGTTTTTTTTCACTTCGTTTATGTAGTCTTGTGTTATATGTAATGCTGTTAAATCCGGCTCTGGGAAATAACGATAATCATGCGCATCCTCTTTTTTTCTAAGCGCAATTGTCTCTCCTGTATTAGCATCAAAGTTTCTCGTTTCTTGTAATACCTTACCTCCACTGTCAAGTACTCCAGCAAGTCGCACTATCTCATATTCAATAGCTTTTTCAACGTTGCTAATAGAGTTCATGTTTTTTACTTCAACACGTTGTCCAAATTCCTTACTACCTATTGGCATAATGGAAACATTTACATCGCAACGCATACTTCCTTCCTCCATGTTACCATCACAAATGTCAAGGTAACGGACTAATTTCCTCATTTCAATAAGGTAGTTGTATGCTTCTTTCCCATTTTTAAAAACAGGTTCCGTTACAATTTCCAAAAGAGGAACTCCTGCACGGTTTAAATCAATTAAAGTATCAAAAGGATCAATGTCATGAGAGCTTTTTCCTGAATCTTCTTCCATGTGAATTCGAGTAAGCTCAATCGATTTCTCATTTCCGTTTGCATCTTTGATTAAAACATAGCCTCCTGTGCAAATCGGAGTTTTATCTTGTGTTATTTGATATCCTTTCGGTAAATCAGGATAGAAATAATTCTTTCTATCGAAATGCATATCTCTTGTGATCTCAGAATGACAAGCTAAACCAAGCTTAATTCCATAATTAAGCGTTTTGCCATTAAATTTAGGTAATGTTCCTGGGTGTCCTAGACTTGTAGGGCTGATGTTTGTGTTTGGAACTGCGCCAAATTCATTTGCGTCTCTACTATAGGCTTTGCTATTGGTAAGGAGTTGTGCATGGATTTCTAAGCCGATTACAGGTTCATATTTTTTTAATACCTCTTCTAACGTCATTGCAATTACATTGTTTTTAATAACTCTTTAATTATAAGTGTCATTTTAGGCTCAGCTTCTCTTGCTATACCTTGGACAATTTCATGGGTCATTTCAATTATTTTTCCGGGAACACCTAGGTCAGTTACAATTGAAAAACCAAAACAAGGAATTCCCATGTGACGTGCTGCAATTACTTCTGGTACCGTACTCATGCCTACAGCATCTGCTCCAATAACCCTTACGTAATTATATTCTGCAGGTGTTTCTAATGTTGGTCCTGAAAGACCAGCATATGTCCCCTTAGATACTTTAATGTTATTGTTCGCTGCAATTTTTTCAGCTCTCGCAATTAATTTTAAATCATACGGTTCGCTCATGTCTGGGAAGCGAGGCCCTAGTTCCTCATAGTTTTTTCCCATTAATGGATTGGTTGGGAATAAATTAATATGATCCGAAATAAGCATGATTTCCCCAACTTCAAAATCAGGATTAACACCTCCACTTGCATTACTGACAAAAAGTGTCTCAATTCCTAAAAATTTCATAACTCTAACCGGAAAAACACATTCATTCATGTCATAGCCTTCATAAAAATGAAACCGACCTTGCATTGCAACAACTTTCTTTCCACCTAATTCTCCAAAAATCAATTGTCCACTGTGCCCTTCGACTGTAGATACCGGGAAGTTTGGTATTTCTTCGTAAGGAATAGCGTGTTCGGCTTTTATTTCGTTTCCTAAATTACCTAACCCTGTTCCTAATATAATTCCAACCTCAGGTTGGAAGTTCGTTCGTTCCTTTAGGTAATTTGCTGTCTGCTTTATTTTCTCTAACATATTTTAGTATCTCGTTGTCAAATTTTTGCTTGCCATCAATTATATCAATTTCGATTTCAATACAATATATAGGCAATTGTTCAAACCCTTTTATTTCCAGTAATCTAGATGCATCTTTCTCAGTGGTTAAAATGATTTTTTTCGAGCTATCAAAAGTACCAAATATTTCAGAGACTGTAGCTACATCTTTTTCAGAAAATGGATAATGATCTCGATATGCTTTTTTACTATAGGTTACTTCCCTTCGGTTTAATTCTTCATAAAGTGGATCCGGGTTTGCAATGCCCGTTAAAACAAGCGTCTCGAAGTTTGAAATTTCTCCTATTAATTCTTTATTTGTAAAGGGGTTGTAAATCCGACCATACAGAATAAAACTGAAAAATATTTTCTGATTTTTAGTAGGTGATATGCCTTTAATAATTTTATTCTTCCTTTCCAATGAAAGATCATGTGGGCATTTTGAAACAATAATAATATCCGCTCTGTTTTTTCCTTTTCTGAACTCTCTTAACTCACCCATTGGTAACATTAAATCATTGTAAAAGGGTTTGTTTATATCAGCTATTAAGATATTTAAACCAGCTTTTAATGATCGGTGTTGAAAAGCGTCATCAAGCAGTATGGCTTCAGTTGATGGGTTGTCGTAAAGTAAGTTCAAAACACCTTTTACCCTTTTTTTTTCAACGACAACCTTTATGTTTGGGAATTTACGATGATATTGTGCAGGTTCATCACCAATATCAATTGCCGTTGAATTCTCATCTGCTTCGATGTATTCTGTAGTTTTTCTTCCATATCCTCGACTTAGTATGGCGAGGTTATATTCATCTTTTAATAATCTTGCGAGGTATTCTGTATGAGGTGTTTTTCCAGTTCCACCCATTGATAAATTGCCAATGCAGATTATTGGTAGGTCAAATTCACTTGATTTAAAAATATTTTTTTTGTATAAAAAATTTCTAAATAGTGTGATACCTCCATAAATTAGTGCAATTGGAAATAAGATATAGCGAAATACTTTCATTAATTTATTTTACTGATTACAAAAATCAATAATTTAGCGGAATGACAATACAAGAAGTAACAAATTATTTAGAATCGATAGCTCCACTTCAGTATCAAGAGAGTTACGATAACGCTGGTTTAATTGTTGGGAATTATAAGGATGATGTTTCAGGAGTTCTAGTTTGCTTAGATAGTACGGAGGAAATCGTTGATGAAGCAATAGAACGAAATTGTAATTTAATTGTTGCGCATCATCCAATTGTATTTTCAGGATTAAAAAAAATTACGGGTAAAAACTACGTTGAAAAAACAGTTATTAAAGCTATTAAAAATGATATCGCTATTTATGCGATTCACACGAATTTGGATAACATGCTGAATGGTGTGAATGAAATTATAGGTAGAAAATTAGGGTTGATTAATACGCAGGTTTTATCACAGTCTAGTAATAACCTCAGGAAACTTATAACATATGTCCCTCTTGAATATGTAGAAAAAGTCCGGGATTCTTTATTTGATTCTGGTGCAGGGAAAATTGGGAATTATGATGAATGTAGCTTTAGTAGTATGGGGGAAGGGACTTTTCGAGCTGGGGATAATACAAATGCATTTATTGGAGAAAAAGGGAAAAGACATCTTGAAACCGAGCAAAAGCTTGAAGTAATTTACGCAATAGATAAGGAAAGTGCGATTTTATCGTCTTTGTCAAATAGTCATCCTTACGAAGTTGTAGCTTATGATATCTTGCAATTACAAAATAGTAATTCAGATGTTGGAGCAGGCTTAATTGGCGATTTGGAAAATGGAATTGATGAAATTACTTTTCTAAAATCTTTAAAGATTACGATGAAAACGGATTGTGTCCGCTATACTGAATTGGGGGGAAGACAAATTAAGAAAGTTGCTGTATGCGGTGGTTCAGGAAGTTTTTTGTTGAAAGATGCTATTCGTCAAAAAGCGGATGTTTTTATTACAGGGGATTTTAAATATCATGAATTTTTTGATGCTGAAAACCGCATTGTTATCGCAGATGTTGGACATTTTGAAAGTGAACAGTATACAATTGAGCTTTTAGTTGATAAACTAAAGGAAAAATTTACTACTTTTGCGGTCTGTTTTACGGAGGTAAATACAAATCCCGTTAATTATTTGTAAATTATTATGGCAAAAAAGAAAGAATCTACAGCTGAGCAAAAGTTAAGAGCACTTTATAATCTTCAAATTATTGATTCTAGAATTGATAAAATTCGTCAAGTACATGGTGAGTTACCTTTGGAGGTACAAGACCTAGAAGATGAGTTAGAAGGAATGAACTTAAGGTTATCTAAAGTCGAAGAAGAGATTAGTGATTTGAATTTGCAAATCAACGAAAAGAAAAATGTTATTGAAGAGTCTAAGGCTGGCGTTGCAAAATACGTAGAGCAACAAAAGAAAGTTAGAAATAACAGAGAGTACGATTCGTTGACTAAGGAAATAGAATACCAAGGTTTGGAAGTCGAATTAGCTGAAAAAAGAATCAACGAGTATAAAGCAAGAATCGCTTCTAAGCAAGAATTGCTTGAGACAAGTGTGTCTGAATTAGAAGATAAGAAAGGAGCTTTGGATGCTAAGAAAAATGATTTAGCTGAAATTGAAGCTGAAACGGCAAAAGAAGAGAGTCTGTTGAGAGAAAAATCAAAAGAAGCTTCTGCCGGTGTTGAAGAAAGATTATTGAAAGCATACACTAGGATTAGAAATGCTGCTAAAAATGGTTTGGCTGTCGTTCCTGTTGAAAGAGGTGCTTCAGGAGGTTCATATATTAAAATTCCACCACAAAGGCAATTAGATATTGCAGCTCGTAAAAAAATCATTATTGATGAGCACAGTGGAAGAATCCTTGTTGATTTAGAATTAGCTCAAGAAGAAACTGATAAAATGGAAAAAATGCTTGCGAAGTTGTTAAAGTAAGTCTAATCTATATGTTATTAAAAAGGGGTTAACATATGTTAGCCCCTTTTTTTTGTTTCCTATTTTAATGTATTAAAATTTACGTCCAAAGGTAAATATTAAATTAGTGTTAGATTTTTTAATTGGTGTATTCTCTACTAATATTGGATCGTACATATAATAATCTTCCGTCCAAGTTGAGCTTGTAACAGCGAAGTCGATGTAAAAGCTTTTTACACGGTAACCAAGACCTCCAGAATACGTTAGTTTTGCATCATTATTTTCAACAGCAGTAAGGTTATATGGGTTTTGATAATAGGCAAAACCTAATCTAGTATATACGGGTCCTGCTATTTTAACCTCACTCCCAATTCTTATGTTGTGCGTTGCTCTAAAGTTAATGTCTCCCGTGTTATTTTCGTTCGAAAAATTATAACTACTTCCTGAAAAAGGATGGCTAGATAAAGCACTCCCTGCATAATCAATGTATTCATAGTCAGCGCTTATCATGGCTTTTCTAGCAATAATCACTGAAAGGCTGCCGGTAAGTCTTCCAGGCGTTCTTAGCTTGTAAAGAAAACTGCCATCAGGAGAATTGGAAGAATAGGTTTCACCATCTTTAAATTTAGAGGACATACTTGAGCTCCAGTTGTCTTTCATATAATAGAATTTCGTAGGGGTATGATAGGCAGCGCCAATCCTCAACCATGTAGTAGGAAGAATAATGATTCCTAATTTAGCGTTCACTCCATTTCCGCGGGTTGTTAAATACTCATTATATGTAAAGTGTTCTATTTCCAGCGAGTCGCTTAAGGCAGTTTCAGTATGATTTTTTTCTTGTCTAAATCGTATTGTAGGGAAGCCAATTGTTGCACCAATGTATATTTTATTGTTGAAGTTTCCAGACATTGCGATTGCTGTCTCTCCCATGTGTCCTTTTCGGGTAATTGTATGCTGGTGATTGAATTCACCTTGGTACATCTGGGTTGTGTAGTAGTTTCCAGAGGAGTCACCCGGATCAATTACATACGCATCGTAAGCTAACCCTGATGTAAACGATAGGCTTTCGTAAATGTCGTCGGGATGTATTCCTCCTGCTTGCGCAGCAAAAACATACGACATTGAAGTGTCGCTTATTCCAGATATACTAGTTCGTTCATTAAAGTTTGCAAGCCGATTGTAACTGAGTCCAAACTGAATACTTTTCCATAGGGAAGCACTTTCTTTTCCTGCTTTAATTACGCCAACAATACCCATGTTACCTATTACAAAACTTTCATGTCCGTTTGTTGCATTTGTTCCCATAAATTGGGTTGATGAGTTTTGTAAACCAATTTGAGGTGTAATAGACCATTCGGACGTCTTAAAACGAGCCATTCCTGCTGGATTTACACTTAGTACAGATAAATCCGCTCCTAGCGCACCGAAAGCTCCTGCAACGCTATTGTATCTTGCTGTTCCTCCAAAATCGAGGAAGCTATAACGTAAGGCATCTTCTTCTGTTTGCGCTTTCGATTGTATCGAAAAGGACATAAGAATTACCAGAACTAATAGGATTTGTTTCATTAGAGTTTCTTTTTTTATAATAATCGGTGTAATAAAGAATGAATGCAGTTTTATCTTCTTCCTCCTGATTTAGACGATGAACTACTGCCTTTACTTCGGGAAGAGCCGCTGCTGCTTCCACTAGATCGACTTGGAGATGATGAGCTTCTTGATCCAGCACTGCTTCTACTTCCGCTATTACTATTACTTCTTGAAGGCTTATAAGTTGATGAAGATCCACCACTTCTATTGTTACTAGGTTTAGTAGTTGAAGGCCTGGTGTAACTATTGTTAGGCTTTGTAGCATTGTATGGTCTTGTGTAGTTGTTATTATTTGAACGACTTGTTCCATTGCTAGAATTTGGTTTAGTCGTTGTGTTTGGTCTCGCTTTCCATGCAGAAGATGCTCCTCTAGAATTGTTAATAGAAGTAGGTTCTCTAGAAATGTAATTCGAATTCCCTTTTTGAGCTGGAGTTGTTCTAGTGGCATTTAAATCGTGGTTCTCAAATTTGTTATTAATTGATAATGAAGATAAGCTATTATCATATGAAGGAACTTTCATAGAGTTATCCAATGCATTGGAACCGTTAATTTCTTTGCTATTATTCACGCTCGCATTTGATGCAGTTGGTGTTTCGGAGCTGTTATTGCTGTTTTCAGACCCGTTCACAACGGGGTTAATTTTTTTAACTACAGCAGTAACTGTATTGTAATCTTCGCTAGTTGAGTTTCCGTAGTTAGATCCGGTCAATGAATTTGAACTCATGCCCCCTCCATGGTTTCCAGTGTATGAATTACTTGCCGTTTGGTCTCCGTAGTAATTTCCATAATTAGAATTGTTTCCATATCCATTCCCATAATAGTTTCCGTATCCATTACCGTAATAGCCATTGTAGTTGTTTCCGCAGTAGCCATTTCCATATCCGCCGTATCCATAGTTATTGCATCCGTAGTTGTTCCAATGGTTGTTTGAACAACAGCTCATGCCGTTGTTGTAATAAGAGTTGTAAGCGTATCCTGAATAATAGTTTCCAAAGTAAATGTTTGTATTCCATCCGTAAGGACTGCCGTAATAATAGGAATTTGTATAATAAGGATTGTAATAGCTATATCCTGAATTACAGTTATTAAATCTTCTTATTCTTGAAGAGTATTGGTAGTCATAATTGGTATTGTAATAATTGTTTGTTACGTAAGTATTACCGTCATCGTTATTTTCTGTTTCAGAATATTTTGGATCATAATACTCATCTTCACCTACATGTGCAGATGCTTCATCTTCATACGAATAATATTCGTCAAATTCGGAATTTGAACTTGTGGTCGGTGTATATAACTCTTCTTCAGAATAAATGTCATCTTTATAGCTTAAGTCTTGTGTAGATGAACAAGAAGACAAAAGTACAATTACAGATAATGATAGAATTGAGTTTATGATTTTCATGATGTTGAGATTATATGTTATTAATAATATCGACTTGATAGTAAATTTAAATAAGTTTGGGCACATTATAAAAGCTACCTCTTATTAATTTTTAACTTTGTAGTCGTTAACAAGAATTTAACAAAAACTATACCACAAATGGCAAAAGGATTACCGAAAAGAAGTGAGGATTTTTCAGCATGGTACAATGAATTGGTTGGGAAGGCTGATTTGGCAGAACATTCAGGAGTTAAGGGATGTATGGTTATCAAACCATATGGCTATGCTATTTGGGAAAACATGAAGGCTGTTTTGGACCAAAAGTTTAAAGAAACTGGGCACCAAAATGCATATTTTCCAATTTTTGTCCCAAAAAGTTTATTTGAGGCCGAAGAAAAAAATGCTGAAGGGTTTGCAAAAGAATGTGCAATTGTAACGCATTATAGATTAAAAAATGATCCCGATAAAAAAGGAAAATTAATGGTTGATCCAGATGCGAAATTGCAAGAAGAATTAATTGTTAGACCTACCAGTGAGGCAATTATTTGGAGTACTTATAAGAAGTGGATTCAGTCCTATAGAGATTTACCATTATTAATTAACCAATGGGCTAATGTTGTAAGGTGGGAGATGCGAACACGTTTGTTTTTAAGAACAACAGAGTTTTTATGGCAAGAAGGACATACTGCTCACGCTACAAAAGCAGAAGCCTTAGAAGAAACTGAAAAAATGATGCATGTATATGCTGATTTCGCAGAGGATTACATGGCTATGCCTGTGATTAAGGGCTTAAAGTCTGAAAGTGAAAGATTTGCTGGTGCTGAAGAGACTTATTGTATTGAAGCTTTGATGCAAGATGGAAAAGCACTTCAAGCTGGAACATCTCATTTTTTAGCACAAAATTTTGCCAAAGCATTTGATGTTAAATTTGCAGATGCAGAAGGGAAGCAAGGATATGTTTGGGCATCTTCATGGGGCGTCTCTACTCGCTTGATTGGAGGTCTTATTATGACGCATAGTGATGATTTAGGGCTAGTGTTGCCTCCTAAATTGGCGCCTATCCATGTTGCTATTGTTCCTATATATAAAGGGGGTGAGCAATTGGCGCAAATTTCAGAAGTGGCAAATAAGCTAAAAGCTGATATGCAGGCAAAAGGTATTATTGTTAAATATGATGATGATGATAAACGCAAGCCGGGCTGGAAATTTGCTGAATATGAGATGAAAGGAGTTCCTGTTCGAATTGCGATAGGTCCTAGAGATTTAGAAAATGGAACGGTTGAGGTAGCACGAAGAGATACTTTGGAAAAGGAAAGTCTGCAGCAAGAGGATTTAGCAATTAAAGTCGAACATTTACTAGAGCAGATTCAAATAAATTTATTGGATAGAGCTAAAACATATAGAGAAGAGTTTACAAATGTAGCTAAAACATGGGATGAGTTCAAAGAGCTTATTGATAATAAAGGTGGATTTGTTCACGCTCATTGGGACGGAACGGAAGAAACAGAGCAAAAAATAAAAGAAGAAACTAAAGCTACAATTAGATGCATTCCTTTTGATCAGAAAGAAGAAGCTGGAAGTTGCATATATTCTGGGAACTCTTCTAAAGGAATGGTGTTGTTTGCAAAAGCTTATTAACTTTACTTATTATGATGGACGAAAAAGCGGCACAAGAATTAATATTTCATACCGTTAAGGATAAAAGTGTATTGAAGCAAGATGTCTTTAATAACATTATTCTCAATTTTAAGATTCTGAAACAAGTTTTGAAAGAAATTGGAGATGATCTGAGTGCGCGGGTTGAATCTGTTGATGAACGTGTTATTATTGAGTACAAAGATACCGGAGAATTTGAAGCACAATTAAGAGTAGCAGGTGATGTTTTAGTTTTTCATATGCATACAAACGTTTTTAAGTTTGATACACAAAATAGCTTGTGGAATACGTCCTACTTCAAAGAGAATGGAAATCGTGGTTATTGTGGATTAATTAACGTCTATAATTTTTTAAACGATTCGATAAAGTATAATAGAGTGAATGATTCTGGTTATATGATTGGACGATTATTTGTTAATGCTGAGAATCACTTTATGGTTGAGGGGAAAAGACAAATGGGATTTCTGTATAATGACATTATCAACTCTGTGATCGATAAAGATAAAATGAAAGCAATTATTCAATCAGCGGTATTGTACACGTTGGACTTTGATCTGCTTATACCTCCTTATGATCAGGTCAAAGAAGTCTCCGTTTTAGAAATTCAACAATTAAGCGATAAACAGAAATTGAAGACGGCTAAGCGGTTGGGTTTTCAGTTCAAAGCGGATTCTGACTCGATAGAGTAATTGTGAAATTGAAGAAAAGATTAAAAAAAATTAAATTCCACTTTGCAATAGATAAAAATATACTACATTTGCAAACCAAAATTAAAAGGAAGCTTTAAATTTGGCCCGTTCGTCTAGGGGTTAGGACACATGGTTTTCATCCATGAAACAGGGGTTCGATTCCCCTACGGGCTACATAGATTAAACAAAGAAGAACAATTATGGCAAATCATAAGTCAGCATTAAAAAGAATTAGATCAAACGAATCTAAGAGAGTATTAAACAAATATCAGCATAAGTCTACCCGTACTGCAATGGCAAAATTGGAGAAATTGGAAGATAAAAAAGAAGCTGGTAAATTGTTGCCTACTGTATTAGGAATGGTTGATAAATTGGCTAAGAGAAACATTATTCACAAGAATAAAGCTTCTAACTTGAAATCTAAATTGACAAGAGGAGTTAACGCTCTATAGATTTTCGAAAATCATTTATTTAACTAAGCTCTCCTTTTTGGAGGGCTTTTTTTGTTTGTAGACACATGTCTCATAATACAAAAACTATATAAATGAACTACTCCAAAAACATTTCTATCAAAGATTGGGCAGATGATGATAGGCCAAGAGAAAAACTTTTAATAAAAGGAAAAGGTGCATTGAGTGATGCGGAACTTGTTGCCATTCTAATCGCATCAGGTAATCGTGACGAATCCGCCGTTGAATTGTCTAAAAGAATATTACAGAGTTTAAGTAATAATTTAAACAGGTTGGCGAAACTTTCAGTAAATGATTTGATAAAATTTAAAGGTATCGGCGAAGCAAAAGCCATAAGTATAATAGCTTCACTTGAATTAGGAAGAAGACGGAGAACTGCCGATGTTTTAGAAAAAGCTAAAATCGGAGGGAGTAAGGATGCGTTTCAGATTCTTCAATTGAAGTTGGAGGATCTACCACACGAAGAGTTTTGGGTAATGTTACTCAATCGAGCAAATAAAGTGATCGATACAAAGTTGGTTGGCAGAGGAGGTGTTTCTAGTACGGTTGTAGATTCTAAAGTTATATTTAGTTTTGCTTTAGAATCTTTAGCTTCGGGTATAATATTGGCACATAATCATCCTTCGGGAAACCTCAAGCCAAGTAATTCAGATATACGGTTGACAAAAAAAATCGTAGATGCTGGGAAAATAATGGAAGTTCCCATTCTCGATCATATTATAGTTGGAGATAATGATTATTTTAGCTTCGCAGATGAAGGATTGATTTAGTTTAATTAAATTATTTTATGTTTAAAATTATCACAGTTGTTGGAGCGCGTCCTCAAATTATTAAAGCAGCCGCTTTAAGTAGAGCAATAAAAAATAATTATTCAGGAAAAATAAATGAAATTATTGTCCATACAGGCCAACATTACGATGAAAACATGTCTCAAGTGTTTTTTGATGAATTAGGGATTCCTTCACCAGATATCAACTTATCAGTTGGTTCGGGAAGTCATGGAAAGCAAACAGCTACAATGATTGAAGGAATTGAGAAGGTAATCCTGGATGAAAAGCCAAATGCTATTGTTGTCTATGGTGATACTAATTCTACTTTGGCTGCGGGTGTAGCTGCTTCCAAAATTCACATCCCAGTAGTGCACATAGAAGCAGGCTTACGCTCTTATAATAAGAAAATGCCTGAAGAAGTTAATCGTATTATGTGCGATCATGTTTCTTCATTGTTGTTTTCTCCAACGAAAACAGGTGTAGAAAATTTATTGAAAGAGGGTTTTAAGCAAGAAGCTGCAGGAAATTACACCATGGATAATCCAGGGGTGTTTCATTGTGGAGATGTTATGTATGACAATAGTATCTATTTTTCAGAAATGAGTGTACAGGAATCTACTGTACTTGCTGATAATAAATTAATTGAAGGTGAGTATATTCTTTCAACAATACATCGCAATGACAATACAGATACACCAGAAAGAATTACGGGAATATTTGAAGCGTTACAAGCTATTTCGAAAGAGAATAACGTTGAAATTGTACTGCCATTGCACCCGCGTACAGCTAAGATTCTGACTCAGAATTTACCAGCAGAACTTTACCTATCTATTCAAAGTAATCCTAATATTAAATTGATTCCACCGGTTTCATTTTTAGATATGATTGCTTTAGAGAAAAATTCTAAAATGGTAATTACCGATAGTGGAGGGGTTCAAAAAGAAGCATTTTTCTTTAACAAAGCGTGTATAATTCTTCGTCCAGAGACAGAGTGGGTAGAGTTAGTTTCGTGTGGATCCGCTACGATTGTAGGTTGGAGTAAAGATAAAATAATTGAAGCATATAACCGTTATTCAAAGGATTCAAGTTTAAAGTTTCCTCCCGTTTTTGGTGATGGAAAAGCAGCAGAATTTATATGTGATATGATGTTGAAGCATTTGAGTTAAAATGAAAATATACGCGCCAAATACCACAGAAAGGGTTAAATACGCTATTGATTTGGTGCTAAAACAAGTGTGCTTGTTTGATTATGAATACGTTTCCAAAGAAGAAATCAAAACAGGTGATATAGTAGTTAATTATTCTGGAGAGCTTATCGAGAGCTCCTTTCAGGTTCATCCACATGGGTTACTGTTTGAAAATGATGTCAAAAAGTTTGATGTCACTTTTAAATATGGAGGAAAAGAAAAAATAAAACTATTTACTACAGAATTTGATGATTTAGGATTTGATATTTTTTCGGCTAGTTTCTTTTTGGCAACGCGATTTGAAGAGTATTGGGAATTCGAGTCGGATTATCATGATAGATATACTTCAAAGAGCAGCTTGGCGAGTAAGTTAGGGTACCTCCACCTTCCATTAATTAATATCTGGGGAGAAGTTCTGAAAGAGAAATTAAAGTCTCATTTCGAAGAATTGAAGCTTAGCAAACATCGGTTCAAGGTAATAAATACGATAGATATAGATAATGCTTGGGCTTATTTGAATAAAGGAGCACTAAGAGCAAGTGGGGCTATGGCGAAAGCTGGGGCGCAACTAAAATTATCAGAAATGGGAGACAGAGCAAAAGTTCTTTCATCTGGAAAAAATGATCCTTTCGACACATATGCCTATTTGAAAAAAGTTCAGGATGATAAAGGCATTGAGAGTATATATTTCTTTTTGTTAGGAGATAGAGGAGAGTTTGATAAAAATGTACCGCATACAAGTAAAGACCTACAGCGCATGATTAATCAAATATCTAGGTATGCGAAAATTGGGATTCACCCCTCTTATGGTTCGTACTTGAAGCCAAAACAACTAGACAAAGAGATAGAAAGGTTAAATTCAATTACTGATAATGAAGTTAGTTTATCAAGAAAGCATTTCTTAAAATTAAGCATTCCAGAAACATACCGCAATTTAGAAAAAGCAGGAATTACGAACGATTACTCAATGGGCTATGCAGATAATATTGGGTTTAGGGCTTCAATTTGCACTCCCTATACTTTTTTCGATGTACTGCAAAACAAAGACTTAAATATTAAGGTTCATCCATTTGCATATATGGATGGAACGCTTAACGAATATTTGGGTTTATCTATAGCGGATGCAAAAGAAAAAGTAGCTTCCCTGAAACAGCAAGTCAAAGAAGTGGGAGGGGTTTTTATTGGCATATGGCATAATGAGACTGTCAACGATAAGGGGATTTGGAAAGGATGGCGAGAAGTATATGAAATGGGTCTGGATTCATAAACAAAAATGGCATAACGAACTCCAGTAAGGAGCGCGGTAATCTTTCTGTTAGGGGGTAAGATTGCCACAAATTTCCTTCTGAAATTTTCGCAATGACGATATGCGCGGGCAAGGTTAAAGAGGATTAATCCTCTTTATCTTCAAATTCCTTTAGTTTAAATTTTCTGGATGTATGGTTTGTCTTTGCTAATACTTTATAGGAGCTAATTACTCCAACTCCAAATAATGATATTGGTAATATTCGTACTTGGTTGATGGCGAAATCCCAGTAAATTAATACGAGTCCGATAAGTGATAATGCCAAACCGGCAAGAACAATTATTGTTTTTAATTTAGGATTCACGAATACTATTAATAAATCGAAAAGACAAGGTGCCGATTGGTTATTATGGTGTTTTGACTTTACTTGCAGCTAGCTTTCCTTCAAAATCTTTAATCCAGCTTTTAGGTCCTCCGGCAACATATCCTGTTGTTGCCAATCCTTTAATTTCACTTTTCCCAGTTTCTGCATTGGTAGAAATTGTAAAAGCCCATATGGTAGGGTATCCTCGCACACCAAAAGCTTGCGCTAACTGCTGATTTTGTTGCTTGATATTTGTCGGAAGGACAAACCTCTTTGGAAAATCTAACTCCAATAAAACAAAATTCTCATTTGCCCATTTAATAAATTCATCCTTAACAAAAACTTCTTTTTTAAGTCTAATACACCATCCACACCAATCTGTTCCTGTAAAGTTTGCTAAAATAGGTTTTCCGGTTTTAACCGAGATAGCTTGCGCTGTTTCTAGGTTAACTTCCCATCCATCCATGGAAGCTTTGTATTTTTGTTCAGCAGTCTGCCCAAAAGAATTAATGTTCAGGAGAACAGTAAGAGTAGATAATAGAGAAAGCTTTAGAATGTTCATGTAGATATTATTTTAATATGAAAAAATAAATTTAGCAAATGTAATGCCAAATGTTGATTTATTTTTTGGTTGTTTAGTGTCTCCAAATTTAATCAAAACAAACAACAATTTTAACAGTAAACGGATTTATGCAGTCTAGCTTAAAAATAAACTCATCTAAAACATTAACTTCGTAAAACCATCGTGAATCAGAAATTTAATATAAAGTGGGTAGAGTCTACCGATGTTGACAAAATTAGCTGGGATAAAGTTGTTAGTGGTTCTAGCGCTTTAAACCTTTATTGTTATACATGGTATTTAGATGCGGTGTCTGATAATTGGGGAGCATTGGTGCTGGGAGATTATGAATTTATTCTGCCAATTCCATATACAGTAAAAAAGAACCAAAGTATTTTATATCAGCCTTTTTTTAGTCAACAGCTAAATATTTTAGGAAAGCAATTACCTTCAATTGAAGTAATAAACTATTTTATCTCTAGCATTCCCCAAAAATTTAAATTGGCGCAATTCAATTTCCCTAACTATTTAATTCAAAACATTACTGATTACGAGATAGAAGAAGTTGTTGGTCAATATTTGGATCTAAATCAAGATTACGAAGCGGTTAGCTCTGAATATTCAACGAACGCCAAACGGCAAATTAAGAAAGCGATTAAGAACGAATTGAAAATTACTGAAACAGGGGGCTTAGAAGTTTTTATGCCTTTGTTTAAAGAAACGGTTGGAGTTAAATTAGGGTTTCTTGAAGATAATTACAGTCGCTTGAATAGATTAATGAATGTCGGGTTGCTCCTAAAAAAAGGAAGGTTGTTGACCGTTCAGAAAGGTGATGAGGTTTTGGCAATGGGCTATTTCTTTATTCAAAATAAGCGAATTACCTATTTAAAAGGAGCTTCTACAATTCAGGGAAGAGATACCGGAGCTATGTACTATTTAATGGATGCCGTTATCAAAGAATACGCTGCTACCAATAGAATATTTGATTTCGGTGGTTCTAAGGTTCCTTCTGTAGCAGAATTCTACAAAAAACTGGGAGCTAAAGACCAAACCTATTTAAGTTTTTCAAAAAATAATTTACCTTGGGTGTTAAAAACAGCAAAAGGGGTAAGAGATAAGTTCAAATAATTAGCTAATTATATACTTGTTTAAGTAGCTAATTATAAATGCAGATTCCTTATTTTTGGAAAACAAACTAAAACAAACAACTTTCGGCTATGATTAAGGTGCATGACTTTAGTAAAACCAACTCCCTTTACAATAATTTTTTAGCGCAACTAAGAGATCTTAAAGTGCATTCAGATAGGATGCGGTTTAGAAGAAATTTGGAAAGATTGGGTGAGATAACGGCATTTGAAATAAGTAAAGAATTAAAGTTTGAGGAGTCAGATGTTTACACTGCTTTGGGAGTTGCTCCATCAAGTATTATAAAAGAGCAGCCAGTTATTGCAACTATATTAAGAGCAGGATTACCTCTGCATCAGGGGGTGTTAAATTATTTTGATAATTCAAATAACTGCTTTATTTCAGCTTATAGAAAGCATTCATCTAACGATCTTTTTGATGTAGAAATTGAATATTTGTCAAGCCCTAACTTAGATGATAAGGTGGTAATTCTTACAGATCCAATGATAGCGTCTGGAGCTTCTATGGTTTTAGCGTATAAAGCACTTTTGAAAAAAGGAATACCAAGACACATCCATGTAGTCGGTGTTATTGCAAGTGCCGAAGGAATAGAATACGTTCGTAAAAATATGCCAGAAAACACCACTATTTGGATTGGGGCAATCGATGAAGAAATGACAGCGCAATCTTATATTGTTCCTGGTTTAGGCGATGCAGGCGATCTTGCATTTGGAGAGAAAGAAGATAAGTAGTGTAATATGATAGGAATATTATTAACAGGTTTCGGATTTGGAACTTTTAAATTTATGTTTGCCGCTTATTTAACGTTTCAAGCTGCTTACTTATCGGATGTTGATGTGCCGTATTGGAATGTTGTAATATCTACTTTCCTAGGAGCTTTTGTAAGTTTTAATTTTTTTTTCTTTTTCTCTAGCTTGTTAATGGAAAGGGCGAAAGAAAGGAAGTTGAAGAAAATTAAAAAAGGAACGCTTAAGCCTAAAAAGCAATTTTCTCGAATGAATAAATTTATTGTGAGATTAAAATTTTCTTCATTTGGATATTTTGTTCTGGTAATTGTTGGTCCCATGGTGCTGTCTATTCCAATAGGGAGTATAATTATTGCTAAGTTTTACCGTCGCATCAAATTTACATATTGGCTTGAAGTAGTCAGTTTATTTGTTTGGGCAAATCTGTTTACACTTGCCAACCTTTATATCTTTGGTGAATGATAAAACATGTTTTTTTCGATTTAGATAGAACACTTTGGGATTTCGAAAAGAACTCTCATAATGAGTTGGTTAATTTATGGTCGAAACATCAATTACATCAAAAAGGAATATCGTTACCAGAAGAGTTTATTCGAATCTATAAAAGAATCAACGAAGATTGTTGGACTTTGTATAGAGATAATGCTATTACAAAAGAAGATCTACGTACCAAACGCTTTGCTAACACATTAGAATATTTTGGCATATTAGATGCTAAATTGGCCGAAAGTATTGGTCATGACTATGTCACAAACTGCCCATATAGAACAGAGTTGTTTCCCAATGTATTTGAAATAATCGATTATTTGAAATCGAAATACGAGTTGCATATTATTACGAATGGTTTTGAAGAAGTGCAACATGTTAAGATGAAACAAAGTAATTTGACTGAACACTTTAGCGAAATTATTACCTCTGAGAAAGCCGGCGCCAAAAAACCACACCCACAAATATTTGAGTACGCAGCAGAAAAAGTTGGAGTTTCTGCTCAGGACTGTGTGATGATAGGTGATGATTTGTTATGTGATATAGAAGGAGCAGTAGATTTTGGGATGCAAGCAATCTATTTTAATCCGCATAAAGTTAAGCACAACTTAAATGTACTTGGCAATGTTCAGGATTTGATTGAGATAAAGGCTTTTCTTTAATCATTAAAAAAGTCTTTTTCCTTTTTTTCTTCCAGTATTCTGTACAAAATATTGTCCCATTTCTCCATAGAAAAAAGTGCTCTTTTCACAGGAATACTAGCAACTCGATCTCCATCATTATTTTCAGATTGGGTAAAATAAAGTGTCATCTTTTCATACGAGTTTGATTCTATTATAATTGAAATAGAACGGATGAATTTTTTTTGAGTCTTCCATTTACTAAAGTTCTCCATCCACTCTTCGTTGGCTCGGTCCTTAATATTGGATTCGTATGAAGTGACTTTATCAAAAGTAATCACCTGAGATAAAAATTCACCGTTTCGATTGGTGATTTTTAAAAACTTTTCCAGTTCCTTGTCTATGGCAAACAGCTCCGTATGCGTAAAGTTTATATATGCCTCATCAGCGATAAAATCAATTGTATTATTCAAGGTGTCAATAAGAGCGTCTTCGTCTTTTGTAAACTGACGATTGCCTTTTTTTGAAATAATTTTGTCGATTAATGCCATAACACTGCCGGTAAAGATAGGTACAAATTAGCTATATTTATAATTGTTTGTATACTATCAGGGCAATGTAAGTTATTGGTCAAATTTCCTCTAAATCTAATTGTCTTTTACTTGAATAATGATTAAATTCGCTACCCTTAATAAATTAAAGTCTTACGCATTAAAAATTAAACAGTACATGGTATTTGATTTAGAAATGATAAAAGCGGTTTACGCGCGCTATCCAGAGAGAGTTGCAGCAGCAAGGAAATTAGTGAACAAACCATTAACCTTATCTGAGAAGATATTATATGCTCACCTTTGGGATGGCAATGCTGCTGAAGCTTATGAAAGAGGTAAGTCTTATGTAGATTTTGCTCCAGATAGGGTTGCTATGCAAGATGCAACTGCTCAAATGGCATTGTTACAGTTTATGCAAGCGGGTAAAACTAAAGTTGCTGTTCCCTCAACTGCACATGCGGATCATTTGATTCTAGCTAGATTAGGAGCAGATAAGGATTTACAAGATGGTATTAATAAGAACAACGAAGTATTTAACTTCTTAAGTTCTGTTTGTGATAAATACGGAATTGGTTTTTGGAAACCGGGAGCTGGAATTATACACCAAGTAGTTTTAGAAAATTATGCATTTCCAGGAGGAATGATGATTGGAACGGATTCTCACACTGTTAATGCAGGTGGTTTAGGGATGGTTGCAATAGGAGTTGGAGGAGCTGATGCTGTTGATGTAATGGCAGGAATGGCTTGGGAATTAAAATTCCCTAAGTTAATTGGTGTTAAATTGACGGGTAAATTAAACGGTTGGACATCTGCAAAAGATGTTATTCTAAAAGTTGCTGGAATTTTAACTGTAAAAGGTGGTACAGGAGCGATTGTAGAATATTTTGGTGAAGGAGCTAAGTCTTTATCTGGAACAGGAAAAGGAACTATCTGTAATATGGGAGCGGAAATAGGAGCTACGACTTCTACTTTTGGGTACGATGATTCAATGAGAAGATATTTAAGCGCTACTGGTAGAGCTGATGTTGTGGCTTTAGCTGATGAAGTTGCTGAACACTTAACTGGAGATGCTGAAGTTTATGATAATCCAGAACAGTATTTTGATCAAGTTATTGAAATTAACTTATCAGAATTAACACCCCATTTAAACGGACCGTACACGCCAGATTTAGCTACACCTGTTTCAGAAATGAAAGCTGCTGCAACTGCTAATGATTGGCCTACAGATATTGAATGGGCTTTAATCGGTTCCTGCACTAATTCTTCGTACGAAGATTTATCTCGTGCAGCTTCTATTGTTGATGATGCAGTAAGCAAAGGATTAAATGCAAAAGCAATTTTAGGAATTAACCCAGGTTCGGAACAAGTAAGGTTTACTGCCGAACGTGATGGGTTTATTGATACATTTAATAAGCTAGACAACACCAAAATATTTACAAATGCTTGTGGCCCTTGTATCGGACAATGGGATAGACCAGGAGCTTCGGAAGAAAAGAAAAACTCTATTGTGCATTCTTTTAACAGAAACTTTAAGAAAAGAGCAGATGGAAATCCAAATACTATGGCCTTTGTAACCTCACCAGAAATGGTTGCTGCAATTGCAATATCAGGAAAATTAGATTTTAACCCAATTACAGATACATTAACTAACGCAAACGGAGAAGAAGTAAGCTTAGCTGAACCAACGGGAATGGAATTACCGCCTAATGGTTTTGCTGTTGATGATAACGGCTATCAAGCTCCTGCTGAGGATGGATCAGGGATTCAGGTTGTAGTAAAAGAGGATTCTAAAAGATTACAATTATTAACGCCATTTGCTCCTTGGGATGGAGAAAATATTACTGGAGCTAAATTGTTAATTAAAGCAGAAGGTAAATGTACAACCGATCATATTTCTATGGCTGGACCTTGGTTGCAATATAGAGGTCATTTAGACAATATTTCTGAAAATTGCTTAATTGGAGCAGTAAATTCATTTGGTGGAGCTACAAACGAAGTAGTTAACCAATTGACTGGAGCTAAAGGGGCGGTTCCTTCTACAGCAAGAGCTTATAAAGCTGCTGGAGTGCCAAGTATAGTTGTTGGAGATCATAATTATGGAGAAGGTTCGTCAAGAGAGCATGCTGCCATGGAACCACGTCATTTAGGCGTTTATGCGGTGATTGTAAAATCTTTTGCTAGAATACACGAAACAAACCTGAAAAAACAAGGGATGTTAGGGTTAACCTTTAATACTGAAAGTGATTATGATTTAATTAATGAAGACGATACATTTAACTTCACTGATTTGAATCAATTTGCACCAGGTAAGCAATTAACATTAGAGATTGTTCATGCTGATGGATCTAAAGATAATGTGCTATGTAATCATACTTATAATTCCGGTCAAATTGAATGGTATAAATACGGTTCAGCATTAAACTTGATTAAAGCCGAAGCTGCTGCTCAAGCTTAAATAAATTGTTGTTAGATATCAAAAAGACAAACCTATATCATTAATTTGGTATAGGTTTTTTTGTTTCTTTGATTAAACCAAGTTTTCTGCAACTCAATAGACTTTAGACTCAAAAGATGTTTTTTTTTTGAATGAATCAGTGATTTTCTTTAACCTTCTTCAGGTTCTTCAATAAATTCGAATTCAATACCTAATAAATGGGAAAAATCTTCACCTATTTTACGAATATCATCATCATCTTCCTCATACCTCCACTTTATCGAGACGTTTGAATTCCCGAACAATCTTTCAGCATATTGTAATGTTTTAAGTATCGCTATTACAGAGGAGGATGCCATGTAATAGAACTTACATTCAATATTCACAGCAGATGTGTTTTTTACAATTGAATCAAGCCAGTCATTTACAGGACTGTAAAAATTTCGAACATTTTCAGGGAACGAGCTACCCTCAATCACTAGAATACTACTAGCACTGTCTCCAGATATCTTAGGAGTGTTTTTTTTCTGTTCGATTAAAAGGTTCATTAATTAAGCTTTTTTCTTCCTATCTAATGTGATGATAAGAGTAAAACAAGACAATTCATCATTTATTTCGTCAAAAAAGTAATCTAAATTATTACTTGATTTCATAGCCATAGTTATGAACCCCAAGCCAGCTCCACCTTTATTAGAAATAATGCCATTTGTAAGTACTTCCATGTAAAGGACTTTAACTTCTTCGCGGGTCATTTTATTAACCTCCGTGATTCGTGTCTCAATATTTTTATTGTGCTTGCTATAGATAAGGTTTCCTAGTGCAATTTTGTAAGTGTCAGTTGCTTGGTCAATTGCAAAAAAAGAAGTTTGATGACCATCTTTTCCTTTTTCACCATGAAGTCTAATGTTTTGAAGGCCTTCAACTAAAATGCTGAACATTCTTTTTACTGTCCCTTTTTTATCCCCGGAATCAAGCATGAACATTTCAATGTCATTGGAAATAGTATTAACTAAATCCTGACTAAATTCCCCAAAATGGCTATTGATAATTTTATCAGTAGCCGATTTATTATACTCATCACATATCTTTTGATATCTAGATCTACAGACCTCAATAATCGTATTTGTTGATGCTTTCATATTAATTTCATATACACAGTAGCACCTAAGATATCAAAATTTGAGCTTGTAGCATGTGTCTTAAATGATTAAAATACGTGACGAATATACTATTTTTTTCCATAAAAAGAATTTGCGGAGGGTTAAATTTATGAATGCTAAAAAAACATTTAAAGATCCCAATTGTTTTATTTAAATATAGATAATAATAATTCAAGCTCTTTTATTTTTTCTGGTGCACCTTTTTTTTTATGGCTATACTTTAAGTTTGTGATTAATCGTTTAACAATATCTTTATTGCTACATTGATTGTAGTATTCCGGTTTGTGATTCACATTAATTTTATCGAGAAATTCAGTTATATCCATTTTACTCAAGATATGTCCTGAACTAAAAGCGTTAATATAGAATAGCATTGAATAAATCTTTTCGTTATTCTTTGCAAATTTTACACCATCCGGATAGCCTAAGATAAAGTGGTTAGGAAGGTTAATCCCTTTTAGAGGAATACCCAGCCTGTTTGCTATTTCAAGGTATATAATTGCTAAAATAAGTGCGTTGCCTTTTTTTCGATCTAATGCGCTGTTTAAAAAGGAGTTAGAAGGTGAGTAGTAGTTGTCTTTGTTCCCAGAAAAACCATGAACTTTATAAATTATATCGTTAAGAACAGTAATTTTTTCTAGTCCTGTCATGTGAGCAGTTAGTTCAATTTGCGCATCTTGAACAATGGTCTTTAGTTGCTTTTCAATCTTTTTTCGGTTTAGTTCTGGGTATTGAAACTTATTTACCAATATTACTCCATCTAGGAGGTTTGTAGCTCCCGCTTCTTTCCAGTTAATTAAGCTATTATAAATGTCCTTAAATTGTATTTCATGGATAATGTTTTCAAGTTTAATCAAATAGTTTTTTCCGAATGGATTTTTTTCCCAGGCTTGTTCAATATTTGGAACAATATCAACGCCTAAGAAAAGGAGCTCATTTTTTACCTGTATGAAAATTTCTTCATCGGGGTCTTCAATGAGGGTTAATAATGCTTTTATTTGATTGTTAGGAATCACTATACAATAAGAACGTAAATTACCCATGCTGGGTTACTCTAATTTAACATTTAATTGATGAGTAATCCTATATTATGGTTAAACTTTGGTTAAGTTTATTTTGATAACCTAGATAATACCAGTTTTATTAGTTTATCGACCGTTAATTTATAATCTTTACTATATTCTTCTTTAAATCTATTAGCAATAATAGCACAAACGGTACATGCATTGTGACCTAGCATTCCTGCAAGTGCATACAAAGCGGAAGTTTCCATCTCGAAGTTAGTTATTTTCAGGCCATTGTGATTAAATTTATTCAATTGCTCATTTAGATTTGGAATTTTTGCTGCTAACCTAAGAGACCTTCCTTGAGGTCCGTAAAAGCCGTTGGCAGTTGCCGTAATTCCTTTGTGCATTCCTTCTTCTAATTTTTGAATTAATTCACTACTTCCTTTCGCAAAGTAAGGTGGGTTAATTGCAGGTCCCCAATTGATCTGATTGTCAAAAGCTTCTTTAAGAAGTAATTCATCTTTTTCAAAAACTCCATCATAAAAACCTACTAAACCATCAAACCCTAATCCGTATTCTGAAATTACAAAGGAGTCCACAGGTATGTCAGTTTGCAACGATCCGCTAGTTCCAAGACGAATAATGTTTAATTGTGTATGTTCTTTTTTAGTTGTTTTTAGATTAAAGTCGATATTAACTAATGCATCCAGTTCGTTAATTACGATATCAATATTGTCACATCCAATACCCGTAGAAAGTACAGTTAGTCTCTTTCCATTATACATTCCTGTGTGCGTAACAAACTCTCGGTTTTCTACTTCTATTTCAATAGAATCAAAGTGTTGTGAAATTCGTTTGACTCTGTTTTGATCTCCAACCACAATTATATCATTAGCAATATCATTTGGATGTAGGTTTAAATGATATATTTTTCCTTCTTCAGTAATAATTAATTCTGAAGGGGCAATTGGAGTATTGTGTTCAATAGTTCTATTCAGCATTCTATAAAAATAAAAAAAAGCCCAACTAAATGAGCTTTTTATTTAAATATTTTATATTGGATTTTAATCAAGAAAGCTAAATACTTTTTTCAAAATATCAGTAGCTCTAGCAAGAGGGTCTTTACGAATGTTCTTTTCTTCTTTTTCAACTAATAGAAAAAGCCCTTTAATCGCTCTTTCTGTAACAAATGCATTCAAGTCTGTGTCTACATCACTTCCTCCTGTTAGTATATTAGCTGTGTTATACGCTTTAGTTAAAGGGGTCCAATATTTAGTTAATTGTACTTTATCAATCGCTGCTTTTACTTTGGGAGAAAATGCAGAAACCAATTTACTGGTAGTTTTATCTCTTAAATAATTTGTGGCAGCATTATCCTCTCCTTTTAAAATAGTAAAGCCATCACCAATACTCATGTCTTTAATAGCTTGGATAAAAATTGGACTAGCTTCTTTGGTAGCTTCTTCAGCGGCTCTATTTAAAGTTAATTCAAATTGATCTACTTTATTCTGAAGACCTAAATCAATAGCTTTATCCTTTACCTTTTGAGCATCAGGAGGGAAAGGCAACTTAATTGCAGGGTTTTTAAAGAATCCATCAGTAGCAGAGGCCAGTCCCGAACCTTTATTGATGCCCACGGTTAGAGCTTCTTTTAAACCAGCAATTACTTCGTCATTTGTTAATGCAGGAGCAGCAGTTTCTCCTCCTCCTGATCCTCCAAC
>Ga0209309_10000484_pt1 | contig 47597 bp, 48 predicted proteins | sample COGITO_mtgs_1204_2_FD_184807 | JGI IMG/M metagenome (GOLD analysis project Ga0209309, IMG submission 184807) | Pelagic marine microbial communities from North Sea - COGITO_mtgs_120412 (SPAdes) (version 2) | ecosystem: Environmental > Aquatic > Marine > Epipelagic ... | reverse complement strand
AACCGAGTATTTTGATGAACGATTAAGTGTAGAAGACATTGGTAAATTTAAACCTTTTACAGACACATATGCTTGGGGAGCACGTAAAATGGGCGTAAAACCAGAAGAATGTATGCTTATTGCTGCTCATGGATGGGATGTTGCAGGAGCCCTTTGGGCTGGCTGGCGTGCTGCATTTATTAGTAGACCCGGGCAACAGCTATTTCCATTAGCACCACAGACAGAAATTAATGAACCGGATTTGCTTAAAATTTCAGAGAAGCTTATTGCATTAAAAAATTAGAAACGATAGATAAATAACAGATTAAAAGCAGTATTTATAAGCTTTATAGCATATCATTTAAGTCTCTTAATAATATAAACGCCCATTGAAAATAGTAAATCAATGGGCGTTCTTTTTAATAATACTTCCTAATTAAAATAGTATCACATTCTTCCCGATACTTTTTCCAGATTCTTGTATACGATGTGCTTCTTTAAGGTTTTCTACTGTAAAGCCATCGAGTTGGGTAGTCATTGTACTCTTTAAGGTGCCATCATCCAATAATTCTGAAAGGTGATTAAGGATATCATGCTGTCTTGCCATATCATCTGTTTGGTACATAGAACGAGTGTACATCAATTCCCAAGAGAAAGTGATGCTTTTATTTTTTAGCATATTCAAATCTAAAGGTTCGTTACTTCCCGTAATTGAAACAATATGACCCTGTGGTTTTACAATTTCGGTCATAGTTTCCCAATACCCTTTCAAGTCTACAAAATCCAGAATGTAGTTTACCTCGCTGTGACCAATCTTTTTCAATTCTTCTTTAATGTCCTTATGATGATTGATGACAAAATCTGCTCCCATATCTTTGCACCATTCCACCGTGTCTTCACGGGATGCTGTAGCTATAACTGTTAGGTTTCCTAATTTCTTTGCCAATTGAATAGCAATAGAGCCAACACCTCCTGCACCTGCCAAAATTAACACAGACTTTCCTTTATCTTTTTCTGGATTAACTTTAATGCGGTCAAAAAGTGCTTCATAAGCCGTCAAGCCTGTTAACGGAATTGCCACAGCTTCGGCAATGCTTAAATTTTTAGGTTTCCGGCCCACAATACGTTCATCAATTAATTGATATTCAGCATTGCTTCCGCTTCGGGTGATATCGCCTGCGTAGAAAACTTCATCGCCTACTTTAAATTTTGAAACTTTATCCCCAACTGAATCAACAATTCCTACTGCATCCCAACCGATCACTTTCGGCTCGTCCAATTCTTCATCTTTTGCAGCACTTTGTCGTATTTTAAAATCTACGGGGTTTACTGAGTTTGCTTGTACTTTTACCAAAAGATCATACCCTTCAGGTGTTGGAGTTTTAGTTTCAAACTCAATAAAGCTGTTTTCTTCTTCTATCGGTAATGATTGTTTAAATCCTATTGCTTTCATATTTCTTATTCTTAAAATTATTTATAGTACAAATTTACAATGAAACGTCAGTTATATACTTGTATAAAAAATGGGTATTTATGTATTATTAAAGGTTTTTTATCTTAAATTAAGGTTTTATAAGTTGATTTTATATAGTTTTACCCATAAATTATACTAAAATGCAAATATTAGAAGCATATAAACCTTTTGAAATACAAGAGTTAAAGTTGTCGGAATGGAAACAGCGTCCTGTTAAAAACAACTTTTTTGAGCTTGTTTTAATTAAGGAAGGGGAGGGGACACAATGTATTAACTATAATTTTCATCCATACAAAGAAGGCAGTATTTTTCTATTGCCTCCGTTAAAGTGCCATTCATTTAATATAGATTTACCTACCAACTTTGTCTTTTTGAAGTTTACAGATTCTTTCTTCAAAAACTCAAACAGGGTTTCTGTGGATCGGTCTGAGTGGTTTAGTGAGGCTGCTTATATTCTTTCGAATTACAATCAATTACCAGGAGATGTTATTAAAAGTGATATAGATAGGCAACACCTTACACGACTTGTTGCAATGATTTTACAGGAATCCAGAAATTATGGCGAAGAGTCCATTTCATTAGTGTCTAGTTTAATGACTAGTGTTTTAGAAATTTTAATTAGGAACATTAAAAAGGGAAGCCATTATGAAGTAATTGAGAATAGTAGCGATGATAGGGCTACGAGAATGCTTACCTATATTAATGAACATATTAATAAACCAGATCTTTTAAAAGTAGAGCACTTAGCAGAAACATTTATGATGTCACCTACTTATGTAAGTGAATTTTTTAGAAAACAGATTGGAGTATCTTTACGGGAATACATTATTAAAGCTAAACTAAAATTGGTAGAAATACGTCTTTTAAACTCAGATTATACGCTAACTGAGATTGCCGATGATTTAAGTTTTACCGATGTTAGTCATCTTTCCAAAACCTTTAAGCGTTATGTGGGCATTTCTGTACGTGATTTTAAAAATGGTGGGGAATACGTGCTTCTAAAACGAAGTGTGTGTGCTTCTAATTGAAAATGAAATATTTTCTTCACAAAATAAAATATACTTTGATTTCTAAACTTGTACTATGAGCGGTAACATCCTTTTTCAAGCCATTGTTTTTCTGGCTGGCGCAGTAATATGTGTACCCATTGCCAAACGGCTGGGATTAAGCTCGGTAATTGGCTATTTAATAGCAGGAATGCTAATAGGTCCGTATGTTCTCGGGTTTGTTGGGCAAGAAGGACAAGACATCCTAGAATTTGCTGAGTTTGGAGTAGTAATGATGCTTTTTCTAATTGGCTTAGAAATAAAACCCAAGAACTTTTGGAAAATGAGAAAAATTGTCTTGGGAATGGGAAGCATACAAGTTTTTGGAACGATGGTACTAACTTACACCATATTATACTTTTTTGGAATTGAATGGAAGCTGTCATTGACTTTTGCTATGGCTATAGCACTTTCATCTACAGCAATTACACTACAAACAAACAAGGAAAATGGATTGATGCAAACCACTTATGGCATTTCTTCCTTTTCAATTCTTTTGTTTCAAGATATTATTGTTATCGCAATGTTAGGTGTTCTTCCGCTATTGTCCAATGTTTCGGAAGACTCCACTTTGCAGGCAGGTGCACACGGCTCTCAGACCAATCTTCTGGAAAACTTACCATTAGGTTTTCAAGCATTAGCCATTGTTGTTTCAATTACCCTCTTAGTTGTAGTAGGACGATATTTAATAGTACCTATATTACGTCTCGTTGCAAGAGCCCATGTTCGGGAGCTTTTAGTAGCTTCTGCATTATTAATTGTGGTCGGTATTTCTTTTTTAATGGAATTGGTAGGCTTAAGTCCTGCATTAGGAGCATTTTTAGGGGGTGTGGTTTTAGCAACTAGTGAATTTAAACACGAATTGGAAAGCACGCTTGATCCTTTTAAGGGGCTACTATTAGGTCTCTTTTTTATGGCTGTTGGAGCTTCGATTAACTTTGTGGTTATTAGTGAAACTCCATTTTTAATAGCAGGTCTTGTTCTAGCTGTAATCCTAATAAAAGCCATTGTGCTGTATCTAGTAGCAATTATTTTTAAACTGAAACTAGACCAAAGGCTGTTATTGATTGTTGGCTTGGCACAAATTGGTGAGTTTGCTTTTGTGTTACTTTCCTTCGCATTTCAATTAAATATTTTCGAAAGGGAGCAGCTTGATTTAATGCTGGTTGTTACGGCACTAACAATGACTCTTACACCAATTTTATGGATAATAAACGAGCGTATTATTTTACCAAGAATTGGCACAAAACAATCTGAAAAAAGGCCAATGGACGACATTCAAAAAAACAATAAAGTAATTTTAATCGGATTTGGTCATTTTGGAAGTACAATAGGGAGGTTTCTTCGGGCTCATGGCATACCCACAACTGTGCTCGATATGGACTCAAATAGAGTAGATTTTTTAAGAAAAATGGGGTTTGAGGTGTTTTATGGAGATGCCTCTAGGATGGATCTTTTGGAATCTGCAGGGATTGAAAAAGCTGACTATTTAATTTGCGCAATCGATAACCCAGATGCTGCTCTTGGCATAGTTAAAAATGTAAAAGAAAAATATCCCAACGTAAAACTATTGGTTCGCGCTAAAAACCGCTATGATGCATATAAGTTGCATAATTTAGGTATTGAACACATCTACAGAGAATCTTTAGACACCTCGGTAATGATGGCAAGTGATGTACTTTATTTTATGGGCTTTGATAGAGCGGCGACGGATGAACAAGCTCAAAAGTTTATAAAACTTGATGTCGCCGGTTTAAAGCGCTTAGCGGTTACTCCAAAAACTGAGAAAGAATATATCTTCAATGTAAGGGAAGAAATAGCTCAACAAGAAAAACTATTAGCAGAAGACTTAAAAATTGGTAGTAGTAAGGTTGAAAATATAAAAACTAAGTAACAGTTTGAAAATAATTTGAGACTGATAAAACAACCTTTAAAGAAAAAGTGAAACGCTTGGAAAAGGAGAATAAGAGTCTAAAATCTCAATAAAGACATAAAATATGTGGAAAAAGCTATATTGCCTATCATAACATTAATTTGATAATGAAAAGTAGAAAGGACAATTTAAATAAGGTAATGGTATGGGGGCTATCTATATGTTGTTGCTTTGTGTTTCTATCCTGTACTACGCTACAATATAGAAGAACTGATAGTGAAATTATTGATGGGTTTAAAGAAAGAGGTGTTTCTACAGAATTATCCTATTTCCAAATAGATAGTTTAGATATCAATATTCGGGTTCAAAAAGTTACGTTATCAGATCAAGATATCAATGTCGTCTTTTTCCACGGGTCACCAAGTTCTCTCACTGCTTGGCAAGCTTATATGGCAGATAAAGAGCTAGCGCAGGCCGCAAATTTATATGCTATAGATAGGCCTGGTTATGGCTATTCCAATTTTGGCGATGAGATGTCCTCGATTGAAAAACAAGCAACCTTGATGAATGCTGTTTTGAGTGATTTGAAATTGAAAAATATAATTACCGTAGGAACATCATATGGAGGTCCATTAGCGGCACGGCTAGCCGTAATAAACCCAAATGTTAAGGGTGTTATTCTTTTGTCTGCCGCAATGGATCCCGAACAGGAAAAGGATATTTGGGCTTCTCGATTTACGCAATGGTGGATTACACGATGGATAGTACCTACAGGCTACCGAGTTGCTGGCGATGAAAAAAGTGTTCACGCCTCAGAATTAAAAAAGATAGAAAATAACTGGCGCGACCTAGAGATTCCCATATTACATCTTCACGGCTCTGATGACAATGTGGTGCCCGTTGGAAACTTAAAATATACAGATTCAATATTTTCAAATAGTATCGTAAAAGTCATACCGAATGTAGGGCATAATTTAGCTTGGGAACACACAGATATAATTAAGCCTGTAATTCTTAAATTTATTCACGACGTTTTCAAATAAAAACTTGATAAATAACAGTATGAGCATCAAGCAAAATAAACAAAACGCAATCGCTTTTTATAAAACCGCTTACGAAGGCAATCCTAAGAGGGCAGTTGAGCTGTATGTTGGTGAAATGTATACTCAACATAATCCAGATGTTAGCGATGGAACTCAGGGTTTTATTGACTATTTTGAAAGAATGCAGAAGGAGTACCCTAATAAATCGATTGAATTTGTGAGATGTATTTCAGAAGGAAATCAGGTTGCCCTGCATACGCATCAAACTTGGCCAGGGAATGATGAGTATGTTACAATGGATTTTTTTCGTTTTGATAAAAATGGAAAAATCTGTGAGCACTGGGATGTAATTCAACAAATACCAAAGAATTCAATAAATGAGAATAATATGTATTGATGATTTTTCTTATTGTTCTAAAAATTCACCACTCTATCCAAGGCATCATCCACATCGTTTTGCATAAAATTGATTAATATAATATCGTCGTGGTTATGGAAGAATGACGGTATTCGTTTTTACAGATTGATATTCTTGTTCTGTCTCATCGTTTAGAAACCTTTAATTTGCTTCATTAAGCATTTTATATATGAGTAGTTGATTAATAGAAATTGAATCAGGATGGGATGTTGCAGGAACTCTTTGGGCTGGCTGGCGCGCTGCACTTATCAGTAGACCTGGGCAACAGCTATTTCCTTTAGCACCACAAACAGGAATTAATGAACCAGATTTGCTTAAAATTTCAGAAAAACTTGTTGCTTTAAAAAAATAGAAAATAGCAGTATGAGCATCAATATCTTTTATGTTGTATTCTTTCCTTTCTTTTAAATTATTAATTTTCATAACTTATTGTCGCTTTAATAGGAAAACATAATTTAACGGGTCATATCTTTTTACTGCTAATCACTGCATACTTTTCCGGGAGAGCTATTTAGAATTATATTTAAAAATATACGGATTATTAAATAAAACCTAAAAATAAAAAATCGACTCTCTTTTCTTTTCGATAATGGAATTAATCTATATATTGGGCTCTAACTAAGAAAAAGCTATGGACGATAAAATAAAATACGAGATGGAATTTCCGATACAGGTTTCTCCATCATTGTTATACCAATATATTTCTACTCCATCTGGAATGAGTGAATGGTATGCAGATAATGTAAATTCCCGCGGTGAATATTTTACCTTTATGTGGGAGGGAAGTGAAGAAAAAGCAAAACTACTTGGAAAGAAGAGTGGCGAACGTATTAAATTCCGTTGGTTAGATGATGAGGATACCGATTACTTTTTTGAACTTCGCATTCAAGTAGATGAAATAACCAAAGATGTTTCCTTAATGATTACCGATTATGGCGAAGACGACGAAATTGATGAAGGGAAAATGTTATGGGAAAATATGGTTTCAAATTTGAAACAGATATTGGGTTCTAAGTAACAGTTCCGTTAAATTTATAATATCTTTGCGCCGCACTATTTTGAAAACTTCAGAATAAAAGCGGCTTTTTTATGATCAATTTTAACGGAACACAACAAGAAACGAACGCAACTATTCTACCGGATAACCGAGGCTTAAACTACGGCGACGCCGTGTTTGAAACGCTTCGTGTTTCCGGCGGTAAAATCTACTTTTGGGAAGATCACTATTTTCGGTTAATGGCCTCTATGCGCATTTTACGCATGGAAATACCGATGAGTTTTACACCAGAATATCTGGAGGAACAAGTGTTAGAAACGATAGCTTCTTCAGAAAATAAAAACGGTGCTTTTCGGGCAAAGATTTTAGTTTGGCGAAAAACAGGCGGAAAGTATTCTCCAACCACAAATAATGTGGAGTTTTTAATTACTTCTGAACAACTTTTGAATCCATTTTACACGATGGATGATTCATTTTATGAAATTGAATTGTTTAAAGATCATTATATAAATTCCGGATTACTTTCTACCTTAAAAACGACCAATAAAGTACTGAATGTATTGGGAAGTGTTTATGCTCAAGAAAACGATTACGCCAATTGTTTGCTATTGAATGAAAAAAAGCAAGTGGTTGAAGCCTTAAACGGAAATATATTTTTAGTAAACGGTTATAAAATTAAAACGCCACCTATAGAAGATGGTTGTTTAAACGGTATTCTTAGAAAACAGATTATTAAAATTTTGGGGCAAATGCCCGATTATGTTTTAGAAGAAACATCGGTTTCTCCTTTTGAACTCCAAAAAGCAGACGAGATTTTTATTACTAATGTAATTACAGGAATTCAGCCAGTATCGAAATACCGTAAAAAAGAATATGGCCGCGAAGTGGCAAAAGAATTGTTGGCAAAATTGAATGTAAAAGCGCGGTTGGGCTAATTATAAGCTGGATTTTCTGGTGAGTTAGACCAAATAAGGTAGTCGCCACCAAACTCAATCATTTTTTCTTTCCAGAAATTGGTGTAGGGTTTTCCTATTATTTCATTTTTATAATCATTGGGCGCAACAACCCAGCTGTTAAGTTGTAGTTCTTGATTAAGTTGTGTGCTTTCCCAACCAGAATATCCTAAAAAGAAACGTATTTGCGATTCATCAATTTTATGTTGAAGTAATAACTCCATTACCGAGCTAAAATCACCACCCCAATAAATTCCACTAGATATTTCAATACTATCGGGTATTAACTCCGGTATTCTATGGATAAAATATAAATTATCCTGCTCAACAGGGCCGCCATTATAAACGGGAAGTGTAGAGTCTATTTCAGAAATAAAATCTTTTAAGGTGTACTCAAGAGGTTTGTTAAGGATAAAACCAACCGATCCTTCTTCGTTGTGTTCGGCCAATAATACCACTGATCTGTTAAAAGAAACGTCACCTATAATAGAAGGTTCCGCAACTAACAACAATCCTTTAGCTGGTTTTAACGTGGTCATTTATTTGGTTTTGTAGAATTAAATCTAAACATTAATTTTTGAATATCCAACACTTACGGCGATTGTTGTGTAAAATAAGGCTATAAAAAACCCCGCCAAACGGCAGGGTGTGTTTTAAGTAGGCAATTTCTTGCTTAATTTACAGCACTCTGTAAATCTGATCCTGCTTTAAACTTAACAACGTTTTTAGCAGCGATTTTGATAGTTTTACCTGTTTGTGGGTTTCTACCTTCACGAGCAGCTCTTCTAGATACTGACCAAGAACCGAATCCTACTAAGGATACTCTGTTTCCTTTTTTAAGCGCTCCCTCTACATTTTCAAGGAAAGACTCTAATGCTTTTTTAGCAGCTGCTTTTGTAATTCCGGCATCTTCTGCCATTGCGTCGATTAAATCTGATTTGTTCATAGTTTAATTTTTAAAATTAGATTGTTGGTTAAACTTTATTTAATTGCTCTACAAATTTAAACGGATTATCGGTTCATGCAAGGAATAGCGCACTAAATCGGGGTATTTGTTAATAACTTTGGGTGTTTGTTAACAACCAAAGCCTGTTTTTTGCTCATTTTAACAAATTCAGCAATGACAAGGGGTTACACAAGTTTGGCATCTTTTGCAAAAGAAAAACCATTTAAAAGTGAAGCAATGTCCATTTTTCGTTTTCCAGGCAGTTGTAATACCTTAATATATATATACCCGTTTTTTGTAGCCACTTTCATACTTTTTTTATCGGTGGTTATGGTGCCGGGTTTTTCTGAATGTGAAATCACTTCTTTCGCTGCGGAATAGATTTTTGCCTTTACCGTTTCGCCTTCATTTTCAAGCATGCTCCAGGCAACCGGGTAGGGAGAAAGCCCTCTAATAAAGGCATCGATAGTGTTAACCGAATCGTTCCAATGTATACGTGTGTTTTCTGAAGTAAGCTTAGGGGCGTCTTTTATAGTTACATCTTTAATTTGAGGAATTGGTTTAGCATCATCAACTTCAATCTTGGAAACTGTTTTTACCACCAATTCACTACCAAGCTCCATTAGGGTATCGTGTAGGCTTTCAGCCGTTTCTTTTTCTGAAATAGCGATTTCTTCCTTTAAAATAATAGCACCAGTATCGATTTTTTCATCTATAAAAAAAGTAGTAACTCCCGTTTTAGTTTCCTGATTAATTATAGCCCAGTTTATAGGCGCTGCGCCACGATATTGGGGCAGGAGGGAAGCGTGTAAATTAAACGTGCCATATTTGGGCAACGACCAAACAACTTTAGGCAACATACGGAACGCCACGACAATTTGTAGGTTGGCTTCTAACGCTTTTAAGTCGGTTAAAAAAGCCTCGTCTTTTAAGTTGGTAGGTTGCAAAACGGGCAGGTTTTTTGAAACAGCGAACTCTTTCACTGCAGAAGGCTTTAACTTCCGTCCTCTACCGGCCGGTCTATCTGGCGCGGTGATGACTCCTACAATATTCTTTTCTTCTTCTAGTAATTTTTTTAAAACCCCAACGGCAAAATCGGGCGTGCCCATAAAAACAATGCGTAAATCTCTCATGAATGTAGGTAATATTGATTTTTTGTATTTAGTTTTATCTTGCCATTATCAAGCAATAACCGTAATACGTAAACAAGTTTTTCTTTTGCAAAAGTACTTTTTTCTGAAAGCTCTCGGGCATCCATTTCACTTTCTTCCAATAATTGCTGTATTTTTTCAGAAATAAGCCGCAACTCGTTTTTACTAGCTGTATTTTTTTGAGAAGCGCAAACGGAGCAAATACCACATTTTTCAGCTTCTGTATCACCAAAATATCGAACTAATTGAACACTTTTGCATTCTTTATTATTCTCAACATATTGTAATACCGAAGCTACTTGCCTTCGTTTTTTTTGGTTGAGCGTTTCAATCTCTTTGGCAATTACATTGATGGTTTTATCGTCTTCCCGAGGTTTTAAAAATGTGATCGTAGCATCGGTAATTTTCAACAATAAATCGATTACTTCATCACGCTCCATTTTTTGTAAAACAGAAATAATTGTAGCAATCGATTGCCCTGTTTTTTTTGAAATTACGTCTAAATCAATTCCGGTAGGCATTTCAAAAATACCTCCGTATAACCTGAGGATTGTTTTGCCAATTACGGAAGCGGTTATATCTTCTGAAAAATATTCGAGCACTTTGTTTGAAGGCCATAAAAATTGAACGGTAGATTTACGTCCAAACTCTTTTGATAACTGTATAACGGCCAATCGATCCAATGAGTTTAAGGCATTGTAGGCCAATAAGGTGTTCAACTTGTAGGTGGCGCAAAATTCGGTAAAACTAAAGCTGAATTGTTCAAACTCGCCTTCGCCATACGAAACCTGAAAGTAATTGTTGAGTTTTCGGTAGATATTTTTTAAGTGTTTGGGAGTTGGTAAAGCGTCAACAAATTGCTTTTTTACCAAGGTTTTATCGTATTCATTATATAATAATACGGCTTGGGCATAACTGCCGTCCCTACCTGCACGACCGGCTTCTTGAAAATAACTCTCCAGACTTTCGGGCAGTTGAATATGAATAACAAACCGAACGTTAGGATGATCGATCCCCATACCAAAGGCGTTAGTAGCCACCATTGTGGGAATGCTCCCGGCACGCCATTGCGCTAATCTATCGTCTTTCTCTTTTTTTGAAATTCCACCGTGGTAGAAGGTACTACGGAACCCCAATTGATTAAGATGGTTACTCGTTTCCACAGCACTTTTACGGCTTCTCACGTATACAATGGCAGACCCTGTATTATTTTTTAAAAGCTGCTCTATGTAGTATAATTTATCATCAACCTTACGTACTCGATACGCAAGATTGGGGCGAGCAAACGAGTTTTTAAAAACCGCGGGAAGTTCTAAATTTAACTCTTTTATAGTGTCTTCTAACACTTCGGGAGTTGCTGTGGCGGTTAGGGCTATAATTGGAGCCAAAGGTTTTAATTCTCGTAAAACAGTTATGTTTTTGTATGCCGGACGAAAGTCGTTTCCCCATTGCGAAATACAATGCGCTTCATCTACGGCAATTAAGTTTACATTTAATTGCCTAATGGTGTTTTGCACCAATTCTTGTTGTAATCGTTCGGGCGATAGATATAGAAACTTGTAATTTCCGTAGAGAATGTTATCCATACTGGTTTGCAAGTCTGAAAAAGAAATCCCTCCGGAAATATGCATCGCTTTTACTCCGCGATCTTTTAACGTGTTTACTTGATCGGCCATTAAAGCAATCAAAGGCGAAACAACAATACAAGTACCTTCTTTTAGCAAGGCAGGAATTTGAAAACACACCGATTTCCCTCCTCCGGTAGGTAATAAAGCCACCGTGTCTTTATCATCCAATACCGAAGCGATAATGGCTTCTTGCATGGGTTTAAACGAAGAGAACCCCCAATAATTTTCAAGAATTTGCAGTGGTGTTTTCAACTGGTTTGTTTCTTAATGATTAAAGTTAAGTGATTCAAATGAAGTTGCTTTCTTTTTAATACTATTGGTAAAAATAGGTATTTAGTTGCTCAAAACTAACTTAATGAAGTGGTCGGTTTAAATAGCTTAATTACTAGTGATAATTTTCACTTTAAATTATCAAGTATATATGTAATGCGCTCTTCAACAGAACCTGTTGGAACAATTTGAACTGTATACCCGTAATCTTGATAGCCTTTTAAAAGTGATTCGTGTATTTTTTCAGCTTCTTTAAAGCTTTCGTATCGTTCGTTATCTTGTTTGTATATTTTTTTCCAAGGCGGCAATAGAAATATAGTATCATACTTGTTTTCAGTACAAGTTTTGGTAAACGTTTCAGAATATACTGTTTCAAAGTAATCCATATACGCTGTCACATCGGGCAATCCACGGTCGTAAAACAAACACTTTTCCTTGTGAATTTCAGCTTCTTTAAACTGTTGCAGCCGTCCGTCAAGTAACCGTTGGCTAAATAAAACGGGATTGGTTAAAAAAAGCTGTTCAACTCCTTCTTCTTGAGCCTTTTTAATTACATCGCGCGATACTTCATGTAAACATGTATATCCCCTTTTTTCAAGTTCGTTTATTAATGTGGTTTTTCCAGTTCCGGGGCCTCCGGTTAGTACGATTCGCTTTGTTTTCAATCGGTATAGTTTTTGCACAAAATAAGCAAATATTTATTGATACTGAAAAGTGTATCTTTGTATAAAAGAATAATAATTAATGAAAAACGATAAAAAAACAACGGACTTTTATAATCGCTTACGCGAACAACTTAAAGAAGATACCTCTTGGCCTTCAGAATACTTATATAAGTTTATTGTTCCATCTAGTTCAGAAAAAATTGCTGAAATTGAAGCTGTTTTTAATAGTACCGACGCTGTAATTAACACTCGTGATTCTTCAAAGGGGACCTATACAAGTGTATCTATAAAAGTTACTTTAGACTCTCCCGATGCTGTAATAGAGAAATATTTGCAAGTTTCTGAGGTGGAAGGTGTCATTTCACTATAATTTTAGTATTTTGCAATCATAATTACTTCAAGAAGAATACTTCCTTAAATTTTTTATTTTGTTAGATAACATAGAATACAATACCGAGCGCACGCATTTAATTATTCCAGAATACGGACGTCACATGCAAAAAATGGTGGAACACGCCGTTTCAATCGAAGATCGTGAAGAACGTAATAAGGTTTCAAATAGCATTATCGCGGTTATGGGTAATTTAAACCCACATTTGCGAGACGTGCCCGATTTTCAACACAAGCTTTGGGATCAATTGATTATTATGTCCGATTTTAAACTCGATGTAGATTCACCATTCCCAAAACCGTCGCGAGAAGAATTAACCGAGCCGCCACAGCCATTGCCTTATCCACAAAATTTTCCAAAATACAGATTTTATGGAAATAACATAAAGCGTATGATCGATGTGGCCAATAGTTGGGAAGAAGGCGATAAAAAAGAAGGGTTAATTCTTAACATTGCCAACCACATGAAAAAATGTTTCCTTAATTGGAACAAAGATACTGTTGATGATGAAGTAATCTTCAAACACCTTTTTGAGCTTTCTGATGGAAAGATAAATCTTAAAAATAGTGATGAGGATCTATCTGAAGCGAAAAACCTTCTGAAGAACAAAAAAAGGTATAATAGCAGCAGTAACAGTAACAGTAATAAAAAATCACATAAAAATACCCGTGGTAGAAAGCGGTACTAACCTCTATTAATCAGCTTTAATGGGAACTTTTCAAATTGAAGGCGGACATAAACTACAAGGTGATATCCGTCCGCAAGGTGCTAAAAATGAAGCCCTACAAATACTTTGTGCCGTATTATTAACTCCTGAAGAAGTTATAATTGACAACATTCCAGATATTCGGGATGTCAATAAACTAATCACTATTCTCGGGAATCTTGGCGTAAAAATTCAAAAACATGGGAAAGGGAAATTTGCTTTTAAAGCAGATGACCTAAAACTAGAATATTTAGAATCAGAACTTTTTAAACAAGAAGGAAGCTCGCTTCGCGGTTCTATCATGATAGTAGGGCCGTTACTAGCTCGTTTTGGTAAAGGCTATATTCCGCGTCCTGGCGGTGATAAAATTGGTCGTAGAAGATTAGATACCCATTTTGAAGGTTTTATAAAATTAGGCGCAAAATTTCGGTATAATAAAGAAGAACGTTTTTATGGCGTAGATGCTCCAGACGGTTTAACAGGAACGTATATGTTACTAGATCAAGCATCGGTAACAGGGACTGCTAATATTGTTATGGCAGCTGTACTTGCAAAAGGAACAACCACGATATATAACGCAGCTTGCGAACCCTACTTACAACAACTTTGTAAGATGTTAAATAGTATGGGAGCCAAAATAAGCGGCGTAGGTTCAAATTTGTTAACCATTGAAGGTGTTAACAGTTTAGGAGGTTGTACGCACCGTATTTTGCCCGATATGATTGAAATAGGCAGTTGGATAGGTCTCGCTGCTATGACACAAAGTGAAATTACCATTAAAGATGTTAGCTGGGAAAATTTAGGGTTAATTCCGGATACTTTCAGAAAATTGGGGATTACACTTGAAAAGAAAGGCGATGATATTTACATTCCTGCTCAAGAAGAATACGAAATTCAAGGGTATATCGACGGATCTATCTTAACGGTAGCAGACGCACCTTGGCCAGGCTTTACACCCGATTTACTGAGTATTGTCTTAGTAGTATGTACGCAGGCAAAAGGAAGTGTATTAATACACCAAAAAATGTTTGAAAGCCGCTTGTTCTTTGTAGATAAGTTGATTGATATGGGAGCAAAAATTATTCTTTGCGATCCACACCGTGCTACTGTTATTGGTCATAACTTTACTTCGACCCTTAAAGCAACAACGATGGTTTCGCCAGATATTCGTGCGGGAATTTCGTTATTAATAGCAGCACTTTCTGCTAAAGGAACATCAACCATTCATAATATTGAACAGATAGATCGTGGTTACGAAAATATAGATGAACGTTTACGCAGAATAGGAGCGAAGATTACACGAATAGAATAGTAATATAGAAATTACTTAATAAAAAAAGCCGCTAATATTAATTAGCGGCTTTTTAGTTTTATTTGTTTCGGTTTTTATTAACCTCGTCTTGTAATTTTCGTCTTAGTTTTTGTTCTCTCTCCAACGCTTTTTGACGGTGTGTTTCTAAATCGATCTCGGTTTCTGCCAGTTTTAGCTCAGCATCTTTAGTAACTTTATGGCTATTCTTAAATTTGTAGAATAAAAATCCTATGCCAACTAATAATAAAATAATGATAGACCACATAATAGTATTATAGGTGGCTTTTTCAGTAAGGACACCTAAAATTTGAATTCCGTTCTCTTTTTCTTTGGAAACAGAAAGGTCTTCTTTTGTCGTTTTTAATTTGCTTGTTAGCGAATCAATCCGCTTTGCTTTCTGATCAATTTCAGTTTTAGAGGTTAAAATTTTGGACTCTAAAGCTGAAACAGTATCTAAAATGTTTTTACGCAATTGATTGATCTGGTACTTTTTAATCACCTTGTATTCTTGGTAATTATTAGATCCATCAACTACTTCTTTAAACTGTCCTTCTATGCTGTTATCTTTTGGCTGCGCTTGGGGATCTTCTTGGCCAAAAAGAATAACCGTAAATAAAAGCAAGGGGAGCAGGGTTATTAATTTTTTCTTCATAGTAATTTTGTTCGGTTTGTTTATTGTTTAACACCGCAAGAGTAGAAAAATTGTTTTAAATAACCCAAATTTTAAGTTTAATTAAAATTTATTTAACAACATGCTCCTTTTCGTTATAGCAAAAATTTAAAGCACCTGATGGGCATTTTCGTACTTGCTTTATAACTTTTTCTGTATCAGCTCCATCCATATTAATCCAAGGGATTACAGTGGTTCTAAATACTTCAGAAAGTTCTTTGGCACAATTTTCAGCATGAATGCATTTTTTGGGTTCAAAAGTTACTGTGATTTCACCATTGGTGAATTCATTGGTTAGTGTTTCCATAAGCATTAATTTGGGGGGTACGTAAACTATTTATTATCAGAATGTTCGATAAATATATGTAAAAAATCGATAAAGTGTAAATTTTGCGGAATATTCTTACAATAAATTTTAAGAAACTGCTTTTTTGTATGTTGTTAAAGCACGTTCACGTGCTTCTTTGTGATCGACCATTTTTTCAGGATATGAATCAGTATCAAATTCTTCAACCCATTTTTTAATGTACTTTTTATCTTTGTCAAATTTTTCAATTTGTGTGGTAGGGTTGAAAATTCTGAAATAGGGCGCTGCATCGACACCACTCCCGGCAGCCCATTGCCAATTGCCCACATTGCTGGCTAGTTCATAATCTAATAACTTTTCAGCAAAATAAGCTTCACCCCAACGCCAATCAATTAACAAGTGTTTACATAGAAAACTCGCTACCACCATGCGTACTCGATTGTGCATATATCCAGTTTCATTAAGTTGACGCATGCCAGCATCTACCATGGGATAACCCGTTTTTCCTTGTTTCCACAGTTCAAACTCTTCTTTATTGTTACGCCATTCAACGCGGTCATATTTTTTTCTGAAAGCAGTATCTACTGTTTCAGGAAAGTGCCATAAAATCTGCATAAAGAATTCTCTCCATATCAATTCCTGCCAAAAGGTTTCATCTTGTTCAGCGATTGCTTTTTTTATCATTTTACGTACGCTTACCGTTCCAAAACGAAGATGCGGCCCTACATGCGATGTTGCATCTTGAGCTGGGAAATTTCTTGTTTTGTTATATTGCTGAATCGTGGTTGGCGTTACATCGTAATTAGGAATTTTAATCGAAGATTTCTCAAATCCTAGATCGCTTAACTCTATATTAGGTAAGCGAGTATGCTGTACTAGACTTTTTAAATGTTCGCTGGTATAATAAATTTTTAAATTTGTTTCGGAATTAAACGTTGCTTTCCATTTCTTCATAAAAGGTGTATAAACAACATATGGATCGCCATCGTCTTTTACAACATCATCTTTTTCAAAAATTACTTGATCTTTATATGTATAGCACCCAATATTTTTTTCTGAAAGGAATTGTTTTATTTCAATATCACGTTTGGTTGCATACGGCTCGTAATCGTGGTTCGTAATTACGTTTTGGATGTTGTATTCTGAAGTTATTTCTTCGAAAACTTCTTTTGGTTTTCCATGATAAAGGGCAATACTGCTGTCGTGTTTCTGAAACTCTTTCCGCATTTTTTGAAGTTCTTCATATATAAAAGTAACGCGGGCATCATCTTTTGGCAATTCATCTAGAATTTCAGTATCAAAAATAAAGATTGGTAATACCGGATGCTTTCCGTGCAAGGCTTTATAAAAACCAACATTATCGTCAAGGCGTAGGTCTCTTCGAAACCAAAAAATATTTAATTTATCTTGCATTATGATAGGCTATTTGTCTATTTCTCCGAAGAGTTCTATGAGTTTTTTTCTTCGGTATTCAAAAATTTCGTTCAATTTCGGTTTTACCAAAAAGGGATGTGCCATCTGGCCAAGAAAACCCATGGGTAATTTATAATGGATAAGATCTTCCATTTCAATACCACCTTCTATTTCTTTAATAAAATGTTTATGATGCCAAAGCGAGTAGGGGCCAAAGCGTTGTTCGTCCACAAAATATTCGTTTTCTTTTACGTGTGTAATTTCAGTAACCCATTTGGTTTTAATGCCCATGACGGGAGTAACTATGTACTGTATTATTTGACCAGGGTACATAGCTTTCTTGGTTTCAGAAACAATAGTAAAGCCCATGTAGTCTGGGGTTATTACCTTCAGGTTTTGAGGTGCTGAAAGAAACTCCCAAGCTTCTTTTATTGTTATCGGTACTTGTTGTTTTACGTGTAGTTGATATATTTTCATACAGGCTTTTTACAGTAATTATCTTTATTTATATGATAATTTTCTGTTCATACGTATAAGCCTGTAGATTTCAACTTTTACTGCTCTTTTATTCCTCCGAAAACTGAGCAAATTTTTAATATTGGATACCATTTTATTTTTTTCTTTTAAAAATACAACTGTTTCATAATATAAAAAATAGTTTAAACAAAACTTAACAATTTCATCATAACCAAATTGTGGTAAGAAACCACTTTATATTCGGGGTAATCGCTGATTTTTTAATCTCATTTTATGGTTTTGTTAACTATAAAGGCGAGTCTATGTTGTATTTTTAGTGATTAAATAAAAACCTATTAAAAACACTAACTTATGAAAAACGTATTACTAATTATTTTTGCTGCTATTCTTTCAACAGGAATGTACGCGCAAATTGAAACCCCACAACCTAGTCCGTCTCAAAAAATTGAGCAGACCGTGGGCTTAACTGATATTACTCTTGAATATTCACGGCCAGCGATGCGAGACAGAGCAATTTTTGGCAGTCTTGTACCTTATGGAAAAGTATGGCGTACTGGAGCGAATGAAAACACTAAAATTACGTTTGATAAACCAGTAATGATCGGTGGAACTGAATTGAAAGCGGGAACGTATGCTATTTATACCAAACCTAATAAAGAAAACTGGGAAGTATACTTTTATAACGATGCCAACAATTGGGGAACACCTGAAAAGTGGGATGAAAGCAAAGTAGCCGCTAAAGCTACAGCTCAAGTTTATCCAATGCCAATGGAAATTCAATCGTTTACCATGACGTTTGATGATGTAACTAGCGATTCTGCAAATCTTGGAATGTTATGGGAAAACACCTATGCAAGTGTGCCAATTAACGTTTCAACAGATAAAGAAGTTTCTGCTAGCATAGACCGAGTTATGAATGGTCCGGCTTCTAACGACTATTACGCATCTGCTGTATATTATTTAGAAGCAGATAAGGATATTGATCAGGCTAAGAAATGGATTGATAAAGCTATTGATATGGCAGATAAGCCTGCTTTCTGGCAATACAGACAACAATCTTTAATCTATGCAAAAGCTGGTGATAAAGATGGAGCTATAAAAGCCGCTAAGAAGTCTATGGAACTTGCTAAAAAAGCAGGTAACGATGACTATATGGCTTTAAATGAAAAGTCACTGAAAGAGTGGGGGGCTATGTAAAACCATCCATTTTTAAAGATTAAAAAAAGCGTCTCTTAACCGAGATGCTTTTTTTATTTAGATACGCAGACACCGTCGGTTTACACCTTTATAGAACCTCGAAAACCTCTACCGGCGTAATATGATTGGGCGCCGTTATGATATATAAAAACAGTTGCGAAACGATAATCACCAAATAAAGCACCACCAAGCTCTCTAATTTGAGGTGGCGTTTTAATCCAGCTTGATGTTTTAGTATCAAATTCTCCTAGTTCTTGTAATGCTTTGTATTGTTCTTCTGTTAAAAGATCAATCCCCATAGCAGTTGCCATATCAATTGCGGTGTTTTTTGGCTTAAACTTCTTTCTAGATTCTAGTCCTTCGCGATCGTAACAAACACTTCTGCGACCTTTAGGGCTTTCTGCGGAACAGTCATAAAAGATATATTGTTCATTCTCAACTCCAACGACATCGGGTTCCCCACCTGTTTTTTCCATTTCGTGGAGCGATTCTAGTTTTTCAGGATTTTCTTCCAGTCTTTTTTGAATATGGGACCATTCAAGATTTTTATGACGATTCCTATTTTCTTCAAAACGTAGTTTTAATGTTTTGAGTAAGTTTTCTTGTTGTTTTTCAGCTATTTTTTTGAGTTTACTAGTCATACCGAGTTTGGGTTTATTGAAAGAAAATTTAACCGACCAAAGTTCAGAAATCAGGAATAAAGATATCATTTTTTTCACTTTTATAGATTTCTTCTGTTGTTGATCAATTGGAAAATATTAACCAACAATCGTTCTCTCAATTTTCCTTTCCACGAAGAGATGTTGTTTACTGGTATACAAGTACTGTATAATAATTATACAACTTTTGTGTTCGTGAGGCTAAAAAATACTTGAAAGCCCTCTAAAACTGTGTTGGCATAAGGATTGCCATATAACTTGTGAATATTGAAAATACTAATCTATAATAAAACAGAATTACAAATAGATGAATCTAAAAAAAACTACTTCAGAATCTAAATCAAAAACTAAGACAAGCTCTTTATCGCCAGAAAAAGGGACTAAAACTTGGAAAATACTTGTGTTAATTAATACCTTTTTGCTTTTGGCTGGAGGTGCCTTTTTGGTATATCAAATGCAAAATGACTTTGCGCAATTTAGAATGGAACGTCTTAGCAGTACGTGGGGGTTTATCTTCTTTGCGATAGCGAGTTCGTTATTTGTTTATAAAGCAGGATTCTTTATCTATCAACTCTACTTATATTTTAGATATAAGCCAGTTGCATCGGTTACCGATGATGAACTGCCTACCGTAACCGTTATTGTTCCCGCATATAATGAAGGGAAGCAAGTATGGGCTACGTTAAAGAGTTTGGCAAAAAGCGACTATCCTGTTGAAAAAATTCAGTTATTAGCTATAGACGATGGAAGTAAGGATGATACGTGGTACTGGATGAAAGAAGCTAAAAAGCAATTAGGCGACCGAGTAGCCATCTACCAACAACCTGAAAATAAAGGGAAGCGTCACGCTTTATATAGAGGCTTTAATATAGGCTCGGGAGAGGTATTTGTAACGGTAGATAGTGACTCTGTTGTAAATGCAGATACGGTACGAAATCTAGTAAGTCCATTTGTTACTAACGAAACCTGTGGTGCCGTGGCGGGTAATATTCGTGTGTTGAATAACAGTAAAGCGTTATTACCTAAAATGTTAAACGTGAGTTTTACATTGAGTTTTGAATTTGTGCGTTCTGCTGAAAGTAGATTAAACTCTGTACTGTGTACGCCTGGAGCTTTAGCTGCATACCGAAGAAAGGCTGTGTTTGCTTGTTTGCCAGAGTGGATTAACCAAACGTTTATGGGAAAACCTTCCGATATTGGTGAAGATCGTGCTATGACCAATATGATTTTAAAACAAGGATACCATGTATTGTTTCAACGTAATGCGTATGCGTATACAAACGTACCTGAGCAATACAAGGGACTGTATAAAATGTTTATTAGATGGGGTAGAAGTAATGTTCGTGAAAACATTGCGATGGCTAAATATGTGTTTACTGACTTTAGAGAAGGGGCTAAAACTGGTTCAAGACTATTGTTTTTTAGTCAAGCATCAAAGCTAATTATGTGTTATCCATTTTTACTGTTTATGCTGTATTTTATACTAGTACATCCAGTGCTGTTTGTGACTTCAACATTACTTAGTATATTGGTGTTATCAAGTTTTCAGGCTATCTTTTATGCAAAACGATATACCTTTTCTGAATCGTTTTGGGCGTACACCTACAGTATTTTGTATACATTCAGTTTGTTCTGGATTACACCATACGCAATCGCTACTGCAAGTAGAAGTGGCTGGCTTACAAGAGAGTTGCCACAGCAAAAGTAAACTGAAATTACAATAAAATAAAGCTGGTTATTTCTATAAAATGGAATAACCAGCTTTTTAGTTTAAGAGATTATTGGGAAGAGAGAGTTTAGTAATCAATCGTCTAAATAGTACTTTCTATAATTTTAATTATAGTTTATTACGACCTCAATTATTTTCATAATACCATAAAAAATGGGTGAAATCTATAGACACTTGAGATGTCGATATTGATAGGATTTCTATTTTATCAGAATTCATATTGACAAAATCTAAGAGCTTCTGTTTTTTCTTGAAATCAATTACTTTTAAGGTTCTTTTCATATTATAATATTAATTTACTGTTTAATTTCCAAATCAAGTTGTCTGCCTTCTTCACATGCTTTTTTGTCTAGTTTAGTACCTAGTGCAATCCCAAATGCCAGCCCGATGGGCAGCCCTATTCCTAAATAAGCCATATTGCCAAGGCTTATTCCAAAAACGACACCTAAGGGGATACCAAACGCTGCCATTCCCACCGCTAACCAAAGCGTACGGTAATGGTTTTTAGTTACTAGTTTAAGCTCTTTTTCTATTAACTTAATAATCTCTGTTTGCTTTTGTTTTATTTTTTTTCTCAATTCTTTTTCAGAATTAAAATCGGAGTTTAATACATCAATATCTTTATTAATAGAAGCAACAATAGTATCTGGCAACTCCCTTTTTCTTAATTCATTGAGAAGTTTTTTAAACTGAAGGTACGCAGCATTGAGTTTGCTGTTATTCTCAATATCTTGTCTTTGTTTTAAGGTTTTTATTTCCATGAATCTATTTTAAAGTAAGCGTACGATTATCTTTAGTCAATGTTGCGTGAAGTGTTACTTCAGTTTTCAATGTACGGTAAATAATTCAGTTACTTTTTTAAAGTCAGTTGTTGTAGTCATTTCATAAAAGTACTGTAATTGCCACAGTTGCGTTTTTTCAGCTTGTTTGTTATTGGGGATGTCCCAAGGAGGATACACTCGAAAACCTCTTTTTCCCTCCTTGTTAGGAGTTGAAACTATTGCTTTGTCAATAAGAATGGACTTCGGAAATATAAATTGACCCAACCTACGTTCTGTACTAACGCTTATAATATAAAAATCAAAGCGGTCTTTTTCAGATAAAGGTGCTGTAATCCCTTCTTTGTTTCGTTTCCAACATGTTACAAATTGTCCTGTTTTTTTAGGGGTTATTTTTGCATTTCTGTAGATAATACTGCTTTTGTTTAACTGAAACCGACACGCCTCATATTCGATGCTTTCGGCTTCTTTTGTATAGTTAAAAAGCCTTAGACCGCAATTAGCATATACTTTTGTGTTAATTAAATTGAGATGTTCGTCCATTAAAAAAAGGGTACTGTGTTTTTAAAATATTTGCGATTGGTTTTATTACAAGGAACCATATTTTGCTTATGCGTATTGAGTAAGATCAACATATAACTTTAAAAAACTGAACTAGTGCTTTTCATAGGATACATTGTTAGGCAACGTTTTTATTCCGATGTTTCAATCGCCATCACTTCTTTTCCTTTTGTTCCCAAGTAATGAATGAGTAATTTTTCATAAACTTTATATCCATCATCGACATTCGTAAATATTATTAATCCGTTTTTAGTTTCGGGAAATATAAAAACAATTGCCTGTGATCCCTTATCTGCTCCGCCGTGAGATAAAGCATATTGACCATCTTTAAAATCGTAAATTTCAAAGCCAAGCCCAAAGTGTTTACCTTTTGTGCTTTCAACTTGATGTGTTGTCATATCGGTAAATACTTTTTCCGAAATTCCATCTCCATTCATCACACTAACCAAGAATTTGCCATAATCCTCAATCGTAGTCAATAAATCGTCTGCTCCGTTTGGTGTTTTGTTTTTGATTGTTTCATAGAGATTACCTTTATTATCGTATCCTTTGGCAAATCTGGTTTCGTCCACATTTGAATTCCAAATATATTCGGTGTCGTCCATTGATAAGGGCTCAAAAATCAAATCGGTTGCTAATTCGTTTAATGATTTTTCAAATTTACTTTCTAAAGCTTTTCTCAAATATTCTATTCCTTCCCCAGAATACTGATATTGTGTACCTGGCGAAAATTGAAAGGTTAATTTATTTGATTTGTTTGAATATCTCCAATTTGGGAATCCACTTTGTTGACTTAAGATATGTCGTGTTGTCAATTCTTTATTTCTTGGGTCGTTGGCAACATCAGGGTCAGTCCAATATTTAAATATTGGTTCGTCCAAATTCCATTTGCCCGCACTTACGAGTTTCAACGCCACCATCGCAGTAACTGGTTTCGCTAAAGATGCAACATTAAATATTGTATTATAAGGTGCGGTTTTCCCTTTTTCAAGTTCGCCAAATACTTTTACCTGTTGAAGTTTTCCTTTATTAATAACACCAATTCCTACAGTTGGGATATTGTTGGACTTTAACCATTTCTCAATTTCTTCGTCATCATCGAAAATTGAAGTTGCATCGGAAGTGTCAAAACTTGTCTGATGGTCAAAACTCAAACTTTTGGTCAGTTTCCATTGCCCGTTTTCTATAAACCAAACATTTGAAAATTTAGCTGAACTCGCAAAGCTTTCTTCTTTTCCAGCTAATGTTTCATAAAATCGATGCGTACCATTTTGGATTGCTCCATAAATAGTATCATTTTTATAAAGCGGATAAATTTCTGTACTTGATTTTATTAACTCTCTTCTTGATTGGTATTTATCTGGCCTACTGCACAATCCGTTTTTAAGATTATATAAAAATTCTTTTTTATCGGAAATCCCATCTTTATCGTGTAAAAATTCGAGATTGTTACTTAATAAGTTCTCAAATTGGCTAATGTCGCAAGTATTAAAACCTACATTGAAAAGTAAACTATCTTTCGACATTATAGTCTTGTATAATTCCGATTTTTCTTGAACTTGTCCGAATAGAATAGTAGAAGTGAAGCATAAAAATACAATTATTAAATTCTGAATGTTTTTATAGTTTGTCATTTTCTATGCAGTTTCGTTTTTTTTAAATGGTGGGTAACGGGTTTGTATAAGAACAGTAGGGCGGAAAAAACGCACAAACCATTCGGTTAAACACAAGCCGAATTTTTAAATTTTTCTTATTATCTTTTTTTCTCAATAAGCCAAATTTAAAAATTTGGCGACCTCGAAAAGTGCTGTGAACATTGGGTTAATCACTAATTGCCCTATTGTTTTTATACGTTGTTAGCATTAGTTATTTCTTCATTCATCAGCAATTTTTAAATAATTTTCCATAACCTCTTTTACTTCTTTAATCGCATCTAAAGGTGGTAGAAACAACTTCAAACTATTTAATACTGAATTGAGAAAGTGTAGAAATTTTCTGACAAGCTTTACTATTTTCTTTTGAGCAAAATCGATCATTTTTCCGCTAATGCTATAATCTTCTTCAATAACATCTTTCCAAAGTTTGTTTAGTAATTTTGCTTTCAGTTGCAATGAATTACCTGTAAAACCAATTTGTTGAAGTTGATTAATCGCTTTGTTAGAATTAGATTTTTCGTTGAGATAGAAATCAAAAGTAATTTCTCTTTTTTTCAATAAAATCGCTAAATTTAGTTCATCGGTAGATTCTTTAAATGCTGCTAAAAATAATTCAGCGGAAATTTCATCCTCAGCATTATCGTTAAAATGAATATTTAAAAAATTTGAATGTTCTCGATTTATCAATTTATTCATATTCTCTGGAAGTTTTTCCAAAAAATTTATAACGATTTCTAAGTCATTCTTTTTATCTAAATTAAACCAATCTTCTTTCATTTTTTTTTCTAATTAATGCTAACGTTCGCGTATAACCGCAGTTATGGAGTTAAAGTTACTCAATTTTTGGGTTAAGCACAGACGTTAGCAATTCCGAGTGGATTCGGACGCAGTCGAATCCGCCGTAATTGCGGTTATACATTGTTGTAGTGCGTTTTTTCTCTTTCTGTTTTTATTTCAATAAGTGCTTTTTTTGCTTCTGGCACTAAATCTTGATTTATCTTATTTTCTATTTCTCGGTCAGTTAAATCCGAAAATTTTATTTTAAAGCGGTCTATCTTTTTTTGATAATATTCCTGTTCTTCTTTTTCGTCTTTTTGTATAATCCTAAAGAAGAGCTCAACTATTTGTTTTCTGTAAAGAATTAAGTAAATGATTAATACGATAAAAGGAATAATCTGGATAGGGATAAAAAGGAAATTTATTCCAATAATGTAAGTCGAAAATGCAATTAAATTTAATGTTCCTAAAATTAATGTAATTCCGAAAACGTATCTGTATATTTTTCGATTAGTAAAGAACAAAATTCCACTAATCAACAATAATGACAAACCGATATATTGTCGGTAATCAAAAGTATAGTTAGTTAAGAGAATCTGAATTATTGAACCTATCGCTATAATCGATAATATTCCAATTGGTAAAAATTCTTTAATGTTTCTCTTGTCCATTTCTTTTTTTCAAATGTCTTGTCCTGAAATATGGCTACAGGTTAAAATTAAATTTAAGCGGCATTTTGATATACCATATTTGGTGTTTTATAATCTAAAGATAAATGTAATCTTATTTCATTATATAAATTAATTGCATTTTTTGCAGCTCTTTTGGCGTGCGCCACGTTGGTAAAGGTTTGGTCGAGGTAAAATTCACCTTTGAGTATTCCATTAACACGCTCTGCCATCGCATTTTCATAACAATGATTTTCCTCGGTCATACTAATATCTATCCTTTTTCTTTTCAGTATTTGTGTATATACATTACTACAGTATTGTATTCCTCTATCAGAATGATGTGTTAGTCCCTTAATGTTTTTAGCTTTATATATGGCCTTATTGAGCGCTCTTACACAACCTTTAAGCTCTAAGCTATCACTTAGATCATAACCTACAATTTTACGCGAATACATATCTGTTATTAAAGCGAGATAACAAAATCCTTTGACAGTTCTGATATAGGTTATGTCTGATGCCCAAACTTGATTAGGTTTTGTAATTTCTACGTCTTTAATACTGTTTTTATACTTGTAAAATCTATGGTGCGAGTTTGTTGTTCTGCAACTGTACTTTTTTCTTAGCGTTAGCATTTTATGCTTTCTAAGCACTTTAAACAAGGTGTCTCTGCCCACTTTGACTTCTTGATTTTCAAAGTCTTGTTGTAAAGATTTCATTAGTTTTCTAACACCTTCTCTAGGTAAGGATTTACGTCTTTCCTGAACAATATGAATAATCTGTTGTTCTAGTTCTAAACGTTTATCGGCTCTGTATTTATGTTTATAAATAGCATCACGTTTTAGTCCAAAACAAGCACATAACTTAGAAACAGAGGTAAATCCTTTACTAGATTTTCTTGCTATAGTTAAAGCTTGATATTTAGTTTTTTTTTAAGTTCGAGCACATTTTTATAACCTAGTTTTTGAGCAGCTACTTGTAAATAAGAATCATTCACTAGTTCATCTAGATCCTTTTTCACTACAAGTTTTTTAAGCTGTTCAATCTCTTTTTGAAGTGCTTTAATACGTGTTATTTCATCTTTGGTTTCTACCATAACTCTTGTATTCATTAGGTCTTTGCGTTCATACTTCTTGATCCATTCATTGATGGTTGTACACGCAATTCCGTAAAGATTGCCCAATTCGTACTTAGTGTACTTTCCCGTACTAAGTTCGGCTAAAATTTTTAATTTGAAAGGTTCGCTGTAACGTCTGGTTACTCTGTCATTTTTATACATAACTATTTAGAATTATGTAGCCTTTATTCAGGACGGGTCATGGTTGCACATAACGGTCGTGTGTAAAAGCAGTAAGCGCAAATTCCGAAGGAATTTCCGTTTACCGGCACCAAATTAGCAAAAAAGTAGTGAATTCCGAAGGAATTCAGATACGCTTATTGTTTTTACACGTTGTTGTGGGTAGTTTTTTTTGGTTTGCGCGCTGATCATTCCCGCTTCTACTCTACCCTTTCATTTAGAAAATGTGCCACAAATCCGAAAGCGTGCTGATTGGTTTTTAACTCAGACTTTTCGAACTGACCAAATGTTTGCAATAAAACACAAATCCGAAAGAATTCCGACTACGTTATGATTGATTTAATTACCCACAACTAGCTTATATCAACACTTTTTTCAGTATTAGCAATCCTATTAGGCATACTATAAACCATAGGAGCCAGAAAAACGTGTTCTTATTTACTAATCAAGGGGAGTCTATTTCAAATATACTTAAAAACATATATCACAAAATTTGACACTTTTGGGGTTGGCTTTTTTCAACCAGTTTTAAGCGATATCCATTTTAAATACACTTACTTGTTTTCCTGTTGCCATGCTTGGTATTGTTTGTCCAAAAATCGTTGGCCATCTTCTTTATATTGGGGAGTAAAGACAGTGAAATGGTCGCCAGGATAATAGTCAATATCAACATCGGCTTCTAGCTTTTTCATTTCATCATCAAATAGGTGTACCGCTTTGTTTAAGTAAAAATTGTCTTGTTCGCCTATAGAAATTCGAATGTCATTATTGACCACATTTTTATAGGTTTCCCAGTTATTTCTAATTTGATAGGATAGATCATAGCGCTTAAAAAAAGGAAGTGCTTCTTTGTTAATATTTCCATCGGCAGAATCGACCAATCGGATGATGTCTCCATCGAAATCACGGCTACTGAATACGGCATCGAACGATCGAATTTGTCCGCCGCGATACACTACCTGTTCCACCCGATATAAATCTTTAGCAGCAATAATAGGGTATCCGCCACCCATGGTGATATCGGCTAGTATATTCCCGTTAGTGTCGTAATATAGATTATCGACTTTATAAATGTCTTCGCCTTGCCAGTTTCTAAAATCCACTTGATCTGGAGCACTTGCCCAAGCCCCAGAAAACGTATTGGGGTAATTTAACTGAAGCCATAAAGACGTCCAACCGCCACTACTGTGGCCAAATACAAAGTTGGCGCCATTGGTACGGTATTGGGCTTCCAGAGCTGGGATAAACTCTTTTACCAAAGCATCGCCCCAAGGACCGTTTATATCGCTATTGGCGTAGGTGGAATGCCCTTCAGGACAATTACCATCTAAATAGACTACAATTACCGGCGTATCAGCTAGATGTGTAAACTTATATTTTCCGGCTCCGGCATGGGTTTTATAGTTAGCACCAAAACCAAATACTGAAAACAATACGGGGTAGGTAGCATCGGGATTTTCATAATATTCGTCAGGCAAACTTACGGCTCCTGCTATGGTGACCTCTTTGTTGTGAAACTCGCTTAACAATTCCGATTTCAACGCAAGTTCTTTTAGCTGTTTGGTTTCTTTAAATTGAATTTCGGGCACCACTTGATTGGCTTGTAGGGTATGGGTCGTATTAAAATTTTTATCGAAGGTAATTTGTTGGGTTTCGGAATAGAGATTCTCTGGACTTGTACCAATGGTCTGTCCGCCCAGATTACGGTCAAAAACCACTTGCACATAATAATCACCTCGCTCAATGTTGGATAAGGTATTGGGATATGAAATAGCCGAATCGTCAAACAACACCGTTTCATTGGGTTTCAGATTGCTTATCTGTATACGGTATACCGGCGGCAATTCTAAAGGGACAAAGGCGTTTTTCGGATTTTTATTTTCTTGCGAAAGATAGAGAAGCACGTTTCCAGTAAAGGGTTCAGAGAGGATATCTTCAGAAAAAGAAACATTAAATTGTTGTGCGTGTAGCGATACGGTAAGTAGTAAAACGGTACAAAAGAGCAGTAGTTTTTTCATAGCAGTTGTGTTGGTTATGGCTATTGGTTGGTTTTACCATGCTAGCCACAGTAAAACATAGCTAAAGATACGGTTTTATAAAAATAGAAAAGCAGGTTTTAGACTACAGGGGAAGGGCGTATTGAAACTCAGCTTTAATATATTTTAAGGTGGGTTTTAATAAATTGCAATCTCTTCCTTACTTTTTCCGCCTAAAACAGTCTGCAACAGTATTGCTATCCCCATGACAAGGGCACAGCCTACTACATTCAGCCATAAATAGGGCATAAGGTCAATCCACCAGAAATAAATAATAACCACTTGGGTGATAAGGGCGGCAATAAAGGTGGCTCTACTGTGTACAAATTTGATAAAGAACGCCAATAGGAAAATACCCAGCACATTTCCGTAGAAAATAGATCCGATGATATTTACTAGTTGGATAAGGTTGTCAAATAAGTTAGCGACACTAGCCACGCAAATAGCAATAATACCCCAAAGGAGGGTAAACCATTTAGACGCATTCATATAATGTTTATCGTCTTTTCCAGGCGTGTTCCGTTTGTAGAGGTCAATTGCGGTAGTAGAACCCAGCGCATTTAATTCCGAAGCGGTAGAAGACATCGCTGCACTTAAAATAACCGCCAATAAAAGCCCTATTAACCCACGAGGTAGGTTATTTAGGATAAAGTGAATAAATACATAGTCTTTATCGTTGGTTTCGGCATTAGGATTGGCTTGTTGTATAAGGTCACGTGACTGCTCCCGTAGCTCATCTTCTGTGATGTTTATAATTTGTATTTCTTCTAAGAGTATTTCTTTTTCAGTAGCATCATTAGATACCGAATAGGCAATCTGTTTGCTGTTTAATTGTTGGTCTAGATTTTGTTTCTCGGTTTGCAGTTCTTGATAATCTCCGGCGTATTCAGATTGCATCACATCTTCTACTGCGGCAGGGTTAAAATGCAACGGAGAGGCGTTAAATTGGTAAAACACAAAGACCATTACACCCACTAATAATATAAAGAATTGCATCGGTATTTTTAACAGCCCATTCATAATCAATCCCATCTGGCTTTGCTTTACTGATTTACCAGATAAATAACGCTGCACTTGACTTTGGTCGGTACCAAAGTAGGAGAGGGCCAAGAATGTACCCCCAATAATACCACTCCAAAAGGTGTAGCGATTATCAAAATCGAACGAAAAGTCTAATACATCTAGTTTTCCGTTGGCACCTGCTATCTCTAAAGCATTGGTGAATGAAATATCTAACGGCAGGTAATTTAAGATTAATAAGAAGGCAATAAGCATCCCAGCAAAGATGATAGCCATTTGTTGCTTTTGGGTGACACTTACCGCTTTGGTACCGCCACTTACGGTGTAAATAATTACTAATGTTCCAATACCAATGGTTAGATACGTTAAATTCCAACCCAATACAGCGGATAAGATAATGGCTGGGGCAAAAATGGTAATCCCAGCTGCTAAGCCACGCTGTATTAAGAATAAGATAGCAGTTAGCGTACGTGTTTTTAAGTCGAACCTAGTTTCTAGGTATTCATAAGCCGTATAAACTTTAAGGCGATGATAGATTGGGATGAATACCAAACAGATAATCACCATGGCAATAGGTAGTCCAAAGTAGAACTGTACAAAGCCCATTCCGTCGTGAAAGGCTTGTCCTGGCGTAGATAAAAAAGTTATAGCACTGGCTTGCGTAGCCATCACACTTAAACCGATGGTCCACCAATTGGAATCGCTGCCCCCCTTTAAGTAATCGTTTACATTTTTATTTTTACGGGTTTTCCATGTACCATACAGCACAATAAAAACAAGGGTTCCGATAAGGATGATCCAATCAATTTGCTGCATTAGGAAAAACTTTTCATGAGGAAATAAAACAAAATAATATACACGACATTAAGGATAATTACGGCTACGTAGCTCCACTTTTTTACCGGTTTGTTGGTTGGATCATTCATATTTAATTGCCTAAGGATAATAAGTTTGCAAATAAACGATATGCTCCTGCTACACCCGCAGGTAATTCTCTAAAGAAACTTAAACCCGTATAGATATAATGTCCTTTGCCGTATTCGGCTACTAATAACGATCCTTTGGTTTGCGGCGCTCCTTTATCATGCATTCCTAATACCGGCACAAACTTAGGAGCCCATTGATTCGGGAAGTACAATCCGCGTTCTTGTACCCAACCTGTAAAGTCGGCTTGAGTAATTTTGTTAGGTTCGTTCAATACGGGGTGTTCAGGAGCTAAAAAAGTAACGTCACTAAATTCATCGGTTACTCGGTCTCTTGATAATGAAAGCGAGTATGGTGCTATATCTTCCGTTACCATTCTATGGCTGGTGTTATATTGTAGTAATAAGGTGCCGCCTTCTTGTACATATTTAGTAAAAGCAGCTTGTTTAAAAGCCAATTCCGGTACAGTATTGTAGGCTCTAATCCCAACAACTACGGCATCAAACTTTTTTAAATTCTCATAGGTAATATTTGAAGGCGGAATAGTGGTTACTCGGTAGCCAATCTGCTGCAAACTTTCCGGGATGGCATCGCCAGCACCATCGATGTAGCCAATGGATTCACCTTCTTTTTCAATATCAATGCGGACAACCTTTGCTTCGGAAGGGAGCAGCACTCGTTGGTACGGAATATGGTCGTAATCGATAACATTAAGTTCTTTATCAAAAAATTGATCGCCCATAGAGACCAACGGTTTTAAATAACCTTCACTTTGCTCTTTTGGAGGGGTTACGGAAAACACGATGGTTTGTTCTTCTCCCTTATTTGCAATATTGAAGGTAGGTTGTGCGGGTGTAACTTCCCATCCCTTCGGATGGTTTAATTGCACGGTTCCATTTACATTATCACTTCCGGCTTTAATGGTTACCGGTATGTTTTGAGCATCTTTAGATGAAAATATGATTACTTTCTCTGGAATACTGGACGTTAGTTCGGGCAATACCTCTAAAGGCTGATACACTTCACCTTTTACCGGGTCGTTGTATTTGTATATTACATTGCGCTCGATAGGAACCATGGTGCGGCTCATAGCTAAATTAAATACTACTTGTTCGGGAGCGGGAGTTTCTGGCTCACCTATTAAGGCTTCTGGAGCTTTATACATACCCAAGGTGCCTTTTTCGCGCAACCAATATGGACCAGAATAGATAGTACTTTCTGAAGTAAGGCTCGCTTCAAATGTGAAATCTTCATTGGGAGCCAATGTCGTATTTTCATTTAAAATAGTTTTTCCAGAGGATGTCGTTATGGATTGTAATACCACTGGGAACGAACTTCGGTTTACCGCTTCAAAGGTTACTTTGTATGTTTCACCTGGGTTGATGGAATTGGTTTCTGCCACGGCTTCTACAAAAATACCGCCACAATCAATGATTAACTGTTCTAGTTGCTTTGTTTTAATGGTACGCCAGTGATCGTCTTTAATTTGTTTTACCAATTCGTACGCTTGTAATAATGGGCGCAACATACGAGTAGGATCTTGAAAATCGAAGTTTTCCTCTAAAGGATATAAAATACCACCGATGGTCTCGCCGCCTTCAATGCGCGACCAACTTGTGTCGATTCCTTCAAATAAATTAGAATTTCCTTTTGAAAAATCCCCTTTTAAAAATTCCAACCATTCGTTTTGATTGCCTCGGGAACCAGTACTTCCAAATCCTTGTGTTTTGTGATTGCTTCGGCTTAAAGAAGCAATTTCACCGTTAGAAAGGCCTAAGGAGGGGTAGTAGTTTCCAGTTTGCACTTCCACTAAGTTGGTTTTATCGGCTTGATCAAATTTTTCTTGACTTCCGTAGAACCACCAACTTGTGTTAAAAAATAAGCGTTTGGGTTGCCATGTACCAAGTTCTTTAGCTGTTTGCGGATAACTGTTTGGGTTGTTTACCATATCGAACGCTTCTACACTCAACATAGCAGACGAGGTATGATGCCCGTGAGTTGATCCCGGACTGCGGTGATCGAATCGGTTTATAATGACATCGGGTTTAAATTTTCGGATGGCGCGCACAACGTCACTTAATACTTCCTCCTTGTTCCATATTTTTAATGTTTCATCTGGATGTTTTGAATATCCAAAATCGTTGGCGCGGGTAAAATATTGTTGGCCACCATCGGTACGGCGAGCCGCCAATAGCTCTTGAGTTCGTATAACGCCTAACAGTTCGCGTATCTCAGGACCAATTAGGTTCTGTCCGCCATCGCCACGTGTTAAAGACAAATAGGCTGTACGGGCGTGTACATCGTTTACTAAATAGGATATCAAGCGGGTATTTTCATCATCGGGATGTGCTGCTAGATACATCGCCGACCCTAGAAAGTTGAGTTGCTGGAGGTCGTGATAAATTTCAGAAGCAGTTGGTTTTTGGGGTTGTTGAGCGAAAAGTGAAGTGGTACTTAAACTGAATAGAAGCACTGCGGTAAAAAGGTTGCGCATAGTATTTGGTGTGTTTTTTTCTGAAAGAACCAAAGATACCAAAATATATACTGAAATATAGGAAGAAATTAATCAGTTGAATGTTCTGTAATATTTTTGTCGTGTTCAGCGTTCTCGTGCGGCATATCGTGGTACTCATCTGCTTTTATTACGGTTACTCCTTTTTGAAGCATCATACTATTTGGGTAGGTGATAAGCTCTTTGTTTTTGGTTCGAACCATAATATGAAAACTTTTGATGTCTTCAATCATCCCTTCATACGGAAACTCTTTATCGTGAATTTTTATATAATCGCCTATTTTATACGGAAAGGTGAAAAACATAATCACCCCGCTGGTAATATTGCTTAAGATAGACCATTGGGCAAAAAAGCCAACGCCAATGACTGCAAAAACAGAAGACATTACCAACCCAAGGTCTTTAATCTGCACGCCCCATATTAATATTAAACATAATATGATTAAAAAGATGGCTGCAAAATCGACGTGTTTCATAATCAACCCCGTGCGATGTTCCAAACGTTCAAATTTATTGGCATATCGTTTTACTACGCGAATGGTCATATAGCGAAGTGCTAAAAAAAGTAGTACAATAAAAACGGATTTAAGTACTTGCGAAAAATAGAGTTCAATAAACATAGTATTTTTTATTTAAGGCCTAAGGAGTCCCGAAGCCCAGCATCTTTGTTTCGGTTTAAATTCCAATAATCGGTGCGGATTCTTTTAATTTTATGGGCAGTGGTTTTTAAACGGGTACTGTCATTGGTATGAGTGCCATTGGTTGCTGACCATTTTTCAATTTCATATGGGAAGTTGCTGTTAAAATAAATGATTAGTTCCCGTTCTAATGTAGGATAGTGAAGGCTGTACATAGAAAGTGAATCGCCTTGCTTTAAATTGGCGTTGGCGTGATAGGGTTTCATATCTTTATGCCGCAACCTGATGTATTCAAATGAAGGAATGAGCGTAATATCTCCGGTGGGTAATTCTTCAGGGTTAATCCTGATAAGATTCCAAAGTTCGTCTTCTAACCAGGTTTTGTCAAGGGTTAATTCTTGATCTGCTTCCCCTTCAAAATACGAATGTGATTGTAATTGGTACTGCGCTCTGTTATTCAGTTGCATATATACTTGTCCACACCATTCTTGCACGGAGTTGCTTATTTTTAAGGCGTGTTGGTTTTTCTGTACCGGGTTAAAGGTACTCGTCATAATAGAATAGGGATAAATACCCGTGGTAAACTTCTTGGTTTTGTTCAGTTTTAATACTGAAATATTCTCCCCGGATTGCATATTAGCTTTTACTTGCTCTTTAGGCAGGAAGTCTTCGGTAACAAATACAGTGACTGCTGTCCCTTCACGGATTTCGCCATAGCGTTCCTGCATGAGTTGATAGGAAGTCAATTCTGCTTTACCTGCATACCAATAGGCTTTAAATTGTTCTGGTAGTTGTCGGTTATTGGTAATTGTATCGCTTTCTTCCGAATTACTATTAGGAATTAGGTTGTGTTCCGAGTCTCTGCATGCGTATAAAAAAAAAGCAACACATATATAAAAGACCACCTTATATAAAGTGTGCGTGGCTGTTTTAATCATCGTTTTAATTTGCTATTAAAGATATGTAAAATCATCAGAATTTCAGTTATTTGGAGGTAAGCTCTAACAAGGTTTTATAAACCAATCTAGTAGGAAGCCCCATAACGTTAAAAAAAGAACCTTCAATTTTATCAATACCAATATATCCAATCCATTCTTGAATACCATAAGCGCCCGCCTTATCGAACGGCTGATAGGTGTCAACATAGTAATTTATTTCTTCTTCAGAAATATCTGAAAACCACACTTTGGTCGTTTCATTTACTGTTTTTTGAAAGTCCGTGCCTGTAAAACAAACCGAGGTAATTACCTCGTGGAATTTACCGCTTAAATCGGCTAGCATTTCTTTGGCGTGTTTGACATCTTTGGGTTTTTCCATGGCGTTGCCTTCTTTCCAAACGATGGTATCGCTGGTGATGAGAATATCGGTTTCAGAAAGCTCTTTAAATACAGAAGCCTTTAACTGAGCTAGGTAATCGGTAATCTCGGTTCCTTTCAACTCTTTGGGGTAATTTTCTATTATTTTCCGTACGTCTATAGTAAACGGAATGCCTAGTTCTTGAAAAAAGTTCTGCCGTCTCGGCGAACCTGAAGCGAGGATAATGTTATGGTTGTTTAGTTTTTGTTTCAGCATGTGTTATAGTATTCAGTATTGAGATATGAGTAATCAGTTTTTATGGTTGTTATGTAATCAATGAAATAAGCAAAATTTACTTACTGTTTACTTATCATATAAATTTAGCATCTAACATCTAGTTTCTAATTTCTAACTTCTCATTTCTTTTAATAAAGCTATAAAATTACAAAAGGATACAATAGAATAGAGCATATTCCTGTAAACATAATAATTTTTAAAAGTGCCGATAGTAGCGCATAGTGTTTGGGCTTTTCGGCTTCAAACGATTTGAAGCAAAAGAAAAGCAGCGGCGCTACTACCAAAAAGAGAAAGTATAAAACAGCTGTGGTTTGTGCGTATAAGAAGGCGTACATATAATATATTACTGAAAGAGTAGTAATAACACCTAATACAAAAATAACGGTAGTTGCTCTTTTTCGTCCAATGGCTATGGGAAGAGTACTTTTTCCGCCGTTCTTATCACCATTGATGTCTTGTAAATCTTTAACCAATTCCCGTAAAAAGTTTACAATAAAAGCAAACAAACCGTATTCTAAAACAATTTTAAATACTGCCCATTGCGAAGCTTGATTGATTGGCGTTGTAACGGGGACAAGATCAAAAAGTCCTACAATAATAATACTCATAGCGACTAATAAAGACACTAAAATTGTCCCGACAAACAATATGGTTTTAAGGTAAGTAGCATAGAAATACAATAAGGCAGCAATACCAATAAAAAGTGTTGTGTAGGCAGGTTTACTGATAAAATTTGCCAAGTAGAATCCAATACCTACACCCAAAGTGGTTACAATAATGTAGAAGGTGCTAGCATTTTTTTCTGAAATAGTATTCCCGACAATAACATTCTTTGGTTTATTAATACGGTCAATCTCTGCATCGTAAATATCATTAATAATATTACCCCCTGCTGCAATACAAAGCGTTGCGATAACCAATAATGCAAAATGAAAATCGGATAGTGCGGTACTTGTATGAAAGGGAGCAAAAAGCCCATATTTAATGAGCACTTGCACGATTGCTATTAAGAGTAAATTAAGCGGTCGGGTAAGTTTTAGATAGTTCAAAAGCAAATAATTGGCTTGTTAGTCATACTTAGCACTTGCATTTTCCTTTTCAATCCATTTGCCTTGTACTTTTAGCACTTGCTCGATTACATCACGAACACATCCTTTTCCGCCTTTTTTATGAGAAACGTATTTTGAAATATTTTTAATTTCCGGTACGGCATCTTGCGGACAACAAGGCAACCCGATTTGTTGCATGACATATAAATCGGGAATATCATCGCCCATATAGAGTACGTTTTCGTGTTTAATATCGTACACGTCCAAATATTCGTCCATCGTATCAGTTTTATGGTGGGCACCTAAGTAAATATCAGTAATGCCAAGACCTCGTAATCTGGCGCGTACACCTTCGTTGGTGCCACCGCTGATAACGCAAACATTAAACCCTTTATCTAAGGCTGTTTTAAGGGCAAATCCGTCCTTGGTGTGCATGGTGCGATACATTTCGCCTTCGGTGGTTATGCTTATGGAACCATCGGTAAGGACGCCGTCCACATCAAAAATAAAAGTGGTTATGTGTTGTAGGTATTCTTTATAGCTTTTTTCCATGTTTACTTTGTGCATTTCGACTCCGCTTATGGTAAACTACAGCAGGAATCTTTTTAATTATTAATATTTCTTAAATACGTGCTTTCTTATGAAATCCAAGAATGCACTGGTTTTGTTTCGTCAAAAACCCATTGTCCATTTACTTTTTTAAATGTCAAAATATAGCCGCCACCGCTCAAATGTATAAATTCTCCTTTGTTCTTTTTACTTACTGCCCAACTATTAGAAAGTCCTATTTTAGCTGTTTTTCCGGTTATTTTAATATTTCCTAATGTCAAATATAGAAAATCGTCGGTTTTGTTGGCGATTGCTTGTATTTTAGATTGTGATTTTAAACAAAATTGGACATTGCCTATTGTACTGGGAATTTGTGAAACAAGTATTTGACTTTCATTTGGCTTTGTCATACCTCCAAAGAACCTAGAATAGGAGACATTGTTTATATAAATCTTACTCTTATCTGAAATAAGTTGGTAATCGGGGATGTCTTTTTTTGATACCACGGCTCTTTCCAGAATCGCATAAATCAATTGTTTTCTATCTGTATCGGCTTTAAAAGAACTGTTTTTATCACAATCAAAATAATCATTGTGAGTGTAAACTTGCTTTGCGCAACTTACTATCGAAATTGAAAGAATAAAGAATAGAACTCTTTTCATTTATAGCATCTTTTAGTGTAAATATTGTTTTTTTATTGCCTCCGTCATTTGCTCATAAACTTTTTTATACGGGCTATCTTTCAATAAATGTAAGTGATTTTCAATTGTTTTGCGGTCATTTCGTTTGGCTGGGCCGGTTTGTACTTGTTTTGGTGACAGTTGCTTTACTTTGTTTGCTGTTTCAGCTATTAATGGCTGTAATAAGTTAAAATCTAAGTCGTGCTGATTTAAAATATCTTCGGAAATAGAATAGATATGGTTTACAAAGTTATTCACAAATACAGCTGCTAAATGCAGTATTTTACGATCTTCGGAAGAAACCAGCGTCACCTTGTTTGAAATTCGTTCCCCTAATACTTTAAGCGTCTTTAAATCTTCTTCTTCCGCTTCAATACAAATTGGGATTTCAGAAAAATCGACCATGTTGTTTTTAGTGAAGGTTTGTAAGGGATAAAATACGCCTTTCCTATTTTTATTATCAAGCGCTTGCATGGGTACACTTCCGGAGGTGTGCACCACTAATTTATTTTGAAATGGTACCGTAGATGAAAAATCGACTATCGCATCATCCGGGATGGCGATAATATAGACATCAGCCTCCTTGATTTCTGAAATATCTGAAGTAAATGAGATGGACTTCAGGTTATTAGGTAGTTCAATTGAATTTCTATTAAAAACCTGAACTACTGAAACCTGTGACAAGTCATGTAAAGCATTACATAAATTACTTCCAATGTTGCCAAACCCTAAAATAACTACGTGTAACATACTGCCGAAGGTACTAAGTTTTACTTTAAATAACCAAAATATCTTACTTCCGAATCCCTACAAAATTAGCTTTCTTTAAAAGCCTAGAGTTAAAAATTAATTTTAAGATTTTTTTTACGACCATTCACATTATAACTATATTGCTTCATCTATTGATTTATAATTTACAAAAATGGCTTTACAGGATATAGAGACCTATTCTTTTCAAGATATCTTCACCCTGAGTATCATTGAATTTGATAAAGCACGTGTAGTCAATCAGCCCAAACAGGTAAATACCTATGATATTTATTGGATCAAAGAAGGGATGGGGAAATATAATATCGACTTTAAACAGTATGAGTTTGACGAATCGGTTTTGTTTTTTCTTACACCAGGCCAGGTCTTTTCTATTGAAAATGAAAAAATTAAAAGTGCATATAAGTTGTCTTTTGTAAAAGATTTTTACTGTATTCAAACCCATGATAAAGATGTGGCTTGTAATGGCGTTTTGTTTAATAATGTTTACGAAATGCCTTTTGTAAAACCAATCGCCAAGGATACAATTAAATTAGAGGTTGTACTAGAAGGGATTCTCGAAGAGTTTAAAAATAACAAAACGGCACAGTACGATATGTTGCAGGCGTATTTAAAGCAATTTATTGTTAATTTGGTACGGATTAAAAATAAAACGGGAACACATAAAACCGACGTCGAAACAAAACTTTTTAAGGATTTTAGCTTGCTGGTAGAGGAAAACTTTAAACAGATGCACAGCGTAACAAAATATGCTAAGCGTTTGGGGCTATCGCCAAAATCTTTGACCAAGCATTTTAATAAAATAGGGGTGGACAGGCCAAGTGATTTTATAAAAAACAGAATTGTATTGGAAGCTAAACGCAAGTTGGTTTACGATGATTATCCCGTAAAACAGATTGCTTATGGTTTGGGTTTTAACGATCCTGCATATTTTAGCCGTTTCTTCTCAAAAGCAACCGGAAAATCCCCACTTCAGTACAAAAAAGACTTCAAAAAGTAACTCCATACAAGTATTAAGAACTTTTGTCCATTTTTATAAAGGGTAGTATCTTGTATTTTTGTAATAGTAAAAACTAATATTACTAACTATTAAATGTATAAATATGAAAAATGGAAACTTATTAATACGCATTGGCTTTGGACTTTTATTTGTTTGGGGCGGTCTAGAAAAATTTATTGAAGGTTTTTTGGGAGGCGTTGGTTTGCAAAATATGGCTGACTTTTTAGCAAGCAGCGGACTGGCTTTTTTAGGTGATACGGGGACTTTTATTCTCGGTGCTATTTTAGCTGCATTGGAGCTAACTGCTGGTGTATTGTTATTGATAAACAAAAAACTCTTTGAGGCGTATATATTTCTTGCCTTTATTATGCTAATGGCCTTGGTATTGGTACATATCCCTTCAGGAAAATGGATTAATATTATGATCCACATTGCATTGTTGTTCTCTTTGGCAGGTTTGGCCTTGAACAATAAAAAACAAGCTTAATATTATAAATCTCACAAAACAAACCGTACTAGGAGAGTTGTAAGTGATGATAATATTGATACCTTCAAAAATTGTGATTGATTGATTTAAAACAAGTTTAAACCGGATACTAAATAGCAGTATCCGGTTTTTTAGTATTGGATTATTTTTGTAGTTATTGAGGTTAGAGGGGATATCGAAGGCACAGCCTTGAGTTACACTATAATTTTCCGCTTTTTAATTCTAATTTTACCAGATTCTTCCAACTGCTTTACAGCTCTAATGACTGTTTCTACCCGAAGCCCCGTAAGATCAGCTATTTGTTGGCGGGTGAGTTCTACTTGATAATCAACCGGGTTGCCATCTTTTTGCTTTAAAAAATCGATTACTGTTAATACGCGATGTTCTGGTGGATAGACCGATATTTCTTTCATAATCATCGCTTTGTAGCTCAATCTGCGGGATAGGGTGGCGGTAATTTGCAAGTGAATATCAAAATGTTCCTTCAGCAAAGAAAAAAAGGCTTTTTTATCTAATCTAATAATACGGGCATCGCTAATAGCAATAGCTGATGCTGGATACTTGAAATCGCCAAATAGAGGCGGTTCACCAAAACTTTCCCCGTCTTGAAACATACCTTGCACAAACTCTTTTCCATCCTCGTTGAGGTTGTACATTTTTACTTCGCCGTGTTGCACTTGAAAATAAAACAAGGCTCGTTGGTTTTCGGAAAAAATAGGCTCTCTCGCCGAGTATTTAATTACTTCTGCGTCGTATTGTAACAAAATATTTTCGTTAATCATAGGGTTATGATTTGGCTCATAAACTGGAAGGTGTCTGTCGGCGTAATTTTGTACTGTAAATTTAAAACCCAAAGTTATGAAAACGATTTCAGAAAAAAGTTTGTTGGCCGAGTTTAAAGAAAACTACTATGCATATCTTCCACTGACTATTATCCTTCAAAGTTGTATTGGTTCTATCGCTGCGATGCTTATTTTAGTGGGAGGAACAACGTTGCTTACCTTTTTTGAATTATTGCTTTGTGTATCCTTATGCATGGGATATAACGCAGCGTTACTGGCTCAAGCCCCGTATCGGCTTTCATTTAGGTTGCTCGGTATTAGTTTAGTTGCAAATACGTTACTTATCTTTATAAACTTGATATAGTTCATAAAAACGATTTTTGCTGATATATTAAGACTTTTGATAAACATCCCAAAAAGTAAGAAGATAACGATGACGAAAACCGAAATAAAAAATAGAGAAGACGTTTACAAACTGGTAACCACCTTTTATGATGCGGTGCGTAAAGATGAATTATTAGGCCCAATATTCAATTCGGTGATTACCGATTGGGAGGAACATTTGGAAAAACTGACTGACTTTTGGGAAAGCAATCTCTTTTTCAAGAAAAAATACAAAGGCAACCCTTTAACAAAACACGTTGAAGTAGATAAACAACAAAACGGAGCTATTAATGAAATGCATTTTGGTGTTTGGTTAAACTTATGGTTTCAAACTATTGATAATCTGTTTGTTGGGGAGAAAGCGCAAATAGCTAAAAATAGAGCCCGAAATATGGGAACCTTTATTCATCTAAAAATATTTGAAGCCCGAACAACAAAGACAAAATAAACTAAAATTCCTTAACAGATTTAAGTAGAAAATATGGCTCGAAATACTTATTTTTGCAGCAAAATTCGCTATAATGATTAAAAAAGTAGCTTCAGTCCTTTTTTCTACACGCCTTACCGCCGTTTTATTTATTACTTTTGCCGTTGCCATGGGAATTGGCACTTTTTTAGATGCTTCTTCGGAAACATCCCCAACACCCTACAGTCGGGAGTTAATCTACAACGCTTGGTGGTTCGAAGCCATTATGGGGCTATTTGTAATCAATTTTATCGGGAATATGTTCCGATACAAATTGAACACCAAAAAAATGTGGGCTACTTTAGTTCTGCATCTTTCTTTCATCCTCATTATTATTGGTGCGTTTGTTACGCGCTATATTGGGTATGAAGGAGTGGTTCATATCCGGGAAGGCGACACTAACAATATCTTACTTTCTGAACAAACCTATTTAACCACGTTTATTGATGGTGATTATATGATTGATGGCGTGGCACAACGCAGAAAGCTAACGCCTAAAAAACTTCGATTATCAGAGCGATTAAATAATGACTTTACGATTGAAACCGACTACAATGGCCAACCGGTAACTATCAAATACAAAGACTTTATAAAAAATGCCAAAGAAGGACTTATTAAAACCGAAGATGGCGAAGAATATTTAAAAATTGTCGAGGCCGGCGATGGAAACCGTCACGACCACTGGTTGAAGGTAGGGGAGGTAGCGAGTATTCACAACGTCCTTTTTGCGGTAAATAAACCTACGGAAGGCGCTATTAATATTACGTATAACGAAGATGGAAGTTATGATATTTCTTCTCCTTTTGAAGGAACGTATATGCGTATGGCAGACCAAAAGCAAGGTGGCGTTGCAAAAGATAGCGTACAACCGCTTATGTTGCGTTCACTGTATCAATTAGCTGGAATGTCATTTGTAATTCCAGATCCGATGACGAAAGGCCGAAACGGGATAGTTCAGGTAACCGATGGAGAAAAAACAAATAAAAATGCTCTTATTTTAGATGTTACCACTAATGGCGAAACCAAAACTGTTAATTTATTAGGAGGTAAAGGGAATGCCCCGGATCCTACTTCAATTACTGTAGGCGGATTGGATATGCACCTTGCTTATGGGGCAAAAACATATGAACTTCCATTTAGTATAACCTTAAACGATTTTATTGCTGATAAATATCCCGGTACTGAAAAAAGCTATAAATCTTTTGAAAGTAAAGTGACCGTGAATAAAGAAGACGGAAAAACAATGGATTATGAAATTTATATGAACCACGTACTTGACCATAAGGGATATCGTTTTTTCCAATCTGGTTTTGATCCCGATGAAGGTGGAACCATTTTAGCGGTAAATCATGATTTCTGGGGAACCTGGATTACCTATATCGGTTACTTTTTATTGTACATTGGGTTAATGGCTATTTTATTTGACAAAAACACACGCTTTGGATCGTTAGAGCGCACGCTTACTAAAATTAAAAAGAAGAAAGCCAGTATGACTATGTTGGCCTTGTTAGTTGTTTCGTTAACAGGCTATGCACAGCAAAACCCAGAGGTAACAACTCATATGCATCAAGAAAATTCTGTGAGGCAATTGGATTCTGTTATTAAAGCTAATGCGGTAAGCAAAGAACACGCTGCAAAATTTGCTAGATTGGTGATACAAGACAATGGAAGGATGAAACCGGTGCATACCTTTGCCAGTCAGTTATTGCGAAAAATAAGCAAAGAAGATGGGTATCATGGATTAGACGCCAACCAAGTTTTTCTTTCCATGACCGAATTTCCACGATTGTGGCTAGAAACACCGTTACTGAAATTAGACTGGAGAAACGATAGTATTAAAAGGGTGATTGGTGTTTCAAAAGAAACTAGCGAAGTTTCATTGATAGATTTATTTGATGAAAACGGAAATAGTAAAATTGCACCATATATAGAAGAAGCCACTAGTAAAACAAACCCAAATCAGTTTGAAAAGGACTTCATTAAAATATATGAAAAAACATACCTACTTAATCGTGCCTTGAGCGGAACCATTTTAAAGATATTTCCGCTTCCAAATGATGAGAATAACAAATGGGTTTCCTATCCAGAACTTCAGGAAGCAAACTTTAAAGGAACTGACTCGGTAGTCACACAAAATATTTTACCCGTGTATTTTAAAACGCTTCAACAAGCTAGAAAAACGGGAGATTATTCACAAGCCGAGCAAGTGTTAGACGGTATTAATAAATTTCAGCATAAATACGGAAGTGACGTCATGCCATCTGACACCAAGATTACTGCAGAAATTGTGTACAATAAAGCAGATGTTTTTAATAGGCTTTATAAGTACTTTTCACTAATGGGTATTTTGATGTTTGTCTTTATCATTGTACAGATTTTTAGGGAAGGGAAGGTTGTAAATTCTCTTATTAAAATCTGTAAATATATAATTTGGGCGTTCTTTATATTTATGACGATAGGATTAATTGGTCGTTGGTATATTAGTGGTCACGCTCCGTGGAGTGATGCGTATGAGTCGATTATATACATTGCTTGGGCAACTGTTTTCTTTGGGTTGGCCTTTGGTAGAAAAAGTGATCTTACTATTGCTTCTACAGCCTTTGTAGCCGCTATTATTTTATGGGTGGCACACCAGAACTGGTTAGATCCAGCTATTTCAACACTAGTACCTGTATTAGACAGTTATTGGCTTATGATACACGTTGCGGTGATTGTAGCAAGTTATGGTCCGTTTACGTTGGGAATGATATTAGGTTCTACTGCCTTGTTACTAATGATCTTGACCACCAAAAAGAACAAAAAGAAGATGGATATCAATATCAAAGAAATTACAGTAATTACTGAAATGGCTTTGACCGTTGGATTAGTAATGTTAACTATTGGTAACTTTTTGGGTGGACAATGGGCTAATGAAAGTTGGGGTCGTTACTGGGGTTGGGACCCTAAAGAAACGTGGGCGTTAATTAGTATTATGGTCTATGCTTTTGTAATTCACGCACGGTTAGTGCCGGGACTTCGAGGCCGTTGGATTTTTAATGTCTTCGCTATTTTTGCGTATGGATCTATTATGATGACCTATTTTGGTGTTAACTTCTACCTTACAGGACTGCACTCGTATGCAAGTGGGGATGTTCCAGTAACACCTAGTTTTATCTATTACGTAATAACGTTCTTTGTGTTGCTAAGTGTGATTTCCTACTTTAGTTATAAGAAACATTATAAAATAAAAAAAGGATAGGCTTTTAAACCTATCCTTTTTCACTACTTAGTTGGAAGTTTTGGGGAATTAATTGTAGATATAATCTGGCTGATTATCTACCATTCTATGATCTTCTTTAATTTGTTCTCTAATCTCTAATTTCTCATACAACTCATTAGTGAGTTCTTCCACATTAGCCTCGGTCATTTTCAGTTTTCGAGCTATTTTTGGGTTTTCTACTCCTTCTGAAATGTATTGAAGCAACTTAATTTCCAGTCCATCAAGATCATACTGCATAATTAAGTTTTCAAGATACTCATCCTTCATTAAGTTGGTAATGTTTTCTCTGTTCATCATTTCTTGTTTTTTTATAAAAATTCGCATTTCTGTTTGCCGTAATTCAACTTCTTCTTTTATAGCCCGCATTCTGTATGTGATACCAAAGGTTAAAAGCAGCACTTCCAATATAAATGCTATTTTCATATGAATGGTTTCTGAATAAATAAAATCAATACCAAAGCTTTGAAATACAAAAAAGTCTACTGTAAAGAGTAAGGGAATACAGCACGCAATAACATAAAATTTTGCATAATTATTTCTACTAAAAAGAGACATTCCAGCTATAAAGTAACTAATTAATACGGCACACAACACGGTGTTTGAAATAGAGGAAAGTACTTCGTTTTTTGATATCCAGGCTGATGCAACAAGAACGAGTGAAATACCCAAGAGTGCAATTGTTATTCCTTTTAGGTTTGGAAAAAACTCTTTAATGTTTAAATATTTATATGAAAATAAAGCCGCTAAACCAGTAGCTGCAAAAAAGAGCGTGGATTGTATTAACCACGATTCAACCATTAAATGAATACCAGCTATGTTTAATAGTCCATCATTATAGAATAGAACAATGGTTGATAATAAAAGGGTGCTTGTAAAATATAAAAATATTTTTTCGTCAAAAATAAAGTAACAGGTACCATTAAGTATAAGTACCATTAAAATAAATCCGTAAAAAAGACCTTGATAAAATAGCGTTTTTGGATTTTCAGAATACTGAAATGTATTTGTCAATATTTTTTCTGAAATAGTACTTAAATTTTGAAGAGAAGCTTCGTTAGAATTGTAGGAAAAGTCTGAATTTATCAAATTATCAGTTCCAAAAGATAATTCTGCATCCTTTAAAAAGTTGGCAGAACCTGTACTGAGACCAGTACTTTTTTCAACAGTTTTTTTACTGTGTTTTGTCGAAATTTCTGGGTGTTGAGTACCCTGTGAATCCTCTGTGTTTACTGTGGTTTCCTTACTACTATTAGTCTTTTTTAAATCAGCTCCGTTTACTTGACAAACAAGTAGTAGTGATAAAAATAGACACAATATAAGGGGGGTAAATTGCTGTCTCATTAAAGTAGGTTTTACGTATTTTGGGTAGGGAAATATACACAAAAATTACATTTAAACTAACTTTTTTGCCTTTTATCGATATTTTTGTATAAAAAAAGAGCTGTTTATTGAAACAGCTCTTTAAGTATATAGGTTTGAATACGTTACTTTTTTCCAACCATATCTTCCGGTTTTACCCATTTGTCAAACTCTTCAGCGGTGGTATATCCTAAATTTACGGCCTCTTCTTTTAAGGTCGTTCCATTTTGGTGTGCTGTATTAGCTATTTCCGCAGCTTTATAATAGCCTATTTTAGTATTAAGGGCAGTAACTAACATTAATGAGTTGTTCAGTTGTTTTTCAATAACTTCTGTATTTGCTTCAATTCCATTCGCACAATGTTCTTCAAAAGAAACACAAGCATCTCCTAATAATTCAGCTGAGTGTAACAAATTAGCTGCCATTACCGGCTTAAATACGTTTAGTTCGTATTGTCCTTGCATACCTCCAACGCTCACAGCAACATCGTTACCCATAACTTGTGCACAAACCATTGTTAAGGCTTCACATTGCGTTGGATTTACTTTTCCGGGCATAATAGAAGAGCCCGGCTCATTTGCTGGAATGGTTATTTCGCCAATACCACTTCGAGGACCACTTGCCAACATTCTAATATCATTGGCTATTTTATTTAGTGAAACCGCCAATTGTTTTAACGCACCGTGCGATTCTACCAACGCATCGTGAGCAGCTAAGGCTTCAAATTTATTTTCCGCTGTTATAAAAGGAAGTTCGGTGAATTTTGCAATTTGTTCTGCTACGTTTTCCGCATAGCCATCGGGTGTATTAAGCCCAGTACCTACAGCTGTTCCTCCTAATGCCAATTCAGAAAGGTGCGGTAACGTATTTTTTATAGCTTTTAGGCCGTGTTTTAATTGAGAAGCATAACCGCTAAACTCTTGCCCCAAGGTTAGGGGAGTAGCATCCATTAAATGCGTACGACCAATTTTTACGACGTCTTTAAATTCTGTTGATTTCTTTTGAAGTGTGTTATATAATTGTTCTATTCCTGGAACCGTTACTTCAACT
>Ga0209309_10000475_pt1 | contig 47920 bp, 31 predicted proteins | sample COGITO_mtgs_1204_2_FD_184807 | JGI IMG/M metagenome (GOLD analysis project Ga0209309, IMG submission 184807) | Pelagic marine microbial communities from North Sea - COGITO_mtgs_120412 (SPAdes) (version 2) | ecosystem: Environmental > Aquatic > Marine > Epipelagic ... | reverse complement strand
AAAATTTTATTACATTTGCCATCCAAAATTATGGCATCGTGGCCGAGTGGCTAGGCAGAGGTCTGCAAAACCTTGTACAGCGGTTCGAATCCGCTCGATGCCTCCAAAAGCTTCCTATTTATAGGGAGCTTTTTTTATTTAAAATAAATTAAAATTGATTTATTGATCTTCGTTTAGATCTCTACTTAGATCAAACACCACTTTATCTGGCTGGATAATGTCTATTCTATCCTGAAGATTCTCTATTCTTTTAGGAAATACGCCACGGCTTATAAGTATAGCGCCAAAGATGACCATAATAATACTTATTCCTCTTTTCATTTTAAAAATACGCGTTGGAGTAAGTTTTCTATTGAGTTTTTTAGCCAATAAAATCTTTAGAATATCAAAGAATAGATATGTAAATAGCACAGTGCTAAAGAAAACTACAATTCTATTGGTCTCCATGTTAAGAGTTGGGCCAAAAACAATAATCAATCCTAACCAAAAACCTAAAACTCCAATGTTGATGAAATTTAATAAAAAACCTTTTGCAGCCAAGCCAAAATAATCGCTTCTCCCAAGCTTTCTTACCTCCGGTGCCTCTTCATCATGCGGAATAGATTTTTTGGTTTGTATGAAGGTCATAAGCCCGTAAGTAGCTAAAATCATACCTCCAAAAATAAAAAGTGCCGGGTCGTCTTTTAAACTAGCCAGTAACTTTGAAGTACTTAAATATGCAATAAACAGAAATATAATATCTGCCAGAATAACTCCTAGATCTAATGATATTGCCGCTCTAAAGCCTTTAATGGCAGCGGTTTCAAGCAATACGAAAAATACCGGACCTAAAAGGAAGGCGAGAAAAAATCCCAAGGGTATTGCAGACAAAACATCTTGAAACATACAAAAATGTTATTTTCACAAAGGTAAGATTTTAGTTTATCTTTTTAATTGTACCTCCAAATGTGGTTTTTTTATCTAGTTTTTCAGGCTGACCATACACATAGATGGTTCCACCTGCAGTAACGTTGGCTTTTACATATTTTTTACCAAAAACGTTGGCTTTACCACCAGCGCTTAAACTTATATCTACAGAATCTCCTATAAGGTTTTCACCTTTAAAGTCTCCGGCAGCTTTAAGATCTATAATTTGATTAATTGCAGATCCAATCACTTCCAGATTGCCACCAGTTGTAGATCTACCTATAAAATTCTCTACTTCCACGTTCGCAAAAATATCGGCTCCTTCAGCAGTTTTAAATTCTATAATTGGCTGAGAGATCTTACCACAGATTTCAACATCTGAATTTTGACGTGCTTCTACCCTTAATAATTGCTTATAATAAACATTTACCAAAGTGTTATCTTCATTCCAAATATGATTTAATGAAGATTGCACTTTTAGAATACCATCTTTAAGATCTAATTCAACCTTATCTCTACTATTTCCTGTAATAATAGCTCTATTTTCCTCAGCTTTAATAAAATTAACTTTTAAACCGTTAGAAACTTCTACATCTGTGAAATTTTCTAGGTCCATACTAATTTCTTGTGCATAACTATTGATCCCCACAAGGATCATTAATAACAATACTAAATTTTTCATTTTTCTCTTTCGCGATAATCTTAATTTTCAACTTCTTCTTTGCTACCTACCAAATTAAAATCTAAATGTCTTTTAACCAGATCGGCATTTTTTACATTTACATACACTTCATCTCCTAACTGATATTTCTTACCAGTTTTACGACCAATGATAGCATATTGTTCTTCGTCAAATTCATAATGATCATCGCTAATATCACGTAATCTCACCATTCCTTCGCACTTGTTTTCTTCAATCTCTACATAAATTCCCCATTCGGTAACTCCAGAAATCACACCTAAGAAATTCTCATCTTGGTGGTCTATCATGAATTTTACCTGCATGAATTTTATAGAGTCTCTTTCGGCATTAGTCGCAAGACTTTCCATTTCACTACTATGGTGACATTTTTCTTCGTATTCTTCTTCTGGAGCGGATGGTTTTTCATCTAAATAACGCTGTAATAATCTATGCGTCATCACATCTGGATATCTTCTAATTGGCGATGTAAAATGTGAATAATAATCAAACGCCAATCCATAATGTCCAATATTCTCTGTACTGTAATAAGCTTTACTCATGGTTCTTATGGTAAGCGTATCTACCATGTTTTGCTCTTTAGAACCTTGAACAGAACTAAGTAAGTTATTAAGCGAATTATTGATGGATTTTTTATCTTTTAAATCCAGTTTATAACCAAATTTTGCAATTACGGTTTGTAGAGAATTCAATTTAGATTCGTCTGGTTCATCATGACACCTATAAACAAAAGTCTTTTTAGGCTTTTGTTTTCCTATAAATTCTGCCACTTTTCTATTGGCAAGCAACATGAATTCTTCAATAAGTTTATTAGCCTCTTTTGATGTTTTAAAGAAAACTCCAGTTGGTTCATTCTCTTCATTCAGCATGAATTTTACTTCCACTTTATCAAAAGAAATTGCTCCTTCCCGCATTCTTCTGCCTCTCATCACCACGGCAAGATCATTAAGCGTAGTTATAGCATGCACGATATCATCATTAACAGCATAGGCTTTATCTTGAATTGAAATATCTTCTGGAATATTCCCTTCTTTGGTTTCAATGATGTGTTGCGCTTCTTCATATGCAAAGCGAGCATCAGATAAAGTTACTGTTCTACCAAACCATTGGTTAACAACATGTGCCTTTTTATCGATCTCAAAAATGGCAGAAAAAGTGTATTTTTCTTCATTTGGACGTAAAGAACAGGCGTTATTGGATAAAATTTCTGGTAACATAGGCACTACTCTATCTACCAAGTAAACAGAAGTAGCACGTTGATACGCTTCATCATCTAAAACAGTTCCAGGCTGCAAATAATGAGAAACATCGGCAATATGAATACCAATTTCATAATTTCCATTTTCCAATGTTCTAAAACTTAAAGCGTCATCAAAATCTTTAGCATCTTTTGGATCTATGGTAAATGTCAAAACATCTCTTAGATCTTTTCGCTTTTTTATTTCTTCTGCTTGGATGGAAGTATCAATATTGTTAGCAAAATCTTCTACCTCTTTTTCAAATTCATGAGGCAATCCATATTGCGCTAAAATGGAATGAATTTCTGTATTATGTTCTCCAGGTTTACCAAGAACTTCTTTGATGGTTCCAAATGGAGAATCTGCTTTTTCTGGCCATTCTTCTAAAGTTACAACCACTTTATCTCCATCTTGCGCATCTTTCATTTTGTTCTTCTGAACAAAAATATCGGTATACATTTTTGGGTCTTGAATAGCTACAAAACCAAAGGTTTTTTGAAGTTGTAAAACACCAACAAATTCTGTTCGTTTTCTTTTTAAGATCTTAACAATCTCACCTTCAGATTTTTTATTTCTTCTTTTGTTGTAAATATAAATTTCAACTTCATCTCCGTTTAACGCTTTATTTAAAGCATTTGCAGGAATAAATACATCGTCTTCCAGTTCTTCAACTACAACGTAACCAAACCCTTTTGTAGTCATATCCAGAACCCCTTTATAGTATTCCAGATTGGCTACAATCTTAAACTTTCCTCTATCTTCTTCTTGAATTTGTTTTTTAGCTGCAAGTTGCGCTAAACTTCTTATAATTTTATTGCGGGAACTTGGATCGTCTACTCCAAGTTTGGCTGCAATTTGTTTGTAATTGAATGTATTTTCAGGAGATTTTCTAAGGATATCCAAAATACTTTTAGACATACTGCCTTGATTTTTGGATCCTTCTTTCTTTCTATTCTGTTTCTTCATAAATTTTAATAAAGCATAAAATTACAGCTAAAATGTGACTTGAGATTATTACAGCGGTAAAGTTTTGTTAAGCAAACCTTATGTTTTTGAAATGGAGTTTATTCATGGACGTTTGATTAACAAATAGTTAAGAAAAATAAAAATTCTCATTCGTAGTATATTTCTTAATATTTTATTAATTTTACACTAACACCTCTTTTCAAGAATCCCCTCACCTTTGAAAGAATTAAAGTATTGGGGATGAGCAAATCAACCAAAATATCGCTGTTGTTTCTTTTAATTTTTCTACTTGGAATTATTGGAACGATATCTTATGTGCATAAATCTCTGAATAAAAACAGCTTGATAGAAAAGCCTATTACCTACGCTACGTTTTTAATATCTTAAACAAATTTCCTAAAGTCTCGCAATCAAAAAGTTATATTTTTTTTTCAATATTATACTTCAGAGGGCTTAATTTCAGTGGGATACTTTCAATTTTCTAATTAAGGATGTCTACTTTATTCTAAATTCTATTTTTAAAGATTTATTTAATTTCTATTTTTTTTAAAAAGACTTTAGAAGCTCAATTTAAATTAGAGTTGTTAACACCTATTAGTATATATCCTTTTTTTCTATTTTTTAAAAATTAAAACTGATGTCTATGATTGCTTGTTAATTTGTAGCATAACTTTTTTCAAATAAAATTGGAATTTACATTACCAACAATTGAAATGGAGTTGTTAACAAAACCATAAAGCTTTAACTACTTGATACTGATATGAATTTAAGAATTACTTAACAATAGTTAATAATTGAATGTTAAAATGAATTCTTAAAAACTATTCTATTTTGAGATGTTCACAATCCAATTTTTGATGCTCATAACTTCTCTACAAATTCTATAGTTATAATTAGATATACCGGGAAATATTTCTCTATTCCAAATTCTATCCAATAATCCAAATTTCGTTGTTATTTTCTCATCATATGTTATTCACAATTTGGGTGAATTATTAAGTACTTAAGTATGAACGTTCTGCAAATAGTAATTAACAACGCAAATAATTTTAGTTAACAAGCCATTTTTTACCTTTGCTAAACCTTAAATATAAAAATTATGAAAATTTCTATTGGTAATGATCACGCCGGAACCGAGTATAAACAAGCAGTTGTAGCTTATTTAGAATCTAAAGGTATTGAAGTTATTAACTATGGTACTAATTCTGAAGAAAGTGTGGATTATCCAGATTTTGTTCATCCGGTAGCAACAGATGTTGAAAATGAAAAAGTTGATATGGGTATTATTATTTGTGGTAGTGGTAATGGTGCTTCTATGACTGCTAATAAACATCAAGGAGTAAGAGCGGCATTATGTTGGACTAATGAGATTGCAAAATTAGCCCGCCAACATAACGATGCTAATATTTTAGGCATCCCAGCAAGATATGTTTCGCAAACTCAAGCAATAGATATGGTAGATACCTTTTTAACAACGCACTTTGAAGGTGGACGTCATCAAAACAGAGTCGCCAAAATACCTGTTTAATGGGGCACTCACATGATCATTCTCACGCACATCCGGAAGTTACCGGTAAAAACCTATTAATATCTATAGGTTTAAATATACTCATAACATTAGCTCAAATTATTGGTGGATTTCTAAGCGGAAGTCTATCCTTATTATCTGATGCTTTACATAATCTAAGCGATGTAATTTCTTTAGTTATAAGTTATATAGCAAATAGATTATCTAAAAAAGATCCTTCTTTAAATAAGACTTTCGGATTTAAAAGAGCAGAAATTGTTGCTGCTTTTGTGAATGCCGCTACTCTTATTATTGTTGCTGTTCTTTTAATGGTAGAAGCAGTAAAGCGTTTTCAAGAACCTCAAGAAATAGCTTCAGGATTAGTGATATGGTTGGCATTATTGGCAATTGCCGGTAATGGGTTTAGTGTATTACTCATCAAAAAAGACAGTAAAGCAAACATGAATATGCGTTCTGCTTATTTACATCTTATTACAGATATGATGGCCTCTGTAGCGGTTCTTGTTGGTGGATTATTAATGAAATATTATGAGATCTATTGGGTAGATAGTGTATTAACTTTTGCAATAGGAGTTTATCTTATTGTAGTTGGATATGATCTTTTAAAATCTGCAACTCATGTGCTAATGTTATTCACACCTGCTGATATTGCTTTGGAAGATATAGCAAAAGGTATTTGTAAATTGGAAGAAGTTGATAATGTGCATCACGTGCACGTGTGGCAATTGAATGATAAAGAGATTCATTTAGAGGCGCATGTAGATTTTAATAAAGACATTTCTATCTCAGAATTTGATAAGATCATGTCTAAAATAGAAGAAGTAACGTTTCATGATTTTGGAATTACACATATCAACATTCAGCCGGAATTTGGTAAATGTGATTCTAAAGATCTTGTAGTTCCAGATTAATTCAGAAGAAAAATGGAGATTAAAGTAAAGACTTTTATAGAGCTAAGTATAGATGAATTGTATGATATATTGCAATTAAGATCTGAAATTTTTGTGGTAGAACAGGACTGTGTTTATCAAGATATTGATGGTAAAGACAGAAAAGCACTGCATATTATTGGTTATAAAGAGGGAAAAATTGTAGCCTACACACGCTGTTTTGATAAAGGATTTTATTTTGAAGAAGCAGCAATTGGAAGAGTGGTTGTTGCTAAAGATCAACGTAAATATGGGCTAGGTCATGATATTATGAAAGCTTCTTTAAAAGCAATTCAAGACCATTTTAAAACAGATTCTATCAAGCTTTCTGCACAACAATACCTCGTCAAATTCTATCAATCTCATGGTTTTAAGACCATAGGAGAAGGATATTTAGAAGACGGAATTCCACATATAGCTATGATAAGATCTTAATTATTCAAGATCTTGTCATATTGCTGTTTGTTATTCAATATTTTTTTAGCTTCTAAAATTTCAGGATTGTAAAGCACATAATGCTTATATAAACCTTCCTGATAGAAATATCTTTTGATGATCTCGTCTGTTAATAAACTAGCTATTTCAGGTTTCTTATCATCTAATTCTACCTTTTTCTGAGCATCAATTTCAGCTAAAAGCGTTTTATAACCATTTAAGATCTCTTGGTTAAAATCTTCAATTTTTGCAGTCTCCATAGCGGTTTTAAGATCTTTTTCTGTAATAGTTTCATAGTCGAAATCTGTTTTTTCTAAGAAGGTTTTGAAGTTATTATAATCTTGATCTGTAAGTTTAAAACTTTCTGGATTCTCTAATTTATGAGCATAATAATACTGCGTGGCAAAGTCGAAAATTGCATCGCTGGCCAGCAAGGCTTTGGTGATGGTATTATATTCTGAGGATTTTAAAGTAACATCGGGCAAAATACCTCCACCATCAAATACGCTTCTTCCGTTCTTGGTCTTAAATTCGTTATAATCTTCAGTCTTAGTTCTAATTGGATTTCCTTCGGCATCTCTTTCTCTATAATTTAAAGCTTGTATACATCTTCCACTTGGAGTATAATATCTGGAAATAGTAAGTTTTAACTGAGTTCCATAAGCCAATTCTTTAGGACGCTGCACCAAACCTTTTCCAAAACTTCGGGCACCAATAACTACTCCTCTATCCAGATCTTGAAGAGAACCCGCTACAATCTCACTTGCTGAAGCACTTCTTCCATTCACAATTACGGCCAACGGAATTTTAGTATTTATAGGCTCTTTAGGGGTATAGAATTTATTGTTATACTTGTCTATTACAGATTTTGTAGAGGTGATGAGCTGGCCTTTATCTAGAAAAATATTGCTTACTAAAATAGCTTCGGCTAATAAACCTCCTGGATTTCCTCTAAGATCTAATATAATTTTATCTGCACCCTGACTTTGAAGATCTTTTAGCGCTTTTATTGTTTCTGCGGAAGCTCGCTCATTAAATCTCGATAATACAATATAACCGGTTTTATCCTCCAGCAGTTGATAATATGGAACTGCATTTAATTCTACCAAGCCTCTGGTGATAGTAGTAGTTTCAGTTTTGCCTTGTCTTTTATATTCTATGGTAACTTGAGAATTTGGAGCGCCATTTAAAAGCTCTCCTGCATCATCTTTATAATCTGACACAGATAATCCTCCAATCTTAATTATTTCGTCTCCGGGCTTTAAACCAGCTTTATCTGCAGGATAACCTTGGTAAGTGTCAATAAGTGTAAATCTTCCATCCTTAATTTTCACAGTAGCACCAATTCCTTGATATTCGCCCGCAGAATTCATTCTGGCAGCTTCTACATCTTGCTCATTCCAGTAATTGGTATAAGGATCCAGATCTGCAAGCATTGCTTTTATGGCGGTATCCATAAGCTCTGCAGGATTGGTCTCATCTACATAATTCATGTTCAATTCTTTGAAAAGCGTGGTGAAGATTTCCAGCTGCTTTGCTATTTCAAAAAAATCAGATTTAAAAGAAGAGGTGATAAAAAGTAAACTTAGCCCAAGAAAGGCCACTGCTGCTTTTTTAAGTATTGACGTTTTCATGTGAAGATTCCCTTTCTATAAGTTTATTCATAATTTGAACAATGCAAGTAGTCATTTGCTCAATATTTACCTTCTTAGGTGAAGTATAAATAAACATTAACGCATATTTACCCTGCAAGTTGCTCTCAACAAGGTACTTATTTTTTCTGAAAGCTTCACGCATCAATCGCTTTAACCTATTGCGATCTACAGCGTGTTTATAAATTCGTTTTGGTACAGAAACACCTGTTTTAAAATGAGTTTCTTGCGGATTGTTTAGCGGAAGATAAATAAGTTTTACTGGGAAATTTTTTAAAGATTTTCCTTCTGAAAACAAGCGATCTATCAATATTTTGCTTTTCAGTTTTTCTGAGGAAGGAAACTTTTCATTCATTGAGTTCGATTGAAGGGGCTAAATTAAAAAAATCCGCTTTGGGAATTCCCAAAACGGATCTTTCTTTTTATTCTGAAGCTTTTAACTACTAAAAACTTCTTTTAAAATTCTTATTCTGCAGCTTCTGCGGGAAAGATATTATTAGATCTATCTACATCTGCCATAAATCCTGCAGCATCAATCTCGATCTTGCTGATCTCGCTTTTTGGCTTATTCAGTTTAAGATCATAATTTTTTTGTGCCCAAGACCAGTCTTTTTCAACAGTTCTTTCCATTCCTTCTGCAGCTGGTTTTTCCCATTGCATCATACTTAGCGGAATGTAAATATTTTCTGAAGTTCCATCGGTATAAGAAACAGTAACATCTAAAGGCATTGCCATAATTCCAACTCTTTCTAAGGTTGCTGTGGCGGCATTGTTCTCTTCAGAAACATCTTTAATTGCGTAATCTATCTTATTGGTAGTATTTACCCAATCATTTAAATACCAGTTTAACTCTGCACCAGAAACTTTTTCAGCAACTCTTATAAAATCATTAGGAGACGGATGTTTAAATTTCCATTCATCATAATAACTATGCAAGGTTTTTTGAAGATTTTCTTTTCCTATAATATATCCTAACTGAGACAAGAAAACACTTCCTTTTACATAAGAAGCTATAGAATACGCCATGTTGTATTCATAACGATCTCCATGCGTAGACATTGGTTGTTCTTTTCCAGATTGCGCTAAGTAGTTATAAGTTCTGTAAGAACCTTTATATGGATTATCAGAATTTTTACCTTCTAAACTTTGCTCTGCTTGTGTAGAGATATAGCTTGTAAAACCTTCATCCATCCAAGGATGTTCAGATTCATTGGTTCCTAATAATTGCTGAAACCAAGAATGTGCAAATTCATGAGCAGTAGTTCCTAATAATCCGTCGTAATTATCGCCACCAGTAATTAAAGTACAATTGGCGTACTCCATTCCACCGTCTCCACCTTGAATTACAGAATATTGTTTCCAAGGATATTCACCAATATGCTCATTATAAAAAGCTAATAATTTAGCGGTTTCAGGCTGAATTTTCTTCCAATTCTCCTTCACCTTTGGATCGTTCTTGTATAAAAAGTGAAGGGTTACGCCGCTTTCAGTTTTCATAGAATCGTGGATATATTCTGGATCTGCAGCCCAAGCAAAGTCATGAACTTTTTCTGCTTTAAATTTCCAAGTAAGTTTATCTCCTTTGGCTCTTTTTACTTTAGTTCCTTCTTTTTCATACCCATATCCAATTTCATCTGCATTTTGAAGTACTCCTGTACCACCAAGAATATACTTTTTATCTATGCTGATGTTCACATCAAAATCTCCCCAAACTCCAAAGAATTCTCTGGCGATATAAGGATCTGCATGCCATCCTTCAAAATCATATTCAGCTAATTTAGGATACCACTGCGTCATAGAAAGTGCAACCCCATCTGCATTGTTTCTTCCAGAACGACGAATTTGAACAGGCACTTGCCCCTTAAATTTCATCTTGAACGTAGTAGATTTTCCAGGTGCAATAGGTTCTGCAAGCATTACTTTAAGAACAGTTCCCTCCTCTTTGTATTCAACCTTTTTACCGTCTTGATCTAAAGATTCTACTCTTAGATATCCAATTTCATCAGGCTTTAAAATACTGATTCTACTTTGGTATTTAGGCTCTTCTTTAGTTCCTAAATTGTTTACCATTCTTCCATCGGGATCTGCAATATCTTGCAATCTCATATCCATATCGCTTCCCGGTTGAAAAGCGTTAAAGAATAAGTGATAGAATACCTTTTTTAAAGTATCTGGAGAATTATTGGTGTATTTAAGTTCTTGTGAACCTGTATATTGAAAATTATCAACGTTCATATCAACATCCATTTTATAATCAACATGTTGTTGCCAATAATTTGGATTGTTTTGAGCTGAAATAGCTCCGCCCGTTATAATTAAAATGCTTAATATTAATTTCTTCATAGTTTATTTTTTAGATGCTTTTATTCACTTTATCTGCAAGGATCAAGGCATTATAAAGGTTTACCATTTTACCAGAAGTAGAAATATCGGTGAATTTTTTAGAAGTTTGCTTCTCTCCTACCAATACCGTTGCAGTGGTAGAAACTCCACTATCCATAATGATATGTTTTACTTGAGATGCAGATAATTTTGGGTAAAAAGATCTAATAATTGCAGCAACACCAGCAACTTCCGGAGACGCCATAGAGGTTCCTTGTAAATACTCATACGTGTTTTTTGGAGTAGTAGACCAAATTTTTACACCAGGAGCAAATACATCTACATTAGATTTTCCGTAGTTTGAAAAACCTGCAATAAGATCAGATCCATATTCATAATTTAATGCTCCAACAGTTAAAAAGTTATCTGCAACCTCTGTAGGTGCTGCTGGATATTGATCGTTTGGATACACTCTGTTAGCGTCTAGATCTAAACTTTCATTTCCTGCTGCATTTACAATAAGCACATCTTTATCTGCAGCATATTTAATAGCATCTGTAACCCATTCTGGATGTGTAGAAAAATACTTTCCAAAACTAGTGTTGATAACCTTGGCACCATTATCTACAGCATATCTAATAGCTAAAGCAATGTCTTTATCATACTCATCTCCATCTGGAACAGCTCTTAATACCATGATTTGAGCATTGTTTGCAACTCCTTTCATACCTTTATTGTTGGTACGGTTTGCGGCAATAATTCCGGCAACGTGAGTTCCGTGTTTAATGTCTTCTTTATCTGTAGTTGGTCCGTCAACTTCATTATTACCATATTTTGTATCGGTAATATCGTCTGGATTATCTCCAACTATTGCTCTACCATCAAGATTCAAGTTAAAATGAGTGTCTAGACGCCCAGCATAATAATCTATAGCTTCATCCAATTGCTTTATAGCTGCTGGAATATTTTCATCTACATTATTCTGAATTTGAGTTAACATTGCTTTATACTGCTGCATATCTTGAGTTGTTGCAGGCATTGCAGATAATTCTGCTTTTGTATAATCTTCTTTTCCAAGTTTAGCAGAAACTGCCGCATGTGCAGTTACTAATTGTTGCTTGATCTGGGTGTACTGATCTCTAGTTTGAACTGCTTTGTTATATTCTTTATCATATTCTGCTTTTGCAGCCTGATACATTGCAAATTCTTCTCTATCTGCAGTGCTAATAGCGCTTGCAGATTTACCGTCATACTTTGGTTTTAATTCTTTGTAAATTCTGGTAAATTCTGTGTTTTCTTTTACAGCATCCCCTAAAAAGTTCCAACCATGAACATCATCTATATAACCGTTGTTGTCATCATCTTTACCATTATTAGGAATTTCTCCTTTATTGGTCCAGATCACGCTTTTTAGATCTTCTTGATTAATATCTACACCACTATCTATAACACCAACAATTACTGTTTTACCGGTATTGTTCTTTATTATTTCATTGTAGGCTTTATTCACACTCATCCCTGGGATGGTATCTGTGGTAAGATCAAATTCTGGCCAACCTTTAAGTTGCGCATCTGTTAAAGGAGTTATCTTTAAAGGGGTTTGATCTATATTATCTATTGGGGTAGCAACAATTGCAGGAGAAGAACTGCTACATCCGGTTATTGCCATTGCAATTCCAGCGATCATTAAGGGCTTAAAAACAGGTATTTTCATTGAGTTTAGTTTAATTAAAAAGTTCGTTAAATGTATAAGTGTTATCGAGTTTTACTCCTTTATCTGTATGTTTAAGGGTAATAATCTCATTATGGGCATCATGTTCTAAGAACAAATAATATTCGTTATCTGCTGCGGTATTCAAAAATATTTCCTTTTCATCTAAAGTTAACAAAGGTCTGGTATCAAATCCCATTACATAAGGCAATGGAATATGTCCTGCTGTTGCTAAAAGATCGGCCATAAAAACCAGGGTTTTTCCTTTATATTGAATATGAGGAATCATTTGTTTATCGGTATGTCCATCTGCAAATAGCACACCAAAGCCCATTTCATCGTAATTTTGAAATTTCTTTGACGGGTCTCTATCCAGAAAATTTAGTTGACCACTTTGCTCCATGGGCAAGATATTTTCTTCTAAAAACGAAGCTTTTTCTCTGGCGTTTGGCTGCGTTGCCCATTGCCAATGATCTTTATTGCTCCAAAATTTAGCATTTTTAAAAGCAGGTTCATAACCGGTTCTATCTTTATTCCATTGAATACTTCCTCCGCAATGATCAAAGTGAAGGTGGGTCATAAAAACATCGGTTATATCATCTCGATGAAATCCGTGTTGTTTTAAAGAGCTATCTAAAGAGTGCTCACCCCAAGGATAATAATAGCCAAAGAATTTTTCACTTTGCTTATCACCCATTCCCGTATCTATCAGCATTAATTTGTCGCCGTCTTCAATTAACAAACATCTGGCTGCAATGTCTATCATATTATTTGCATCTGCCGGATTGGTTCTTGTCCAAAGGCTTTTTGGAACTACTCCAAACATGGCACCTCCATCAAGCTTAAAATTTCCGGCTTCTATAGGATAAAGTTTCATTTTTTTCAATTTGTACTGCAAAGTACTAAAACCCCAATAGATGCTTAAATTCAATCGATTTTATTTTGTTATTTTTAACAAACTTTTGGAATTTGATATGGTATTTTCTGAAAAAACAATTAGTACTATCGCATGAAAATAGCAGCACATCTCAATAATAGTTAAGTGGCTGAAAAATAGACATATTACGTTTTATAATCTTGAGATTTTGAACGATATATTTCAAAAGACTTTGAACTTCAGTAAATAGCACTATTTTTATGCGACTGAGGTTTTTTATTATCGAATACACAACAGAACTTGAATGTTAGAACTAGCAGGATTAATCATATTAGGAATTTTAGCGCAATGGGTAGCTTGGAAGATCAAAGTTCCGGCAATTTTACCATTAATACTTATCGGTTTGTTTGTAGGCCCTATTTCAACTCTTATCTCTGAAGATGGGACGAAATGGTTGGAACCTATTTGGAATGGAGAAAAAGGACTTTTCCCTGGAGAAAGTTTATTCTATTTTGTTTCCTTGGCAATCTCCATCATACTTTTTGAAGGAGGGTTAACACTTAGAAAAAGTGAAATAGGAACGGTTGGTCCGGTTATATTAAAATTGATAAGTGTAGGAGTTATAGTTACTTTTTTTGGCGGTGGACTTGCAGCGCATTTTATCTACGGATTTTCATGGCAAATCTCCTTCTTGTTTTCTTCTTTGATCATAGTTACAGGCCCAACAGTAATATCTCCTATTCTTAGAAATATACCCCTTAAAAAACATGTCTCTTCCATCTTAAAATGGGAAGGTATTTTAATAGATCCAATTGGAGCTTTAATAGCGGTTTTGGTCTATGAATTTATACGTGTAGAAGGCGGACAAGATTTCACAAAAACAGCATTGGTAGAATTTGGAAAAATTATCTTATTCGGGTTTACCTTTGGGTTTGCTTTTGCCAATGTGTTGACATTTTTGATAAAGAAAAATGTAATTCCTCATTATTTATTAAATGTATTTACGCTGGCATCTGTATTAGGTGTTTTTGTTCTGGCCGATGAATTTGCGCATGAAAGCGGACTTTTAGCAGTAGTAATTATGGGAATGGTTATGGGTAATAAGAATTTACCAAACTTGAAGGAATTGCTCTATTTTAAAGAATCTTTGAGTGTTTTACTTATTTCAATTCTTTTTATACTTCTTTCAGCAAACATAAAAATGGAAGAATTGTATCTACTTCTTAATTGGAAAGCGCTTATATTATTTGCCATAATTATGTTTGTAGTGAGGCCTCTGGGTGTCATTTTAAGTTCTATAGGTTCGGGGCTCAAGATTAATGAGAAAGCCTTTATAAGTTGGGTAGGACCACGTGGTATTGTGGCAGCAGGTATTGCTTCGCTGTTCGGTTTAAAACTAGCTCAAGATGGCGTTCCTGGAGCAGAATATATCACTCCGCTAGTTTTTATGATTGTACTATGTTCTGTATTATTAAATGCCACCACAGCAAGGCTATTTGCAAAACTAGTTGGTGTTTTTATCAAGAATTCTCAAGGAATCTTGATTGTTGGAGCCTCTTCAATTTCAAGGATTATAGGTAAATATCTACAAGACAATAACAGGCATGTGGTATTTGTAGATAGCAACGGTGAAAATATTAGAAAAGCCAGAGCTTTGGGAATGGAAGCTATAGAAGGGAGTGTATATTCAGACGATCTTGTAAATAATATCGAATTGAATGATATTGGATATTTAATGGCAATTACAGGAAACAGCGATATTAACAAGACTGCTATTTCGAGATTTCAGAAGCAATTTGGTGAAAACGGTTCTTTTAGAGTAATCTCTACAGATGAAATGAACGATCCAGAAAAGAATCCTACCGAAGGCTTATTCTCTCATACCGATGATTATATTAAGCTAGCAGAGGTTTCTAGAAGATATCCTAAAATTCACGAGATCTTAGTAAATAGTAAAGATCATTACGAAGGTTTAATCGAGATCTCAAAGTCTGATCCAGATATTATTCCCCTATTTGTAAAAACCGATGAAGGCGATCTTCAAATAATTCCTTCACATAGTTCTGAAGTTGAAATTAGAGAAGGATTTCATTTAATTTATCTTGGTAAGCAAATTCAGAAAGAAGAAAAAGGTGAAGATAATTACGATGAAGTTGTAGATGAGGATGATGAATTGTAAGAGGAATTCTTAATAATTGAAAGGTTTTATTAGAAGCTTATTTCTAGTTATTATTTATACTATTGTTTCCTAGTTTGTTTCTGGCTAAGTTGGTTAATGAATTATCTCATCACCAAAAAAAGCGGATTTTTATCAGTAAAATTAAATGATAAAGGAGTCGCATGAATGATTTTTTAAAAATATTGCGCCATGAGTTCACCTTACCTTTAGGAGATCCAGTTCTTATTTTTTCTCTCATTTTACTTATTATATTAATCTCTCCCATTCTTTTTAAGAAGATTAATATTCCGGGTATTATAGTTTTAATTGTCTCTGGTATTATAATAGGCCCTTTTGGAGTCGGCCTTTTAGAGAAGAATACGGCTATAGACCTATTTTCTAAGATTGGATTGCTTTATATCATGTTTATTGCTGGTCTTGAACTGGATATGAATCAATTCAAAGTAAACAAGAATAAGAGTTTTACCTTTGGCTTTTTTACCTTTATTATCCCATTAGTTATTGGTTTTCCGGTATGTTTCTATATACTTGGATATACCTTTAATGCCAGTTTTTTAACTGCAAGTATGTTTGCTACTCATACGCTCATCGCTTATCCCATTGTAAGTAAAATGGGTGTTTCTAAGAATGAAGCTGTTGCAGTAGCTGTTGGAGGAACCATCTTAACAGATACCGCGGTATTAATAATTCTTGCTATTATATTAGGAAATGCAGAAGAAGGCGGACTTACTGCTGCTTTTTGGATAAGACTTATCATCTCCCTTCTTATATTTTGTGCGATCATGTTTTTAGTAGTTCCCAAAATTGCCCGTTGGTTTTTTACAAGAATGGATAAGGAAAAACATTCTCATTTTATTTTTGTACTTACCGTTGTTTTTCTATCGGCATTTTTAGCAAAATTAGCTGGTGTAGAAGACATTATAGGTGCTTTTCTGGCAGGTTTAGCATTAAATAGACTTATACCACACTCTTCTGCCCTTATGAATAGAATAGAGTTTATAGGAAGTTCTCTCTTTATACCATTTTTCTTAATTAGTGTAGGAATGATGGTGGATATAAGCGTGATTCTAAGTGGATATATGGCAATAATAGTAGCATTAACGCTTTCTGTTGTTGCAATTTCCGGAAAATGGCTTGCTGCTTTTGTCACTCAAAAAGTATTCAAATACTCTACTTTACAACGCAAACTAATCTTTGGCTTAAGCAGTGGGCATGCTGCGGCAACCTTAGCCGTAATTATTGTTGGTTATAATGCAGGCATCATCGACATTAATATCTTAAATGGTACCATCATCTTAATACTTATAACATCCATTGTAGCTACTATGGCTACAGCAAATGCTACTAAGAAATTGGTAAGCGAATCTCAAGAAGTAGATCTTGAAGAGTTAAAGAGATCAGACAGTTATAAGATGGAGAGTATTCTACTTCCGTTAGCTAATATTTTCAATTTTGAGAGGTTGTTAGAGTTTAGTATTTTAATTAAAGATAAGAGTTCTACAAACCCAATTTCTATACTGTCTGTTGTTCCTAATGATGAACAAGCGGAACTTAATATTGCGCAGGCCAGAACAAAACTGGAAGAATTTGTAAAGCAAGCATCTGCTACAGAAACTATGGTAGATGTAACTGCTACTATAGATGAAGATATTGCAAAAGGAATAGCAAGAAAGTCAAAAGAAATTATAGCAGACCTTATTGTTATGGGATGGCCTACCAATAGTAAAGTAAATGAAGTTATTGGTGAAAAGATGGAAAGTATCATTCTAAATACTTCCAAGACCCTATTTCTTTGTCAAACCAATAAACCCTGGGCAACCCACAGAAAATTAATAATATTGGTTCCTAAAAATGCTGAAGTTATGATTGGGTTCAGTTTATGGATGAAAAAATCGATTAAGATAGCTGAAGAATTAAGCGTTCCAATAGTGGTTTACTGTTCTTTAGAAACTCAGAAAGCCATTAAGCAGTTAATAAAAACCCTCAATTTAAAAGTAGCACTCCAATATCATTTAAATCTTGATTGGGTTGGGGATAGATTGAACTTGGAAGATGTTGAGCCGGAAGATATATTAGTGTTGATTACTGCAAGAAATCATGCTTTAGCCTATCATCCAATGCTAGATTCAATCCCTTTAAAAATGGAAACTAACTTTAGAGAGAATACCAAGATCATGGTTTATTCACAATAAAAAAAGGCCATTAAAATTTAATGGCCTTTTTTTATATATGTCTATTGGTAATTAATCGTTCAACTTAAGAACGGCCATAAAGGCTTCTTGTGGAATTTCTACGTTTCCAACTTGTCTCATACGTTTCTTACCTTTTTTCTGCTTTTCTAACAGCTTTCTTTTACGAGAAATATCTCCACCATAACATTTAGCAGTTACATCTTTTCTCAAAGCCTTTACGGTTTCTCGAGAGATGATCTTTGCTCCAATTGCAGCCTGTATTGGAATATCAAATTGTTGTCTTGGGATAAGCTCTTTCAACTTTTCACACATTTTCTTACCAATGTCAAAAGCATTATCTTGGTGTAATAAGGCTGAAAGTGCATCTACTACACTTCCGTTAAGCAATACGTCTACTTTTACAAGTTTTGAAGCTCGCATTCCTATTGGAGAATAATCAAAAGAAGCATAGCCTTTAGAAACTGTTTTCAATCTATCATAAAAATCGAAGACGATCTCTGCTAATGGCATATCAAAGTTAAGTTCAACACGCTCCGGAGTTAAATACGTTTGATTGGTGATTATTCCACGTTTTTCAATACAAAGAGACATTACAGGACCCACAAAATCTGCCTTTGTAATGATACTTGCCTTAATATATGGTTCTTCTACTCTATTTAAACTTGATGGTTCTGGAAGATCTGTTGGGTTATTCACCAAGATCATTTCATCCGGGTGCTTGTGTGTAAATGCATGATAAGATACGTTAGGTACTGTAGTAATTACAGTCATATCAAATTCGCGCTCTAAACGTTCCTGAATGATCTCTAAGTGTAACATTCCTAAAAACCCACATCTAAATCCAAATCCTAAGGCAGCAGAACTTTCTGGAGTAAATACCAACGAAGCATCATTTAACTGCAATTTTTCCATAGAAGATCTCAGATCTTCATATTCTTCTGTATCTACTGGATAAATACCCGCAAAAACCATTGGTTTTACATCTTCAAATCCAGCAACAGCTTCAGTTGTTGGGTTTTTAGCATCGGTTATAGTATCTCCAACTTTTACTTCACGAGCATCTTTAATTCCGGTAATTAGATATCCAACGTCTCCTGTTTTTATCTCTTTACGCGGAAATTGTTTTAACCTTAAAGTTCCAACTTCGTCTGCAAAATAGTTTTTATCTGTGGCAACAAATTTTATATTCTGTCCTTTTTTAATAGAACCGTTAATCACTCTAAAATAAGTTTCAACTCCTCTAAAAGGATTATAAACAGAGTCAAAAACCAAGGCTCTAAGCGGTGCATCTACTTTACCGGTAGGTGCTGGAATACGCTCTATAATGGCGGTTAAGATTTCTTCTATTCCTAATCCAGTTTTTGCACTGGCAGGAATCACATCAGAAGGATCACATCCTAATAACTCAACAATATCATCGGTAACTACTTCTGGGTTTGCACTTGGCAAATCTATTTTGTTCAAAACAGGAATGATCTCAAGATCATTTTCTAAAGCTAAATATAGATTGGAAATAGTTTGAGCTTGTATACTTTGTGCTGCATCTACAATTAATAGAGCGCCTTCACAAGCAGCAATAGACCTAGAAACTTCGTAAGAAAAATCTACGTGTCCCGGGGTGTCTATTAAATTCAGAATATATTCTTCACCCTTGTAGGTGTATTCCATTTGAATTGCGTGACTTTTTATGGTGATCCCTCGCTCGCGTTCCAGATCCATACTGTCTAATAATTGCTCTTGCTTTTCACGATCGGTTACAGAACCGGTAAAGTCAAGTAATCTGTCTGCCAGCGTACTTTTCCCGTGATCTATATGGGCAATAATACAAAAGTTACGTATGTTCTTCATGTGTCAATTTCAGTGTTGATGGAGCCTATAATTACCCATCATATTAAAGTTTACAAATATAGGTTTTTTAATACGGTTTGTATAAATATTCTTATGAGGTGTTGAGTAATTGTAAATCTATAAGGACATAAGTCGAAAATTCTCTTTTTATGGATCTTAGCGTTGCAGAAATAATGGTTTAAACTGTGGGTTTTGGAAATTGCTGAAAGATAGAGGATTATAAAAAATTAGTTAATCTTTAAAATGATTATAAAAAAAATTATAAAAGTATTTGTTTATTTTAAATAAAGACTTCTTCTTTGTAATTAGAAAAGCTAAGTATTAGTGATTTAACAATTTTGAATGTATCGAGTGGTTTTTTTTCCATTCTATTTCAAACGTTTTCGTAGGAAAGCATTAATGAACTAACTATTTTTCAAATATTTGTGTAGTATCATTATCTATAAATCTAGTGATAGTTAAGATTATGATACAGAACTCTTTAATAATCTTACTTCAGATTAATTCCTATGAAAAATCAATCTAATACAAGTACTTCTGCTCAAGCCAAAAAATCGGAAACCAATCGCTCTATCATTATCATCGGGGCATTATTTTTTATCTTCGGATTTGTAACTTGGTTAAATTCTGTTCTTGTTCCTTACCTTAAAATTGCTTGTGAGCTTAATAATTTTCAGTCTTACTTTGTAGTAAGTGCCTTTTATATTTCTTATTTAGTAATGGCACTGCCTTCTGCCAAGATCTTAAAATCGACAGGCTTCAAAAAAGGAATGTCTGTTGGCTTATTGGTCATGGCAGTAGGAGCATTAATTTTTGTGCCTGCCGCATACTCCAGAACATACGGTTTATTCTTATTGGGATTATTTGTTTTAGGAACCGGACTTGCCATCTTACAAACGGCTGCCAATCCATACATTACCATTTTAGGGCCTATAGAAAGTGCTGCTAAGAGAATAAGTATTATGGGTATTTGCAATAAAATTGCAGGGACTCTTGCGCCTTTAGTACTAGGTGCTATTGTGTTTAAGAATACAGAAACTTTGGTAGAAGAACTTAAAGTTATGGACGTGGCTCAAAAAGCTACTGTTTTAAATGAGCTTTCTGAAAGGGTAGTGGTACCCTATTTAATAATGATGGGTGTGCTCATTCTTTTGGCAGTTATGATCTATTTTTCTTCTTTACCTGAAATAGATACAGATTCTGAAGACGAAGACTTGGCTAAAACAAATAGTAATAAAACTAGCATTTTTCAATTTCCACATTTGTTGTTAGGTACTTTGGCCATGTTCTTTTATGTGGGAGTAGAAGTAATTGCAGGCGATACCGTAATAAGTTACGCTGCTTCTCAAGGAATTCCGCTAATAGATGCTAAGGTTTTCACATCGTACACTTTAGGAGCAATGATTATTGGATATATTATAGGAATCTCTACGATCCCTAAATATATTTCTCAAGAGAAAGCTTTAAGGGTTTCTGCTATTATAGGAATCATCTTTGGGTTAGGGGCTATATTTACAGATGGCTTTGTTTCGGTATTATTCATTTCTTTATTAGGATTAGGAAACGCTATGGTGTGGCCAGCAATTTGGCCAATGTCTATAGCTGGATTGGGTAGGTTTACAAAAATAGGTTCTTCATTCTTAATAATGGCCATTGCCGGAGGTGCCATACTGCCTCCCTTGTACGGTTACCTTGCAGATATTGTGAATCCTCAAAATGCTTACTGGATCGTGATTCCTTGTTATGCGTTTATATTTTTCTTTGCGAGTAAGGGATACAAGATTAGAACTAACTAAAACAGATCTTTTGGAAAAGGTGAAAAGCTATATTCAAAACATTTCATTATTAATATTGGGAGTCTTTCTATTTAGCTGTTCCACCACTAAATCTGTACAAAATAATCATGAAGATTCTATAATTTCTATAATTCCAAAACCTAAAGTAGAAATAAGGAAAAAAGGAACTTATAAATTACCTGAAGTAAATCGTATTTCTTATTCAAAAGATTCAAGAGAGACAGCTCTATGGCTTCAAAGATTTCTAATAAATGCCAATTTACAAGCTAAAATTGAACAAGATTCTGCTACTGCAAACTTCAAATTAGTTGCAGATATCTCTTTGAAAAATCAGATTGGTGAAGAAGGATATAGTTTAGATATCTCTAATAAGGGAATAATTATTAAGGCTGCAGGAGAAACTGGTCTTTTTTATGGGGTACAAAGCCTTAGGCAGCTCCTACCAGCAAGTATGGAAGATTCTTCGCTAATTTCAAAAAAAATATCAATTCCTAATATTCATCTTGAGGATGCTCCAAAATATAGCTGGAGAGGAAGTATGATTGATATTGCCAGAAGCTATTTCGGAATTGATTATCTCAAGAATCATTTAGATAGAATGGCACTTTATAAAATGAATAGACTTCATCTTCATTTAACAGATGATCAAGGTTGGAGATTGGAGTTGAAAAGTAAACCCTTGCTAACAGCTATTGGAGGTAAAGGAGCTGTGAAAAATGGAAGAGCAGGGTATTTATCTACTGAAGATTATAAAGAATTACAGTCCTACGCAAAGAAGAATCATATTGTTATTATCCCAGAAATAGATTTACCAGGCCATAGTTATGCAGCGTTGGTTTCTTATCCAGAACTTAACTGTGAAAATCTTAGTAACCTTACTCCGAAAATGGCAGCTCCACCAGAATTATTTGAAGGTTATAAAGTGGGATGGAGTAAATTATGCCTTACAGATAAAGCAACCTATACATTTGTGGCTGAAGTTTTTAAAGAGGTATCAGAATTAACTGATGGTCCATGGATTCACATTGGAGGCGATGAGATTAAAGATGAGCTCTATAAAACCTTTGTAACTAAAGCAGATTCTATTGTTAGGAGTTATGGGAAAATTCCAATAGGTTGGGAAGAAGTCGCAAAAGCAAAGGTGAGTAAAGAACTTATCAGTCAGCGATGGAACGGGAAGACAATTCCTCTAAAAAATTCAAAGGTTATAGAATCTATTTGTACCAGTTTCTATTTAGATCATGCAAATATTACAAGTCAAGAACATACTAACAATTGGTGTAAAAAGACAGGGGTTTCATTAGAAGATATTTATAATTTCTCTGATAATGAAAATGAAATTATTGGAGTGGAAGCTCCGGTATGGACAGAATTAGTGCTAACAGATGCTATGTTAGATAATAGACTTTGGCCACGATTAACTGCAGTTGCTGAAATTGGATGGTCTCCATCTCACCTAGATTTCACCAATTTTAAACTTCGATTGAAAGAACATAAGTTTAGAATGAGAGCCTTAAAAATCGATTATTATCCATCTCCAGAGTTGAATTGGAATCTTAAAACAAACCCTTACTCTTCTAATAAATAACCTAAGGTTTTACCTTTAACTAAGATAAATACTAGCTATGACTAAAAGAACTACAGAGCAAAGCTCTCTATATAATGATTTAGAAAAAATGGATACCCTTCAGTTATTGACTAATATTAATAATGAAGATAAAAAAGTACCACAAGCCATAGAAAAGGTGATTCCCTCTATTGAAAAAGTAGTAGATATCATTGTTAAGAAGATCTCTGAAGATCGAGGTAGGCTTTTCTATATTGGAGCAGGAACCAGTGGAAGATTAGGAGTTTTAGATGCATCAGAATGTCCGCCAACCTTTGGGGTTTCAGACAATGTTGTAATAGGTTTAATTGCCGGAGGAGATGTTGCTTTAAGAAAAGCGGTGGAGAATGCCGAAGATAACCAGAATCAAGCTTGGGAAGATCTTAAAGAATTCAATATCACAAAAAATGATGTAATAATAGGAATTGCGGCCTCCGGTACAACTCCTTATGTTATTGGTGGTGTAAAAAGAGCTAGAGAGAATGGATTGGTTACAGGCTGTATTACCAACAATGCAAATTCACCACTTGCCGATGCTGTAGAATTTCCTATTGAAGTAGTGGTAGGACCAGAATTTGTTACTGGGAGTACTCGAATGAAATCTGGGACAGCTCAAAAACTGGTGTTGAATATGATTTCGACTTCAGTTATGATCAAATTAGGACGAGTAAAAGGAAACAAAATGGTGGATATGCAGCTTTCTAATCATAAACTTGTAGACCGCGGTATTAAAATGATCATGGAAGAATTGGATATCGATGAAACTAAAGCTTCAGAACTTTTGAAGCAATATGGAAGTGTGCGTTCTGCAGTTTCCAATCATAAATCTTAAAACACTTAACTAAAATTTTTATAGAAGTATAAATATTATTATCAAAATTTAATGTTAATTATATTATTTTTACTAATATTATAGTTCTAAAATTATTTAATTAATTTTTTTTAGAATAATTCAACACTCTAATAAAAACCAACAGCTTATTAAATAGATTTAAATTATGGAAAAACGATTACGGAAATCACTTTTATTTTTAGTGTGTCTTTTGTCATTTCAGATGTGGGCGCAAGAGAGAGAAATCTCTGGGGTAGTTCAAGATAAAGATGGAATTCCTCTTCCGGGAGTTTCAGTCTTCGTGAAAGACACAGATAAGGGAACTGTCACCAATTTTGATGGGGAGTTCAATTTAAATGTTCCAGACAAGACTTCACCTGTATTGGTATTTTCTTCCTTGGGATTTATTAGTAAAGAATTTACATTGGGTAGCGATAACGTTGTAAATATAACTTTAGAAACAGATACTGAAAGTTTGGATGAGGTAGTAGTTACTGCTCTAGGTATAAAGCGAGAGAAAAAAGCTTTAGGGTATGCTGTACAATCTGTTACATCAGAAAAATTATTAGAGGGTAATAATACTAACATGGTTAATAGCTTACAAGGTAAAGTTTCAGGTGTAACAATATCCAATTCTGGTGGTGCTCCTGGATCTTCTTCTGTAATTCTTATTAGAGGTGGAACTTCTATTACAGGTAACAATCAGCCATTAATTGTAGTAGATGGTATACCAATAGATAACTCAACAAACTCTAGTTTAGAAGTAGCAAGTACTAACAGAGCTTCAGATATAAATCCAGAAGATATTGAAAGTGTTTCTGTATTAAAGGGACCAGCTGCTGCAGCACTTTATGGTATTCAAGCGGCAGAAGGAGCTGTAATTATTACTACAAAAAAGGGAAAAGCAGGAGTTAGTACAATTTCTTATTCAGGTACTGTTTCATTTGATAATGTTCTTGGAACTCCAGATGTTCAGAATTTATATGGTCAAGGTCAACAATTAGAGTCTGAAACAGGAGGGATTACCTATAATCCGGATTCTCCATTTTCTTGGGGAGACAGATTGGGTAGCGGAACTCAAACTTACGATCATCTTAAAGATTTTTACGATACTGCAGTAACCTATAATAATAACCTAAGTTATTCTGGTGGTTCTGAAAAAAATCAGGTTTACTTTTCTATAGGTGATTTATCTCAAGATGGAGTTGTAAGTGGAACAAGTTATGATAAAACATCTTTTAAATTAAATACCACTTCAAAACTAACTGATAAATTTACCATAGGTGCATCTGCCAATTATATTGTTACAGAAACAAATAGTACTAAACAAGGTAATGCCTCAGGTAGTAGTTATAGTAGCTTACTTGCTTATCCTGTAAACGTAGACATCAATGATTATTTGAATGATGATGGCACTCAAAAAATGATTTATCCAGATCAAACTTATGATAACCCTTACTGGAGTATAGCTAATAGTCCAAACTCGAATAAGGTTCATAGGTTGTTAGGTATCATCAGTCTTAGTTATGATTTCTTAAATGATTTTAATATCTCTTATAAATTAGGAACAGATTACTATAATGATTTTAGTAAAAGAATCACAGGAGATGGATCTTTAATAGAGAACAGAGCAGATGGTTATATTAGTCAATTCCAAAGCGACCACAGAAGAACCACTTCAAATTTCTTATTGAGCTATGATAAAGACATTACAGAAGATTTTAACTTTAGTGCCTTAGTTGGTAATACTGTTGAAGATTTAAGAATTCATTCTATATATAATTATGGAAGAGGATTTCAGGCCCCTGGAATATATAGTATTGGAAATGTTCTTCAGTCTAACCAATCTATTACAGAATTACTTACAAGAAAAAGAACGGTTGGTGTATTTGGTGAGCTTAAATTTTCTTGGAAAGATGCATTGTTCTTAAACGCAACCGGACGTAATGACTGGTCTTCTACTTTACCGGCAGATAAGAGATCTTTTTTCTACCCATCTATAGGTGCTTCCGCAATTATTACAGATTTATTTAAAAATGGAGGTACAGATATAACCTCTTCAAATGGTTTAACGTATCTTAAATTTAGAACTACTTGGGCTAAAGTTGGTAAAGATGCTCCTATTGGAGCTTTAGAAAGCTCTTTAGGAACAAATATTAATGGGCTAGCCAGTTCAGCATATACTTACAATGGTGTAAATGTTGGAAATCCAAATTTAGAACCAGAATTTACAGATAGTTATGAAGTTGGTTTAGATTCTAGATTTTTTGAAAGCAGATTGAGTTTTGATTTGAGCTTATATTATAGCAAATCTGATAATCAGATCTTAAGAGATATTAGGGTTCCTCCATCTGCAGGTACTTTTTATGCTACACTTAACGGAGGGTCTATTGTGAACAAAGGTATTGAGGCTTTATTATCTTTAAGAGTGCTTCCAAAAACATCTAAATTACAATGGAATATGGATTATAACTTCGGACTTAATGAAAGTGAAGTTAAAGATCTACCAGGGCAACTTAATGAGGTTTATTTATCTGATTCTTGGACATTTAATAATACTGCTGCAGGAGCTGCAATTCTTAATGGTTCATTATTCGGATTAAGAGGAAAAAGACCTGTTAGAAATGATAATGGTGATATTGTAGTAAATGCAAGCGGATTGCCCAGTTTAGAAACTACGGTATTCGAAGATGTTAATAGATTGCCAGATTGGACATTAGGAATTACAAACTCCTTGAGTTATCAGAATTTCAACTTATCTTTCTTATTGGATATAGTTCAAGGAAATGATGTTTACAATGCTACAGAATCTGCACTTCAATATTATGGTTTGAGTGCTCAAACTGCAAATAGAGATGAAAGTATAGTTATAACTGGAGTTGATGCAAACGGTGCTCCAAATACTGTTCAAGTAAATAAAGATCAAGCTTATTACCAAACATACTATTCTCAAAATGCAGAGAATTTTATTGAAGATGGATCTTTTGCAAGACTTAGATATGTAACCTTAACTTATAATTTACCATCTTCCTTAATGGATAAATTATATGTAAAATCTGCTCAGCTTTATGCTACCGGTAGAAACTTACTTACAATTACAGATTACAGTGGTGTAGATCCAGAAGTGAATACTTATGGTGCTGGAATTGCTGGAGCAGGATCTGTAGGGATTGATAATTTGGGTACTCCAAATACGAAAGGATTTGATTTAGGACTAAGATTTAAATTTTAAGAGATATGAAATTATATAAATATTTATTTTCAATTTGTATCATTGCAACAGCAGCTTCTTGTAGCGAAGATTATTTTGATGTGAATGGATCTGTTACCGCGCCAACTACAACATCTTTAGCGCCACAATACAGAATTCAGGGAGCGATAGAAAATACAGTTGCAACGGCTCAATATAGAGGGGCTAGAGAAGTGCTTGGAATCACTCAATATGGTTCTCAAAATGTAGCAGCATATTATTCTGAATCGTGGAATACATTTTTAACCACAGGGAGCTATTTTCTATGGCAAAATTCTTATGTATATGCGCTACCAAATACTGCAGACCTTATTTATTTAGGAAATCAAAATAATGCACCTAATTATGTAGCAGTTGGAAAAATTTTAAGGGCCTATATTTTAGGAATGACGACAGATCAATATGGAGATATTGTTTTAGATGAAACTTACGATAGTGAGTCTGCAATGAATATCACTCCAAAATTCCAAACTCAAGAAGAAGTATACGCTAGAATTTTTAAACTTTTAGATGAGGCGGTTGTTCAATTGGATGAGCCAAGTTCTATTGGATTAGATGATGAAGGCGGCGATGTTCTTTATCACGGAGATCAGGAAAAATGGAAAAAATTTGCTTATTCTATCAAAGCGAGATATTTAAATCACTTGTCTAAAAAGACATCTGGAGAATTTGCTTACGATGCAGATGCCATTATTGAAGCTGCAGAGAAAGGAATTTCTTCTAATGATTTAAATGCTTTGATAATGTATGGTGGAGGTGAAATGGAAAACGATAATCAGCCATTTAGTGTAAATGGATATGGTTCTTCAAGATTTGACTATTTCTCAGACTTCTTTGTAAAACTATTAAAGAATTCATTAGATCTAGAAACTCCTGTTGAAGACCCAAGGCTTACTGTAATTGTACCAGAAGCTGTTAATGGCGGATATCAAGGAGTTGTTACAGGAAGAGGATTAGATGGAAATCCTGGAGATGATTATTCTTTGGGTAACGGTGGATTTTATACCATGCCAGATTCACCAACATATATGATCACTTATAGCGAAGTAAAATTTATTGAAGCTGAAGCTAAATTTAGAAGTGGAGATAAAGCAGGTGCTTATGGAGATTATATCATGGGTATTAGAGCAGATATGGAAAAATTAGGGATTCCATCAGGAGAAATTTCAGCCTATCTTGCTATTGTAGATGAACAAATAGGAATGGATAATTTTGGCCTTTCAGAAATTTTTGTTCAAAAATACATTTCTAATGTCCTTAACCCAGAAACATGGGTAGATTTTAGGCGAGTTGATTATAGCTCTGATATTTATCCAGGATTGATGAGACCCGAAAATGTAAATCAAGACATCTTTCCTAATGAAAATGATTGGATTGAAGCAATGATGTATGAATATAATGAAGAAGATAGAAACTACGAGAATATGCCAAATAATGACCCTTATGTAAGGTTAACCACACCAGTATGGTGGGATACACAAGGATAAATCTATTTTATTTTTGAAAGTTCTAACTTCTCTAGATTTTAAATAGAGTGTTAATTGAAATTAAGAAAGTCCTCCGAACGTTATAAACCGGAGGGCTTTTTTATTAAAAATAGTTATAGAAATCACATCAAATATTCCACTACGAATTCTACTTTTAAACAAAAATTTTTTCATGCTGAATAATAGATTTCTACTTATGCTTACTTTGGTTTTAACCTTAGTTTTTTCTGGGTGTAAAACCTCAAAACCAGTGGCTTCAAAACCTAGGCCTCCAAAAAAAGAATTGCCAAGGGTTGTTGAAAAACCAACTCCTGGATTTCCAGAAATTGAAGATGAAATAGAAGCCAAAGCAGAAGCAGAAGAAAAAGCCCCACCGGTTCAAGTCTTTAAAACCAGCCCATACGTAATGCGTGAATTTCGTGCAGCTTGGATTGCTACCGTGGCAAATATCAATTGGCCGAGTAAATCTGGTTTATCTACACAACAGCAACAAAACGAAGCAATAAAACTATTGGATTTTTTAAAAGATCATAACTATAATGCTGTCATCTTTCAAGCCAGACCACAATCTGATGCTTTATATAAAAGCAATTTAGAACCTTGGTCTTTCTTTTTAACTGGAGAAACCGGTAAAGCTCCAGAACCGTATTACGATCCGCTTAATTTCTGGATAGAAGCTGCTCATGACAGAGGCATGGAATTACATGTTTGGTTAAATCCATACCGTGCCTATCATTCTACAGGTGGCCCAATCAATTCAAAATCTATAGTGAATACACATCCAGAATTGGTAGTTAAATTAAAGAACGGAATGTATTGGTTAGATCCTTCAAAAAAAGGAACTCAGGAGCATGTGGAATCTGTTATCATGGATATTGTAAAAAGATATGATGTAGATGGAGTTCATATGGATGATTATTTCTATCCGTATGCTTCCTATAACAAAGGGGCAGATTTTCCTGATGCAACTGAGTATGCTGCTTACCAAAAGACTGGTGGAAAAATGTCTAAGGCAGACTGGAGAAGAGCAGGAGTAAACACCTTTGTGGAAACTGTGTATAAAGAAATTAAAGCTGAAAAACCTCAGGTTAAATTTGGTATTAGTCCGTTTGGGATCTGGAGACCTGGCTACCCAAAATCCATTTCAGGGATGGACCAGTACAACGAGTTGTATGCAGATGCTAAATTATGGCTGAATAAAGGTTGGTTAGATTATTTTACGCCTCAGTTATATTGGAAGATCAATCAGACCGCCCAAAGTTTCCCGGTATTATTAGGATGGTGGGAAGGTGAGAATTCTCAAGATCGCCATTTATGGCCTGGAATTAATATAGATTTTGGTGGAGATGCCGCCAATGTTGATGAAACTATCAACCAGATTATGTTAACTAGGGGAATGATAGCAGAAAGTAAAGGTACCGTGCATTGGAGTATAGCTCCATTGTTGAAATATCCAAATCTCTCAAAAGCTTTGGTAGACGGACCGTATAAAAAACAAGCCCTTGTACCTGCAAGTCCGTGGTTGGATGAAGTATTACCCGAAGCTCCTTCGGTTACAACAAAAATTGAAGGCAACAGCGTGAAGATCTCTTGGTCTCACCCAGAATTAGAAGATGTATCTAATTGGGTAGTTTTCTATAAATATGGAAATAATTGGGATTATAAGATCTTGGACAGAACTGAAAATGCTACAGATTTCATTCATTATTTAAAGGAAAAAGAGAAAAAAGATCCGTTGACTTTTATAGGGGTTACCGCTGTAGATCGAACTGGAAATCAGAGCACTTTCAACGAAATTAAAATTGAAGCTAAATAGTTAAGAAAACTTTTAAAATATGACCCCATTATTGGTTTTTGGCGTAATTGCCGGATATTTTGTTTTACTGCTTATTATAAGTCACTTTACCTCGCAAAAGGCAGATAATACTACTTTTTTTACAGCCAACAGAAGATCTCCTTGGTTTTTAGTAGCCTACGGAATGGTTGGCGCTTCTCTTTCTGGAGTCACCTTTATATCGGTTCCTGGCGAAGTGGGAAATTCTAATTGGACGTATCTCCAGTTTGTAATGGGAAATATGGTGGGTTATGCCGTAATTGCTTTTGTATTGATCCCATTGTTCTATAAACTCCAGCTAGTTTCTATTTATGAATACCTAAGAGATAGGTTTGGGAAGAATTCTTATTTAGCAGGCGCTTCCTTCTTTTTGATCTCTCAAACCATTGGAGCTTCCTTTAGATTATTTTTAGCCGCAGTGGTACTACAGATTGCGTTTTTTGATGCCTTCGGAATTCCTTTTTTCGTGACGGTGCTTACTACCATTTTACTTATTTGGATCTATACTTTTAGAGGAGGAATTAAAACCATTGTTTGGACAGATACACTTCAAACCACGTTTTTATTAGCGGCGGTAGTGATTAGCATTATTATGATTGTTGATCATATGAATTTGAATTTTGGAGAAGTAACTAGTCTGGTGTCAAAAAGCAAGATGTCTACCGTGTTTGATTGGGATTGGAGATCTAATCGCAATTTCTTTAAAACTTTCTTGGCAGGAATCTTTATTACCATCGCTATGAATGGATTGGATCAAAATGTAATGCAGAAAAACCTGACATGTAAGAGCAAGGGAGATGCTCAAAAGAACATCTTTTGGTTCTCCATCGTATTCTTTTTTTCTACTATGTTGTTCTTAGCGTTAGGAGTATTATTGTATCAATACGCCATAGATCAGAATATCTCGATTCCAGAAAGAACAGATGATCTATACCCATTGTTGGCTTTAAATTATTTTGGAACTTTTGCCGGTATCGTATTTTTATTAGGGATAATTGCAGCAGCATTTTCAAGTGCAGATTCAGCATTAACAGCGCTTACCACTTCTTTTTGTGTAGATATTTTAGATCTTTCCAAACGAAAGAGCAATCAAAAGAAAACACGATTTTTAGTACACATAGGCTTCTCTTTACTGATGTTCTTTGTGATCATCATTTTTAATGCATTAAATGATACCAGCGTGGTAAGTGCCGTTTTTAAAGTGGCAGGATTCACCTATGGACCTTTGTTGGGGTTATTTGCATTCGGATTATTAACAAAGCGTGGAGTAAAAGATAAATGGGTGCCCTTGGTGTGCATTCTGTCTCCAATGCTATCTTTTATTCTAGATCAAAATTCGGCAAGCTGGTTTTATGGTTATAAATTCGGATTTGAAATATTATTGGTAAATGCTGCCATAACATGTATTGGCTTGGCATTTTTATATAAAAGACAACCTGGATTTCTATAATAGAATAATGAAAACGAACGTATGAAAATTGAATTTTACACTTATAATTTAGCGCTTAAAAATACTTTTACCATTACTCACGGATCCAGAGATTTTCAGGAAACGCTGATAGTTGCTTTAACCGATGGTGAATTCACCGGATATGGGGAAGCTGCGGCAACGGTGTATTATGGAGTTTCTACCAAAGCGATGATAGCTTCTATAAAATCTGTAGAAAATATCATTTCAGAAAACATCCATTTAAAACCAGAAGAACTTTGGGAACTCACATTTCCGCATTTAAAAGAAAACCCTTTTGCACAATGTGCGCTAGATATTGCAATGCACGATCTTCATGGAAAACGAAATAAACTTCCATTATATAAAATGTGGGGTTTAGATCTTGACAATATTCCGCTTACCAATTATACCATCGGAATAGATTCTGTTGAAAAAATGACAGAGAAGATCAAAGAATTTCCGTGGCCATTATATAAGATCAAATTAGGAACTGAGGATGATGTTCAAATCATAAAAGAACTTAGAAAACATACAAATTCAGTATTTAGGGTAGATGCAAACGGCGCGTGGACGGCAGAGCAAACCATCAAGAATTCTAAATTATTGAAGGAGCTAAATGTGGAATTTTTGGAGCAACCCTTGAATCCAAAAGATCTTGAGGGAATGCGGGAAGTTCACAAGAATTCTGTATTGCCAATTATCGCTGATGAAAGTTGTATTGTTGAAGCCGATGTTGCAAAATGTAAAGATTACTTTCATGGCGTTAATATAAAACTTACCAAATGTGCAGGGCTTACACCGGCAAGAAGAATGATCGCGGAAGCCAAGCGTTTAAATATGAAAGTGATGGTGGGTTGTATGACCGAATCTACAGTGGGAATTTCAGCAATTGCACAATTATTACCTTTGTTAGATTATGTAGATATGGATGGTGCACTTTTATTAAAATCGGATATTGCAGACGGAGTAAAGGTGTATGATGAAAAAGTGCATTTTCCGAAGCGAAATGGAACGGGAGCCCAATTATTAATTTCAGAATAAAGTAAGAGATCTCAACGATTTAGTTTCATCTTCAAAAATTAAATTGGCATCTAAATGTCAGGTTGAGCGGAGTCGAAACCTAATTTCTAAATAAGTATTTTTATAATATCAATAACTAATTGATTAATATTTTAAAATTATATGAACGTATTTAAAAAGATCAATTTATTAGCCTTAGTTGGGCTTTTAACAATTGCTTCTTGTAATAAGAAAGCAGAAGAAAAAGAAGACAATAAAGCGCAAGCTTATATTGAAGATGTAAAACAGGAATACGCTCCAGATAAAAGGGTGGCATTATTTGATGTAGAAGCAACGCAAGCTAACGATGCTTATATTCTTAAAGGGGAATCTAATTTGCCGGATGCTGTAAGTGCATTAAAAGAAAAATTAAATGCTGAAGGTATTTCTTTTACAGATAGCATTCAATTGCTTCCTACCACCGATTTAGAAGGAAAAACCAACGGACTTATAAAAATTTCTGTAGCCAACCTTAGAGGTGAAGGAAAACATTCCGCAGAACTTGTTACCCAGGCAACTATGGGAACTCCTGTGAAAATATTGAAAAATAATGAGGGTTGGACGTTAATTCAAACTCCAGACGGTTATATTTCTTGGGTAGACTACGGGGGAGTAATTGGATTAACAGATGCTGAATTTGAAGATTGGAAAGCAGCAGATAAGATCATCTATCTAAATCCTTATGGAAAATCTTTTGAAAAGGCAGACCTAAAAAGTCAGCCGGTTTCAGATTTGGTTGCTGGAGACATTTTAGAGGTTCTAAGCGACAAAAATGGATTTTATGAGGCCAAGTATCCTGACGGTCAAAAAGCCTTTGTAGATAAGGTAGAAGCTATGGGATATTCAGACTGGGTAGCTTCTGTAGATCAGTCTGGAGAAGATCTTGTAATGACAGCTAAAAAACTGATGGGATTGCCTTATTTATGGGGTGGAACTTCCCCTAAAGGAGTTGACTGTAGCGGATTCACTAAAACTGTTTACTTTTTGAATGGTTTGGTCATTCCAAGAGATGCTTCACAACAAGTGCACACCGGAAAACTAATAGATTCTACAAAGAATTTTGAAAATCTTGTTCCCGGAGATCTTTTATTCTTCGGAAGAAAGGCAACAGATTCTACCGGTGAAAGAATCATACATGTTGGAATGTGGATTGGAGATCAAAAATTCATTCATTCTATGGGGAATGTACACATTAGTACTATGGATACCACCAGTGCAGATTTTGATGAATACAATTACAACCGATATTTAAGAACAAAACGTATCAATAATCAGGAAGGAAAAGGATTGCTATACCTAGCTAAAAAAGATATTTTCATGGCTAAGAAAGATTCTACATCGGTAAAAGAATAACCTTTAAAATCTTATAAATAAAAAGCTCCTCTACATCTAGAGGAGCTTTTTTATGCTGAAAAAGATACTTTATAGATACTTCTTATAAAGATTATTAAGCACCTTCAAATCATGATTTGTTAAAGTAGAATTTACTTCAGTCTGAATAAAATGAAGTTTAAAGGCCTTAATTGCTGCCGGCATATCGCTTACATCATATCCAATAATCTTTAGAGCGATCTTAGGAGTAACATCTAATAATGGAGCAGCTTTTGGCACTTTTGCATCTGCAACAATTACAGAATCATTTACTTCGGTCTTGATCTCCTGAGGGATTTCTGTGGTTAGCGTATTACCTTTATCTAAAGTCTTAATTTCCTCTTCCGGGATTTCATCATACCACAAGCCAAATCCTTCTTTTGCCATTTCTTTCCACGGAAAAGTTTTATTCGGATCTTGTTTTCTGGTTGGAGCGATATCAGAATGGCCAATAAAATTAGTTGCCGGGATCTTATATTTCGCTTTTAGATCTTTCAATAATTCCAGTAAACTTTGAATTTGTAATGGTGAAAATTCGTCACTTCCATTATTGTCTAATTCAATTCCTATAGAAGATGAATTTAGATCGGTATTAGAACCCCACTTTCCGGCACCACCATGCCATGCACGATAAAGATCATTCAGCATATGATAAATCTCTCCATCCTCTCCAATTACATAATGCGCACTAACTTGAGTTCTCTCTAACGTGAAGGTTTTTAAAGTTTGCCCTACCGAATCTTGCGCGGTATGATGAATAACCACAATATTTGGTTTTCTAAGGTTGAAATTGGTAGTACCTACCCAATCTTCCGCATACTTTAAACTACTTGCAGTTCCAGGATTTGGCGGAGGTAAAACTTCTAACTCTTTTGTGAGTTCTTTGGTGTGTTTTTTATGATCTCGGTTAGTTGAAGCATACGGATTGCTGGCACATGAAACCATCATGTAAGCTGCAGCAACTATGGTGAATGCTGAATTTATTCTTTTCATTTACAGTTTAATATTAAAATTTCCAGCGGACAAAAGCTTCCATTGCTTCATAATCTGCCATTCCTAATTTGTGATAATTAATTGCAGTTTCTCTGTTTCTTTCCTGAGCACGAACCCAAAATTCTCGTTCATCGTCACCCGGAAAAACAGGATGATCTTTTTGAGACTGGTGCTGAAAAATGGCTTTTCTTTTGCGATCTACTTCTTGAGGAGAAAGTGGTACTGCCATTTCAATTTCATGCGTTTCAAATTCTAACCATGCACCTCTGTACATCCAAAGCCAGCAATCTTTTGTCCATGCTTCTGTTTTTCTTAGTCGATTCATGGCCTCGATGATAATTCTGAAGCAAACAATATGAGTTCCATGAGGATCTGCAAAATCGCCTGCTGCAAAGATCTGATGAGGTTTTATCTTTTGTAAAAGCTCCATGGTCAACAAAACATCTTTTTCTGTAACCGGATTTTTCACCGTTTTTCCCGTTTCGTAAAACGGTAAGGCCATAAAATGAATGTTCTTATCTGCTAACCCGGCAAATCGGGCTCCGGCAAAAGCTTCAGATTTTCTTATAAAACCTTTTACTTCTCTAATCTCTGGCAAGTCGATCTCATTAGGTTGTTTAGACTTTAAGAAACTTCGCATCTCTTCATAAATAGCTTCTAGTCTTTTGGTATCATCGCCCATACTTTTATTAAAGTCGATAGCAAATTCAACATATCTCAAGACATCGGTATCCCATACAGCTGTATTTCCCGAAGTTTGATAAGCTACATGTACATCATGACCTTGATCTACCAATCTTATAAATGTTCCGCCCATAGAGATCACGTCGTCATCTGGATGAGGAGAGAAAATGATTGATCTTTTATGTGCCGGTTCCGATCTTTCCGGGCGTTGAGTTTCATCTGCATTGGGTTTTCCACCCGGCCAGCCTGTAATGCTGTGTTGAAGATTATTAAATACCTCGATATTGATGTTGTAGGCAGGACCTTTTTCGGTGGCCAACTGCGCCATGCCGTTATTGTTGTAATCTTCGTCGGTAAGTTTTAAGATAGGTTTTCCAATTTCTGAAGATAACCAGATCACTGCTTTTTTAATTTGCAGATCATCCCATAAACAATCTTTAACCAACCATGGCGTGTTGAATCTTGTTAATTCTGAAGCAGCATCTGTATCTAAAATAAACTCCACTTTATCTGAATGTTGCAGGTAGGTTGCAGGTACATTTCCTGAAATTTCTCCTTCTACAGCCTTTTTAATAATACTGGCTTTTTTCTTGCTCCATGCCATTAAGATGATCTCTCTAGCTTTGAAAATAGTACCAATTCCCATGGTAATGGCTTTTGTAGGTACATTCTCTTTCCCTCCAAAATCTCTTGAGGCATCTCTTCTGGTAAGATCGTCTAAAGTAACTAGTCTCGTTCCGGAATTTGGAGCAGATCCGGGTTCGTTAAAACCAATATGTCCTGTTCTACCAATTCCTAATATCTGAAGGTCAAGGCCTCCTAATTCTTCAATTTTATTTTCATAATCCAGACAAAAAGCAGCAATATCTTCTTTCTTTAAAGTACCATCAGGAATATGAATATTCTCTTTTAAAATATCGATATGATCAAAAAGATTTTCGTTCATGAACGTTACATAGCTTTGTGGCGCTGTAGGTTGCATGGGAAAATATTCATCTAGATTGAAAGTGATCACATTCTTAAAACTTAAACCTTCTTCCTTGTGCATTCTTACCAATTCCTGATAAACCTCAACAGGAGTAGCCCCTGTAGCTAGTCCTAAGATAGCAGAAACTCCTTCTTGTTGTTTTTTAATGATAAGGTTGGAGATTCTTTTTGCAACACTCTTAGACGCTGCATGTTCATCTGGAAAAACAGTTACCGGTAATTTTTCATAACGAGTTTCTTCAAGTAGATTTAATCTGGCCATAATAAAGTTTTACAATAAGGTTGTTGATTATAAGTAACTATCTTAGTTAAGTTGTGCTTTTGCCACAGTAATTTGTTGTTTAAAAATATGATCCATAATTGCAACGGTTGCGCCTAATAAACTTGAATTCTTTCCTAATTTGGAAAGCTCTATTTCTGTGCGTTCTTTAAGCTGAATCATACAATAGGTATTGATAGATTGCTGAATTGGAGTGGTTATAAATTGTTTAGCTTCAGCTATTTTTCCTTCTAAGATGATGAGTTCTGGATTGAAGATCTGAATTAGAATCGCAATACCTTTTCCAAGGCTTATTCCTATTTCAGAAAGTACATTGATGGCAAACTGATCTCCGCGATTGGCAGCTTCAATAATAATGGAAGGCTCTAGATTTTCAAGTTCATTATTAACCATCTCTTTTAAAATAGAGTGTTGCCCGGCTTCAATTCCGTCCTTAGCTTTTTTCACCAAAGCAATTCCAGAAGCTACAGTTTCTAGGCACCCTCTTTTTCCACAATGGCATAATGCTCCATCTTCTACTAAAGGAATATGGCCAAATTCACCAGCAAAACCTGAAGCTCCCGTATGTAATTTTCCGCCCATAATAATACCAAGGCCAATACCCCAGTCCATAGAAAGTACCAGTACATTATTCTTGTTCTTGGCTAGACCAAATCGAAATTCTGCCAAACAAGCACTCTTAGCATCATTTAAAATAACAACAGGCTTATTGAATTTTTTCTCAAATTCAGCTTGAAGATTTTGGGGTTGATGATCTTTAAGAAAATAGGTAAAGTTTTTACCGTTTTCTGAAGAGACCAATCCGGGCATACTAATTCCTATACCCATTAGTTTTTCTGAATTGAGGTCAGATTCTGCGATAAGCTCTAGAGCATGTTTGTATAAGACGTTAACAATATCAAAATCTTTGGAAATGATGGTGCGAACATTTTTTTCAAACAAAATTTGGTGAGTATTATCCAATATGGCCAGCTGTATTTGAAAGCGTTCAATATGAATGCTCAATACAAAAAAGGTGTTCTCTTTTAATCCAAAAAGATCGGGCTTTCTTCCTCCTACAGATTCACCTCTTCCTTGTTTTGCCACTATTCCATCTGCAACTAATTGGTTGAGTAGTGACATAGAAGTGGGAAGACTCACATTAAAGGTCTCACAAATATCTGCATTGGTATTGGCTCCATTAAAATATAGATGTTTAATGATCTTTATTTTTTGAAGATATCTTTTTCTTTCAACATTGCTCAATCCCGGTGGGGGATTATGATTGATGAAAAATTCCTGTAATATTTTAGACATACATAAAATTTAAAGTTGAATTGAATTGCCTCTAATATCTATAGTTTAATAGTCTTAATAGAGAAAGTAATTTTTTTCTAAAAATATGTAAAAAATAATACTGAAAAAAGACTTTATTAAAATTTTTATTAAAGATTGATTATTTATTTAAAATTTATATTTTTAAGCTTTGGTTTTAAAAACAATCTGAAATATTGTTCTATAAAGTTTTCGGGCTATTCGTAAACATTGAACTTTTTAAACCTTGGAGATTAAAAAATAATATTGAAATAGAAATTTTTAATAGATGTTAAGGATGCTATGAAAAACAGATCTCAGAGATATTTGGCCTTAGATGTTTTACGAGGATTCACTATTGCTCTTATGGTTTTAGTGAACAATCCCGGTAGCTGGTCCAGTATCTATGCTCCTTTTGAACATGCTGCTTGGCATGGTTTTACTCCTACAGATCTTGTTTTCCCAACTTTTTTATTCGTTATAGGAAATGCTATGAGTTTCAGCTTAAGGAAATATGAAGAAAAGTCGGAAGAACTCTTTTTAAAGAAAATTTTTACCCGCAGCTTGCTCATATTTTCAATCGGACTTTTTCTGAGTGCTTTTCCATTTGTGTATAGAAATGAGGTTGGTGAATTATTTTTGAAAGATCTTACTGAAATGCGAATTATGGGGGTGCTACAAAGAATTGCTCTGTGTTATTTAATTGCAGGATTAATGCTCCATTTCATCAAAACTCAAGCTACAATTATTATAAGTATAAATATCTTATTATTCTATTGGTGGGTCATGTATAGATTTGGAACGCCTCCAGATCCATATAGTTTAGTAGGAAATACAGCTCTTAAATTCGATCTTTTAATCTTCAATCCTGAGAATCTTTGGAAAGGTTTCGGAATGGCTTTTGACCCTGAAGGCTTATTAAGTACATTGCCAGCAATAGTAAATGTAGTTGCGGGATATGTTGCTGGAAAATTCATTCAACAATCGGGAAATACAGTTCCTACCATCTGGAAATTAGCTTTAAGTGGATTTTTAATACTTATAATTGCGAAATTCTGGGATCTTTATTTTCCTATTATCAAAGGGATCTGGACAAGTTCTTATGTGCTATATGCTATAGGTTGGGATCTAATTTTAATCGCCGCTTTAATTCTCTTTATTGAAATATGGAAATTTAAGAAATGGACCTATTTCTTTGTGGTGTTTGGAAGAAATCCACTCTTCATCTTTGTGCTCTCCGGATTAATCGCAATGCTTATGGGCATTATTTGGGTAGATGGTGGATCTATAAAACCTTGGATTTATAATAATGCCTTTTTAAGCTGGCTTTCAAAATACAATGCATCACTTGCTTTTGCCGTTTGCTTTATGGTATTGATGTGGATTATTGGGTATGTGCTAGATAAAAAGAAAATATATATAAAAGTTTAAATTATGTAAACCTCTGGTTTGCTTATAATCATCTATTATTTTAATATGAAATTAATCAAATTTTACGCCTCACTTTTTTTAATTACTGTTATTTCATTCAATAGTTCTGCCCAAGAAGCCAAGGTGAAAGTACCTGAATTTACACAATACGAACATAGTGTTTGGGTAGATTCTATCATGAAAACTTTAACTCCAGATGAGCGAATTGCTCAAATGTTGATGGTTGCAGCCTATTCCAATCGTGGTCCGGAACACAAAGAAGAAATTCTAAAACTCATTAAAGAACAAAAGATTGGTGGGGTTATCTTTTTTCAAGGTGGTCCGGTTAGGCAGGTAGAATTGATGAATGAATATCAAGCAGCTTCAAAAGTTCCTTTAATTGGCGCTATAGATGCAGAATGGGGATTAGGAATGCGGTTAGATAGTACCATTAGCTACCCCTTCCAGATGCCTATGGGGGCTATGAAGAATGATACTCTTATCTATAAAATGGGAACTCAAATAGCTGAGCAAATTAAACGGGTTGGGTTACACATCAACTTTGCTCCAGATGTAGATGTTAATAACAATCCCGATAATCCTGTGATTAATTACAGGTCTTTTGGAGAGAATAAATATAAAGTAGCAGAAAAAGGGATTGCTTATATGAACGGACTTCAGGATGCAGGGGTTCTGGCTACAGCAAAACATTTTCCGGGACATGGAGATACGGCTACAGATTCGCATTTAGCACTTCCGCAGATAAATCATAACAGAACACGCTTAGATACTTTAGAATTATATCCGTTCCGTGAAATTGTAAACGCGGGAATTGGGGGAGTTATGGTAGCGCATTTAGATATCCCAGCTTTAGATTCAACCGGAGTTCCTTCAACATTATCAAAACCAATAATTTCAGGTTTATTAAAAGAGGAATTGAATTTCGGCGGATTGATAGTTACCGATGCCATGAATATGAAAGGAGTAACTACCGGTCATGAACCGGGAATAGTAGATAAAGACGCTGTTTTGGCGGGGAATGATCTTTTAGAATTTACCGAAGACATCCCTATGGCGATTTCAGAAATTAGAAAAGCCATCAATCAAGGTTTGATCTCTCAAAAACAGATCGATGAAAGATGTAGAAAGATCTTGGCAGTAAAACAATGGGTTGGATTGAATAAATATCAATCAATTTCAACAGAAAATATAATTGAAGATCTTGATAAGCCGGAATATCATTTATTAAAAAGACAACTTACCGAGGCGAGTTTAACGGTTCTTAAAAATGATAATAATGTATTGCCGCTAAAAAGATTGGACACCTTAAAAATCGCTGCAATTTCTATAGGAAAAGAAGAGCGTTCTAAATTTCAGGAAACCTTAGGGTTATATACAAATATCACCAATTTCAATATTTCAAGAGATGCTACTTCAGAAGATATTTTGGCAATAGAGAAGGAGTTATCAACCTATAATTTGATTATTGCCGCTGTTCATGATCATAGCAAATATCCTAGAAATGGCTTTGAGCTTTCGGAAGAAGGAAAACAGTTTATCAGTAAACTTTCTTCAGAAGAAAATGTGATCATGACATTTTTTAAGAACCCTTATGTAGTTAATGATATTGATAAAATTGAAAATTCTTCAGCTCTAATCTTAGGGTATCAGGATAATAATAATTCTGAAGATTTAGCGGCACAATTAATTTTTGGTGGGATAGGAGCACATGGAAAATTGCCTGTGAGTATTGGCGCTAAATTTAAAGAAGGAGATGGATTGGATGTTGAAGGTGGAATACGATTTAAATATACGCTGCCAGAAGATGCAGGAATGGATTCTCAAATTCTGTATAAAAAAATAGATTCTTTAATGCAGGAGTCTATGGATGCTAAAGCTATTCCGGGAGGTCAGATCTTGGTGGCTAAAGATCAAAAAGTAGTGATGTATAAAGCTTATGGTTATCATGAGTATAGCGACACTATTACAGTTAAAAGATCTGATATTTATGATCTCGCTTCGGTTACCAAAGTTTCTTCTGCTTTAGCGGCATTGATGAAATTAAAAGATGAAGGTAAGTTTGATCTTAATGCCGGAATTGATACCTATTTGCCATATTTCAAAAATTCTAATAAAGCAGGAATTCCATTTAGACAGATTTTAGCACACCAAGCTGGTTTCAAACCTTGGATTCCATACTGGAAAAATACGCTTAGAAAGAATGGAAGTTACAAATGGAATACGTTTAAGAAAGATTCTTCTAAAAGATATCCTGTAAAAGTTTCAGAAGATATGTGGTTATATAAGAATTACCGCGATAAGATCTATAAGGAGATCAAGAATTCTCCTCTAGAATCGGAGCGTAAATATTTATATTCTGGTCTTGCATTTTATTTGTTGCCAGGGATTGTAGAGAATATTACCAAAGAAGATTATGTAGATTATTTAGATGAGAATTTTTATGCTCCTCTTGGTGCAACAACTTTAACTTACAAACCATCAGATAAATTTTCTATAGATAGAATTGTACCTACAGAACACGATTATTTATTCAGAAATAAGCCAATTCATGGCAGTGTACATGACGAGGGAGCAATTATGATGGGGGGCGTTTCTGCCAACGCAGGCTTATTTGCTAATGCTAATGATCTTGCAAAATTAATGCAAATGTATTTAAATGGCGGAAATTATGGAGATGTTCAATATATCTCTGCGGAAACCATGAAAGAGTTTACCAGTTATCAATTTCCGGAGAATGATAACAGAAGAGGTTTAGGATTTGATAAACCGAGTTTAGGTGATAGAAAACCAGATGGCAATGCAGCGATAGATGCTAGTGATGAGAGTTTTGGACATACCGGATTTACCGGAATTATGGTTTGGATGGATCCAAAAACAGATCTTCTATACCTTTTTCTTTCCAACAGAGTTTTGCCAAGCAGAGAAAATACCAGACTTTATAAAATGAATACAAGAACAAAGATTCAGCAGGTTTTATATGATGCTATTAAGGTTGATTAATTAATAAACCTAAACGTTTGAAAACTCCTGCCTTGAGCGGGAGTTTTTATTTTTATGTTATTCATCGAATAAACAGTCAATTAATTAGATGTTTTTATAGAAATAGTATATTTGTTTAATGCTTAACGCTTAAAAACCCCAATTTTCTAATTATTTCGAATGAATCAAAATTGTTTGAACCCCCTTGTTTACTTGCTTGCCCTACTCTCTATCCCAAGTTTTTCTCAAAATTCTATTAACGGATCTATTACAGATTCAGACAAAAATCCTGTTGCTTTTGCAAACGTGATTTTGCTTCAGGCTAAAGATTCTGCCACTGTTTACAAAGGAACAGTTTCGGAAGAAGATGGAAAATTTATTATTGAAGATGTTGCCGAAGATGAGTATTTGCTTCAAATAAGCTTTGTAGGTTACGAAGATTATTTGAAAAAGATCAAGGTTAAGAATGATGAAAATTTAGGGAGAATTACTTTAAAAGAATCTGAAAATGGTTTGGATGAGGTATTGGTAAATGCCCGCCGACCAAAGATCAGCAGAAAAATAGACCGTTTGGTGTTTGATGTTGAGAATTCCACAATTTCTAGTGGAGATTCCTGGGACATCTTAAAGCACACTCCCGGCGTAATGTTAAGTCAAGGTCAGTTGCTTATCAAAAATAAACCGGCAGTGGTTTATATTAATGACAGGAAAGTTTATTTAAGTCAGCAAGAACTTCAGCAATTATTGCAAGGTTTCTCCGGGAACAATGTAAAATCTGTAGAGGTTATTACCAATCCTCCCGCAAAATATGATGCAGATGGTGGAGCAATTCTTAATATAGTTACTTCAAAAAACATTTCTATTGGTTATAAAGGAGATGTTAGCGCTTCTAATACTATTGCAGTTGTTCCTAAATATACCGTTGGAACAAGTCAGTACTACAAGAATGATTGGTTGAATGCATACGCTAGTTATAACTATAATTCCAGATTCGATTATAAAGAAGATCTTGGGAATATTACCTATTATGAAACCAATGGAAACGTAGATTCTTATTGGGATAACATCTTTAAAAAAGATTCAAGAACCATTTCTCATAGTCTAAACACAAACTTAGATTTTACGTTGAATGAGAAAAATAGTTTAAGCCTAAGTGCTAATTTGCTTTTCACTCCAAAGTCTGATGCTGATATTTCTGGAAGAACGCAGATCTTTAATCCGCAAAGACAGTTAGATTCTATTTACACTACAAACAGTCAAGTGAATTCTAATCAAGACAACCTCTTGTTTAATGCTACTTACACATCTCAATTAAATGAGAACGGAGCAAACTTATCTGTTCAGGCAAATTATATCAATTATAATAACGATCAATTTCAAGATCTTTCAACTACTTTTTTAAATTCTGAAGGGATTGAGTATGATAATAATTCTTTTAATACCAACTCGTTTCAGAAGACAGAGATCTTAGCCGGACAGGCAGATCTAACTTCAAATTTAGCCGGACTTCCATTTGAAACCGGATTCAAGGTCTCTAGAATTGTTTCAGACAGCGGCTTGGATTTCTTTAATACGAATAATGGATCTCAAGATTTTGTAGGTAATCTTTCCGACACTTTTAAATACGATGAAAACATTTATGCCGGATATGTGAGTTTATCTAAAGATTGGGATAAATGGAGCGTAAAAGCAGGATTAAGAGGAGAATATACCGATGCTTTTGGATCTTCAGCAAATGATGGAGCTTTAAAAGATCAGCAATATTTTGAATTGTTCCCAACTTTCTTTTTGTTGCACAGTCCTTCAGAAAATCATGCATATAGTTTAAATTATAGCAGAAGAATTTCCAGACCTAGTTTTCAAAGTTTGAATTCTTTTAGATACTTCTTGAATGAGAATAATTTTCAAGATGGAAATCCGCAATTACAACCGGGAATAACTAATAAGATTACCTTTAATTATACCTATAAATCTAAACTTTCTTTTGATTTGTATTGGGAAGGAACAGATAATGCTATTACGGTTTTGCCATTTCAAAACAACGAACAACATTTCTTAAGATCTGTAAATTCTAATTTAGATTACGATCAGCAATACAGCTTAGATGTTTCTTATTATTCTTATATAAACGATTGGTGGTACTTATCTGGAATTGCCTCATTTTATAATCTGAAATCTGATTTCTATGCGTTGGAAAGTGGAAATCAAAAAGTGACTAATGAAGTTACCAGTACATTTTTTAATATGTTCAATCAATTCACCTTATCTAAAGACAGAACATTTACTATGGATGTTTCGGGAATGTATTTGCCAGATTTTATTGCCGGATCTTACGATTTTGATGAACCTCAGTATTCATTAAATATTGGTCTTAGAAAATCATTTTTTGATGGACGTTTCATCGCTACAGTGAATGCTGATGATATTTTTAATACTAATAATATTCCGTTAGTTTCAAAATATCTAAATCAGAATAACTCTTTCTATGCAAAGCCTGAATCTCAGAAAGTGAGATTTTCTCTAAGGTATAAATTCGGAAACTTCAAGTTAAGAGATAACCAACGTGCTGTAGATGCTGAAGAAGCAGAACGTTTAAAAGAAAAGTCACTTTTATAATTTTAAAAATCCAAGTATTAAATTGAGACCCTGAAACAAGTTCAGGGTGACGAAGCTGATATTTTCTGCCGTCATGCTGAACTTGTTTCAGCATCTCTTCAGATATCCTATAAATAGTAATTTCCTCTTCAAGATAAATTTTTATCACAGGTGTTGAATGCCGTTATAACTTTATGTCAAAAACGAAGTAATCATCTGTTTTTCATCTTACTGATGCATATTGAAAACTAATTCTTAATTTTGCACTCTCAAATAAATTGATTTGGCAAAAATAGGAAACATAGATGTTGGAGAATTCCCGTTGCTTTTAGCACCGATGGAAGATGTGAGCGATCCGCCATTTCGCGCTTTGTGTAAAGAACAAGGGGCAGATGTAGTGTATACAGAATTTATTTCTTCAGAAGGGCTTATTCGCGATGCAGCGAAAAGCGTAATGAAACTTGATATTTACGAAAAAGAGCGTCCTGTTGGTATCCAGATCTTTGGTGCTAATCTGGAATCTATGCTGCAATCTGTAGAGATCGTAGAAAAATCGAACCCGGATATTATCGACATTAATTTTGGATGTCCTGTAAAAAAGGTAGTATCTAAAGGTGCCGGAGCTGGAATTCTTAAAGATATAGACTTGATGGTTTCCCTAACAGCGGCCATGGTTAAGCACACTCATTTACCAATTACGGTTAAAACTAGATTAGGTTGGGATCATGATTCAATCAAGATCGTTGAAGTTGCAGAAAGGTTGCAAGATGTAGGAGCAGCCTCTATTGCTATTCACGGTAGAACCCGAGCACAGATGTACAAAGGTGTGGCAGATTGGGGTCCTATTGCAGACGTTAAGAACAATCCTAGAATGCATATTCCTGTGTTTGGAAATGGCGATGTAGATTCTCCTGAAAAAGCTATGGAAATGCGAGATAGATACGGATTGGACGGAGCTATGATAGGCCGTGCAAGTATTGGGTATCCGTGGTTTTTTAGAGAGGTAAAGCACTTTTTTGAGACTGGTGAACATATGGCGCCTCCAACTTTGGAAGAGCGTGTAGAAGCAGCCAGAAAGCATTTGCAAATGGCTATAGATTGGAAAGGTGAAAAACTAGGGGTTTTTGAAACTCGTAGACATTACACCAACTATTTTAAAGGGATTCCGCATTTTAAAGAATATAGAACCAAAATGGTAACCAGCGATGATTCTATAGATGTTTTTGCAGCTTTTGATGAGGTAGAAAGAGAATTTGCAGGTTTCGAATTCGCTTAAACTCCCAATGCTTTTTTACTTCTAGTTGCAGCAATATAAGATGCTGAAATACCAAGTACGCCAATAGTTACAGCAACTATTAAAATATTGATCGCCTTTATGCTTACGGGATAAGGGAGGCTAGGAGTGATCATTACAAAGTTAAATTCTAGCTGAAGGTAAACCAGTATTATTCCGAAGATAAGTCCGAGAACTCCCCCAATCACGGTCATTAAAGTACCCTGAAGGAAAAAGATATTTTTTATGGAATTTGGGGTTGCCCCAATATTGTATAAAGTCTTAATGTTTTCTCTTTTATCTAAGATCACCATGATAATAGAACCAACTACATTAAATAGGGCAATGATCAACACTAAAGTGAAAATAAGGTATACCGCAAGATTTTCGGTATTCAGCATTTTATAAAGGGTTTCATTGAGCTGAGCTCTATTTTTGATAACCACCTTATCTCCAAAAACTTCTTTTATTTGGTTGCTAATTGCTTCAATATCTGCTTCAGGATTAGTTTTAAATTCTACGGAAGAGATCTCGTTTTCCTTCATATCAAGAAGTTTACGAGCAAACATTAGATTAGAGAATACAAATTTGTTATCTAATTCTTCATTAATACTATAAATACCGGTAACTACAACACTTTCTCTACTAAACGCACTATTGATATTGGTCAGTTTTATCTGCCCTTTTCCAGGCCTTGGCACCATAATATTCAGCAGATTATTGTAGTCGAATGGTGAAATAGAAAGCAGTCTAGAAATACCATTTCCAATAACAACCTGATATTCAGACTGGGCAAGCCAAGTACCATAGACCATAGAACTGTCTACATTATTTACCAGCTGGTAATTGGCATCTACACCTTTTAAGTAAGCGGTATGATTTTTAGATTTATAATCGAGAAATACCCGTTCTTCTATGGTTTGTGTAAAAGCAGCAATGCCTTCAATCTTTTCAATTTCTGCTCTTTCATTCTGAGTAAATTGAATCACTTTGCCTTGTGCAGGCATTATTTTTAGATCTGGGTCAAACTCATTGGTGAAAGAAAGACTAAAATCTTTTAAGCCAGAAAATCCGGAAAGTACTACAAACAAAGCGAAGGTTCCTGCAAAGATACCAATAGCAGCAATAATGGTAATAATGTTTATAGCATTACTACTGCTTTTGGTAAAAAGATATCGCTTTGCGATGTAGAGGGAAAAATTCAAATTAAGATTTTTTCCTGCGCTCTAAAAGATCT